>OLPK01000205.1_pt1 | contig 74661 bp, 67 predicted proteins | sample 1672261 | NCBI WGS metagenome assembly OLPK01 (sample SAMEA3136665, study PRJEB25190) | human gut metagenome
CCGCGGCGTCGATTTTCGCCTGGCGGTCGGCCAGCGCTTTATCAACGGCTTTGGCAACGATGGCGTCGATCTGTTCCTGCGTAAATTCTTGCGCCATGAGAGAAATTGGGCACAGCGCGGCGACAACCGCCATGGCTAAAGGCAGTTTTTTCACAGTATTCATGGTTATCTCGCTTTAATAATTAATATATTTCAGATAATAACCATCCCATTCTGGCTAAAATAAATAACCAAAATAAGCTGATTTGTTTTTTAGGGTACAGCGACGCCGGAGAATAATATTCTCGCTGACGTTATTTCATATTAATTAACGCTGGTACAGATGGATTAATTCTTCTGAGAACTCGCGGGCCAGCAGCGAATTCATCAGATGATCCTGGGCATGTACCATAATCAGCGTCATAGGCTGACGCGCTTCACCGGCATCCTGCCCGATGAGCTGGGTCTGCATCTGATGCGCCCGGCGGGCGTAGCCGTCGGCCTCATTTAAGAGTAAGCGCGCTTCGTCGATATTTCCGGTTCGGGCCGCATGCAACGCTTCAAAACATAATGAGCGTGACTGTCCCGCATTAACGATAATTTCCATTACCGCATCTTCTAATTCAATCATGTGTATTCCTGAGGTATTTATTATTTAATAATGCAGTGAAAGTCCATTTTCTGCATTATTACGCTGTCATCTTATTATCTCTCCGGAAGGGGAGGGATTAGCTAACGGTTTCTGCCACCGGAACGCTATTTTTGGCTTTCTCAACTTCGGTTTTCATTAAGGAACGTTCATAGGCGCGCAGGAACGGCAGGTAAATGACCGCCGACATCACCATGCAGATAACGCACATCACCACCGGACTCAGGGTCCAGTTGGCCGCCCACGACGCGCCAATCGGTGCCGGCGTGGTCCACGGCGTCAGCGACACCACCTGGCTCAGCCAGCCAAGACGCGTCGCGCCGTAAGCCAGCACCGCGTTGACCATCGGCACGCAGACGAAGGGGATAAACATCATCGGGTTCATGATGATTGGCGCCCCGAACAGAATCGGCTCGTTGATATTAAAGAAGCTCGGCACAATGCCCATCTTGCCGATGGTGCGCAGATGCGTGGCCCGGCTACGCAGCAGCAGGAAAGCCAGCGGCAGGGTCGAACCGACGCCGCCAATCAGCAGATAGTGATCCCAGAAGCCCTGCAGATAGACGTGCGGCAGCACCGTACCCGCCGCCAGCGCCGCCTGGTTTGCCGACAGGTTGGCCATCCAGAACGGGTTCATAATGCCGGTAACAATCAGCGAGCCGTGGATCCCGGCGAACCAGAAAATCTGGCACATCAGAACGGAGAGCAAAATCGCCGGCAGCGAGTCGGAGGCGGAAACCAGCGGCTCCAGCAGATGCATGATCGCCTGCGGCAGGATCATCCCGGTCTGCGCTTCGATAAACAGGTTCAGCGGATGCAGAGTCGCAATGACCACCAGCACCGGGATCAGGATTTCAAACGAACGGGCGACGCCGGTGGGGACCTCTTTCGGCAGACGAATCGTAATGTTGTTTTGCTTCAGCCACGCATAAACGCGGGTGGAGTAGATGGCGGTGATCAGCGCGGTGAAAATGCCCTGACCGGACAGATACTGAGTGGAAATTTTGCCATCGGCATAGGGCGCGGCGACCAGCAGGAAGGCCATAAACGCCAGCAGACCGGACATTACCGGATCGAGCTGAAACTGACGACCGAGGCTGGCGCCAATGCCGACCGAGATAAAGAAGGTCATCACGCCCATGCTGAGGTTAAACGGCAGCATCAGCTGTTCGCGGTAGTGCTGGGAGAAATCAAGCCAGCCGCGGGCAAAGCCGTTGGTGGTATCGGGTGAAAACGGCGGAAAGATAAATACCAGCATGAAAGAGCCGATGATCATAAACGGCAAGGCGGCAGTGAAGCCATCGCGGATAGCGATAACGTATTTCTGCTGCCCAAGGCGTCCTGCCAGCGGAGTAATAGATTGCTCGATCACGGCAATCATGGACTGATACAGAGAACTCATTTCAACACCTCTCAGTGCGCCGCTGGGATCAGCGACAGAGCATAATTCAGGACGTTGTCTCCCCGCTGCATACCGTAGTCCATCGTATCGATGGGCTGAACGGGAATGTTCAGGGAAGCCGCTTTGTCAGACAGGGTTTTCAACATGTATTTCACCTGGGGGCCAAGCAACACCACCTGATACTGCGGAAACTGCATGTCAAATTCGGAAACGCCATAGGCATCAATCTGCACCGGCAGGTCACGTTCATTCGCCGCCTCCACCATCTTTCTGACCAGCAGACTGGTGGACATCCCGGCAGAGCAGCACAGCATAATCTTGTACATCGACGACCATCCTCAAAATGTAAAAAGTTATTGCGTGGATGATTTGATATCAGACGGAAACCGGTTTCCATTCATAAAAAGCAGAACTGTGATAGTGGTCAAGATCTCCTGCTTATGGGGCGGATTTATTGGATTTCGCTCACATTATTCTGTCGATTTGGCGATGTTTTGCGCTGAAATGGAAAATCGGTTTCCAAACAAATGGTGAAATGGATATACTGCGCTGGTCACAATTGAAGCGATTCAGGTTTACAGGATTTTGGCGGGACGCGGCGCCCGCGCAGGGGAAAATGATGTCGACAATCAATGATGTTTCACGACTTGCCGGGGTTTCCAAAGCCACGGTGTCGCGAGTGTTGAGCGGCTCACGTGGCGTGAAGGAAGCCAGTCGTCAGGCGGTGCTGCAGGCGGCGGAAGCGCTCAATTACCGGCCAAACATGATAGCCCAGTCGTTGCTCAGCCAGTCCACCGGCTGTATCGGCGTCATCTGCGCCCAGGACAACATCAACCAAACCACCAGCTATCTCTACGCCCTGGAAAAACAGCTCAGCCAGCACCAGAAGCACCTGCTGCTGCGCTTCGCCAACACCAGCAACGGCGTGATGAGCTCGCTGGAGGAGTTGACCTGCGGGTTGTGCGATAACGTGCTGATCATCGGCGCGCGTTTTCCCCTGAATATTAACCGCCCGGACGTGGTGCTGGTGGACTGCCTCGACAGCGAGGGCGACAACAGCATTCAGTTCGATCATGCCTTCGCTGCCGAAACCGCCTGCCACTATCTGATTAGCCAGGGCAGACGGCAGATTGCGCTGATTCATCCGCAGAGCAGCGGCTTTGCCGATCAGGTGCTGCTGGGCTACAAGCACGCGCTGGAAAAAAACTTTTTGCCGTTTAATCGCAACCTGGTGTTTCTGGATAACACCTCGCCGTCGGTGGCGGTCCAGGAGCTGGTCAATAACGCCACGACGCTGAACTTTAACGCGCTGCTGGTGAGCGATGAACAGCAGGCGCAGCGCGTGGTGCCGCAGCTGCAGGCGTTTAACCGCGCCGTTCCGCAAAATGTGATGGTGTTTAGCCTCGCCGGATCGTTACAGCTGCCCGGTATCCCCACCATTCCGGCCATTGAATATTCCATGGACGCGATGGCGTCGCGGATCGTCAACTGGCTGACCGAGAAAACGGACAACCCGGGCGGCAGCCCGCTGCGCGGCGATTTAATTATTCCGAAGCACTGAACACCGCTCTTGCCCTGACCCGCCGCCGTTGGCTGCGGGTTTTTTGCTGGCTGGTTTTTGTCGTATCCCTCACATTATAAATAAAACTCATATCTGACGCCGGGTTTTCGAACCGGACAGCCTGCGTGACCTGCCTTAAGTTGAGTACGAAAGTTCCACTCAAAAAACACTAACCAGAACATTCGTACCGCCTGCTTAAGGAAGTGACCCTATGAATCACATGAACGTTGTCGATGTGAAAGCGTGGATAGATGCCCGTCCGGTCTCGCGCTTTCAATGGAACGTGCTGCTGCTCTGTTTCATCATCATTATGCTGGATGGGTATGACGCCGCGGTGATGGGCTTTGTCGCCCCGGCGCTCATTGAGGACTGGGGCATCAGCCGGGCTGAAATGGGGCCGATTCTTGGGGCGGCCATGTTCGGCGTCGCCATTGGCGCCCTGGTGGCGGGCCCGCTTTCTGACCGCTACGGCCGAAAACGCATTTTACTCTGGTCGGTGGCGCTGTTTGCGCTGTTCAGCCTGGCCGGCGCCGTGGCGCAAAGCCCATCGCAACTGGCGCTGATGCGTTTTCTTACTGGCCTTGGCCTTGGCGCGGTGATGCCCAACTGCGTCACGCTGGTGGCAGAATATATGCCGGAGCGGCGTAAAGGGGTGATGATCACCCTGATGTACAGCGGTTTTAACGTGGGTTCCGGCCTCGGCGGCTTTATCGCCGCCGGTTTGTTATCGCATTACAGCTGGCACTCGGCGCTGATTTTTGGCGGCGTGCTGCCGCTCGTGGTGCTCCCCTTTATGATCGTGATGTTGCCGGAGTCGGCGATGAACATGGTGGCGCGCCGGCTACCGGGCGAGCAGATCGCCAGGGCGCTTAACCGGCTTGGGGGCCAGTTTACAGCGGAAACCGTTTTTCAGCTGAATGCGCCGCCCATCACGCGGAGCAGTAAAGTGGCGCAGCTGTTTCGGCATGGCTATGCCCGCGGCACGATAGCGCTGTGGCTGACCTATTTTATGGGGCTGTTCGTGATATATCTGCTGAACGGCTGGCTGCCAACCATTCTCCGCTCCGGCGGGCTGTCGCTGCAGCAGGCGGCGATGATGACCGGCTTGTTCCAGCTCGGCGGCCCGCTGGGCGGGATCCTTGTCGGTATGCTGATGGATCGCGCTTCGGCGAAAGCCGTGATTGCGGCAACCTATTTCCTCGGCTGCCTGTGCCTGTTGTCCCAAGGGTTGATGGATTTCGGATCGGCGGCGCTGTCGGTGCTGATTTTTATCAGCGGGATGTGCATTAACGGCGCGCAGAACGGTCTGCAGGCCTATTCGCCCGCCTATTATCAAACCGAGATCCGTGCTACCGGCGTCAGCTGGATGCATGGTATCGGCCGTACCGGGGCTATTCTCAGCTCCACGCTGGGCGGGATGCTGATGCTGGCCGTACCGGGACACTCGTCGATCTTTTTGGTGCTTGCGCTGCCGGCCTGCCTGGCGGGGATCTGTATTTTGTTGCACCGTATGAATCACGCTAAGCCTCGACTCACAGAGGCAGAACTGGACGCTTTGTCATCCCCCCTGGAACACCGATAAGTGGAGTTATCTGATGGCTAACATTCTCGGCGGTATCGCCGTCTCTCATACCCCGACTATCGGCTTCGCGGTCGATCATCATAAACAGCAGGACCCGGCGTGGTCGCCGATCTTCCAGAGCTTCGAACCGCTGCAGCGTTGGCTGGAGGAGAAAAAACCGGATGCGCTGGTGTACATCTTTAATGATCATGTGACCGCCTTTTTCTTCGATCACTATTCGACTTTTACGCTGGGAATCGACAGTCAATATGACGTTGCCGATGAGGGCGGCGGACCGCGCTGTCTGCCGCCGGTCCAGGGCAATGCGGCGCTCTCAAGGCACATTGGCGCCAGCCTGATGGCCGATGAGTTTGATATGTCGTTCTTTATGGATAAAAAGCTCGACCACGGCCTTTTCTCGCCGCTTTCGGCGCTGCTGCCCTGGGATGAAGCGCAGGGGTGGCCGACGGCGGTGATCCCGTTACAGATCGGCGTGCTGCAATTTCCGGTACCGAGCGCGCGCCGTTGTTACAAACTCGGCCAGGCGCTGCGCCGGGCAATTGAAAGCTTCCCGGAAGATATCAATGTGGCGATTGTCGCGACCGGCGGGCTCTCGCATCAGGTTCATGGCGAGCGCTGCGGATTTAATAATCCCGACTGGGATGCCCAGTTTGTTGACATGCTGGTTAATGACCCGGAAAAGCTCACCGAAATGACCCTTGGCGAATATGCTGAGCTGGGGGGGATGGAGGGGTCCGAAGTGATCATGTGGCTGGTGATGCGCGGCGCGCTATCAGCCAATGTCACCGAAACCTGGCGCGACTATTACCTGCCGTCGATGACCGGTATCGCCACGCTGATCCTTGAGAACAATGCGCGCCTGCCCCCCGTCGATACCCTGACGCGCCATCGCCAGCATATGGCGCAGCAGCTGGCCGGGGTGGAGAAACTGCCGGGAACCTATCCTTTTACCCACGAGCGCAGCCTGAATGGCTTGCGGCTTAACCGTTTCCTGCATCGGCTGATTGAGCCTGCCTGGCGCGAACGTTTTCTGCAGTCGCCTCAGTCGCTTTATGCCGAAGCCGGACTGAGTGAGGAGGAACAGCAGTTGCTCAACGCACGCGACTGGCGGGGATTGATTCAGTATGGCGCCAGTTTCTTCCTGCTGGAGAAAATGGGCGCGGTGGTCGGCGTATCCAACCTGCATATTTACGCCGCGATGCGCGGGCAGACGCTGGAGGCGTTTCAGCAAACGCGCAACCAACAGGTAACCTATTCGGTGGCGGGTAAACGTTAAACGGTCCCGTCCTGAACCTGCTGATAGATAAAACGCAACAGCGCCTGCGTCGCCGGGGAGGGCAGGCTGCCGGCGCGAAACGTCAGCCCGATACGCCGGGTGGTATCGGGCAGGGGGACCGGCAACACGCTGAGCAGCCCATTGTCAGTTTCAAAACGCATCTGGCTGGCGGAGACCGCCGCCAGCATGTCGGAGTCCTGCAGCAATCCTCTCACCATCGCCGCATCCCCGGTCTCCACCGTCGGTTGGGGCAGCGGCAGCCCCAGGGTGATAAACGCCTTATCCAGCAAATGGCGCGCCGGCGCGTTGGCGCGCGGCAGCACCCATTGCGCGGTCGCCAGCTGGCTGCGCGGATCCGGATGGCGCAGCAGCGGGTGGTTATTACGCAGTAAAATCAACATATCCTCTTCAAATAACGCCTCGCTACAGAGGTCCGGAAGATCTTCATCCTGACGCAGGGCGCCGATAATAAAATCGATATTACCTGCCCGCATATCGGCGACCAGCGACTCATACGGGCTTTCATTGGTCATGAGGGTAATGCCCGGGTGCTGAGCCAGAAAGGCGGCGATGGCGGAGGGCAGTAGCCGGGTCCGGCTCAGCGGCAGGGCGCCAATGCGCACGGTGCCCTCCAGCACCCCGCGACGGGCGGCGATATCGCTCCAGATGTTTTCCAGCTCGTTGAGCGCTCTGCTTACCGGGGGATAGAGTAGCTCCGCGGCGGGCGTGGGGCGCACCCCTTCTGGCGTCCGGCGAAATAGCGCCGAATCCGCCCCTTTCTCCAGGACCTTCAGCGCGGCGCTGACCGCCGGCTGGGTGATCCCCAACTGTTGCGCGACGGTTTGGGTATGGTTGACGTGATAGAGCTGAATAAATATGGCTAACCGGCGGGTATTGAACAGCCAGCCGGCGTCCGCCAGCGGGCCGCTGCTGCGGGTATGGTGTTTCTGCAACAGCGCCGGGATGGCCTGCAGGTCGTCAATCGCCCGCCGGGCGCGCGGCAGGATGCACTTGCCATACTCGGTGGGCACCATGCCGCTGTAATGGCGTTCGAACAGCGTGACGTTCAACGCGGCTTCAAGGTCGCGGATCGCCCGGGTTATCGCTGACTGCGTGCGGAATAAGTCATCGGCCGCACGCGAGACGCTGCCGCGCAGCGCGACCTGACAGAAAAAGCGCAGCTGCATGATATTTATGATTTTATCGTGCTTTTTCTTCAGCATGGTTCGTCAGGCCTGAAACAGTGAGTGAGTCGACAACATAAATAAAAATCATAGCCTTCGCAAGTTAACGAATTACCTCCCTGCGACGGGACATGACAAGCTGAAAAAAACAACAGAGGAAGCCATCATGTCTCATCCGGTTAGCGAAAAAAGTGCCCTTGTCGTCAGCGCCCACTCGGCCGATTTCGTCTGGCGCGCGGGCGGTGCGATAGCGCTGCATGCCCTGCAGGGCTATCAGGTCCATGTGGTCTGTTTATCCTTTGGCGAGCGCGGCGAGTCCGCCAAACTGTGGCGCAAAGGCAACATGACCGAGGAGGCGGTGAAGCAGGTGCGTCGCGAAGAGGCGCAGGCCGCCGCTGAGATCCTGGGCGCCAGCGTCGAATTCTTTGATATCGGCGACTATCCGCTGCGCGCCGATAAAGAGACGCTATTTCGTCTGGCGGATGTGTATCGCCGTATTCAGCCCCACTTTGTCCTGACGCACTCCCTGCACGATCCCTATAACTACGATCATCCGCTGGCCTCCCATCTGGCGCAGGAAGCACGGATTATCGCCCAGGCAGAAGGCTATCGCCCTGGCGAGAAAATTGTCGCTGCTCCCCCGGTTTACTGTTTCGAACCGCACCAGCCGGAGCAGTGCAACTGGAAACCCGATGTGTTGCTGGACATCACCGCCGTCTGGGAGAAAAAGTATCAGGCCATTCAGTGCATGCAGGGTCAGGAGCATCTGTGGGAATACTACACCCGCGTGGCGCTGCAGCGCGGGGTGCAGGCCAAGCGCAATATCGGCATCACGGCCGCGCGCGATATCGTTCACGGCGAAGCCTTCCAGAGCATCTTCCCCCGCGTAACGGAGAACCTGGCATGAACCTGTTAAATAAAAAAGGCCTTGTGATCCGCCATCTGCCGCGCCATGACGAGGCGGTTTTGCGCCGCTGTGAGGCGGCCGGGGTGGCGACGCTCCATGAAGCCTGGGATCGCCAGGGGCTGATGGGGCCGACAATCCGTCCGATTCAGCAGGGCGTCAGCCGGGCGGGCAACGCGGTAACCGTGCTGGTGACGCCAGGCGACAACTGGATGTTTCATGTCGCGGTCGAGCAGTGCCGCGCCGGCGATATTCTGGTGGTGGCCCCGACGTCGCCGTGCGGCGATGGCTTCTTCGGCGATCTGCTGGCGACGTCTCTCCAATCGCGCGGCGTGGTCGGTCTGGTGGGCGATATCGGCATTCGTGATTCGCAGACTTTGCGGGAGATGGGATTCGCCGTCTGGTCCCGTCAGGTTTATGCCCAGGGAACGGTGAAAGAGAGCCTCGGTTCGGTTAACGTCCCGGTGATTTGCGCAGGTCAGCTTGTGCAGCCGGGCGATGTCGTGGTGGCCGACGACGATGGCGTCGTGGTGCTGCCTCACGCGCAGGTCCGTGATGTGCTTGATAAAGCGGAAGCCCGCATGAGCAATGAGCTTGCGAAGCGTGAGCGGATGCGCCATGGCGAGCTGGGGCTGGATATTTACGCGATGCGCCCGCGTCTGGCGGAAAAGGGGCTGCGGTATTATGACCGCGCAGACGAGGTGGAGGAATAAATGGCGCAACGCGGAATCCCCTGTCTATGGATGCGCGGCGGCACCTCGAAGGCAGCCTGTTTTCTGGCCGACGATCTGCCTGCCGATCCGGTGCAACGTGATGCGGTGCTGCTGGCGGTGATGGGCTCGCCTGATCCCCGGCAAATTGACGGGATCGGCGGCGCCGATCCGCTGACCAGTAAAGTGGCGATTATCCGCCGCTCCGCACGGTCTGACGCCGATGTGGACTATCTGTTTGCCCAGGTGAACGTGGCGGCGGCCACCGTGGATTACGGCCAAAACTGCGGCAATATTCTTGCCGCCGTTGGCCCTTTCGCCATCGAGCGTGGTCTGGTTCGCCACGATGCGCCGCTCACTCGGGTGCGTATTTATATGGAGAACACGGGGCAACTGGCGGTGGCAGAGATCCCCTGCGATGCCGACGGGGTCGACTACGCCGGCGAGAGTCGTATCGATGGCGTGCCGGGCAGCGCCAGCCCGATCCTGCTCCATTTTCTTGATGTGGCGGGCTCCAGCTGCGGGGCGCTGCTGCCGACCGGCCGGGTTCGTGACCGTTTTGACGGCGTTGAGGTGACCTGCATCGATAACGGTATGCCGGTGATCCTGTTGCGCGCTTGCGACCTCGGTTGCACCGGCTATGAGACGCGCGAACAGCTGGATAATGACGATGCGCTTAAACGTCGCCTGGAGTCGATTCGCCTGCAGGCCGGGCCGCTGATGCAGCTTGGCGACGTCAGCCAGCGCACGGTGCCCAAGATGACCCTGATCGCCGAACCGCGACACGGCGGCGCCATCAGCAGCCGCACCTTTATCCCGCACCGCTGCCACGCGTCAATCGGCGTGTTTGGCGCGGTGAGCGTGGCCAGCGCTTGTCTGCTCCCCGGCTCTGTCGCGCAGGGCCTGGCGCAGGTAGCGCCAGGCGATACGCCGCTGCTCAGCGTTGAGCATCCGACAGGCGAATTTAGCGTAACGCTTCAGCTTGATGCTGACGGCGCCCTGGCTGGCTGCGGCCTGTTACGCACGGCGCGATTGCTGTTTGCTGGCGAGGTTTTTATTCCGGCCCGCGTCTGGCCGCGTGAGGAGTAATGATGACGATCGCGTTTATTGGTTTTGGCGAGGCGGGTGGCATTCTGGCGGCGGATCTGGCCCGTGAGAATACGGTGACCATGTGGGATTGCAAGCTCAATGGCCCGGCGCGAGAGGCGATGGGCAAAAAAGCCCGTGACTCGCGCGTTCAGGTGGGAAGTTCGCTGGCGCAGGCGCTGGAGGGGGCCACGCTGGTTTTTTCTACTGTGACCGCGGGTGAGGCGCTAAAGGTGGCGCAGCAGGCGGCCGCGCTGCTGCAGCCGGGGCAATACTTCCTCGATCTCAACTCCGTGGCGCCGGAGACGAAACGGCAGGCGGCTGAACATTTTCTGCCCGGCGCCTACATCGATGTCGCGGTGATGGCGCCGGTACCGCCGGCCCGATTGCAGACACCGTTATTGATCGGCGGGCCACAGGCGGAGGCGATCGCGCCGCGTCTGCAGGGGCTGGGGCTGAATGCCCGCTATGGCGCCAGTACGGTGGGCCAGGTGTCGGCGATAAAAATGTGCCGTAGCGTGATGATCAAAGGTCTTGAAGCGCTCACCACAGAATGCCTGTTCGCGGCCCGTGAATATGGCGTCGAGGAGGAGGTGCTTAGTTCCTTGCATCATAGTTTCCCCTCTCTGGGCTGGACAGGAGCGTTCCCCGACTATCTGATCAGCCGGGTGGCGGAACATGGCATTCGGCGCAGCGAAGAGATGGAAGAGGTGGTGAAAACCCTGCGTGACGTGGGGAGCGCCGGGATAATGAGCGAGGCGATCGCGAAAAGCCAGCGCCAGCTGCCGGAGCAGATGGCCGCCCGTAGCCTGAGCTACAGGCAGCTGACGCCGTTTGACTGGAAAACGCTGGTCGCCAGGCTGAAATAACCGCTATTTGGCCGGACAGACGATTTTGTCGATTGCGGCCTGGTAGCTTTTTTGGTTATTGCGCTCTTTCGCCAGCGTTGCTTCGCGGACCGCGTTCTTGTTACCGTCGGTCGCCAGCACTTTATTGGCAAAATCGTTATCGCTGAGGTGGCTTGCTGGCGCACATTTTTCCTTCACCGCTTTGAGCACCAGCTGTTTTTGCTGTTCGAACTGCAGGCTTTGCAGCGGTGATTCGGCCCACGCCGACGTGGCGCTCAGGGCGGTGACCAGGCATACCATCCAACATGCTTTCATCAGGCTTCTCCTTCCGTAATCGCTTCCGTCAACTATATGCGCAGGCGCGAAAACACGCAAATAGTGGTCAGTTTAACTTATTGAAAATGCAATTTTTATCGCCTGCTCAGGCGGCTCTCACCCGCCGCCGCGAGTCGATGGCGATCAGCACCACCGACGCGAGGATCAGCAGAGTGCCCAGCCAGTCCGGCAGCGTGAAGGTGATCCCCAGCAGCAGGAGCGACAGCAGGGCGCTGCTCAGCGGTTCGGCGCAGCTGAGGATCCCGGCCTTCGCGCCGCCAATTTTCTGCGCGCCGTTAAGATAAAGGCTGAAGGTCAGCGAAGTACCGATCACCACCAGGTAGAAAAAGGCTAACAGCAGGCTACCGTTCACCACAAAATCGGTGCCCTGGCCGCCGTAAAACGGCAGCAGCATCGCGCCGCCGAACAGCATGCTCCAGCCGACGATCGGCAGCGTCCCGTAGCGGGCAATCAACGTCGAGGGATAGGTGGTATAAAACGCGGCGGCAAACGCCGAGGCGATCCCCCAGAACAGCGCCGCCGGCGAAATCGACAGCGTCGTTGGGTTGCCGTGGGTCACCAGCAGAAAGGTGCCCGCCAGCGAGGTGCAGATAGCTCCCAGCACCAGCGGAGTGGGACGCGCTTTGCGGGCGAGGGCGAACCAGGCGACGATGATCGTAGGCGACAGAAACTGAAGCACCGTGGCCGTGGCGGCATTGGATTTTTCAATGGTCATCAGAAAGGTGAACTGCACGGTTAGCGCGCCAAACAGCGAGAAAAACAGCAGGCTGAGGGCGTCGCGGCGGTTTTGCAGCACGCGGAAAATGCGGTCGCCGTGAACAAAGCCGAGCATCAGCAGGATCAGCCCGGCGAACAGCAGACGCGTCATGGTCAGAAACGGCGACGACATCTGGCTTTCCTGCATAATAAACTGCGCACACACCCCGGAACTGCCCCACAGCACGGCGGCAATCAGTACGTTCAGCATCCCTTTTTTGCTGGAGCCCATCTTTTCCTCAAGCGAAATATGACAAAGGGGAATCATAGCATGCGCCAGCCCGGGCGGCGGGGCAGGAAATGGTAGTCGGGCGCGGCGGCGTAACGATGTTGCAGGCCCGGTAAGGCGAAGCCGCCACCGGGCACTACCCGACAGTCGCGTTCTAGCTTAAATCGACATTTTTACTGCCGAATAGCCAGGTGAGGACAAAGCCGCACAGGTAGGAGACCGCCAGCCCGCCGGCGTAGACCGCCATCCCGGCGTAAATTCCGCTGCCGGAGGTCATCAGCGGCAGCGCCACCAGCCCGGATGGGCCGAACACCGTGTTCAGGCCGACCGGCAGCCCCAGCCAGGCGATCAGTCCGACGAAGAACCCGCCGCAGGCGCCGCCGAGGCAGGCGGTGACAAACGGCTTCATCCGCGGCAGGGTGACGCCGTAGATCAGCGGCTCGCCAATCCCGAGGAAGCCCGGAATAATCGCCCCTTTAATCTGGGTTCGCAGCAGCGAATCGCGCTTCGCCCGCCAGAATAGCGCCAGCGCCGCCCCCACCTGCCCGGCCCCGGCCATCGCCAGGATCGGGAACAGCGAGTTAAAGCCCTGGGCGTCCACCAGCGCAAAATAGACCGGGACAAACCCCTGATGGACGCCGAACATCACCGCCAGCAGGAACAGGCCGGCCAGCACCGCCGAGCCAAACGGGTTGCCGTTAAGATGCAGGAACAGCCACGACATGCCGGTAAACAACCAGCCGCCAATCGGCATGATCACCGTAAAGGTCACCGCGCCCATGATCAGCAGGGTCACCGCCGAAGTGAGGATCATATCGAGGTTGGCCGGCATTACCCGCCGCACCTGGCGTTCAACCCACGCCCCAAGGATAGCGGCGATCAATACGCCGATGATATTGCCGCGCGGATCGATGCCGTGGCCGAAGAAGGTGGAAATGCCGGCGTAGAAGCCGCTGGTCGCCTCTGGGTTGTAGCCCAGCACGAACAGCGAGGCGATAATTGCGCCGTTCACGCCGGAGCCGCCGAACGCCTTCTGCGCGTTATAGCCAATCAGGATACTCAGGAAGGTGAACATCCCTTTGCTGAAGACCTTCATATAGCCAATCAGCGCTACCAGGCTGGCGTTCGGATGGGCGTTCTCCAGCACGAAAACCTGTTCCGCCAGGGTGGCGAAGCCCAGCAGCAGCCCGACGGCGATAAAGCCGGGGATCAGCGGCGTAAAGATGGTGGCGAATTTGGCGAGAAATTTCTGCACCGCGCTGGTCTGCTTGCCCTTCAGCGCCTGCTTTTTCTCTGCCGCGACGTCGGCCAGCGACGGCGCGGCGGGCGCCTCCTCCAGCAGGACGTTCATCATCTCGGCGGCGGTTTGCGCCTTGCCGGGGCCGAGCACCACCTGGAACTGCTCGTCGCTGACGATCACCCCCATTACGCCGTCAATCTGGCGGATGGCGGCGCTGTCGGCCAGACTTTCATCGCGCAGGGTCAAGCGCAGGCGCGTCATGCAGTTGCCCGCCTGCGCGACGTTTGCGGCGCCGCCTACGTGGGCGAGGATCCGCGCTATCATCTCTTTCGTTATTTTTGCCATTGCCCGTTACCTGTCTGTCGGCGCTCAGGTGTTGCTGAGCGCCTTGCGGATATAGCCGTTGTTTTTTGCCAGCAGCGACTGCGCGTCTTCGGCGCTTAAGTCCGCCAGCACCATCACGATCGCCGTTTTACAGTGGCGGCCGCAGGCCTCCAGCGCCTTCCGGGCAGTGGGGCGATCGCAGTCGGTCGCCTCCATCACGATAGAGACCTGGCGCTCAATCAGCTTGGCGTTGGTCGCTTCGACGTCGACCATCAGGTTGCTGTACACCTTGCCGACGCGGATCATCGCCCCGGTGGAGATCATGTTCAGCACCAGCTTCTGCGCGGTACCGGCTTTCAGACGGGTAGAGCCAGTGACCACTTCCGGGCCGACCACCGGGGTGATCGCCACATCCGCCAGCTGGGCCATTTCGCCATGCGGGTTACAGCTGACGATGGCGACAAAGGCATTCTGACTATGGGCGTATTCCATGGCGCCAATGACGTACGGCGTGCGTCCGCTGGCCGCCAGTCCCACCAGCACATCGCGGTGGCTGAAGTTCAGGTTCTGCAGATCCATCGCCCCCTGCGCTTTGTTGTCTTCCACGTTTTCCACGGCGCTGAGAATCGCTTTATGTCCGCCGGCGATGATCCCCACCACCTGCTCCGGGCGGGTGCCGAAGGTTGGCGGGCATTCGCTGGCATCGAGGATCCCCAGACGCCCTGAGGTACCCGCGCCGATATAAATCAAGCGGCCACCGGCCTGCAGCGCCGTCGCGACCTTATCCACCACCTCGGCAATCTGCGGCAGATAGGGCGTAATCGCCTGGGCTACCTGCTGGTCTTCCTGGTTTATCACCGTCAGCATGTCGAGGGTGGAGAGGGTGTCAATGTTGGCGCTGTTGGCGTTGCGTCGCTCGGTCAGCAGTTTGCTCAGGTCGATACTCATAGAAACCTCGTTATTCTCAGTGGCGCGCAGTATAAGGAATTATTTATTCCTTGCCTGTGAAGAGTATCACGATTAGTACGCGGAGAATAATAGGAGAATGGTAGGTATGGCGGGAAATAGTGCGGTAATAAATCTGGAATATTTTATTACCGCAGCAGGAGATTAGCGCGCGCTGCGCGGTTTGCTGAGGCCCAGCAGCAGCGCCAGCAGGTAGCAGATGGCCATCGCGAGGCTCATTTTCAGCATCGTTTCACCGCCGAGGCCTGCCAGCGGCGCGGCGATGCCGCCGAAGACAAACATCAGGGTGCCCATCAGCGCGGACGCGGTCCCGGACTGCGCGGCATCGACGGCGCTCATCGCCTCCGCGCCAGCGACGGTGCTGATGCCGCTCATCAGCGACACGGTAAAGAACAGGCCGACCAGCGCCAGCACCGGCAGCTGCAGCCAGGCAAACAGCAGCATGATCGCCGCACAGCTCACCGCCAGCGTCAGGCCGCCGCGCAGCAAGCTTTCGGCGCTAAAGCGGCGCGCCAGGCGGGAAAAGATCATCGCCGCGATAATCAGCCCGATACCGTTCAGACCGAACAGCAGGCTGAACTGCATGGCGCTCATGCCGTATTCGCTTTGCATCACGAAGGAAGAGGAGCCGATGTAAGAGAACAGCCCGGCCATCATAAAGGCCTGAATCAGGCAGAAGCGCAGAAAGCGGCGATTTTTCAGCACCGGCTGGCCGCGTTGCTGGCGGGCGGCATGCGTTGCTGTGGCCGGGCGCGTTTCCCGCAGGATCGTCAGGCTCATCACCAGCAGCACGCCGCCGATGGCGGCCATCGTCCAGAAGAGAATTCGCCAGTCGAAGGCGGTGATAACGTAGCCGCCCAGCACCGGGGACAGCACCGGCGCAATGCCGTTCACGGTCATCAGCAGGGCGAAAAATTGGGTCAGCAGGGTGCCCTGGTATTTATCGCGGGCGATGGATCGCGACAGCACCGAGCCGCCGGCGCCGGCGAAGCCCTGTAAAAAGCGCCAGACAATCAGCATGTTGATATCCCGGGTCAGGGCGCACATCGCCGAAGCAAAGATAAACAGCAGCAGAGACAGCGCCAGCGGTTTCAGGCGGCCAATGCGATCGCTCAGCGGGCCGAAAAACAGCTGACCCAGGCCGAGGCCAATCAGCGCGGCGGTCAGCGACAGCTGGGTCTGGGTGCTGGTGGCCTGCAGCTGCTGAGTGATCTCCGGCAGCGCCGGCAGATAAAAATCCGTGCACAGCGGGCCGATACCCGACAGCAGGCCGAGGATCAGCGCCCAGGAGAGGGAAACACGTGGCATAACGATTCCTTACAGAAGCCGGGCGCGGCCGCCCGGCGGGTGAAATTAACTGGCGCCGCCGCCCAGCGACTGCCAGAGGGTGATCCGGTTATTGAGGTCGGTCTGCTGCAGGGACAGCAGCGTCGTCTTCGCCGACCACAGCGTGCGCTGGGCCGTAAGCACCGACAGATAATCGCCGACTCCGGCCTGATAGCTCTTCATGGCGATATCCAGCGATGTCTGCTCGGCGGCGACGTACTGCCGCTGGGCATCGAGCTCTTCGCTCAGCGTTTCCCGGCGCGCCAGCGCATCGGCAACGTCCTTAAAGGCGCTCTGAATCGATTTCTCGTAGGTGGCGATCAGCCCCTTTTTCTCCGCTTCCGCATAGCGCAGCTGCGCCAGGTTGCTGCCGCCGGTGAACAGCGGCAGGCTGATGGAGGGGGCGAACGACCACACCTGCATCCCGTGGCTGAACAGCGACGACAGCGAGTCGCTGCCGACCCCGGCGCTGGCGGTCAGGGAAATCGACGGGAAGAAGTTCGCCCGCGCCGCGCCGATATCGGCATTGGCGCTCTTCAGATTGTGCTCCGCTTCCTGAATGTCCGGCCGGCGCAGCAGCACCGACGACGACACGCCCGCCGGCACCAGCGCGATGCTGTTATCCCCGAGACTCTCGAGGGTGCCGGGCAACAGGCTCTCCGGCACGGTTTCCCCCGCCAGCAGGTTAATGGCGTTTTTATCCTGCGCCACCAGCGTGCGATAGCTGGCGACGCTGGCGCGCGCCTGCTGATAGACGCTTTCCGCCGAGCTTACATCGCCGGCGGAAGCGGTACCCACCGCCATCTGGCGGGCGACGATGTTGCGCGAGTTTGCTGCGCTGTCCATGGTCTGCTGCGCCAGCGCCAGATTGCTGTTATCCGTCGCCAGCGTCACCCAGGCGGTGGTCAAATCGGCAATCATCGTCAGCCGGGTATTCTGCGCGGTGAATTCGCTGGCAAGCCAGGTTTCGCGCGCCGCGCGCGACAGGCTCTGGTTCTTGCCGAACAAGTCCAGCTCGAAGCTGGAGACCGCGCCGTCGGCCTGCGAAGCGGAGCTCAGGCCGCTGGCTACCGTTTTGCTGCGGGTATGGCTCAGCTCGGCATCGACAGTGGGAAACAGCGACGCCCGCGTCTCGCCGTACTGGGCGCGCGCGGCCTCGATATCGGCCAGCGCTTTTTGCACATCGCGGTTGCTGTTTAGCGCGATGCTGACCACTTTTTTCAGCCGCGCGTCATTGACCACTTTCTGCCAGTCGCCGACCACCGCCGTCGATTCGCCGTGCGCCCCGGGCAGGGTGGCCGGCACCGGCGCGGCCGGGCGATCATAATGCGGGTCAAGCGAGACGCAGCCCGCGGTCAGGAGCGCGATAAACATAAAACTCAAACGAAACATACCTTACTCCTGAGAAGGACGTTGGCGGGTGAAGAGACGTTTCACCAGCACGAAGAACAGCGGTACGAAGAACACCGCCAGCAGGGTGGCTGTCAGGGTGCCGCCGATGATGCCGGTGCCGATCGCCACGCGGCTGTTGGCTCCGGCGCCGGTGGCGATGGCCAGCGGCAGTACCCCGGCGATAAACGCCAGCGAGGTCATGACAATCGGGCGCAGACGAGTCTGCGCGGCGCGGATCGCCGCCCGGGAGAGCGAATACCCCTCATCCACGGCGGATTCAGCGAACTCCACGATCAGGATGGCGTTTTTCGACGATAGGCCGATGGTGGTCAGCAGCGCCACCAGGAAGTAGACGTCGTTGCTTAAACCGCGCAGCGTCGCCGCCAGCGCCGCGCCGAGCAGGCCGAGCGGGATAACCATGATCACCGAGAACGGCACCGACCAGCTCTCATACAGCGCCGCCAGGCACAGGAACACCACCAGAATCGAGATGGCGTAGAGGCTCATCGCCTGGCCGCTGGCGAGCTTTTCCTGCAGCGAAATGCCGCTCCACGCCCAGGTGGAGCCCGCCGGCAGGCTGTCGGCCAGCTTTTCCATCTTGTCCATCGCCGCGCCGGAGCTGAAGCCGGCGGCGTTTTCGCCCTGGATCTCAAAGGCGGCGGAGCCGTTGTAGCGCACCAGGCTTTCCGGGCCGTATTGCCAGTGGGTGGTGGCGAAGGCGGAGAACGGCGTCATGCTGTTATCGCTGCCGCGAACGAACCATTTGCCGAGGTCCGACGGCACCGCGCGCGCGTCGCTTTCGCCCTGGATATAGACCTTTTTCACCCGGCCGCGATCGATAAAGTCATTCACGTAGGTACCGCCCCAGGCGCTGGAGAGCGTATCGGTCACGTCGCTCAGCGACAGCCCCAGCGAGACGGCTTTGTTGTTATCGATATCCACCTGCAGCTGCGGCATCTGCGGCAGATCGTTAGCGCGCACCGACTGCAGCTCGCTGCTCTGGTTGGCCGCCGCCAGCAGCTGGCTGCGCAGCTTCATCAGACTGTCGCGGTCAGTACCGCCGCTGGCCATCAGCTCGAAGGTGAAGCCGTTGCTCTGTCCGAGGCCGTCCACCGACGGCGGGGTCATGGCGAACAGGGTGGCGTCGCGGATCGTCCCCAGCTCTTTGGTGGCGCGCAGGGCAATGGCCTGGGCGGTATTGTCGTCCCCTTTGCGCTGCGACCAGTTTTTCAGCGACACGAAGGCCATCCCGGCGTTCTGGCCGCTGCCGCTAAAGCTGAAGCCGTCGACGGTGAAAATGACGTCGGTATTGGCTTTCTCTTTGGTGAGGAACCAGTCGGTCACCTGGCGGCGCACCTCAGCGGTACGCACCGCGGTGGCCCCGGCGGGCAGGGTGTACTGGACCATGATCTCCCCCTGGTCCTCCACCGGCAGGAAGCTGCCCGGCAGCTTCCACATCGCCAGCGCCATCGCCCCGCAAATCAGCGCGTAAGCGCCCATCATCACTGCGCCCCGGCGCAGGCCGCCCAGCACCCGGCGCTGGTAGCCTGCTTCCGTGCGCCCCCACAGGCGGTTAAAGGCGCCAAAGAACCCTTTGGTGTGCGGTTTGGAGTGGCTGAGCAGCGCGCCGCACAGCGCCGGGGTGAGGGTTAGCGCCACCACCACCGACAGCATCATTGCCGAAATAATGGTTACCGAGAACTGGCGATAGATGACCCCGGTCGATCCGCCGAAGAAGGCCATCGGCAGGAACACCGCCGACAGCACCAGGGCGATCGCCACCAGCGCGCCGGAGATTTCGCCCATCGATTTTTCGGTGGCTTCGCGGGCGGGGAGCCCTTCGTCGTGCATAATGCGCTCGACGTTTTCCACCACCACGATGGCGTCATCCACCAGCAGGCCGATCGCCAGCACCATGGCGAACAGCGTCAGGGTGTTAATCGAGTAGCCGAACAGCGCCAGCACCCCAAAGGTGCCAAGCAGCACCACCGGCACCGCCACCGCCGGAATGAGCGTCGCGCGGAAGTTCTGCAGGAACAGATACATCACGCAGACCACGAGAATGATCGCTTCGAACAGGGTCTGAATCACATCCTCGACCGAGATTTTGATGAACTCGGTGCTGTCCTTCGGATAGGCGATATCGTAGCCCTGCGGCATCTGACGCTGGAATTCGGCGATTTTGCTTTTCACCAGGGTCGCGGTGTCCAGCGCGTTGGCGCCGGGGGCCATCATCACCGCGATCCCGGCGGCCGGATGGCCGTTCAGATTAGCGGTAGCGGTGTAATCCTCGCTGCCCATCTCCACCCGCGCGACATCGCTCAGGCGCACCACCGAGCCGTCGGCCTGGCTTTTCACGATGATCGCTTTGAACTGGTCAGGGGTTTGCAGCCGGGATTGCGCGCGCACGGTGGCGGTCAATTGCTGGGCATTGGACGACGGTAGCGCGCCGATTTTACCGGCGGAAACCTGCACGTTCTGCGCCTCAATCGCCGACTGAACGTCGGAAGGCATCAGCGAGTAGGAGGCGAGTTTGGTCGGGTCCATCCAGACGCGCATCGCGTATTCGGCGCCGAATACCTGCAGGCTGCCGACACCCTCCACGCGCGCCAGCGGGTCCTGCATATTGCTGACCAGCCAGTCGGAGATATCGGAGCTGGTGGCGCGATTGGTTTTGTCATACACCGCGAGGATCAGCAGGAAGCTGCTCTGCGATTTTTCCACCGTTACGCCGGACTGCTGGACTTCGCTCGGCAGCCGCGATTCCGCCTGCTGGACTTTGTTTTGCACCTGCACCTGGGCGGTGTCCGGGTCGGTCCCTTGCTCAAAGGTGACGGTGATGCTGACCGAGCCATCGGAGCTGCTGGTGGAGCTGAAGTAGAGCAGATGGTCGAGGCCGGTAAGCTGCTGCTCGATGACCTGGGTGACGCTGTTCTCCAGGGTTTCGGCAGAGGCGCCGGTATAGGTGGCGGAGATTTTCACCGCCGGCGGGGCGACGTCCGGGTACTGGCCTACCGGCAGGGTGCGGATCGCCAGCACCCCGGCGAGCATAATCAGAATGGCGATCACCCAGGCAAAGACCGGGCGACGCACGAAGAAACGGGAGAACATCAGGCATTGCCTCCGTTATTGTTGACGGCAACGGCCTTCACTGTCTGTCCGGGGGCCACTTTACTGGTGCCTTCGACAATCAGCTTATCGCCTGCTTTCAGGCCGCTCAGCACCAGCCATTTATCGCCATAGGTGTCGCCGGTTTCCACGGTACGCTGCTCAACTTTGTTGGCGGCATCGACCACCAGCGCCGTGGCGTCGCCTTTGGCATCGCGGGTGATCCCCTGCTGTGGGGCGAGGATCGCGTCGTTCATGATGCCTTCATCGATGCGCGCGCGGACGAACATCCCCGGCAGCAGGACGTGCTGCGGGTTGGGGAAGATAGCGCGCAGGGTCACCGAGCCGGTGGATTCATCGACGGCGACTTCGGTGAGCGCCAGACGCCCTTTTTCCTGGTAGGTACTGCCATCTTCCAGGGTTAACGTCACGCTGAGGGTGTCGCTGTTGCTGGCCAGGCTTTGTTTGCGTAAACGCAGGAGATCGACGCTGGATCGCGTCAGATCGACATACATGGTGTCGAGCCCGCGGATCGTCGCCAGCGCGGTATCCTGATCGGCGGAGACCAGCGCCCCCGGCGTAACCGACGAGATGCCGATGCGCCCGGCTATCGGTGCGGTGACGGTGGTCCAGTTCAGGTTGATGCGCGCGCTCTCCAGCGCCGCTTTCTTCGATTCCACGCTGGCCTTGTCCTGGGCGCAGGTGGAGGCGGCGTCGTCGGCATCCTGGCGGGAAACGCCGTTATCCCTGACCAGCGACGCGTAGCGCTGGGCCTTCTGGCAATCGGAGACCACCAGCGCCTGGGCCTGTTTCAGTGCGGCCGCCGCTTCGTTCCAGGTCGCGCGATAGCTGGAGGGATCGATCTGGTAAAGGGCCTGCCCGGCCTTCACCATATCGCCTTCGGTAAACAGGCGCTTCTGGATGATGCCGCCCACCTGGGGGCGTACTTCGGCGCTGAGCGAGGCGGTGGTGCGCCCGGTGAGCTGGCTAACTACCGGCACCGGCTGGCTTTGCAGGGTGACCACGCCCACTTCCGGCGTGGATTGCTGCGGGGCAGATGTCTGCGCATTATCGCATCCGCTAAGGAGAAATAATGCTGTCGCGATGGGAGCTATGATGTATTTCATTATATTTTCTCAAGATATAAGACGTCCGCCCCGTTTATTTAAAAACGAGGGAATAGGTTGGGCGCTGAGGCATTTTCGGGTGAGCGAAAATGACAAAAAAGGAACACAGATGTTCCTGAACGTGATTGTTATTGTGTCTCCGTTGAAGCCAACCTCTTCGGTCTTCAGGAGGTGAAAAGCGCATCTCCTCTGGTCTTTTGGTGAGAATGATCATTCTCATTTTTATCCATTATACGATCCGTCGCGATAATGGAAAGGTTTTTTTGCTTACTTTTAGAACGCAAAAAATTAAGGCAAATAATCATGGAGAAAATAAGAATATTTTGTGAAAGTGGAGAGGGAAAATAACCATTCGGCATCGCGATACTGGAGATAGTTAATGACGCTAATCATTACAAAAAGCATTAATCCCGACGATCAACAAGAATTGTTTGCCGGTCTGCGGCACTATAATCAGCAGTATCTCGATGCGGCGCAGTTTGGCGATCTGGGGGTTTACTCCCGCGATGGGCAAGGGGTGATGCAGGGCGGGCTGATTGCCAAACGCAAGGGCAACTGGCTGTGCATTGAGTATCTGTGGGTTAGCGAGGCGACGCGCGGGCGCGGGCTGGGGAGCGAGCTGATGCAGGAGGCGGAACAGCAGGCGCAGGCGCTAGGCTGCAGCCATCTGCTGGTGGATACCTTTAGCTTCCAGGCGCTGCCGTTTTATCAGAAATTAGGCTATCAGCTGCAGATGTCGCTGCCCGACTTCCCCCACGCAGGCATGCAGCGCCACTATTTGTCGAAGGCGCTGTAACGATCCTGGTATCCCCGGGCGGTCAGGTACCCTACCTGTGGTTGTGCCGGATGGCGGCATAAATGCCTTATCCGGCCTACACAGTCCTCCCGTCGTTTCGCCCCACCCAGGACAGGCAAGCGCAGCGCCGCCGGGCAGGATATCAGGCACGGCACCAGTATTCTTGCCGGGTGGCGCCTGTCGCCTTACCCGTCCTGGGGTTCGTGCGGCCTGTTATTGATATACCCACTTGCGCGACTGAAACTGCCGGTGCTGGCGGCCTCAAAATCGCTGAGACGTTCCCGGAAGGCCGGGGCAGCCCGCATGGATGCGGGCTGAGGGCCGTGTTTTGCACGGACGCTGCCTCGGCCCGACCCGAAGCCTGCAGGGATAAGTCGAAGGCACCACGAAGTGGCGATTTTGCTGGCCGGAGCCCGGGGGTACAGGGGGCGGCGGCGACTGGCCGCCCCCTGTGCGCTCCCTGCGGCATAAGAGACATAACGCAGAAGATCAACCGGGAGCGCAATCTGCCGGGAATTAACATAGAAGTTGTAGCCCTGCTAAGCGCAGTGCGAGCAGGGAAACTCCCGGATGGCGGCGCGTGGCGCCTTATCCGGGCTACAAAAGCGTCAAAACCACGCCTTAACCTCCGACGCCGTGGCCCATTAACGCCAGCGCGTGGCTGATGATGATCTGGCGGTTGACCGCCTGTAAACGCGGATCGCTGTGAATGCGTGAAAATGGCACCAGCACCAGGCTAATCACCGTGGTAAACAGCAGCTCCGGCGACAGCGCCGGATTGATCTTGCCCTCCAGCTGCCAGCGACGCACCGTCTCCAGCATCACCTGAAAACGCTCCTCGCCGAAGCGGGCATCCATATGCTGACGCAGGATCGGCATCTCGCCGATGATCTCCTGCATCCACAGCGGCGCAAACCAGGCGTTTTTCTCCGCCATATGCGCCAGCGTCTCGACCATCATCGTCAGCGCCAGCACCGGATCCTGCGGATGATCGACAAAAATGCGGCTGATGTGATTGCGCAGCGGCATAAAGCGCTCCTCAATCAGCTGGGTCACCAGCGCATCCCGGGAACTGAAGTAGTAATGCAGCATCGCCGGCGTCACCCCGGCCTCTTTGGCGATGGCGTTCAACGATACGCGGCCCGCCCCGTCGCGGGCAAACAGCATCAGGGCAATGTCCATCAGCTGTTCGCGATTGGCAGTATCCGGTTTTTTACCGCGCGGCCGACCCGGGCGGCGGGGGGCATCCTGATCCTTTTGTGCTGTCATGGTATGGCGATCTCTTGACCCGACTCATTCTTTCACTAAATATTAATTATGCATTTAATTAATTTCAAGCGAGCGTTGTAATGACTTCTGAAGTCGCTAACCCACCGGTGCAGTCGATACGCCTGCTGTTCAGCGCATTGCTGTTGGTGATGTTGCTCTCGGCGTTGGATCAGACCATTGTCTCCACCGCGCTGCCGACGATTGTCGGCGAACTGGGCGGGCTGGACAAGCTTTCATGGGTGGTCACGGCCTATATTCTCAGCTCCACCATCGCGGTGCCGCTGTACGGGAAATTCGGCGATCTGTTCGGTCGCAAAATCGTGCTGCAGGTGGCGATTGGGCTGTTTCTCGTCGGCTCTGCGCTCTGCGGGCTGGCGCAGAACATGACCCAGCTGGTGCTGATGCGCGGCCTGCAGGGGCTCGGCGGCGGCGGCCTGATGGTGATCAGCATGGCGGCGGTCGCCGACGTCATCCCACCCGCCAATCGTGGCCGCTATCAGGGGCTGTTCGGCGGCGTTTTTGGCCTCGCGACGGTGATCGGCCCGCTGATCGGCGGTTTTCTGGTGCAGCACGCCTCCTGGCGCTGGATCTTCTATATCAACCTACCGCTCGGCCTGTTCGCGCTGCTGGTGATCGGCGCGGTATTCCACAGCAGCAATAAACGCAGCCAGCATCAGATTGACTGGCTGGGGGCGATTTACCTCAGCATGGCGCTGTTGTGCATCATTCTGTTTACCTCGGAAGGGGGCAGCGTCCACGCGTGGAATGACCCGCAGCTGTGGTGCATTCTGGCCTTCGGCATCGTGGGGATCATCGGCTTTATTTACGAAGAACGGATGGCCGCCGAGCCGATTATTCCGCTGGCGCTGTTCCGCAACCGCAGCTTCCTGCTGTGCAGCCTGATCGGCTTCGTCATCGGCATGTCGCTGTTCGGGTCAGTCACCTTCCTGCCGCTCTATCTGCAGGTGGTGAAGGAGGCGACGCCCACCGAGGCCGGGCTGCAGCTGCTCCCTCTGATGGGCGGCCTGCTGCTGACCTCGATTATCAGCGGGCGGATTATCAGCCGTACCGGTAAATATCGCCTGTTTCCGATCCTCGGCACCCTGCTCGGCGTGACCGGCATGGTACTGCTGACCCGCATCACCATTCACTCGCCGCTGTGGCAGCTGTACCTGTTTACCGGCGTGCTGGGGGCTGGTGATGCAGGTGCTGGTCCTGGCGGTGCAGAATGCTATGCCGGCGCAGATGTACGGCGTCGCCACCTCCGGCGTGACCCTGTTCCGCTCGATTGGTGGCTCCATCGGCGTGGCGCTGTTTGGCGCGGTGTTCACGCACGTGCTGCAGAGCAACCTGCAAAAGCTGTTGCCGGAAGGCGCGGTGCTGCCGCCGGGAATGAATCCAGTGGCGGTTCAGCACCTGCCCGCGGATATCCGCCTCGACTACCTCGACGCCTTCGGCGCGGCGATCCACGCGGCGTTCCTGATGGCGGCCTGCATTATGGCGGTGGCGTTTGTCCTCTCCTGGCTGTTAAAGGAGGCACCGCTGAAGACCGCGACGCATTAAGCGGCCCCGGCGATGCGCAGCAGTGCCTGACGCAGCGCCGGCGCGGCAAAATCGATAAATTTCCGCAGCTTAAGCGGCGCCAGATCCCGCGCGGTATACAGCAAATGGACCGGCGCCGGATCCGGCTCGACGTTTTCCAGCAGCAGACGGAGCTCCCCGTGGCGCAGGCCATCCAGCGCCTGATAGTGCAGTAAGCGGGCCACCCCCACCCCCAGCCGCGCGGCATCGGCGGCGCTCTCTGGCGTGGTGACGGATAGCACCGGCGGCAGGTTAATCAGCTGGTCCTCGCGCTCAGCGGCGCGAAAGCGCCAGCCGCGATAGGGCATCGGCGATTCAATGCGGATGATCGGCAACGCCGCCAGATCGCGCGGCCGCTGCGGCTCGCCGTATTTCGCCAGCAGCGCCGGATGGGCGCAGGCCACAATCCGCATGGTGCCGAGGCGGGTGGCCACCATGCTGCTGTCCGCCAGGTCGCCAATCCGCACCGCCAGATCGACATGGTCGCTCACCAGGTCGGCATTGCGATCGCTGAGCAGCAAACGGACGCGAATTTGCGGGTAGCGGGCGATAAATTCACTGATTACCGGAAGAACGTGCTGGCGTCCAAACATCGTTGGCGCGGAGATCACCAGCTCGCCTTTTGGCTCCTGATATTCGCCCGTCGCCTGGCGTTCGGCGTTTTCCACCTCCTCAAGGATCCGCCGGGCGGCAGCGACATAATCGACCCCGGCGTCGGTGAGCGTCAGTTTGCGGGTGGTTCGCGCCAGCAGGCGCACGCCCAGCGCGCTCTCCAGTTCACCAATATGGCGGCTGACGGTGGTCAACGGCATATTCAGCGCCCGCGCCGCCGCCGACATGCTCCCCAGCTCGGTCACTTTCACCAGCAGCGCCATCGCGCTTAATCGATCCATTATTCTCCCGTTTTTCGGAAAGATGATTGCCACTTTACCCGTATTATCATTCTTCACAGTACAGTCCATGATGGCGCCAGACAACAGGAGGCGCTATGGCAGCAACCTTTCTCGATATCGCCATCACCCCGGACGTGATGGATGTGCAGCATGAAATGGGCAGCGACTCGCTGTGGCAAACGCCGCACAGTCGCCGCCAGGCCGACCGCTTCGGCGACAGCGAAGCGGGGATGATCGCCACCCGCGACAGCTTTTATCTGGCGACGGTGTCGCAGAGCGGCTGGCCCTACATTCAGCATCGCGGCGGCCCGGTGGGGTTTCTGCATCTGCTGGATGACACCACCCTGGCGATGGCCGATTTCGGCGGCAACCGCCAGTACATCACCACCGGCAATCTGCGTGGCAGCGACCGGGCCTGCCTGTTTTTGATGGATTATCCGCGCCGTGCCAGGCTGAAAATCTACGCCACCGTCGAAGTCGTGGCGGCAGAGGACCATCCGCAGCTGCTGGCGCAGGTGGCGCCGGCCAACTATCGCGCTCGCATCGAACGTCTGTTTCTTTTTCATTTGCAGGCGTTTGACTGGAACTGCCCGCAGCACATTACGCCGCGCTACAGCGCGCAGCAGGTGGCGGAGTACAGCCAGAACCTGCAGCAACGTATTCATGACCTGGAGCAGGAGAATCAGCGCCTGCAGCAGCAATTAGCCTCAAAAGGAGACTCCTGATGAATGAGCAACGTCCCCCGTTACCGCCGTTTACCCGCGACAGCGCTATCCAGAAGGTCCGCGCCGCGGAAGATGGCTGGAACAGTCGCGATGCCGAAAAAGTCGCTCTGGCCTACACCGTCGATAGCGAATGGCGCAACCGCAGCGAATTTGTCCACGGCAGGGGGCAAATTGTTGAGTTCCTGCAGCGAAAATGGCGCAAGGAGCAGCAATACCGGCTGATTAAGGAGCTGTGGGCATGGCAGGAGAATCGCATTGCCGTGCGCTTCGCCTACGAGTGGTGCGACGACAGCGGCAACTGGTTTCGCTCGTATGGCAATGAGAACTGGGAGTTTGATAAGCACGGACTGATGCAGACGCGCTACGCCTGCATCAACGACCTGCCAATTAGCGAAAGCGAGCGCCTGTTCCACTGGCCCCAGGGGCGCCGCCCGGACGATCATCCGGGGCTCAGCGATCTGGGGCTGTAAAACCGGCGCGGCGCAACGGATTAATCGGCTTTCGGGAAGTCGACCACCGTGTCGTTAACCCGGTTCACCATGTTGGTGAACAGGATGGCGCTGATGGCGCTGATAATCTCAATCACCTGCTGGTCGCTAAAACCGGCGTTGCGCAGCGCGGCGACGTCGGCTTCCGGCAGCGTACCGGTGGTGGTCACCAGGGTCTGCGCGAATTTCACCAGCGCATCAAGCTGCGCCTCTTCCGCATACTCCCCGTGGCGCAGGGCGTGGATTTGTTCGCTGCTGAAGCCGGCTTTTTTCGCCATCAGGGTATGCGCGGCCAGACAGTAGTCACAGCCGGTGGCTTCGCTGACCGACAGGTTAATCGCTTCCAGCTGTTGGGCGCTGAGGCTGCCTTTATGGAGCATCGCATTGTGCGCCAGCGCCTGCTGCAGCGCCGCCGGCGAGTGGCCGCCGATGGTGAGATAGGCGTTCGGCACTTTGCCCATCGCTTTTTTGATCCCGGCGAAAATATCGGCGGCTTTGCCGGTGGCGTCTTGTTCACGGATATCTGCTAAACGGCTCATGGTTAACTCCTGTTGTTATCGAGGGTGTGTGTTGGCATTGGGGTCATCTTAGGCCGTTGCCGCATGCTAGACTGGCGGTCTTCGTCTCACCTTTTTGTCTTATCGTCTCAGGAGAAGCATGGACAGTCTCAGTCATCTGCTGGCGCCGCGCTGCGAAGTGAACCTGCACTGTCGCTTCGGCGGCCGCTGGCAGGCCGGGCACCAGCAAATGCGCAGCGGCGTGGTGCCCTGGCACGTGGTGCTGCGCGGCGAGGGGCGGCTCAACGTCGGCGGCCAGACTCATCACCTGCGCGCGGGAGATGTGGTCCTCCTGCCGTACGGTTCGCCGCATCTGATGGAGAGCCTGGTGGAGTGGGGCCAGGTGCTGCCGGTAGCGCACCGGTTTAACGGCACGGTGACGGAAATGCGCGTCGGCCCGGCGGAGGGGGCGCTGGAGATGCTGTGCGGCGAATTCTATTTTGGTCCGCACGTCAGCTGGCTGTTCAGTGAAGCATCGACGCTGATCCATCTCCATACCGATGCGCGTGAAGACTGCCCGGAGCTGGACGCGCTGCTTAATATACTGGTGCGCGAGAGCCTGGCGCAGCGTCCCGGCGGCAGCGCTATCGTGCGCAGCCTCGGCGATACGCTGCTGGTGCTCCTGCTGCGCATGCTGCTTGGTGAGCAACAGCCGCCCGGTGGACTGCTGCGTCTGATGAGCGATGAACGCCTGATGCCGGCGGTGCTGGCGGTGATGGCGACCCCGGAGCAGCCGTGGACGCTGGAAACCATGGCCGCCCGTGCCTTTCTTTCGCGGGCCACCTTTGCCCGTCATTTTGCCCGCGTTTATCACCTGACGCCGCAGGCGTGGCTGTCGCAGCTGCGAATGGCGCTGGCCGCCCGGCTGCTGCGCCTGGAGCGTCAGACCAACCTCGAGGTCATTGCCGAACGCTGCGGCTTTCAGTCGCTGGCGTCCTTCTCGAAGCGCTTCAAAATGCGCTATGGCGTGACGCCGGGCGAGTGGCGACGGGGCTAGCGCCTCACGTTTCGCGAAGATGATTTTATTTCCAGTTGCGTGGTTTGCTGTTTATTACCCGACCCGAAAGTCGCTATAGTTTTGCACGAAAAAAACAATGACAGTCAGGACAGACAGGGTGAAGAGGATGAGATTACGTTTACGGGCCGCCGCCGCAGTGATGCTGGCGGGTCTGGCGCTGGTCGGCTGCGACCAAAAGGGTAATGAAGCGAAGCACATTAAGGTCGGTGTGATTAACGGCGCCGAGCAGGATGTGGCGGAAGTGGCGAAGAAGGTGGCCAAAGAGAAGTACGGTCTGGACGTCGAACTGGTGGGATTCAGCGGCTCGCTGCTGCCTAACGAATCGACCAACGCCGGCGATCTGGACGCCAACGTCTTCCAGCATCGGCCTTTCCTCGAGCAGGACAACAAAGCGCATAACTATCATCTGGTGGCGGTCGGCAATACCTTCGTCTTCCCGATGGCCGGCTATTCGCGCAAGATCAAGTCAGTCGCCGAACTGCAAGACGGCGCGACGATCGCCATCCCCAACGACCCGACCAATCTCGGGCGGGCGCTGCTGCTGCTGCAAAAAGAGAAGTTGATTACCCTCAAAGCCGGCACCGGCCTGCTGCCGACGGCGGTGGATATCACCGACAACCCGCATAACCTGAAAATTATGGAGCTGGAAGGGGCGCAACTGCCGCGCGTACTCGACGATCCCAAAGTCGACGTGGCTATCATCAGCACCACCTACCTGCAGCAAACCGGGCTGTCGCCGGTTCGTGACGGCATCTTTATCGAAGATAAAAACTCGCCCTACGTGAACATCATCGTGACCCGGGAAGACAATAAAGACGCGGAAAACGTGAAGGAGTTTATGCAGTCGTACCAGTCGCCGGAGGTGGCGAAGGCGGCAGAGACTATCTTCAACGGCGGCGCGGTGCCGGGCTGGTAAGCCTACACACAGGGAGAGGCGCGTATGGTACGCCAACGGCAGGCTGACCTGCTGCTGATTGCCGCGACGGTGATTGCCGCCTGCGGCTGGATTTTTTCCCGCGAGGCGATCGCCGGCATGCCGGTATTCGCGTTCCTTGGGCTGCGCTTTTTCTTCGCCGCGCTGCTTCTGCTGCCGTTCTGCCGCGGTTTTCGCCCGCAAAAGCAGCACTGGCCAAAACTCATCATCAGCGGACTCTGGTTTGCGCTCAACCTCTGCCTGTGGATCTATTCGGTCTCCACGACGGCGTCGCTCGGCGAAGGGGCGTTTATCATGAGCCTGTCGATGATGTTCGTCCCGCTAACCGCGTGGGTGATGATGAAGGTGCGCCCGCCTCGCGCCTGGTGGGAGTGCCTGCCGATCGCGGTGGTAGGCCTGGGGCTGCTCAGTCTGCATATGCCGATAGCCTTCCACCCCAGCCAGGGCTGGTTTTTGCTGACGGCGCTGGTGCAGTCGATCTGGTTCTGTTACACCAGCCGCTGCGCGCGTGAAGTACCGCTGATCCCCCTGACCACCGTGCAGCTGGCGATCACCGGTATCGTCGGGTTGACCATCTCCGCTGCCGTTGAACGCTGGGACCAGCCGATGACCCTGCCGACTCTCGGCTGGCTGGTGGCCAGCATTGTCATCGCCACCAGCCTGCGCTTCGGTCTGCAGATGAAGGGGCAAAAGTACGCGGCGGTGGCCAGCGCCGCGATCATCATGGTGCTCGAACCGCTGCTGACGGTCATTGCCGCCGCGCTGTGGTACGGCGAACAGCTGCCGCTACAGAAGATTATCGGCGGCGTGCTGATCCTGGTGGCCCAGCTGTGGTTCCGCTGGCGGATGCTTAAGCCGTAAGCGGGCCGCTTCGCCGCTGCGCCATCAGCTGCAGCAGCGGCACCAGCGACAGCCCGTCCGGCATTTCGCCGCGGGCGATCAGCTGGTTTATCTCCTCGAAGGTAAACCAGCCGGTCTCCATCACCTCATCCTGATCCGCGTCCATGCCGACCCAGCGTAAGTCGGTAGCCAGCCAGGTGATAAACAGCTGATCGCTGCTGCCGTAGGAGGGGTTGAAGCGAATGATCTCCTCGACGCGTTGCGCCTGCCAGCCGGTCTCTTCCCGCAGCTCGCGCAGCGCGGCGACCGCCGGATCTTCCCCTTCATCGACGCCGCCAGAGGGAATCGCCCACACCACCTTGTCGATCAGATAGCGGTAGTGGCGAATCAGCAGTACTTTCTCATCCTGGATAGCCACAATCCCCACCGCCGGGCGCGGGTAATGAATGGAATAAAAGTCGCGGCGCTCGCCGGGGGCGACATCAATCCCCACCTTACGCATGCTGAACCACGGCGTCTCGGCGATGACCTGCGGGTCGTGCATATCGGCGGCGGTCAGTTTCTTTTTCATCCTGCCACTCCTGTCAAAAATTGAGCCTTAAGAACAACATAGCCGGAGGCGGATGGCAACCGCCGCAGGTTGGCCCGATTCCATCGATCATTGCCCAAATGCCACTGTTGAGCCAGGCGGGGACTCAGTACGATGTTCGTCAGATGACCCCACTGAGGAACACCAACATGAACATCACCCACATCCGTAATGCGACCCAGAGGATTGACTACGCCGGGAAAAGATTTCTCATCGACCCGATGCTGGCGGACAAGGGCGCCTGGCCAGGTTTTCCTGGCACAGCCCGCAGCGAGCTGCGCAATCCGCTGGTTGAGCTGCCGTTTTCCCGCGATAAAATTATCGACGTTGATGCGGTGATCGTCACCCATACCCATGACGATCACTGGGACGCGGCGGCGATCGCCGCGATCCCGAAAACCCTGCCGGTGTTCGTCCAGCATGAGGCCGACGCCGCGCTGCTGCGCAGCCAGGGATTTCAGGATCTGCGCCTGCTGTCGGCAGACAGCGAATTTGCCGGCGTGCGCCTGCAGAAAACCACCTCCGGCCAACACGGCAGCGACCGTACCTACGCGGTGCCGGCGATGGCTGAGCGCCTGGGAGAAGCCTGCGGCGTGGTGTTTCGCCATCCGCAGGAGAAGACGCTGTGGCTGATGGGGGATACCATCTGGCGTGATGACATTGCAGCCGACCTGCTGAAGCTGCGCCCGGACGTGGTGGTCCTCAACGCCGGCTACGCCCACGTCATCGGCTTTGGCCCGATAATCATGGGCAAGGAAGATCTCCTGAACGTGCACTTCGCCCTGCCGGAAGCGAAAATCATGGCTATCCACCTCGAGGCGGTCAACCACTGTCTGGTGAGCCGGGAAGAGATGCGCCAGTATGCGGTGGATAATCAGATTGCCGATGTGGTGAGTATCCCGCAGGATGGGGAAACCGTGGTTTATTAACATGCGCAAGGGGAAAGGACGATGAAACTCACCGACGTGGCGATTGTCGCTGTAGAGGGCTTTAGCCCGTTTCACTACGCCGTCCCCTGCATGCTGTTTGGCGATTCGGTCTCTGAAATCAAACGCTTTCATCTGCACATTTGCGCCGAGCGGCCGGGGCTGCTGCGCGCCCGCGATGGTTTTGCGCTGTACGCCACCGGCGATTTCGCCGCGCTGGAACAGGCGGATATCGTGGTGGTGCCTTACTGGGGCGAGGTCGATCGGCGTCCGCCGCAGGCACTGCTTGATAGCCTGGTGCGGGCGCGGGATAACGGCGCGGAAATCGTCGGCCTGTGTCTCGGCGCGTTTGTCCTCGGCTACGCCGGGCTGCTGGACGGCAGGCGAGCGGCGACCCACTGGGAGTTCGAGCAGGATTTCCAGCGCCTGTTTCCGCAGGTGCAACTGGATATCAATGCCCTGTATGTCGATGACCAGCGAGTGATCACCTCGGCGGGCACCGCGGCGGCGCTGGACTGCTGTCTGTATCTCATCCGCCAGCGTTTCGGCAGCCTCGCGGCCAACCAGATCGCTCGGCGGATGATTGTTTCGCCGCACCGCGAGGGCGGCCAGGCGCAGTTTATCGCTCAGCCGGTGCCGAAAAACACCCGCGATGCACGGATTAACTGCCTGCTGGATTATCTGCAGCAGCATATTGCCGAGCCGCACAGTCTCGATTCGCTGGCCCGGGTGGTGGCGATGAGCCGCCGTACCCTGACCCGCCACTTCGCCAGGGCGACCGGGATGAGCATTACCGACTGGCTGACCGCCGAACGTCTGCGCCGCAGCCAGAGTCTGCTTGAGGCGGGCGATCTGCCGGTCGAGCAGGTGGCGGAGGCGGTGGGCTATCTTTCAGCGGTCACCTGGCGCCAGCAGTTTAAAGCGCGCTTTGGCGTCAGCCCGACGGAATGGCGGCGCACCTTTCGTCGCGGCGCTTAGCCGGCGAGGGTCGCACTGTCGATCACGAAGCGGTATTTCACGTCACCCTTGACCATTCTTTCCCAGGCTTCGTTGATCTCATCGCCGCGGATCAGCTCGATATCGGCGACGATGCCGTGTTCGGCGCAGAAGTCGAGCATCTCCTGGGTTTCCGGGATACCGCCGATCATCGAGCCGGCAATCGACCGGCGGCGGAAGATCAGATTGAACACTTCCGGCGATGGATGCGGCGTGGCCGGAGCGCCCACGAGGGTCATGGTGCCATCACGTTTCAGCAGCGTGGTGAAGGCATCGAGATTGTGCGGCGCCGCCACGGTGTTGAGGATAAAATCGAAGCTTTTGACGTGGGCCGCCATTTCGTCTTCATTGCGCGACACCACTACGTCATCGGCGCCCAGCGCTCTGGCCGCATTACGCTTGGATTCCGAGGTGGTAAAGGCCACCACGTGGGCCCCCATGGCGTGGGCCAACTTGATCCCCATATGCCCGAGGCCGCCGATGCCGACGACGCCGACTTTTTTACCCGGCCCGACGTGCCAGTGGCGCAGCGGCGAGTATGTCGTGATCCCGGCGCACAGCAGCGGCGCGACGGCGGCCAGCTGCGCTTCGGGATGGGTTATCCGCAGCACGTAGCGTTCATTGACCACGATCTGCTGTGAATAACCGCCAAGCGTGTGTCCCGGCGCGTCCTGGGTCGGCCCGTTATAGGTCAGCACCATATGGTCGCAGTAGTTTTCCAGCCCCTCAGCGCACTCTTCGCACTGTTGACAGCTATCGACCATGCAGCCGACGCCCACCAGATCGCCGACGGCGTAGCGCGAGACGGCGTTGCCGACCGCGGTCACCCGACCCACAATTTCATGCCCCGGCACGCAGGGATAGAGCGTTCCCGCCCATTCCGAACGCGCCTGGTGGAGATCGGAGTGGCAGACGCCGCAGTAAGCGATGGCGATCTGTACATCCTGTGGCCCCGGCTCGCGGCGGGTGATGGCCATTGATTCCAGCGGCTGGCTGGCGGAGTAGGTACCAATAGCATTGATCAGCATAGCGAAACCTCTTCTTGATGAATGGACTCAATAGAACGGGAGGGGAATGCGGGTGGTCAGTGGCATCGATAAGCGTAGCCTGGACTGGCCGAGATGCGAGGGGGAAAGCGGTTGAGAAACCCTCAGGCGCGGCGTTAGCCAGCGCAGTAAATAATAAGGTGGCCTTATCTTTATCGCCGCTAAGCCTTATAGGTATTTACGGCAAATAATATTATTTAATCCTGTAAAATAGAGAGAAATAATTATTGTAGATAACGATGCTTACACTCTTTTTATCTCCGTAACGTCTTGTCTTTTATTCGTTATTTCACCTGTTGATACTATGATTCTCAACGAATCTCTTTTTCAACCTGACCGATAGCATAAAAACCATGTCGATAACTGCAGCCAGCCCCTCTACCGACCAGGCGTTACCGTCTTTTTATTACGGAAGCCGGACAAAACCATTATTGGCGTTGGAGTCCTTATTCACGGCATTTCGTCCCGCCAGTGCGCCCTTTGAACTGGCGCGAGAGAGCAATTATGATTTTCGTCCAGATCAGGCCGAGCCTGGGGTCATTATGCTTGAAGAGGGGATTGCTTCAATTTGTCATGGGGAAAAACAGATGGTGGTAACCCCGCTTTTTTCTCCGTCGATATTAGGATTTATGGATGGTTATGGGCTATTTGATGATATCCCACAAAAACGGCACTACGTGCTGTTTGCCGAGACGGATTTGCGTGGGCGCTGGATATCACACCAGGCTGCTGTTGATATCCTGAATGAGCAAAACCTGTGGCGCCATGTCACGCATATCCTGGCGCAGCGGTTGATGGTGTTGAGCATACGTGAGCAAGAGCTGATGGGGGTGGATTCTTATCTGATGGTGCGAACCCTGCTAACAGAGCTGGCGGACTATCCGGAGGCATATCGTCGCCAAATCAACGTCCTGAGTTTTATTCAGCGCCGTACCAACTTGTCGCGTAGCCGCATTATGTCGATTCTGTCGGAGCTGCGTAAAGGTGACTATATTACGATCCATCGCGGTGTGCTGAGGACCATTGCTCACCCGCTTCCCGCCCAATTTTAAGCCCGTGCGGCGGAGGGGCGTGATTTTCCCACCCCTCGTCAGCCGGTGGGCTAAGGCTCAACCGGCGTCAGAAAGTCCAGCCGCAGCGGCTCAGCCAGCAGGGACTCCATCTGCGTCATAAACGCCTGAAAATAGGGCATCGCGACATGCGCATCGAGGGCGTCCTGTCCCTGCCACGCCTCGCGCATATAGAAGGTGTCCGGCGCGTCGCGCAGCTGAAACAGGGCGTAGTCGAGGTTGCCCGGCTCCTGTCTTGTCGGCAGGAGCAGCGCCTGCAGGGCCTGGCGCAGGGCGTCCGTCTGGCCCGGTTTCGCCTTGAGCACGGCGATAAGCGATATCATCTTAAAACCCCTCGAGCACAATCTTGCCGACGGCACGCCCGGTTTCCAGCTGGCGATGCGCTTTCTGCAGATTGGCGGCGGTGATGGCGCCGTAGTGTTCGCCGAGGGTGGTTTTGATCGTGTGGCTGTCGATCAGCGCCGCCACGCGGGTGAGCAACTGATGCTGGGCGATCATATCATCCGTCTCAAACATTGAACGGGTGAACATAAATTCCCAGTGCAGGGACAGGCTTTTCGCTTTCAGCGGCACCACGTCCAGGGTCTCCGGGTCATCAATCAGCGCCAGCTTGCCCTGCGGGGCGAGGGCGTCGATCAGCGCGTTGAAGTGCTGCTCGGTGTTGGTCAGGCTGGCGACATGGGTCACCGCGCTGATGCCAATGCGCGCCAGCTCGTTGGCGAGCGGCTTGCTGTGATCGATCACATGGTGCGCGCCCGCCTCGCGGACCCACTGCTGGCTCTCCGGACGCGAGGCGGTGCCGATCACCGTCATGGCGGTCAGTTTGCTGGCCAGCTGGGTCAGGATTGACCCCACGCCGCCCGCCGCGCCGACGATCAGCAGCGTGTCGCCCGCATTGCCGCCTTCCTTAACGCCGAGACGGTGAAACAGCAGCTCCCAGGCGGTGATCGCCGTCAACGGCAGCGCGGCGGCAGCGGCGTTATCGAGGGTGCGCGGTTTGTGCGCCACCAGGCGCTCGTCCACCAGCTGATATTCACTGTTGCTGCCGGCCCGGCCCAGCGCGCCGGCGTACCAGACCTCATCACCCGGGGCGAACAATGTCACCTCCTCACCGACGGACTGCACCACGCCAACGGCGTCCCAGCCCAGCACCCGCGGTGTGTCGCCCTGGAAGCCGGCGCGCACTTTGGTGTCCACCGGGTTGACCGAGATGGCTTTCACGGCGACCAGCAGGTCACGCCCGTGGGCGGTGGGGACCGGCAGGTCGATCTCAGTTAAAGAAGGGATGTTGTTGCCGTCAGCGGCGGCTTGAGTAATGGCGATAGCTTTCATAACTGCTCCGGTCTGTGATTCGGGTGAATGAAAAGATGACGCGATAGTAGACCGCTGCCGGGAGGGGAAAAATGGGCTAACGGCAATAACAGTTATATGCAGAAAGTGAAAATCAGCCCACCTTATAGAAATCGAGCATTACCCCATCCTGGGTCCGGCCACCGGCGCAGATAAACAGCGAGGTGGTTAGCCAGCTGAGCGCGGGAGCATCCACCTCAAAGGTGGGCACGGTGCGAAAATAGATGGCTTCTGGCGGAATATCGCTAAAAAAGCGCATATCGTCGGCGAATAGCTGGTCATGATACTGGGCCGGCACCCGGCGGATGCCATTGTTTTCCACATAGACGGTCCCTTCCGCCACCTGCAGGGCATAGCGGGCGGACAGCCTGCAGGTGCCGTTGGGTTCGATTATCTGGCTGTCGACGCCGCCGGGCAGCACGTGGCCGCGAAGTTGATCCGAGACGCTGCCGCCGATAATCGGGATCAGCTGGCGCTTACCGGTCTGCGGGCTGCGGGAGACAATTATCGGTTTATCAACCTGGATGGTAATGGAAAAACAGTGTCTGAGTTCGGGGGTCATTATGGCTCTCCTGTTTCGGTTGGCAACGGCACGCGGCCACCGCGCCAATGTAACGGGTTTGCGAGAGACAAAATAACGCAGGGTTTGGATGAAAATGATTGGCTGGGATGATGAGTTTGGGGGTGCTCAGGTTGGTATGGCGTGGCTTTGGGGGAGCAGAGGCAAACTGGCGGAAGATCACAGGAGTTGAACCTGCCCGGGACCGCTGGCGGCCCCAACTGGATTTGAAGTCCAGCCACCTCACCGGAGATGACGATCTTCCGCGCCTCGATTGCTACATGGAGGCGGGGCGCATTATAGCTACTTTCAGCCGTTTACCACATACCTAAACGCACTTTTTTACTGTTAAAACTGGACTTTACAGAACAGTCCTGGACAAATCCTCACAAAATCCGTGAGTTACACTTTTTCACTCCCTGATTCCCTACCACGATCACAGAAAACAAGAAACGTAATCTGATAACGAGATATCGCAATTCATCTTACTGCGGCAAAGGTTTACAAAAATCGTAACCGGTACCAATCCGCGGTGCCGCTAAGGGAATAGTGCGCATATGAAAGATCACATTTTGTCCGTCAAAGAGAAAATTGGTTACGGCATGGGTGATGCCGCCAGCCACATTATTTTTGATAACGTCATGTTGTACATGATGTTTTTCTACACCGATATTTTCGGTATCCCCGCCGGCTTTGTCGGCACCATGTTCCTGCTGGCGCGCGCGCTGGACGCGATTTCCGACCCGTGCATGGGCCTGCTTGCCGACCGCACCCGTAGCCGCTGGGGTAAGTTCCGCCCGTGGATCCTCTTCGGCGCTATCCCGTTCGGCCTCGTCTGCGTGCTGGCCTACAGCTCGCCGGATTTAAGCCACAACGGCAAGCTGATCTACGCCGCCGTGACCTACACGCTGCTGACCCTGCTCTACACCGTGGTGAATATCCCCTACTGCGCGCTGGGCGGCGTGATCACCGACAACCCGACGCAGCGCATCTCGCTGCAGTCCTGGCGCTTCGTGCTGGCGACGGCGGGGGGCATGCTCTCCACCGTGCTGATGATGCCGCTGGTCAACTTTATCGGCGGCGAAGACAAAGCGCTCGGCTTCCAGGGGGGCATCGCGGTGCTGTCGGTGATTGCCTTCCTGATGCTGGCCTTCTGTTTTTTCACCACCAAAGAGCGTGTCGAAGCGCCGCCGAGCAGCACTTCGATGCGTGAAGACTTGCGCGATATCTGGCGCAATGACCAGTGGCGGGTGGTTGGCGTGCTCACCATCCTCAATATCCTCGCGGTCTGCGTTCGCGGCGGCGCGATGATGTACTACACCACCTGGATCATGGGCTCGGCGGCGCTGTTCACCGTCTTCCTCACCACCTACTGCGTCGGCAACCTGATTGGCTCGGCGCTGGCGAAACCGCTGACCGACTGGAAATGCAAAGTCAGCGTCTTCTGGTGGACCAACGCCCTCCTGGCGGTGCTCAGCGTGGCGATGTTCTTCGTACCGATGGACGCCGAAATCACTATGTTCACCTTTATCTTCATCATTGGCGTACTGCACCAGCTGGTGACGCCAATCCAGTGGGTGATGATGTCCGATACCGTCGACTACGGCGAATGGTGCAACGGCAAACGTCTGACCGGCATCAGCTTCGCCGGCACCCTGTTTGTGCTCAAGCTGGGGCTGGCGCTGGGCGGCGCGCTGATCGGCTGGATGCTGGCCGGCGGCGGCTATGACGCCGCCGCTAAAACCCAGAACAGCGCCACCCTCACCATCATTATCGCCTTGTTCACCCTCGTTCCGGCGGTGTGCTACCTGTTGAGCGCGGTGATCGCCAAACGCTACTACACGCTGAAAACGCCGTTCCTGAAAAAAATGATGGCCGAGCTGGCCGAGGGCGCGCGTCGCAACGAACAAGATTTCACCGCAGCCCCGATCGATAAAGAATGGCAAAACTAAGAGGACGTTTTAATGAAAATCAGTGATGGAAACTGGCTCATTCAACCAGGGCTCAACCTGATCCAACCCGTACAGGTTTACGAGGTGGAGCGGCAGGGGAATGAAATGGTGGTCTATGCCGCGCCGCGCGATGTCCGCGAACGCGCCTGGCAGCTGGATACGCCATTGTTCACCCTGCGCTTTTTCTCGCCTCAGGAAGGGATAATCGGCGTGCGCATGGCGCACTTCCAGGGCGCGCTGGATAACGGCCCGCACTATCCGCTGAACGTGCAGAAAGACGTCCATGTCGAAATAGAAAATACGGCCGGGTTCGCCGAGCTGAAAAGCGGCAACCTCAGCGTGCGCGTCACTAAAGGTGAATTCTGGGCGCTGGATTTTCTGCGCGACGGCGTGCGCATCACCGGTAGCCAGCTGAAAAACAACGGCTACGTGCAGGATAGTAAGACCCAGCGCAACTACATGTTTGAGCGCCTCGACCTCGGCGTCGGCGAAACCGTCTACGGCCTCGGCGAGCGCTTTACCGCGCTGGTGCGCAACGGCCAGACGGTAGAAACCTGGAACGAAGACGGCGGCACCAGCACCGAGCAATCCTACAAAAATATCCCCTTCTATCTGACCAACCGCGGCTACGGCGTGCTGGTCAATCATCCTCAGCGCGTCTCCTTCGAGGTGGGCTCGGAGAAAGTCTCTAAAGTCCAGTTCAGCGTTGAAGGCGAATACCTTGAGTACTTAGTCATCGACGGCCCGACGCCGAAAGCGGTGCTTAACCGCTATACGCAGTTCACCGGCCGCCCTGCGCTGCCGCCGGCATGGTCGTTCGGTCTGTGGCTGACGACCTCGTTCACCACCAACTATGACGAAGCGACGGTGAATAGTTTTATCGACGGCATGGCTGAGCGCCATCTGCCGCTGCACGTCTTCCACTTCGACTGCTTCTGGATGAAGGCCTTCCAGTGGTGCGATTTTGAATGGGATCCGCTTACTTTCCCGGACCCGGAAGGGATGATCAAACGCCTGAAGGCGAAAGGGCTGAAGGTCTGCGTGTGGATCAACCCGTACATCGGCCAGCGCTCGCCGGTGTTCAAGGAGCTGAAAGAGAAGGGCTACCTGCTGAAGCGCCCGGACGGTTCGCTGTGGCAGTGGGATAAGTGGCAGCCGGGGCTGGCGATTTATGACTTTACCAACCCGGAAGCCTGCCAGTGGTACGCTGACAAACTAAAAGGCCTGGTGGCGATGGGGGTCGATTGCTTCAAGACCGACTTCGGCGAGCGTATCCCGACCGACGTCCAGTGGTTTGACGGTTCCGACCCGCAGAAAATGCACAACCACTACGCCTTCATCTATAACGAACTGGTGTGGAAAGTGCTGAAAGAGACCGTCGGCGAGCAGGAGGCGGTGCTGTTCGCCCGCTCCGCCTCGGTGGGCGCGCAGCAGTTCCCGGTGCACTGGGGCGGCGACTGCTACGCCAACTACGAATCGATGGCGGAAAGCCTGCGCGGCGGGCTGTCGATCGGCATGTCCGGCTTCGGTTTCTGGAGTCACGATATCGGCGGTTTCGAAAACACCGCGCCGGCCCACGTCTACAAGCGCTGGTGCGCCTTCGGCCTGCTCTCCAGCCACAGCCGGCTGCACGGCAGCAAATCCTATCGGGTGCCATGGGCTTACGACGAAGAGTCCTGCGACGTGGTGCGCCACTTCACGCAGCTGAAATGCCGCATGATGCCGTATCTCTATCGCCAGGCGGCGCTGGCCAACGAGTTCGGCACGCCGATGTTGCGTGCGATGATGCTCGAGTTTCAGGACGATCCGGCCTGCGACTATCTTGACCGCCAGTATATGCTCGGTGATTCGGTCCTGGTGGCGCCGGTGTTCTCCGAAGCGGGCGAGGTGCAATTTTATCTGCCGGATGGGCGCTGGACGCACCTGTGGCATAACGATGAATTACCGGGTAGCCGCTGGCATAAGCAGCATCACGATGCGCTGAGCCTGCCGGTCTACGTTCGCGACAACACCCTGCTGGCGCTGGGCAACAATGACCAGAAACCCGATTATGCCTGGCATGAGGGCACCGCCTTCCAGCTGTTCCACCTCGAGGATGGACGCGAGGCACGTTGTGACGTTCCGGCGGCAGACGGCTCGACGATTTTCACCCTGAAGGCCAGGCGCCAGGGCAACACCATCGCCGTGAGCGGCGAAGGCGAGGCCCGCGGCTGGACGTTGTGCCTGCGCAATATCCCGCAGGTCGCGGGCGTGCAGGGCGGGACTCAGGCCGGCAGCGAATGGGGTATGGTAGTGAGCGCCGAGGGCAATACGCTGACGATTACCCTGTAAAACACCATCTTAACGGCTGCAACCCTCTCCGCCAGCGGCGAGGGTTTTTTTATTTCATTTTTGTACAAAAAGTAACGTTCATTTCATAGTGGTGACTCAGGCCGCAGACGCTGTCGCCGAACGGTGTTAGCGTATTCTGCCGTTGAGAGGAGCCCGCCATGGACTTAGAAAATATCTTTCGTGACGTGAAGCTAAGCAAAACGGAAATGACCGTGCTGCGCTTTATTCAGAACGACCCGGAGCAGTGTATCCGCCAGGGAGTCCGCGCTGTGGCCGAACAGTGCTACAGCAACCCCTCTTCGCTGGTCCGGCTGGCGAAGAAACTGAAGTTCAGCGGCTGGCTGGAGCTGGTCTATTTCATCAAGTTCAATATCACCATGCCGAAGCTCGATGTCACCAACGATATCGACTACATGAGCGTTCAGCCGGAAGAAGCGCTGACGCCGCTGCTGGCAAGCCTTAAACAGCAGCGCATCCTGATCCACGGCAGCGGCTTTTCGCAGCTAATCGCCCAGTATATTTACAACAAGTTCCTCGTCACCGGCGTGAATGCCAGCCTGGCGCTGTGGCCCGATTATGAAATCCTCGAACAGAAAAACGCCGCCCGCTTCGACTCCATCTGGATCGTTTCTAAATCCGGGCGCAGCAGCTCGGCGCTTAACTGGGTGAAGGCCCTGGAGGGGAAGGAGATTAATCTGGTCTGCTTTACCGGCGACTATCAAAGCCCGCTGGCGCAGGCTGCGGATACGGCGTTTATTATTCACGACCCGCAGAAGTTCGACGATGATATTTACTGGAGCAACCCGTTTTTCGGCTACTGCATCTTAGGCTTTGAGCGACTGTTGAAGATGTGGTTTACCAGCCTACGTAGTAATAGTTAGCCCCCGCTAAGCGCGACGCGAGCGGGGGGAGTTCCCGGATGGCGGCTGGCGCCTTATCCGGGCTACCGGGTGATGCGGCTATTTTGCCGGGAGGCGGCTTACGCCTGACCCGGCCTACATAAAACACAAACCGCTCCGTTCGTAGCCCCGCTAAGCGCAGCGCGAGCGGGGGGAATCCCATCGGCAATGCGGGTTACTGCCAGGCGGCGAATTGCTCATCGTCGAGATAGGCTTCGACCAGGGTTTTCGCCAGCGAATAGGAACCGATCAGCGGGTGCGCCATCAGCGCCCGCACCGCCAGCGATTTATCCTGCTGCAGGATTGCCGCCACCGCCAGCCGCTCATACTCCTTCACGCAGGAAATCATATTCTTCTGCGCCGTCGGCACCTTCACCGGCGTCACCGGCTTGAGGCCATCCCGGCTCAGGTCGCAGCTGATCTCGATCACGTCGTCAGGGCGCAAAAAGTCGAGCGTGTCGTGATTCTGGATCGATACCACGATACGCTTGGTGGTGGTGCTGTTCACCGCTTCCAGGATATCCAGCGCCACCCCGGCATAGCCGCCGGTGTCCGGCTCTTCGATAAACTGGCGCAGCGTCAGCGGTTCGCGGGTGTGGAATTTTTCCTGCTGCGACTCATTCTGCATATAGCTGTTTTCCCGGCGCAGGTAATGCTGCATCCAGATGGTGAAAGCGGCTTCCGGTTGCGTTCTGGCATCCACAGTGCGCAGCGCTTCGCGCATCTCCTGATTGATACGGGCGATCTGCTCTCCGCGCGTCTCGCCGGCTTCCTGAATCGCCTTCAGCGCCACCTCTCGATAATAGTAATAATAGAGATATTCATTGAGGAGCTGATTATCGCAAAGCCGCACCAGCTCCGGGGAGAAGTACTGCATCGCCGTCTTCTGGTACAGTTCCGGGCTGGCGATCAGCCGTTCGGTTACCTCTTCCCCGCGTACGGTGAAGTGGGTAAACCATGAGAAATGGTTCAGCCCATAGCATTCCACGCTGAGGTCGCGTTCTTCACAACCAAGGATCGCTGGCAGTTCACGAATCAGCTCGGAGGGGGCATCGCAGATCCCATAGACCCGGCGCTTAAAACCGGACTTGACGATCGCTTCCGTCACCAGGCCTGACGGGTTGGTAAAGTTAAACAGAATGGCGTCTTCGGCGGCATGTTCTTCGATCAGCCGGCAATAGCGAAGGATCGCCGGGATCGAACGCATGGCCATCGCGAAACCGCCGGCGCCGGTGGTCTCCTGGCCGAGGGTGTTATGCTGTAGCGCAATGCGTTCGTCGCGAATGCGGCTTTCGTCACCGCCAACCCGTAGGGTGGTAATGATATAGTTGGCATCCTGCAGCGCCGCGACCGGGTCGGTAGTGGTACTAAACTGAATATCCGGGCGAATAGTATTAAATACATAGCGGGCAATTTCGCCAAATATCGCCAGATTATCAGCAGAGTTATCGAGAAAAACCACTTCTGTTAAACCAATGCGGTGAGCGTTATAGGCCAGAGATTTCGCTAAAAATGCAGAGCGAACGCCGCCCCCGCCTAATACGGTTAATTTCATACAAACTCCTCATTAATTTTCTGCTAACCAGTTATCAACCCGGGAACGTACCTGTCCCACTTTGACGCCATAAATAACCTGAACTTCATTACGATTTCGTACGACGCCGTTGGCGCCGGTATTTTTTAATTGCGCGTCATCAACCCGCGCCATATCGCGCACGGCCACGCGCAGACGAGTAAAACAATTATCGACGGAGAGAATATTCTCCTTGCCCCCGAGGCCGCGGATAATGTCATCGGTGACCGACTGCGGTTGCGCGACTTTCTGGCGGTACTCTGCTTTGCTGTAAAGCTTCACGTTCTCGTCATCTTCCCGGCCCGGCGTTTTCAGATTCAGCTTCACCACCAGGGTGCGGAAAATCACGTAGTAGACGGCGAACTGGCCGATACCAATAAGGACATAGCCCGGCCAGCGCGTTAAGGACACCGGCAGCGGCAGGTTATAGATCAGAAACTCGATCAGGCCCGATGCTCCCCAGGGACGTACGGTGAAAATGTCGCAAATGGCTTGCGAGGCGGCGGTTAACGTCGCGTGGATCACCCACAGCAGCGGCGAGACAAACAAGAAGGTGAACTCGATCGGTTCGGTGATACCGGTCAGCATCGAGGTGATGATCGCCGGCAGCAGAATCGCCTTCGCCATCACTTTCTTCTCCGGTTTCGCGGTGTGGTAGAACGCCAGCGAGGCGCCCGCCAGGCCAAAGATAGTGGTCATCCCTTGCTGCGAAAAACGTAATGCGTCGTTCATGACCGGCGTCAGGTCGGGGTGGCGCATATAAGCGAGGAAAATGGCCTGGGTCCCGGAGACCACCTGACCGTCCACGTTCAGGGTGCCGCCAATCTGGGTGAGCTGGAAGGGGGACCAGACGAAATGGTGCAGGCCGGTGGGGATAAGGAATTTTTCAAAGAAACCATAGACAAAGACCCCGGCGACCCCGGCATTTTTCATAAAACCGGTGAGCGCGGAGATGCCGTGGGTCATAAAGGGCCAAATCCAGGTAAAGGCGATGGCGTAGAAGATAACCACCGGCGTCATCGCCACCAACGTCAGCTTGGCGCCGCCGTACATCGACAGCGCGCCAGGCAGCTCAATGGCAGAGACTTTATTGTGCACCCACGCAATCGTGCAGCCGAGAATAATGCCCAGGAAAACGCCCATATCCACCACCACAAAGCCCAGCAGCTGGGTTTGCCCGGTGCCATAATATTCACCGTTAATTTTTTCGGCGAGTCCGTGGGTGTGTTCCAGCCAGGAGTGGTTGGCGCCAAGGAACATAATGAAGCACATCACTGCAACCAGCGCGACTTCGGTTTTTTTATCCTTTGCCAGGCCATAGCTAATGCCGACGCAAAATAATAAGCCGAGGTTGCCAAATAAAGGCCAAAAAGTGTCGCCGAGCATTTGCCCAAGCTGATGTAAGAAACTGGTTTCAGCAATTAATGTCGGATTAGTTAATACTGAACTGAGGGCCAGAATTAAGCCAATGACCGGCAAGAACAATACGGCGCCGATCATGGCCCGGGAGAATTTTTGCATATTCTCCAGAATACGCTGACGTATTTCAGGCATGATTGATCCTTTTATATTTTTGTAGGTACAGGGAGCGGTTTTTTATCGACTTCCAGTAATTTGGTTATAGCAATTCTGATATTTGAAAGGAACCTGTTGCGCTAAATAGGTACAGATAGCCGCGTATTGCACACAGGTTTCAGGACTCGCACCCTAACCCCCTCCCTGAAAGGGAGAGGGAGTGGCCAGAGCGGAGTTTGCCGGAAAGCATGCCCTCTCCCCGTGGGGAGAGGGCCAGATAAGGGGGGGGGTTACTGCGGCGCGGCGGGGGCGGGGCTGACCTCGCCGTTGCGCATGATTTGCGCCACCTGCTGTTTCTCCATATTCACGGCGCTGAGCTGCCCGTTGACCGTCGGCTTGAGCGGGGCATCGGCCTGCACGCTGCCGCTGGCGGTCAGCTGGAGATTGCCATCCCCGCTTATCGGTAGCGACGGCCAGCCCCAGGCCTGCAGAATATTCAGCGGCACGCCGCGGCCGGTAAAGCTCAGATTGACCTGGCGCTGCGGCAGCTGGGATACCGCGGTGGTGGCCTGCAGAATGCCGCGCTCGGTGAAGGCGCTAAGCTCAGTGATATTGACCGTCGACGCTGTCGCGCTCAGCTTGAGTGACGGGCGGCGCACGTCGATCCGGTTAAAAGTCGCCGCCGCGGCGTTCAGCGTCGCGCTGCCGTTCCATACTCCCCAGTTGCCGTTTTTCACCAGCTGTAGCTCGCCGCCATAGCCATCGAGGGCGGTAATTTGCCACGGGAAGGCAGGATCCACATCGATGATCAGGTTACGGCTGGCGCTGAATTTTTTCAGCGTCAGGCTTTGCAGCCAGGCTGGCATCGGCGCCATCCACAGCTGTTTCCAGTTCGCCGGCAGCGTGTACTCCAGTCCGGCGAAGGCGGTGTCGTCGAGCACCAGCGCGTTACCAGCGCGCAGCCAGTTGCCGGAGGTGCGCACCATGCCGCCCTCCCAGCGCGAGGAGAACTGGCGCAGCGCAATGCCCTGGGGAGAGAATTCAGCATTCAGAATCGGGTCGAAGAAGTGCAGCGAGCCGTAGATAAATTCGCTGGCGTTCATCGACAGCGTGCCGTCCTGGCTCTGCCAGCCGCCGTGGCTGAGCGTCAGGTTGCGCAGGCTCAGGTCGAGGTCGGTTACCGCCCAGTCCGGCCCCTGCAGGCGGGCGTCGGTGATATCCAGGCGGCCAATCTGCAGAGAGGGGACCGTGGTTAACGGCGCGAAAAACTCGGCCAGCGAGGCGGGGCTCTGCAGTCGAATCTCATTGAGCTGGAGGTTATCCACCAGCCAGCTGCCGTCGGCGCTGCGTTTCGCATTGCCGGTTAAGGTGCCGCGGGCGACATCGGCGCCGAGGGTGGAGAGGGTCACTTCACCCTGATCAATCCTGCCCTGAATCAGAACGTTGCTGGCTTCGACGCCATTGAGCGTCATCGAGCCCGCGCTCATCTGGATCTGCGCCGTTTTCCCCAGCACATTGCCCGCTTCCGGCGTCCATGGACTGACGCCGCCGGTGACGCGCTGCGCGCTGAGCGCCCAGCCGGTTTCCGGGCTGTTGAAAGCCATGTTGCGCAACATCAGCCGGTCGGCAGCGAACGGCAGGTCTGCAGAGTGGGGTGACAGATTCAGAGTGCCGTCGTTAAGGACTATCTCATCCGCATGCAGCGGATCGCTAAACTGGCGGGTGCTGAAGCCAATATCGACCGTTTTTGCCACCAGGGTGGCCGGCTTGCCTTCCCGGCCAAAGGTGACGTTTTGCAACTGCACATGAAGAGGGGAGGAGAAATCGTGTTCCATCGCATCGAAGGAGACCTGCCAGCCGGTGCCATTGCTGAGCCAGGCGCTGGCCTGGCGGGCGCCCCAGTGGGTTTGCAGCAGGAACCACGCGCCAACAATGACGAGCAGCAGAGCGACTAGCAGCCAGAGAATCAGCTTTCCAAGAAATTTCATGGTCTTCCATTCTGTGAGATGCACATCACCGTGTTATGCCCGATTTAGGCGCACTTCTCAAGGCGGGCGTGGTTTATTTCCGTGATGAGGCAGGTCGTGGAAAGCGTCCCGGCCAATGGCGCGACCGGGAGCGCGTCAGATCAGGCTTTTTCTGGCGGGAAAATTAAATTCAGAACAATCGCTGTGATACCACCGGCGGCAATTCCCGAAGAGAGAAGGTTTTTCAGCCAGTCTGGGGCGAACTGCAGGATTAACGGCTGCTGCGACACGCCGAGGCCCACTGCCAGCGACAGGGCGATAATCAGGATCGCCCGACGGTTCAGCGGCTCACGGGAGACGATGCGCACGCCGGACGCGGCAATGGTGCCGAACATCACCAGCGTGGCGCCGCCGAGCACCGGCTCAGGGATGTGCTGCACGAAGCCGCTCACCGCCGGGAACAGACCGAGGACGATCAGCATCAGGGCGACCACGAAACCGACGTAGCGGCTGGCAACGCCGGTCAGCTGGATCACGCCGTTGTTCTGGCCGAAGCAGGAGTTCGGGAAAGTGTTGAAGACCGCGGAAACAAAGGAGTTCAGGCCGTTAGCCAGCACGCCGCCTTTCAGGCGCTTCATATACAGCGGACCGGAAACCGGCTGTTCGGAGACGTCCGAGGTGGCGGTGATATCGCCGATGGTTTCCAGAGAGGTGATCATAAACACCAGCATCAGCGGCAGCAGCAGGCTCCAGTCGATGCCGAGACCATAGTAGAGCGGCGTTGGCACGGTGATGAGGCTGCTGTTGGTCGGGGCGGTATTGGCTGGCAGCATATCGAGGAACCATGCCGCCAGATAGCCCGCCGCCATGGCAATCACCAGCGAAGCAATGCGCAAATAGGGATTACGCTGGCGGTTGAGAATAATGATCAGCGCCAGCACGATGCCCGCCAACAGCAGGTTCTTCGGCGCGCCGAAGGTGTGGTCGGCCATCGCCGCGTAGCCGCCGCCGATGGAAGTCAGTCCGACCTGAATCAGCGACAGGCCGATAATCATCACCACCACGCCGGAGACCAGCGGGGTAATGATGCGGCGCGCCAGGTGCAGGACGCGGGAGAGCACCATTTCCGTGCAGCTGGCCAGCATCAGGGTGCCGAACAGGGCGGCCATCATGGTGGGGACGTCGGCGCCGCCGGTTTTCAATGCGGTACCGCCCATGATCAGCGGGGCGACAAAGTTAAAGCTGGTGCCCTGGATGGAGAGCAATCCGGAGCCGACCGGGCCCCAGGCTTTGATCTGAATAATAGAGGCGACACCGGAAGCGAACAGCGACATGCTGATGATATGTTGGGTATCTTGCGCCGGGAGACCGAGAGCCTGGCAGATTAACAGCGCTGGAGTGATCACCGCGACAAACATCGCCAGCAGGTGCTGGAAGGCGGCGAACAGGGTTTGCGGTAGCGGTGGGCGATCTTCGAGGCGGTAGATTAATTCGCTAGCTGATTTATGCGCAACCGGTTGCGCATTTTCTGACTCTGCGGTGTTAACGGACATCACAAGCAATCCCAAGGTGGCAAAGCGGGAATTTTATCGGACTGTAGACCAAAAGCAAACGTTTGCCAGCATTTGGTCATAAAAATTTATGCCGTGAATATGCGCAACGAGGTTATTAACATTTTGTATGCTAAATCGCATCATTAAGGATACAAAATATCTTTTTCTGTCATTTTTTCCGCCGTTCTGCGTAAAATCCCCTTCTGACTCCTCATGATGAGAAGCTAAAGACACCAGGAATTACGTCGCGTGTGAATGGATCATGCGCCCATAAGGAGCTTTTTATGTTTCACCTCGATACCTTATCGACGCTCGTTGCCGCAACGCTTGTGCTATTGCTCGGCAGAAAACTCGTGCAAACCGTTCCCTTCCTCAAGAAATACACCATTCCTGAACCTGTTGCCGGCGGTTTGCTGGTGGCGCTGGCGCTGCTGGTGTTGAAGAAAAGCATGGATATCGAAATTGATTTCGATATGAGTCTGAAAGACCCGCTGATGCTGGCGTTCTTCGCCACCATCGGTCTTAACGCCAACCTCGCCAGCCTGCGGGCCGGCGGCAAGGTGCTGGGCACTTTCCTGATCGTGGTGGTTGGCCTGCTGCTGCTGCAGAATGCCCTCGGTATCGGCATGGCGACGCTGCTGGGGCTGGATCCGCTGATGGGCCTGCTGGCCGGGTCGATTACCTTATCCGGCGGCCACGGCACCGGGGCGGCGTGGAGCAAGCTGTTCGTTGAACGCTACGGTTTTGCCAACGCCACCGAAGTGGCGATGGCCTGCGCGACTTTCGGCCTGGTGCTGGGCGGCCTGATCGGCGGCCCGGTGGCTCGCTACCTGGTGAAGCACTCTTCCTCTCCGGACGGCACACCGGACGATCAGGTGGCACCAACCGCCTTTGAAAAACCGGACGTGGGGCGGGTGATCACCTCGCTGGTGCTGATCGAAAGTATCGCCCTGATCGCTATCTGTCTGACGGTGGGCAAGGTGGTTGCGCAACTGCTGGCGGGCAGTGTCTTCGAGCTGCCGACCTTCGTCTGCGTGCTGTTTATCGGTGTGATCCTTAGCAACAGCCTGGCGCTGGCGGGGTTGTACCGGGTGTTCGATCGCGCGGTATCGGTGCTGGGCAACGTCAGCCTGTCGCTGTTCCTCGCCATGGCGCTGATGAGCCTCAAGCTGTGGGAGCTGGCCTCGCTGGCGCTGCCGATGATTATTATCCTGGCGGTGCAGGCGCTGGCGATGGCGCTGTATGCGGTGTTCGTTACCTACCGGATGATGGGCAAGAATTACGATGCCGCGGTGCTGGCGGCGGGCCACTGCGGGTTTGGTCTGGGCGCAACGCCGACGGCGATTGCTAATATGCAGGCGATTACCGACCGCTTTGGCCCGTCACATATGGCCTTCCTGGTGGTGCCGATGGTGGGAGCGTTCTTTATCGACATCGTCAACGCACTGGTGATTAAGCTATACCTGCTGCTGCCAATATTTGGCTGATAAAAAACCCGGAGGCGGTGCTGCGCACCTGTCCGGGCTACAAGATCGTGCTGTTTGGGGTTTTGTAGCCCGGCTAAGGCGTTTACGCCGCAAGCCGGGAATACCTCCACAATCTTACGCTTCGTCGTGCTCTTCCCACGCTAACGCGCGTTTCACCGCTTTCTTCCAGCCGCTGTAACGATAGTTACGCTCAGTGGTTTCAATCCCCGGGCGGAATTCGCGCTCAATCACCGCTTTCTCCTGCAGCTCGTCCAGATTCTGCCAGAAACCGACCGCCAGACCCGCCAGATAGGCTGCGCCCAGCGCCGTCACTTCGCGTACTTCCGGACGCTCGACACGGGTGCCGAGGATATCGGACTGGAACTGCATCAGGAAGTTGTTAGCCACCGCGCCGCCGTCCACGCGCAGGGCGTGCAGACGAATGCCAGAGTCTGCCTGCATCGCCTCCAGCACATCGCGGGTCTGATAGGCGATGGACTCCAGCGTCGCACGGATAATGTGGTTGGAGTTCACGCCGCGGGTGAGGCCGAAAATCGCGCCGCGGGCATACGGGTCCCAGTATGGTGCGCCAAGACCAGTGAACGCGGGTACCACGTATACGCCGTTGGTATCCTTCACTTTGGTGGCGAAGTACTCAGAATCGAAGGCATCGCTGATGAGCTTCATCTCGTCACGCAGCCACTGAATGGACGCGCCGGCCATAAACACAGCCCCTTCCAGCGCGTAGTTCACCTCGCCGCGCGGGCCGCAGGCGATGGTGGTCAGCAGACCGTGGGTGGAGGTAACCGCTTTTTCACCGGTGTTCATCAGCATAAAGCAGCCGGTGCCATAGGTGTTTTTCGCCATCCCTTCTTTGACGCATAGCTGGCCGAACAGGGCCGCCTGCTGGTCACCGGCGATCCCGGCGATAGGGATACGGGTCCCGCCTTTACCACCGATGTTGGTCTGGCCGTACACTTCGGATGATTTACGCACTTCCGGCAGCATGGCGCGCGGAATGTCCAGCGCGTCGAGCATTTTGTCGTCCCAGTCCAGCTCGTGGATGTTGAATAGCATGGTACGTGAGGCGTTGGTGTAGTCGGTAACGTGCACGCGGCCCTGGGTCATCTTCCAGATAAGCCAGGTGTCAACGGTGCCGAACAGCAGCTCGCCGCGTTTCGCACGTTCACGGGAACCTTCGACATGGTCGAGGATCCATTTTACCTTGGTGCCGGAGAAGTAGGGGTCCACCACCAGGCCTGTGGCCTTGCGGATATACTCTTCCATTCCGTCACGCTTGAGCTGCTCGCAGATCTCCGCGGTACGGCGGCACTGCCAGACGATGGCGTTGTAGATGGGTTTACCGGTCTCACGCTCCCACACCACCACGGTCTCACGCTGGTTGGTGATGCCGATGGCCGCGATCTGATCGGAGTTGATATCCGCTTTGGCCAGCGCTTCGACCAGCGTCGAGCTTTGGGAAGCCCAGATTTCCATCGGGTCATGTTCGACCCAGCCTGGCTTAGGATAAATTTGTTCAAATTCTCGCTGGGAGACGCTGACGATATTGGCATCATGATCCATCACAACGGCCCGGGAGCTGGTAGTGCCCTGGTCAAGCGCAACGATATATTTTTTGTCGGTCATAGTCGGTGTCCCGTAGTCAGATTACAGCGAAGCTTTATGTTGAGTGGTGGAAGAGGAGGGGCTCTGTTGCTCTTCCTCCACGCAGGTGTCGCAAGGCAGGTGACGGCCAATCAGCTTACGATAGCTGAATGCGCCCAGCGCCGCGCCGACCACCGGTGCGCACAGCGGCACCAGAAAATAAGGAATATCTTTGCCGCCGGTGAAGGCGACGTCGCCCCAGCCGGCCAGCCAGGCGAAAGCTTTCGGGCCGATATCACGCGCCGGGTTCATGGCGAAGCCGGTCAGCGGTCCCATGGAGGCGCCAATCACCGCAATCAGCAGGCCGATCAGCAGCGGAGCAAGCGGGCCGCGCGGCACGCCGTTGCCATCGTCGGTCAGCGCCAGGATGACGCCCATCAGGATAGCGGTAATCACCATCTCTACCGCGAAGGCCTGCACAAAATTGATATGCGGGTTCGGATAGGTGGAGAAGATGCCGGCCAGATCGAGGCTTTCTACGCTGCCGCGGACCATATGGTGGGTGGTTTCATAATCGAGGAAAAGATTGTAGTAAAGCCCGTAAACTAATGCCGCAGCGCAAAAGGCGCCAGCGAATTGCGAAATGATAAAAGGGACCACTTTGCGGCCATCGAAGCAGGCGAACAGCCACAGTGCGATAGTTACCGCAGGGTTAAGGTGCGCACCGGAGACCCCAGCGGTCAGGTAGATCGCCATGGCGACGCCCAGACCCCAGATGATGCTGATTTCCCATTGCCCGAAGCTGGCTCCCGCGACCTTGAGCGCAGCCACGCACCCAACGCCGAAAAAGATCAACAACCCGGTACCGAGGAACTCTGCGATGCACTGGCCTTTTAAGGTTGATGTTTGGCTCATAATCGAATCCTGAAGCGTGGTGATGATTATTGTATGTAGGGTGGTCACAGACGACCATATTGCCATGTAGGCATAGTGTTAATTTATCGTTAACGAGCAAAAACGAGAAATATCGAACTTCAAATGTGTGTGCCGCGTCAAGAAAATGAGCGTTTTCGCGCCATCCGCGCGCATTGAGACCGGTGACGGAGCGTTTCACCTCGCATTTTGTTAACCATAAAATTAACAATGACCCATGAAGTACGAGCGAACTGCGCTGAAAGCACCAGGTAAAGACTGAAAAGTGTTGCAAACCGCAATCTGCGCGGCTTGCCGCTGGACAGGGGCGGCGGGGATTCATACAATCGACGATAACACCGCTATGTGCGCTAATTTTCGTTAAGGCGGGACCGCGTATACGAAACACGAGTTTCTATCAACGCCTTGCAAGTTCAGGAGAGGTATGACGATGTCATTAGAAGTGTTTGAGAAATTAGAATCTAAAGTTCAGCAGGCGATTGATACCATCACTCTGTTGCAGATGGAAATCGAAGAGCTGAAAGAAAAGAACAACACCCTGGTTCAGGAAGTTCAGAGCGCGCAGCACGGTCGTGAAGAGCTGGAGCGCGAAAACAGCCAGCTGAAAGAGCAACAGCAGGGCTGGCAGGATCGCCTGCAGGCGCTGCTGGGCCGTATGGAAGAAGTCTAATCGCTTCGCGCCCTCTCCCGGCCGGGAGGGGGCAATCCTTATTCACCTCTTTATATCCACAAGTTATAGCCAATCTTTTTTTATTCTTTAATCATTGAATCGCTTTCTGGCACGCTTAGCCCATCACAACACACATAAAGAGAGCGGTGCGATGAATAAGTGGGGCGTAGGGTTAACTCTGTTGCTGGCATCCGCCAGCGTTCTGGCAAAAGACATTCAGCTTTTAAACGTTTCTTATGATCCAACGCGCGAGCTGTACGAACAGTACAACAAAGCGTTTAGCGCGCACTGGAAGCAAGAGACCGGCGACAACGTGGTGATCCGCCAGTCGCACGGTGGTTCTGGCAAACAGGCGACCTCAGTGATTAACGGTATTGAAGCGGATGTGGTCACGCTGGCGCTGGCCTACGACGTAGACGCCATTGCTGAACGCGGCCGTATCGATAAAAACTGGCTGAAACGCCTGCCGGATAACTCCGCACCGTATACCTCAACCATCGTGTTCCTCGTCCGCAAGGGCAACCCGAAACAGATCCATGACTGGAACGACCTGATCAAACCGGGCGTGTCGGTCATTACCCCGAACCCGAAAAGCTCCGGCGGCGCCCGCTGGAACTATCTGGCAGCCTGGGGCTATGCTCTGCATCAGAATCACGGCGACCAGGCCAAAGCCCAGGAATTCGTCAAGGCGCTGTATAAAAACGTGGAAGTGCTGGACTCCGGCGCGCGTGGTTCGACCAATACCTTCGTAGAACGCGGCATCGGCGATGTGCTGATTGCCTGGGAAAACGAAGCGCTGCTGGCGACCAACGAACTGGGCAAAGACAAGTTTGAAATCGTGACCCCGAGTGAGTCGATTCTGGCTGAGCCGACCGTCTCGGTGGTCGACAAAGTGGTGGATAAAAAAGGCACGCGCCAGGTGGCGGAAGCGTACCTGAAGTATCTCTACTCGCCGGAAGGCCAGGAGATTGCGGCGAAGAACTTCTACCGCCCGCGCGATCCGAATGTGGCGAAGAAATATGCTAACGAGTTCCCGAAACTGAAGCTGTTTACTATCGATCAGGAGTTCGGCGGCTGGACGAAAGCGCAGAAAGAGCACTTCTCCAACGGCGGCACCTTCGACCAGATTAGCCAGCGTTAATCCTCTTGTCCCTGCTTGCGCTACGCTTAGCAGGGCTACAGTTTTGCGCCGTACGTAGCCCGGGCTACTATTTGCACCGTCCGTAGCCCGGGTAAGGCGTCAGCCGCTACCCGGGATAACTCCCCGCCCGCCATCTGTTTTCATTTAGTCATCAAATTACGTTACTCTTCCGCTTCAGGCTTAACAGGGAATGAAAATGAGAAGAGTAAGATACTTTTTGCTGGCGCTGCTGGTGGCGATCCTCGCGGCGCTGGCGGGCGGCTACTACTGGCTGCACTCCGGCAACCCGGACGCATTACGCAAGATTGTCCTGCAGCAGTGCGTCCCCCATCAGCAACAGCAGCAAAATCCGTCGCCGTGCGCGGAAGTGAACCTCAAGGGCGGCTATGTGCTGTTTAAAGACCGTAACGGCCCGCTGCAGTATTTGCTGATGCCGACCTACCGCATTAACGGCACCGAAAGCCCGCTGCTGCTGGATCCGCTGACGCCGAACTTCTTCTGGCAGGCCTGGCAGGGACGAGAAATCATGAGTCAGCGTCACGGCGCGCCGGTTCCCGATAACGCGATATCGCTGGCGATTAACTCGCGCAGCGGACGCACGCAAAACCATTTCCATATTCATATCTCCTGCCTGCGCCCCGATGTGCGCGCGCAGTTAGATAAGGATGCGGCGGCGGTCAGCAGCCGCTGGCTGCCGCTGCCGGGCGGGCTTCAGGGCCATGAATACCTGGCGCGCCGGGTGACGGAGGCCGAACTGGCCCAGCGCAGCCCGTTCCTGATGCTGGCGGAAGAGGTGCCGGAGGCGCGTGAACATATGGGACGCTTCGCGCTGGCGATGGCGCAGCAGAGCGACGGCTCGCTGGTGCTGCTGGCGACGGAGCGTAACCTGCTGACCCTGAACCGGGCTTCAGCGGAAGAAATTCAGGATCATCGTTGCGCCATCCTTAACGCAAACCACTAGTTCTGGCGTTTACCTGTCTTACCTGTCGTCGTATTCTTGCTGAAAAAAACGACAGGAGACAGGCATGTCGCTCTGGCTTACCCACCCGCTGTTCCTTCCTTCATTGATTGTCGGCGTCACCATTGTGCTCTGGGCGACGTCGCTGCTGCCGGAGTTTATCACCGCGCTGCTGTTCTTCGCGGCGGCGATGATGGCCAAAATCGCTCCGCCGGAGGTGATCTTCGGCGGCTTTGCCTCCTCGGCGTTCTGGCTGGTGTTCAGCGGCTTTGTGCTCGGTATCGCGATCCGTAAAACCGGGCTGGCGGACCGGGCGGCGCAGGCGCTGTCTGCGCGGCTCACTGACTCCTGGCCGCGGATGGTCGGCAGCGTGGTGTTGCTGAGCTACGCGCTGGCGTTTGTGATGCCTTCCAACATGGGACGTATCGCGCTGCTGATGCCGATCGTGGCGGCGATGGCCCGCCGCGCGGGCATTGTCGATGGCAGCCGCGGCTGGTTCGGCCTGGCCCTGGCGGTGGGGTTCGGCACCTTTCAGCTTTCGGCGACGATTTTGCCCGCTAACGTGCCAAATCTGGTGATGAGCGGCGCGGCGGAAGGCTCGTACGGTATCCATCTGAATTATGTTCCCTATTTGCTGCTGCATACGCCGGTGCTTGGCTGGCTGAAAGGGGCGGTGCTGGTGGCGCTGATTTGCAGGCTGTTTCCCGGCAAGCCGCATCCACCGCGTGACCTGGCGCCGCTGCCGCCGATGAGCCGCGACGAGAAACGTCTGGCGTGGCTGCTGGCGGTAGTCCTTACGCTATGGGTGACCGAGAGCTGGCACGGCGTCGGCCCGGCGTGGACCGGCCTGGCGGCGGCAGTGGTCACGCTGCTGCCGCGGGTGGGCTTTATCAACGGTGAGGAGTTTGCCAGCGGGGTGAATATGCGCACCTGCATTTATGTTGCCGGGATTCTGGGACTGGCGATCGCCGTTACCCAAACCGGAATTGGCGGTGCGGTGGGCAATGCGCTGCTGCAGGTGATGCCGCTGGATAAAGACAATCCGTTCACCAGCTTCCTCGCCCTGACCGGGATAACCAGCGCGCTGAACTTTATTATGACCGCCAACGGCGTGCCGGCGCTGTATACCACTTTTGCGCAGAGCTTTGCCGACGCGACCGGCTTTCCGCTGCTCAGCGTGATCATGATTCAGGTGCTGGGGTATTCCACGCCGCTGCTGCCCTATCAGGCGTCGCCGATCGTGGTGGCGATGGGGTTAGGCAAGGTCCCGGCGAGGGCGGGGATGCAACTGTGTCTGGCGCTGGCGGCGGTGAGTTATCTGATTTTACTGCCGCTGGACTACGCGTGGTATCAGCTGTTGGGGAAACTGTAACGGCAAAAGAAAGCCCGGCTTGCGCTGTGCTAAGCCGGGCTCCCACGTTTTGTCAGTCACCCCGGTCGCGTTTCGCTACCGGGAAAAGCGAATTACGCTTTTTTCGCTGCTTCTGCTGCTTTAACGATCACCGCGAAAGCGTCAGCTTTCAGGGAGGCGCCGCCAACCAGCGCGCCGTCGATGTCCGGCTGGGTGAACAGCTCTGCTGCGTTGCCAGCGTTAACGGAACCACCGTACTGGATGATCACTTGCTCAGCGATTTTCGCGTCAGCTTTAGCAATGTGGTCACGGATGAATTTGTGCACCGCCTGAGCCTGAGCCGGGGTCGCTGATTTGCCGGTACCGATAGCCCATACCGGTTCGTAAGCGATAACCACGCCTTCGAAAGCGGCAGCGCCCTGCGTTTTCAGCACGGCGTCGATCTGACGTGCGCAAACTTCTTCGGTTTTGCCCGCTTCGTTTTCCGCTTCGGTTTCACCGATGCACAGTACCGGAGTCAGACCCTGCTCTTTCAGCACAGCGAATTTCTTCGCGATCAGCTCGTCGGATTCTTTGTGGTAGGTACGACGCTCAGAGTGGCCGATGATGATGTACTGTGCGCCGATATCTTTCAGCATTTCGGCGGAGGTTTCACCGGTGAATGCGCCGGACAGGTTCACGTCAACGTTCTGCGCGCCCAGGTGAATGTGGCTGCCTTCTGCCGCACGTTTAGCCAGGTCCAGATACATTTCCGGCGGGGCGATGGCAACTGCACAGCCGCTTACGCCAGCCAGTTCGGTACGCAGGTTCGCAACCAGTTCGTTTACCATGTGGCGGCTGCCGTTCAGTTTCCAGTTACCCATCACTAAAGGATGTCGCATTTTAATTCTCCACGCTACTTAAGCGAATTAAGGAATATAGCCGCCCCAGAGGGCAGCATGGTCTGTGAAACAGTATAGAGACTCGTCACTGGAAAGGCTTTGCTTTTTGTCATTTATTGTTACCTTCCAGCGTTTCAGATAACGCCAGCTTAATCGGTTCAATGGCGAAGGTCAGACCCTTTTCGCCATGATCTGCCACCACATAGCGAACGGCGCCTTCGGTATCGGCGAAATAGCGTTTGCCCTTGCCGGCAGTCAGCAGTTTTTGCAGCTTTTGCTGGCTTTGCGCTGGGCTAAGAGTGGGCACGAAGGCGCGGATCATGGCGCTCATATACTCCAGCGCTTTGGCCTTCGCCGCTTTTTGCTCCGGCCCCTGGATTGGCAGCCAGGTGATCTGCATAGATTTGATCTTCAGCGTGCCGCGCTCCAGCGCGGTCGAGGCATAGAGATTTTCATTAATTTTGCTGGCGGCGCGGGTCAGATTAGCCTGATCCCGGCTGGTGGCGATGGAACGGAATTCGTTCAGGGGCAGCTTCGGGTTATCGGCGTTAAATTTTTCCCGGAACTGGCTGATCGACAGGTCAAAACTCGGGGCGCCAGAGAGCAGATAGGGCGCCGCTGTCGCCGATTCGCTTTCTGCGGACAACGCGTGCGGGCCGACGGTCAGGCCCATCAGCCCACTTAAACACAAGATTGTCCACTTCTTCATGCCCGTCGTTCCTTTTTTTGCCTGCTGACGATTAAATCGGGAAGCGCGGCGCTTGTCAAAAAGTCACGACGCCAGGGTAAACTACGCAGACGATGATGATAAGGAAAAACGCATGACCCTACAGCAGTGGTTATTCTCAATTAAAGGGCGCATTGGCCGCCGCGATTTCTGGATCTGGATTGCCATTTGGCTGGTGACCATGAGCGCCCTGTTTACCCTGGCAGGCAGCAATCTTCTCAACCTGCAGACGGCGGCGTTTATTATCGTCTGCCTGCTGTGGCCGACGGCGGCGGTGGTGGTCAAGCGGCTGCACGATCGCGGCAAATCCGGATTGTGGGCGCTGCTGATGATTCTGGCGTGGATGCTGCTGGCGGGGAACTGGGCGATGCTGCCGCAGGTCTGGCAGTGGGGCGTCGGGCGCTTTGTGCCGACGTTGATTATCGTCATGATGTTGATCGACCTGGGGGCGTTTGTCGGCACCCAGGGCGAGAATAAGTTCGGCAAGGAGACCCAGGACGTGCGCTGGAAAGCGGACGCCTGATTACCAGTAGTGCTCAGCCGTCATGTGGCCTGGCCGGCGACGCAGATGTTTGGTCATCTGCCGGGTCTCTTTTAACAGCTGTTGGGTATCGCGCACCATTTGCGGGTTGCCGCACAGCATTACGTGGCTGGTGTCGGTGTTCATCGCCAGCCCGACCGCCTCTTCCAGCGCGCCGGTTTCAATCAGGAACGGCACCCGGCCGGTCAGCGAGCCTTCCACGGTTTCGCGGCTGACCACCGTCTGGATGCGTAATTTACCGGCGTAGCGCTGCTCAAGCTCGCGCATCAGCGGCAGATAGCTCAGGTCAGCGGCGTAGCGGACGGCGTGGACCAGTACCAGGTTGTTAAAGCGCTCAAGATCTTTGCCTTCCTGCAAAATTGACAGGTACGGCCCGAGGGCAGTGCCGGTCGCCAGCATCCACAGGGTATCGCAATCCGGTACTTCATCGAGGACGAAGAAACCTGCCGCTTCACTCACCACCAGGACTTCATCGCCCGGCTTCAGCGCCGCCAGACGCGGGCTCAGCTTGCCTTCCGGGACGGTGACCAGATAGAACTCGAGATCGGGATTGCCGGGGGCATTGACGTAGGAGTAGGCGCGCTGCACGCGTTCTCCGTCGATTTCCAGTCCGAGCTTGGTAAACTGCCCGGCGGTAAACGGATGAACAGGCGCCCGCACGTATAAACTGAACAAGGCATCCGTCCAGTACTCCACTTTTGTCACTTTGCCGCTAACCCAGTCCGCCATCGTCTTCTCCTGTTGCCAAGCGATGCCTTATCTTCGGTCCAGACGAGCAAGATTTCCACCCCGAAGGCACAAGAAAGCTCTATTGATCAAATATAAACGAAGAACAGGGCAACCGCCTGCGGACGGTTGCCTGGGAGAGAAAAAGCGGTATTACAGGATGTGCTGCTGGATGTCCGGATCTTTACGGTCGAGGTAATGAATCGACTGAATACGACGGATAGTGCGCGACTTGCCGCGGATCAGCAGCGTCTCGGTGGTGGCCATGTTGCCCTTGCGGGTGATGCCGTCCAGCAGATCGCCTTTGGTGATCCCGGTGGCGGAGAAGACGACGTTATCGCTGCGCGCCATTTCATCCAGACGCAGCACTTTGCCTGCTTCAATGCCCATGGTTTTGCAGCGCGCCAGCTCGTTTTCACCGATGCGGCGGTTCTCTTCGTTATCGCCCTTCACGTGGTGGCGAGCCAGCAGACGCCCCTGCATATCACCGTCGAGGGCGCGGATCACCGCGGCGGAAACCACCCCTTCCGGCGCGCCGCCGATGCCGTACAGTACGTCGACTTCGCTATCCGGCATGCAGGTGAGAATAGAGGCCGCGACGTCGCCATCGGGAATCGCGAATACACGCACGCCCAGCTGCTGCAGCTGGGCAATGACCGCGTCGTGGCGCGGTTTCGCCAGCACGGTGACGGTCAGCTCGCCCAGCGGCTTTTTCAGGGCGCGGGCGATATTGTGCAGGTTCTCTTCCAGCGGCAGATTGAGATCGATAGCGCCTTTAGCACCCGGGCCGACGATCAGCTTTTCCATATACATATCCGGCGCGTTGAGGAAGCAGCCCTTATCGCCGACCGCCATCACCGCCAGGGCGTTGGCCTGGCCCATCGCCGTCATGCGGGTGCCTTCGATGGGATCGACAGCGATATCTACCGCATCGCCCTTGCCGGTACCCACTTTTTCGCCGATATAGAGCATCGGCGCTTCATCGATTTCGCCCTCTCCGATGACGATGGTGCCGTCGATATTGACGAGGTTAAGCATAATGCGCATGGCGTTAACCGCTGCGCCGTCGGCGGTATTCTTATCGCCGCGGCCCAGCCATTTATAGCCCGCCAGCGCGGCGGCTTCGGTGACACGCGAAAATTCGATGGCCAGTTCTCGTTTCATAATCCACTCGTTGTGTAGAAAAATTGCCCGCAGCGCGGCAAAAGCGCGCGCTACGCGTTGGAATAGCGTTCGGTTTCCGGCATCCAGCGCTCGATAAGCGCCTGGGCCTGCAGCGGATAGCGTTCATGAATATGGCGAGCAATGCGTTGAACGTCGGGGATCATCGCCTGATCGCGCAGCAAGTCCGCTACTTTAAATTCGGCGTTGCCAGTCTGGCGGGTGCCGAGCAGCTCGCCGGGACCGCGGATTTCGAGGTCTTTCTGGGCGATGACGAAACCGTCGTTGCTGTCGCGCAGGACCTGCAGGCGTTTCTGCGCCGTTTTGGAGAGCGGCGATTTATAGAGTAGCACGCAGTGGGAAGCGACCGCGCCGCGCCCGACGCGCCCTCTGAGCTGGTGCAGCTGCGCCAGACCCAGACGTTCCGGGTTTTCGATAATCATCAGGCTTGAGTTAGGCACGTCAACACCGACTTCAATCACCGTGGTGGCCACCAGCAGATGCATCTCGCCCTGCTTGAAGGCCTGCATTACCGCCTGCTTCTCGGCCGGTTTCATCCGCCCGTGGACGAGGCCGATATTAAGTTCCGGCAGCGCCAGTTTGAGCTCTTCCCAGGTCGCTTCCGCCGCCTGGGCTTCCAGCAGATCGGACTCTTCAATTAGCGTACAAACCCAATAGGCCTGGCGCCCTTCGTGGGTGCAGGCGTTGCGTACGCGGTCGATAATATCGCTGCGCCGGGTGTCCGGGATGGCGACGGTGGTCACCGGGGTTCGGCCCGGCGGCAGCTCGTCGATAATCGAGGTGTCCAGATCGGCGTAGGCGGTCATTGCCAGGGTGCGGGGGATAGGCGTGGCGGTCATGATCAGCTGATGCGGGTGGAACCCCTGCTGCTGACCTTTTTCCCACAGCGCCAGCCGCTGATGCACGCCGAAGCGGTGCTGTTCGTCGATAATCACCAGCGCCAGGCCGTTAAACTGCACCTGCTCCTGGAAGATGGCGTGAGTGCCGACAATCATCTGCACTTCGCCGCTGGCGATAGCCTCCTGCTGCGCCTGACGGGCTTTGCCTTTCTGTTTGCCCGCCAGCCAGCCGACTTCTATGCCCAGCGGTTCAAACCAGCTACGGAAGTTATTGGCGTGCTGTTCGGCAAGCAGTTCGGTGGGCGCCATCAGCGCCACCTGTTTGCCGTGGGCGATAGCGCGCACGGCGGCCAGCGCGGCGACCAGCGTTTTACCGGAGCCAACATCGCCCTGCACCAGGCGCATCATCGGCACGTCCAGCGCCATATCGTGTTCGATCTCGGCGGTAACCCGCGCCTGCGCGCCGGTGGGCTTAAAGGGCAGGGAGGCCAGCAGCTGGTTTTTCAGGGTATCGTTGGCGCCGAGCGGCAGGGCGTGATAGCGCTGGGCGCCTGCCCTCAGCGCCAGCATGCTGAGGTTATGCGCCAGCAGCTCTTCCAGAATCAGACGCTGCTGCGCCGGGTGCTTGCCGCTTTCCAGCTCGCTAAGTTGCAAGGAGGGAGGCGGACGGTGCAGCGTACGCAGCGCTTCCGGCAGGCTCATCATCCCCTGCGCCAGCTCCGGTGGGAGGAGTTCGCTAATCGCGCAGGTTTCCAGGAGCTCAAGCGCCTGGTCGGTGAGCTTGCGCAGGGTCGCCTGCTTGATGCCTTCGGTGGTCGGATAGACCGGAGTTAACGTTTCCTGAAGCTCCGGGGTGCTCATATCGCCCTGGACGCGGTATTCCGGGTGGATCATCTCGGCGCCGTACTTCCCGCGTTTGGCTTCACCGTAGGCCAGCACCCGACGACCAGTCGCGAGGCTGTTTTTCATCGCCGCGTTAAAGTTGAAAAAGCGCATGGTGAGGATGCCGGTGCCGTCGCTGATCTGGCAGGTCAACATCCGCCGGCCGCCGAAGGTGATATTGCTGTTGAGCACTTCGCCTTCCACGGTGGCATAAACCCCGGGAAGCAGCTCGGCTATCGGGTAAAGATGGGTGCGATCTTCGTAACGCAGCGGCAGGTGCAGCAGCAGGTCCTGAACCGTATGCAGGCCGATCTTCGCCAGTTTACTGCTTTGCGCAGCGCCCACACCGGTGAGTGAGCTGAGCGGAACGGCATCGAGCAGGCGGCCTGACATCAGGTTTACCTCGTTGCCTGCATGGTAGCCCACCATGCGTCATCGGCTTCCACTTCGCCCTGCTCGTTGACGTGGGGGTAAGGCAGACCTTTTTGTCGGGCGACGCGGGCCAGCACCGGATAACCGCCTTCGAACAGCAGGCGCTGCTGCTCTTCCGGCGGCAGCATGCTGTTGGCGCGTTGGTACATCCCGGCGTTCTGCCGCTGGCGCTGCGCCTCGTAAAGGATCAGCGCCGAGGCGACGGAGACGTTCAGCGACTGCACCATGCCGATCATCGGGATAATGATGTCCTGATCGGCCAGCGCCAGCGCTTCCTGGGTGATGCCGGTTTTCTCCTGGCCCATCAGGATGCAGGTTGGACGCGTATAGTCGATTTCACGAAAATCGATGGCTTTGTCGGAAAGGTGAGTGGCGAGAATTTGCATGCCCTGGCCTTTCAGGTGGCCGACGGCATCTGCGATGGTGCGGTGGGTTTTCACCTGCACCCAGCTGTTGCTGCCCGCGGCGGCGGAGGCCATGGTACGCATCCGGCTGCTTGGCCAGACGGCATGCACTTCGTGTACGCCAACGGCATCTGCGGTCCGAATGACCGCAGAGACGTTATGAGGCTTATGGACCTGCTCCATGCAGACCGTCAGGTCAGGCTGACGCCTGGCGAGCATCTCGCAGATACGCTCGTAGCGCTTTGAGTTCATAAAGCTAGTTTCGGTTACGGGTGACTTTAATCACGTCCGGCATGACGCGGATTTTGCGCATGATATTCGCCAGATGCACGCGGTCACGCGCGGTCAGGCGGATAAAGGCGCTGTATACGCGGCCATCTTTCTCTTCCGTATTCAGGCTCTGGATATTGGAAGACGCGGTGTTGATCGCCGCCGTCAGGTTAGCCAGCGCGCCCTGGTGGTTAAACATGTCCACCTTAATTTCGGTGATGAACTCCTGAGCGGTCTCTTTATCCCACTCAACCGCCATAAACTTCTCCGGCTCTTTCTGGTAGCCGCGAATGTTACGACAGGATTCATGGTGGATAACCAGCCCTTTACCCGGACTGACGTGGGCGATAATCGGGTCACCTGGGATCGGGCGACAGCACTTGGCGAAGGTGATCAACACGCCATCGGCGCCTTTGATCGGCAGATGGCCGTGGTTCGACGCGTTAGCCGGTACCGGCGCCGCAGCGGCTTCGCCCTGCTGCAGATTTTTCGCCACCACGACGCTCATGGCGTTGCCCAGACCGATTTCCGCCAGCAGATCGTCAAGCGTGGCCAGCTTCATGCGATCGAGTTCGCGCTGGATATTCTCCGGCGGGATCTCGGCGAGTTTGCGGCTACCACCCAGCGCGTGGTTGAGCAGACGACGGCCAAGGCTGACTGAGTCGTCGCGCTTGAGGTTCTTCAGCAGCTGACGGATCTTGGCGCGCGCTTTCGAGCTGACGACAAAGTTCAGCCAGGCGGCATTCGGGCGTGCGCCCGGCGCGGTGATAATTTCGACAGTCTGGCCGCTGGAGAGCGGCTGCGATAGCGGATAAGGCTGGCGGTCGACGCGCGCGCCAACGCAGGCATGGCCGATATCGGTATGCACCGCGTAGGCGAAGTCCACCGGCGTGGCGCCAGCGGGCAGTTCGACAATACGACCTTCCGGGGTGAAAACGTAAATCTCATCGGGGAACAGATCGGATTTTACGCTCTCGATAAATTCAAACGAGCTGCCGGCGCTCTGCTGCAGCTCCAGCAGGCTTTGCATCCAGCGCTGAGCGCGGATTTGCGCGGTGGTGCTGCTTTCGCCGCCGTGCTCTTTATAAGCCCAGTGCGCCGCAACCCCCATCTCCGCCATCTGGTCCATGTCTTCGGTACGAATTTGTACCTCGACCGGGACGCCGTGGGGGCCGATCATCGAGGTATGCAAAGACTGATAGCCGTTCGCTTTCGGAATGGCGATGTAATCTTTGAAACGACCTGGACGCGGTTTGTAGAGGCTGTGCATCTGGCCGAGCACGCGATAGCAGATATCGGCATCATGGACGATAACGCGGAAGGCGTAGATATCCATGATCGAGTGAAAACGCTGCTCTTTAAGCACCATTTTGCAGTAGATGGAGTACAGATGCTTTTCGCGACCGCTGACGCGGCAGGGGATCCCCGCTTCCTGCAACCGTCCTTCGATTTCGGAGAGGATTTTTTGGATCATCTCTTTACGGTTGCCGCGCGCCGCTTTGACCACCTCTTTAATGACGCGGTAGCGGTTAGGGTACAGCGCTTCAAAGCCCAGCTCTTCGAGCTCGGTCTTGATGTGATGGATACCTAAACGGTGCGCCAGCGGGCTGTAAATTTCCAGCGTTTCGCGGGCGATGCGGCGGCGTTTATCCGGGCGTAACGAGCCCAGAGTACGCATGTTGTGGGTGCGGTCGGCAAGCTTGATGAGGATGACGCGGATGTCCTGCACCATCGCCATGATCATTTTGCGAAAGTTTTCGGCCTGCGCCTCTTTCTTATCGCGAAACTTGAGTTTATCAAGTTTCGACACCCCCTCTACCAGTTCGGCAACGCTTTTACCAAAAAGCTGTTCCATGTCCTGGTAGGTGGCGGGGGTATCTTCAATCACATCATGCAGCAGCGCGGCCATCAGCGTTTCATAGTCGAGCTTCATCTCGGCCAGAATGCAGGCTACCGCGACCGGGTGCGTGATATAGGGTTCACCGCTTGAACGTGTCTGACCCTCGTGAGCGTCACGTGCAACGAGATACGCCTGCCGAAGGCGCTTGATTTGCTCTTCCGGCAGGTAGTTTTGAATCAGCTGATTCAGGCTTTCAAACAGATACAAGGGCGACCCGCTGTGTGATTAACGACGACCTTCAGCAATCGCGGTAACGGCTTGTAATTCAGCGGCTTCCTGCTCTTGCTGTTCCTGGCGCTCACGTACGTCGAGGATCTGGTTGTTGATCAGACCTTCTTCGATTTCGCGCAGTGCGATAACGGTGGTTTTATCGTTTTCTTCCGGTACCAGCGGATCCTTTCCGCCTACCTGCATCTGACGAGCGCGACGCGCGGCGACCAGTACCAGGTCAAAACGGTTACCAATTTTCTCTACAGCGTCCTGAACAGTTACGCGTGCCATACTTAAAATGCTCCACAGGTGAAGAAATGACTGGGCATGATACTGAATGTGGGTTCAGTCTGCCAATAGTTTGGTGATTAAAGCGCCATGTCGCTGCTTTTGGCGGCTCATGCGCAGACGTTCAGCGCGGATGATATTTTTCAGGTCGCTCAGGGCGGTGTCAAAATCATCGTTCACAATCAGGTAATCATATTCCGCGTAATGGCTCATTTCCGCAACGGCCTGGGCCATCCGTTTCGCGATCACCTCTTCGCTGTCCTGGCCGCGGCCGCGCAGGCGACGGTCCAGTTCATCTTTTGACGGCGGCAGAATAAAAATGCTGCGTGCGCCGGGCATGCTTTTACGGATCTGCTGCGCACCTTGCCAGTCGATATCGAGGAAGACATCGACGCCAGTCGCCAGCACCTGCTCGATCGCTTTACGCGACGTGCCGTAATAGTTGCCAAAGACCTCTGCATGTTCCAGAAACGCGTTTTCGCCAATCATCGAGCGGAATTCGTCGTGATTCACGAAGAAATAGTGTTCGCCGTGCACTTCACCCGGACGCGGCGCCCGCGTGGTATGGGAAACCGATACCTGGGTGTCATACAACGGTTGGGTTTTTAATAAAGCCTGAATCAGGCTGGATTTACCCGCGCCGCTAGGGGCGGAAACAATATAAAGCGTGCCTTGAGCCATGAGTGTCTTTTGTATGTGGTTATCGAAAGAGGTCCTACATACGAGCCTATTATACACGTCGCCGCGGCGTGACGCAGTCATTGTCACACTTTTTGCCGCTGTTTCTTTCATTTTGCCTGCCGTTTTCCTGAATTCGCTAGCCGTTGCTGCAATGAAGCGTAAATCCTGGAAGACGCTTCGCAAGGCGAAAAAGTACCCGTCGCGGCTCGCGGTGTTCTACAGCAGACTCTCCGCCAGGTGATGAAGGAGGGACTGCAATGCGTAAAGGAGGGTGGTGGCTGGCGCTAGGGATGTTCTCTGCCAGCGCGCTGGCGACGTGTCCGGACTGGCCGCCGGCCAGAGGAAGGCAGGAGATTTCACGCCTTCATCAGCAAATTGTCGCCTGGAAAGAGGACTACTGGCGACAAGGCGCCAGCGAAGTGAGCGATGAGGTTTACGACCAGCTCACCCTGCGCCTGACGCAGTGGCGACAATGCTTTCCGGGCGCGACGCCTGAAGATGACGATCTGCCTCCGCCCACCGGCGATGCGCGTCATCCGGTGGCCCATACCGGCGTGCGCAAGCTGGCGGATGAGGTCAGCGTGGCCCACTGGATGAAAAATAAAACCGACCTGTGGATACAGCCTAAAGTGGACGGCGTGGCGGTCACCCTGGTCTATCGCCAGGGGAGTTTGGTTCAGGCCATTAGCCGCGGCGATGGTCTGCGCGGTGAGGCATGGACCGCCCGAGCGCGGCAGATCCCGGCGCTGGCGAAGCTGACGACCGGCGAACTGGCCAACAGCGTGCTGCAGGGGGAGCTATTTCTGCGTCGGGAGGGGCATATTCAGCAGCAGGCTGGCGGAATGAACGCGCGGGCGAAAGTCGCCGGGTTGATGATGCGGGCTGACGCGGCGGCGGCGCCGCTCAGCCAGCTGGACGTTTTTATCTGGGCCTGGCCAGACGGTCCCTCGGATATGCGCCGTCGACAGTAGCTGCTGGCGCAGGCGGGGTTTGGCTACAGCGGACAATACACCCATTCGGTAACGCGCGTTGAGCAGGTGGCGGAGTGGCGCCAGCGCTGGTATCGCTCGCCGCTCCCCTTCGTCAGCGATGGCGTGATTGTGCGCGAAGGGCGCGAACCGCCGGGACGTGTCTGGTCTCCCGGAAAGGGAGAGTGGCTGGCGGCCTGGAAGTATCCTCCGGCCTCGCAAGTGATGGAGGTACGGGCGATCCATTTCAGCACTGGCCGCAGCGGCAGGCTCAACGTCGTGGCCCAGCTTGAGCCCCAGCGGCTGGATGATAAACGCGTGCAGCGGGTTAATGTTGGCTCTGTGGCCCGCTGGCAGGCGCTGGATATTGGGGTTGGCGATCAGCTGCAGATCAGTCTGGCAGGGCAGGGTATTCCTCGGATCGACGCCGTCGTCTGGCGGACGGCCGAGCGCCATAAACCGACGCCGCCGGCGGCGAAATTCAATGCGCTAACCTGCTATTTCGCCACCCCTGAGTGCAGCGAACAGTTTCTTTCCCGGCTGATCTGGCTGTCATCAAAGTCCGCGCTGGATGTCGATGGCGTGGGGGAAAATTTATGGCGCGCCATTCAGCAGCAAAACCCGATGACGCATATTTTTTCCTGGCTGGCGCTTACGGTGGAGCAGCTGCAGGCGGTGCCAGGGATCTCCGCCGCCCGCGGGCAGCACCTCTGGCATCAATTTGATCTCGTTCGCAAACGGCCTTTTATCCGCTGGGTGCTGGCGATGGGGCTCCCGGTGCCTCAGGGGGCGCTGACGCAGCTCGAAAGCGAGAACTGGCATCTGCTGGCGGCAAAAAGTGAAGCGCAATGGCGCGCGCTGCCGGGCGTGGGGGAGATCAGAGCCCGCCAGCTGGTGGCCTTCCTGCACCATCCGGATGTGGTGGCGCTGGCGCAATGGCTCAGTGGGCAGCGCATCCCCGGATTTTGAGGCGGTTAGTGGCTATCATGGGTGTAGTGGAAGACCGGTAGCCCCAGTTTCCAGCGCAGTGCCAGCATGCGGGCGGTAAAGCCGAACAGCAGCGTAGCCAGCACCACCACATCGTGGCTGCTGACGTAATGTTGCAGGGCAATATAGAGTACGGCTGCGGCAAACGAGATCCCGGCATACAGCTCTTTCTGGAAGACCAGCGGAATGCGTTTGCAGAACATATCGCGCAGTACGCCGCCAAAAACGCCGGTGATGACCGCGGCGATAGAGGCGATGATCGGACCTTCGCCCATATCCAGGGCGATCTGCGCGCCGATGATGGAAAACACGATCAGCCCCAGCGCGTCCAGCACCAGAAACAGCCGGCGAAGGTGAGGCATCACTGGAGCGGCAATGGTGGTGAGGACGGCGGCGACAGCGACAATAATGACATATTCCGGATGTTTCACCCAGCCGAGAGGATAATGTCCCAGCAGGATATCGCGAACGGAACCCCCGCCCAGCGCGGTCGCGGTGGCGATAATGATGACGCCAAACGTGTCCATCCGCCGGCGCCCGGCAGCCAGCGCGCCGGTCATGGCTTCCGCGGTGATACCGATTAAATACAGAACATGAAGCAGCATAGATCCCCCCAGATAATGGCGGGCAGGTTAACGATTTGTGCGCAGGATCACGATTGAGATTTTCTAAAGCGAATCATTTACGCCAGGAAAAATTAATGGAAGTAGTATCTGTGATGGCTTGATTTAAAGGTTTATTGATTTTTTAGGTATTTTTATTGATTAGAAAAAGTAATGCTAAGTGAAGCGACGGGTATCACTATCGAAAACACTATGATTACGCAATGTTTAAGTCTCGTCCTTTATTCTTTTATTTTTCCTTTTCAAGGCCTGAGAAAATGAGCGTCGCCGCCGGGAATAAAAACAATCTGACTCGCCTGATAGCCGTGGTATTAACCGGGATTCTGGCCGGTTTGTCCGGTATGGTGCTGGCACTGATTTTACACGCGATACAGCACCTGGCTTTTGGCTACAGTGCCGGGCAGATCGTCGGTTCGGTGTCATTTTTACAGGGCGTCACGGAGTCGTCCTGGCCACGCCGCATCGCGGCAATCGTGGCCGGCGGTGGCGTCGCCGGATTTGGCTGGTGGCTGCTTGGTCGCTATGGGCAGAAGCGGGTTTCCATTGCGGCGGCGGTGGCCAACCCTTCCGTACCCATGCCAGCAGGCACCACGACGATCCACGCGCTGCTGCAGATCGTCACCGTAGCGCTGGGTTCCCCGCTTGGCCGCGAAGTGGCGCCCCGGGAAATGGGCGCGCTGGGGGCGGGGATGGTGGCGCGTAAGCTGGGCCTGCTGGAAGATGAAACTCGCACGCTGATCGCCTGTGGGGCGGGCGCCGGTCTGGCGGCGGTCTATAACGTCCCGCTGGCAGGGGCGTTGTTCAGCCTTGAGGTCATGCTGCTGTCGTTTAGCTGGGAAAAAACGCTGGCGGCGATAATGACCTCGGCGATTGCCGCGTGGACGGCCACCCTGGGGTTAGGGGATGAATCGCAATACCATTTTGTTTCCAGCACGCTTCCGCATTCCTTTCTCTGGTGGGCGATTCTGGCGGGCCCGATTCTTGGCACCGGCGCCTGGCTCTTTCGTAAAGCGACCAGCGCAGCGCGTTCACGTGTCCGAAGTAACTGGCAGATGCCGGTGTTCTGTCTGCTGGGGTTTTCCCTTCTTGCCATCCTGAGCCTTTATTTCCCGGAACTTCCGGGCAATGGCAAGGGACCAATGCAGCTGGCGCTCAGCGACGGGCTGCCTCTCTCTATGGTCGCTATCCTGTTAGTGTTGAAGATGGTGGTGATCCTGGCGGTGCTGCGCGGCGGCGCGGAGGGTGGATTGTTAACCCCGGGGCTGGCGGTAGGCGGACTGGTCAGTCTGCTGCTCTGCGCACTCTGGCAGCTCGGCTTCCCTGGCGGAGATAAAAGCAGCTTCGCTCTGGTGGGGGCGGCCGCGTTTCTCGCCGCCTCCATGCAGATGCCGCTGACCGCGGTGGCGCTGGTGATGGAGTTCACCCACATGGATCACAGCTATCTGGCTCCGGCGCTGCTGTGCGCGGCAGGGGCGTTTTTAACCTGCCGGGCGCTGGACAAAAAATAGGTTTACCGAGCCGCAGTGAAAGTGAACAGGGAGGGGCCCTTCATCCGGGAAGTAAAATCAGCCGCATTTTTCCCTGATGGTTGCCTCATGGTTAATAAGCCATTTTTTACGTGCAATGCCGCCGCCGTAACCGGTCATCGAACCATCTTTGCCGATAATTCGATGGCAGGGGATGATAATCGCGACGCGGTTAGCGCCGTTTGCAGCAGCCACCGCGCGCGTGGCCGTTGGTTTACCGATATCCATCGCAATCGATTGATAATGCGTCGTCTCACCGAAGCTAACGTACTGTAAATGGCGCCAGACCGCTCGCTGGAATTCGCTGCCAGGGGTATCAAGCGCCACCTCGAACGATTGACGCCGCCCGGCAAAATACTCCGTTATTTCCTGTTGCGCCTGCCGGGTGTGGGCGTTTTCACCAGCGATGATGCTGGCGTCGAACCGTCGCTGCAGGTCGCTGAATTCTGTCTCCAGCGCTCGTCTGTCGACAAACTCCAGCAGACAAATCCCCCGCTGCGTTGCACAAACAAACATTGGCCCTAACGGGGTGGTAAAACGATGAATTAAAACAACCTGGCGTTGCGCGCTGGGTGCGGAACCGGTCAATTTTTTGCAGGTATAGCCGAAACCGCTTAAGGACTCATAGCCGCTATCGAAAGCGACATCGGTGGTTGATCGGCCTGCTTTCAGCTCCTGAAGCGCCATATTAACGCGCTGCATCCGTTGAAAAGCCTGAAAGGTGATCCCGTGGTTTTGCAGGAACCAGCGGCGAACGCGTTCCGGGCTAATATCGTGCTGACGTAGTTCGCTATCACTGAGACGAACCTTCGGGTCTTCTCGCAGCAGGCGGAGCGCTTGCTCAACAAAGGCGGGGGCTGTCCGGGCATTCTCCGTCGGGCGACAGACTTTGCATGGCCGGAACCCGGCATCCAGCGCGGATTTAACGTCATTATAGAATTCGACGTTTTCCCGCCTGGGTTTTCGCGCCCGACAGACCGAGATACAAAATACACCGGTGGTTTTCACGCCAACGAAAAAGACGCCGGTAAACTCCACAGCGCGTTCAAGCAGCGCCTGATACCAGATATCGCACTGGATGCTGTCGGTAATTTTCATGGTCAAAAAACACCCGAGAAAGAGTAGTTAGCTTGCACCTGACATAATAAGTCTTTCAGTCTGGCCTGTGTGGCAGCATGAATAAAATTGCCCATCGAAATTCGTTTTACGCCCAGTGCCGATAAGGTACTGAAGTCCGCCAGCTCAGGCATACACATTACGTTTAAGGGTAAAGGTACGTGGCGGACAATGGCGGTAATATCTTCCGCGCGGGTGACGCAAGGCACAAAAAAACCGCATCCGCCATGGTTAGCGTATAACTGACCGCGATAGAGCGTCTCATCCAGTGCATTTGGTACGTTGAGAAGAAAGGTATCGGTGCGGACATTAACAAACATATCGGGACAAGCGTGGGTGATTTCCTGGATTTTGGCGGCAAAGACCACGGCATCGTCAAGACGACGCGTATTATTCACCACATGACTATCCTCGAGGTTTATTCCGCTCACGCCGAGATGCGCCAGACGCTGGATATTGTCAATGATGTGGCTGGTTGTGGCGCTGTAGCCCGCCTCTAAATCGACGCTTAACGGCAGTTCGCTAACAGCTTTGATGCGTGAGACGATATATAACAGCTCGTCAAAACTCATCTCTTCGCCATCTTTATACCCTAACATTGCGGCGATAGCAGCGCTGGAGGAGCCCAGCGCCTGATAACCGGCCTGCTGAGCGGCCTGAGCGCTGCTGGCATCCCAGACGTTGGCAAGCAACAACGGTTGGTTTTGCTGGTGAAGCGCATTAAAGTTCATTCTTTTCTCCCGCGGTGGTGTGTCCCCAGACTGTGCCGCGTTGGGCTCATTTGCCACAACCGAAAACTGGACGACTATTTTTATACGTAGATTCTTATCGTCAGCCGGCGGGAGAGATAAATAAAAAGGCCATGATTGATCATGGCCTTTTATACGGCAGAGCCTGGATGGGTGAGAAAGCGTTACTCGATATTCTGGATCTGTTCGCGCATTTGCTCGATCAGTACCTTCAGCTCAATCGCGGAGTTGGTGACCTCGGCGTTAATCGATTTTGACGCCAGGGTGTTCGACTCACGGTTGAACTCCTGCATCATAAAGTCGAGACGGCGACCCACAGCCTCTTTCTTTTTCAGAATGTTGTAGGTCTCTTTAACGTGCGCTTCGAGGCGGTCCAGCTCTTCGGCAACGTCGATACGCTGCGCCATCAGCACCAGCTCTTGCTCAAGACGGTTATTTTCCAGCTGCACTTCCGCGTCTTCCAGTTTGGCAACCAGACGCTCGCGCTGCCACTGGAGGATTTCCGGCATATGGGCGCGAACTTTGGTCACTTCGCCGCTCACCCCTTCAAGCCGCTGCTCGATAAGCGCTTTCAGGGCCTGGCCTTCCGTTTCGCGGGCGACGATGAAGTCGTCCAGCGCGCCATCAAGAGCGGCCAGAATGTCGGCGGCGATGGCGTCGAGATCCTGCTCTTTGGCGGCCATCACGCCCGGCCAGCGCAGGATATCAACCGGGTTGATTTCCCCTTCATCGCTCTGCATTTTCACCCAGTTGGCAGCGTTGACCAGCTGTTTAGCCAGCTTTTCGTTGAGGATAAGTTCACCCTGAGCGCTGGGATCTTGTTCAAAACGCAGGGTGCATTCGACTTTACCGCGAGTCAGGCGGGCGCGAATGCGCTCGCGTACCACGGGCTCCAGACTACGGAACTGCTCCGGCAGGCGGAAGTACGTTTCCAGATAGCGCTGGTTTACCGAGCGCAGCTCCCATGCGGCGCTACCCCAGTCACCCTTGATTTCACGGCGGGCATAGGCGGTCATACTGCGGATCATAGACGTTCCTGTTTTCGTAATAATGAATGCAAGGATTATAGCTATGCGGGCGGTGACTTAACAGGAATAGTGATGAAATACCTGGATGGCGATTGTTTTGAGGGGCATAGCGGCTTTGTTGAATAAATCAGATTTCGGGTAAGTCTCCCCCGTAGCGGGTTGTGT
>OLPK01000223.1_pt1 | contig 70990 bp, 65 predicted proteins | sample 1672261 | NCBI WGS metagenome assembly OLPK01 (sample SAMEA3136665, study PRJEB25190) | human gut metagenome
AGGACGCATCCCTGTCACGGATGAGATCACGAGTTCGAGTCTCGTACGGACCGTAAATGGCTCGGTAGCTCAGTTGGTAGAGCAACGGATTGAAGCTCCGTGTGTCGGCGGTTCGATTCCGTCCCGCGCCACTAGCCATTTTATTATCGTTCAGCCACGTTATGATAATGGGGCTGAACGATTTTTTGGTTTAGGAGAAGTTGAATTGAGCGACTCAAGCATAAACTACATAATCAGTAATCGAATTATTGGTATTCCGAAACTGCTTATGAGATTGTCAAATGCGAATAGGATGTTGAAAGATTTATACCCCCAAACCGCTGTTAAGTATTTTTGGGACATCATCAGCAGCTTTGGCGACATATTAATTAAGAAAAAACACGCTGCCCTAGCCATATCGAGGTTAGGACAGCGTGTTTTTAGCTGGTGGATTATTTTTGCTGGTCTTTTAAAAGCTCAACGATTTCGGCTAGGTATTTTTCCTCAGCACTTGGCTCAGGAGCAGTGGGTTCTTCTTTATGGCGAAGCATTAACTTATTCACCAACTTCACGATTAAGAAAACTACAAAAGCAATAATCAAGAAATTAATAACTGCATTTAAAAAAGCCCCATAACGGAAATGTGCTTCCCCAAAACTAAAGACAAGGTTGGAAAGATCGATCTTGCCTAAAAAGATTCCGATTAAAGGATTAATCAGATTTTTAACCAGGGAATTCACGATGGCAGTAAAAGCTGAACCAATGATTACCCCGACGGCCATATCCATAACATTACCGCGTGAAATGAAATCTTTAAATTCTTGCAACGTTTTTTTCATTTAATTATCTCCTGTTCTTTCAGAGCAACATTAAAATTATAGGATAAATTGACAGGCAGAGCAAACATTAATTTAAACAAGTTTTTTGATTGAAGTTATTATAGTTGTTAAACTTAGTTAAGTGACCAATTATCGCTTGTAAAAATAAGAAGATTGATTGTATAATATTAGAAATTTTTAATTTGAAAGAGGAATTCTAATTATGTTCAGTCGAATTGGTGAACTCATTTTTAATAATGAGGCCGTTGCTAAGACTTCTGATTTTACAATGGGGTTAGAAGTTGAGATGCAGCGAGTAGACGAAGCTGGTAATATCAGTCAGGAACCGTATCCAGCCGCGATTGGCGATGAAAAGACCAACCCTTGGCTGACCAATGATTATTTGGAAACGATGCCTGAAATGGTAACGCCGGCTGCCAGCCACTCTTTGGATGCAATGCACTACCTTTATAAAATTAATAATGCCTTACGAGCAGCGCTGGCTCCTGGAGAACTGTTATGGCCACTGTCGATGCCACCTAAGCTGCCAGCTGATAAGTCACAATTGCGATTGGCAAAAATGGGGCCAAAAAAGGAAGCCTATTTAAAAGAATGGACCAAACGTCACAGCTATTCGGAAGGGACGCCATGTGGGGTTCACATCAACCTCAGTATCGATCAGCACATCGTTGACTTGGTTAAGGAGGGATTTCCCAATAAATTCAAGGATGAAAAAGCGGTTCGCAACTATCTGTATGCGGTCTTAGCACAAGGATTCGTTCGCTATCGTTGGTTTATCACTTATCTGTTTGGGGCCAGCCCAATTGCTGAGGCCAATTATTTTGACAAGGGCAAGGGACTGGATCATCCGGTTCGCAGCATTCGCCAAAGTTCATATGGGTTTGGAACCAAATTTAAAGGTGACTATACTGACGTTCAAAGCTACGTTGATCGAATTGAAGACGGGGTTAAGCAAGGTATCTTGACCTCTGATTATGAATTTCATGGCAGTGTGCGGTTTAAGGGCAATCAAAATCTAAAAGAACTGCCTAAAACCGGCGTTGAGTACATTGAATTGCGGATGCTTGATCTGGACCCAAGCAGCTCAGTAGGCGTTAGAACGGACACGCTACGCTTTATTCGCCTGCTGGCCAGCTACTTTATCATGCATCCAGCCCTGCAGCCAGAAGAGGTCAATCGGGTTTTGGACAACGCTGATGAGATGAACGACGTGGTGGCTAAAGAACTGCCGACTGAGCCATGTCATTATCAAAACAAGGCCCTGGCGATGATCAAGAGCTTGGAGCGCTATGCCAACCAGATTCAGCTGGGACCGGAGTTTTCTGAGATCTTAGAGGACTTGGAGGATCGCATCATCAATCCAAAGACCACGCCAAGTGCCAAACTGATGAATTATGTTGAAAATGGCTCTTTGGAAAACTATGCATTACGCCGAGCGCGTCGTTATCAAGAAGCAGCCATGGAGTCTTTGCATCCATTCCAGGGCTTTGCTGGTGATCATATTCCTGATGCCGATGAACTGAAGCGTCAGTTGGATAAATAAGCAAATAATAAAACAGCACTGCCTAAATTTTGGTAGTGCTGTTTTTAAATTAGCTGACTATTTTTGATTGTTGAGATGATGACGTTGCGCTGCAACCTTGGCAGAACGATGGATAAAGTCACCAAAGATAGCCTGGGACTCGCGGTAGTGCTTGTACATGTTTTCGGGATGCCACTGTACGGCCAGAATCTGATCGCTGTCCTTTGATTCCAGGGCCTCGATGACTTGATCCTGGGCACGGGCGGCTACTTCAAGCGAAGGTGCAATCCGATCAATGGCTTGATGGTGCCGTGAGTTGATGTAGGGATGCTTGCCGATCAGTTTATAGAGATGGCTGTCCATATCAACGTCAATATGGTGTGAAGGTAAGTTGCCCGGTGCGTCTTGGCTGTGCTTTAAATGCGCATCCGGGCTTTCGGAAAGGTCTTGATATACCGTTCCGCCCAAACCAATGTTGATCAGCTGCATACCGCGGCAGATTCCTAAAATGGCCTTGCCGGACTGAACCGCCCCCTTGAGCAGCGCAATCTCAAACAGGTCTCGTTTACGGTAGGTCATTCCCAGATTCATGTGTGGCTCTTGACCGTAAAATGTTGGATCAACATCGGCCCCGCCAGCAAAGACAATCCCATCAAAAGTCTCGAGATATTCAGGCGCTAAGTCGGGCTGCACGCTTGGAAAAATAATCGGCACGCCCCCTGATTTAACAACGGCTTCAATAATCGGCCGCGGCGCAAATGGAGCATTGCGCTCGTTGATGACGTTGGTGGCTTCAGTCAAGGTTGCGGCTGGAATCGCAATTTTTGGTTTCATTAGAAAAGTCCCCCATTTGCAAAAATCTTATTAGAATGAACTTATCATACTTAATCAGAAAAAGTACAGTTAAATGCTGAAAAATATTAAAAAAAGATGATAAAGCGATTAATGAAACGGTCAGTACCGGTTGGCCGCTGTGATTAATTTTTTTGCAAATTAGTTACAATCGCCGAAATAACGGCATTTAGTGACGAGAAAGCTGAATTTTCATAACGATTTACCCAAAAAACGCAATTGACAAAGCAACCAACAGCGAGTATCTTTATTTGCGATGAATGAATGTCCTTTAAGTTTAGTCCAGAGAGGCTAGCAAGGAAACGAATTAAATTGCGGCATGGTGAATGCTGTTTTCGTTGAACGCTGCCCTCAGATAAGGGTGGCGTTTTTTTAAGGACAAATTCACAAAGGAGGATTTTTGATCCGCCATTTAAAGGACGACAGTGAGCGTCCAAACGGTTACTCGTGAATTTAAGGAAGGATTTTGTCAAAATGTTAGAACCTATGAACCTTGTCCGCTTAGAAAACTTTGTCAGCGTAGAAGATCTGTCAGCTGATGAAGTCAACGCTTTGATTGCTCGTGCTGAATACTTCAAGCGTGGTGGTGCCGTACCAAAGCTGAACAAACCGGTCTATGTCGTTAACGGCTTTTTTGAAAACTCTACGCGGACGCACACCAGCTTTGCCGTAGCTGAACGTAAGCTGGGATTGACGGAGATTCCATTTGATCCAACGCATTCTTCAGTTAAAAAGGGTGAGACGCTGTACGACACGATGCTGACGATGACGGCGCTGGGAATTGATCTGGCAGTTATCCGTCACAGTGAAAACAACTACTACCAGCCACTGATCGACACCAAAGAAAACGAACAGGCCAACATTGGAATCGTTAATGCCGGTGATGGTTCGGGCCAACACCCATCACAATGTCTGCTGGACGTGATGACGATCCATGAACAGTTTGGTACCTTTAAGGGCCTGAAGATTGCCATTATCGGTGACATCAGCCACTCCCGCGTTGCCCGCAGCAATGCTCAGCTGCTCAATAAGCTGGGGGCTGAAGTCTACTTCTCTGGTCCAGAATACTGGTTTAATGAAGACTTTACGCAGTATGGTCAATACAAGCCGGTTGACGAACTGGTTGGCGAGATGGATGCCATCATGCTGCTGCGGGTTCAACATGAACGGCTTTCCAATGATGATGCTCACGAAAAGGACTTCAGCAAAGAAGCCTACCATGAAAAGTACGGCATGAACCAAGATCGCTACAATAAGATGAAAGACAATGCCATCATCATGCACCCAGGTCCAATCAACCGTGGCGTTGAACTGGCCAGTGAACTGGTTGAGGCGCCTAAGTCCGTCTTCTTCCGTCAGATGCAAAACGGGGTCTTCATGCGGATGGCAATGATTGAAGCGGTTCTGCGCGGTCGTAAGTTGGGTGGTTTGGAATAAGATGACGACGAAACTGATCAAGGGTGGTACGGTCTTTGTAAACGGCCAATTGGTTAAAACGGATGTCCTGATTGCTGATGACAAGATTCAGGCAATTGGCAACGATCTGCCGGCCGCCGATGAAACGATTGATGCCACCAACAAATTAGTAGCACCAGGACTGGTTGACGTTCACGTGCATTTCAGAGAACCTGGTCAAACCTATAAGGAAACGATCGAAGCCGGCAGCAAGGCAGCTGCTCATGGCGGTTTTACCACGGTTGGCGCCATGCCAAACGTTGATCCGGTACCTGACACGCCAGCACGCATGCAAGCACAGACTTCTTTGAATCAAAAAGAAGGGGTCGTCCACATTTTTCAATATGGTGCCATTACGCATGGACGGACCAGTGAGGAACTGGTTGACTTTCATGGCCTCAAGCAGGCAGGCGCTTATGCCTTCAGCAACGATGGCAGCGGTGTCCAGACGGCTGGCACCATGTATCAAGCCATGGAAGGCATTGCCAAAGAAAAGATGATCCTGGCGGCGCATGTTGAAGATGATTCGCTGCTGTTTGGCGGGATCATGAATGCTGGCAAACGAGCTGAAGAACTGGGACTGCCGGGTGCACCCAGCGTTTCGGAATCGGCTCAGGTGGCTCGGGATCTGGTCTTAGCCAACGCGACGGGGGTTCACTACCATATCTGTCACGTTTCTACCAAGGAAAGCGTTGCGATGGTACGGTTTGCCAAGTCACAGGGCGTCAACGTAACCTGTGAGGCATCACCACATCATCTGTTGCTGGCTGATCAAGACATTCCAGCCAATAACTCATATTACAAGATGAATCCGCCGCTGCGTCATGAAGATGATCGGCAGGCGCTGATTGAGGGACTGCTTGATGGTACGGTTGACATGATTGCGACTGACCATGCCCCGCATTCACAAGCTGAAAAGCCAAAAGATGACATGCGGGGGGCAGCTAACGGTATTACTGGCAGTGAGACGGCTTTTCCGATGATGTATACCAAATTCGTCAAGGGCGGCATCTGCACCTTGGAACAGCTGCTGAACTGGATGAGCACCAATCCAGCTGACATTTTTGGTCTGCATGAAGCTGGGCATCTGGAACCGGGCAAGCCAGCCGATATCGTGATCTTCGACTTGACCACGCAGCGAACGCTTAATGAAGCTGATTATCTTTCCAAAGGCGTCAACAATCCGTTTACCGGTGAGCAGGTCTATGGCACGGCTGATCTGACGCTGGTTGATGGTAAGGTTGTCTATCAGCGATAAAATTATTAAATTCAAACCAGATCGAAAAGAGCGGTCTGGTTTTTTTTGTTCCTCAAACATTTGTTCGCAATTGAGAAACGTGTTAAAATGAGATACCAATCCAGAATTAGGAAAAGAAAATGGTGAAAGCTTTGAAAACGATAACTTGGCAAGACATCATCCGAATGCTTAACAGTGATGTCTACTTATATGAATTGGGTCGTAAATGGGGAAACGATTTTTTAACTTCCGAACAGCAGGCTGCCATGATTCGCAAATATCAAAACGAATTGCTGGACCTGCAGGATGATCTGGCGGACTACACGAGCTTGCCGCTACCTGACAGTGCAACTTTGATTGGTATTTTTATGGCGCGCTGCGTGATTGCGGAACTGATCAATCAAGAGCCAGTTGCCAGTGATGAGATTTTAAAGGTTGATTATAGTGCCAAGCCGGATCAGTTTGATTCTCGCTGGACGATCACGATCTATAATTCGGTTGCTGATGAAGAGATGATTGGCGTAGCGGAGCTCTCCTATGCTGAGATTTTGGGGATGCGCGTAGCAATCGATGATGATACTGATTTTATGGCCGGGCTGGCTGTTTTATTCAATGAGATTACCAAATCAGGACTTTATGACTGGGAGCGCAGTGCGGTGATCTATCGTCAGAATGCCGAGCAGCAGGCAGTTGAATCTGCTATGTATGATTTTATGGAGCAGACGCAGCAAATCGCGCTGTTTTTCGATGAGTACGTGGCCAGCCATCCAGATGATCCGAATCTGCCCGATGAGATTGCACTTTTTTGGCCATTGACTACCGGCATTATGGCGCCATTAGATGCTGATGATCCAGCCAGTCCGCTGATTTCAACAATGCAGCTAGATCCTAAGCTGTTGGCTAGGTTCAAGCTGCGGTTTGGCCAAGCGTTTCGCCGTTTTAAAGGTGAATAGTCTTTTACAGCGATAACATTCGTGTTTTTCTGATTTAACCGTCTGAAATATCGAAACGCTATTAAAAATCATTAAAATTCACTTCTATTAATGATTGAATGGTTAAAAATGTTCGTTCAATATGTTAAGATAAATATAATCATTTTCTAAGCAGATTTTAGGAGGAACATTATGCGGGCGATTTTAACCACGATTGGCAAGGATAAAACCGGGATCATTGCAGGGGTCAGCAGCTATCTGGCTCAAAATGACATTAATATCGTAGACGTCTCTCAAACTATTATGGATGGATACTTTACGATGATGATGATGGTCGATGTAGACGATGATGCTGCTGATTTTGAAAAGCTAACCCAAGAACTGGATGCTTTAGGCACCAAACTGGGCGTTGACATCAACATTCGCAACCAAGAAATGTATGACGCTATGCACCAGCTATAGGAGGCCTGTTTTGGAAACTGAAAAGATTATGGAAACGGTTCGCATGGTCTCTGAGGAAAAACTTGATCTGCGAACGATTACGATGGGGATCTCGCTGCTTGATTGTATCGACAGCGACAGTGATCGGGCCTGTCAAAAAATTTACGACAAGATTACGAAAAAGGCCAAGGATCTGGTGCGGGTTGGCGAGGAAATCGAAACTGAATTCGGAATTCCAGTTGCCAACAAGCGTATCACGGTGACGCCGATTTCATTGATTGCCGCGGCTTCTGGTGATCACGACTATGTCAAGTATGCCCTGGCTTTGGATCGAGCTGCCAAAACGGTAGGCGTTGATTTTATTGGCGGCTATTCAGCACTGGTTCAAAAGGGCTACCAAAATGGCGACAAGACGCTAATCAAGTCGCTGCCTGAAGCCTTGACGCAGACTGACCTGGTCTGTGCATCCGTTAATGTTGGCTCCACAAGAACGGGGATCAACATGGATGCCGTCAAGGAAATGGGGGAAGTCGTTAAAGAAGCTTCCGAACTGGACTACATGAACAATGCCAAGATGGTGATCTTCTGCAACGCGGTCGAAGATAATCCGTTTATGGCAGGGGGCTTTCATGGCGTTGGCGAATCGGATGTCGTCATCAACTGTGGAGTCTCGGGTCCAGGGGTTGTCAAGGCAGCCCTTGAAAAGGTTAAGGGCGAATCAATGGACGTCGTAGCCGAAACCATCAAAAAGACGGCCTTTAAGGTTACTCGGATGGGGCAATTGGTTGGTACCACGGCGGCCAAGCGTCTAGGCGCCAAATTTGGAATTGTTGACCTTTCATTGGCCCCCACGGCAGCGATTGGCGACTCAATTGCCGAAATCTTGGAAGAAATCGGGCTTTCAAGCGTTGGCGCGCATGGAACGACTGCAGCTTTGGCAATGCTTAACGATGCTGTTAAAAAAGGCGGCATTATGGCCTGCAGTCATGTCGGCGGACTTTCCGGCGCTTTCATTCCGGTTTCTGAAGATGCTGGGATGATCAAAGCCGTGAATGCTGGCTACTTGAACGTTTCCAAGCTAGAGGCCATGACGGCGGTCTGCTCGGTCGGGCTTGATATGATTGCGGTACCGGGTGATATCGAAGCTTCAACTATCAGCGGGATGATTGCCGATGAAGCCGCAATTGGGATGATCAATGCCAAAACGACGGCGGTCCGAGTCATTCCGGTTCCTGGCAAAAAGGTTGGCGATACGGTTGAATTTGGTGGTCTGCTGGGCTATGCGCCAATCATGGATGTCAGTCATGCCTCTTCAGCAGCCATGATCAGTCGCGGCGGCACGATTCCGGCACCGGTTCACAGTTTTAAAAATTAACGATAATGTTAAAGATCGTACTTGTCTGGTTAAATTGACAATTAACGGTCTTTTTTTTATTATTAAATGAGAAATTGCGGATTTATTTAGAATATGGTATCATAATTCTAATATTTTTTTAATTTAGAATTGGGAGTGGAGAATATGAGTGTCCGGGTTCGCGACCTATTGAAACTGCCAACCCTGTCGCGATCACACATCGCAGCAGGCGAAGCAGGGCTGGATCGAATAGTTTCAACAGTATCGGTAATCGACTTTACAGCGACGTCGGTGGCCCAACGAGAACTCTATCAGCCGGAAAATTCGGCTAATGAACAGCTGCTGCTGACCTCAATTGAACAAGACAACTATGATCTGGTAACGGATTGCACTAAAATCGAACAGCTGGCCAAAACTGGTTGTGTTGGCGTGGTAATTTATTATGTTGGCGAGCGGGTACCAAGTCTCCCTGCTGAAATCAAGGAAACGGCTGATCGTCTCAACTTCTTGATGATTTTTGCCCAGGAAACGCAAAAGAACATGACCTATAGTGCCGTTATCTCTGAAATCATGTTTGCGATTTTCCAAGATCGGATGCGTCATCCCAGCTTTGCACCGACAATTATCGGTCGCGTTTCGGCAATGCCGGAATATCGGCGCAGCGTTGGCGAGGTCCTAAAGCTTTTGGCCGAACAGATACAGGCTTCATTGGCAGTTATCGATGACCAAGGCGAGATCGTGTATCGTGAAAATTGGCCTAAAGAAGCGGTTGTCAACTGGGAAAGTCTCTTGAACGTGGTTGAAAAAATTAATATGAATGGCGAGCTGCCGGTAACTACATCTGATGGTATGAAGATTACGCATTGGCGCTTGCCAAACAGTGAGGAGACGGTCTTGTTCGTTGGCCGCCAGACGGTAACCAATCTGACGTGCGAGCGAGTGGCTGAAACGCTGCAGACGGCCTTGAATCTTTGGGGCGGGCAGAATCAGGATGATCAAAATCTGATTCGCGCCATCATTCAAGGACAGATCGTTCGGGCCGCCAAACTTGGTCGCCAGTACCGTTTTGAGCCTAAAAATACGCAGGCTGCCTTGATTGTCAGCTGTCCGAATGATGTTAACAAAGCTAAGATGAAAAAATGGGTTGATCAACTGACTGAGCAATATACCGACCAGCTGATCAGTGACTGGTATAATGACCAATTGATCGTATTGTTGGAAAAGACGCCTTCCTATCAAAACTGGCAGAATTGGGAAACTGACTTTAAGAAGGACGATCATCAATTGGCTGCTCAATGTGTCGTAGTCGAAGCCGCCTTGGTTGATGGCGTTGGTGGTATTCAAAGACTGTATCAGCTGGTCACTCAATACCTGCCAGCAGCCCGTACGATCTTGCCATATCGCTTGTTTTTGAATCAGGCTGATTTAGAGTTTGCGCGGGGCTGTCAAAGAGAGCTGCAGGAAGAAGGCACTGAGGTCATTCGTTGGCAAAAACGGTTGGACTCCATGCAGCATAATCTGGTAGAAACACTAATGGCCTTTTTGCTTGACACGCCGCAGAATATAGAGCAGGCTGGTGATCTGCTTTACGTTCACCGAAATACGATCAAATACCGGCTGAATAAGATCAGCAATCGATTTGGCTTTGTTCCCGGCGTCATGCCTGAATCGTTCGAGCTCTACCAGGCTCTAGGCGTCCATCGGCTTTTGCGCGGCAATGATGACCCAGGCGAATTAGGCGAATAAAACAAGTGCAATGGAAAATTTTAGTTGACATGCCTAATGACAAGCAATGATTTTATTCGTATAATATTACGTATAGTTAGAAATCTATCTGCGAACGAAGACTTCTAATTAGTTGTCAGCGTCGGCAAGCGCTGGCACACTTCAAATTTTCCTAATTCCGAGAGCGAGTGACTTTTTTGGCGGTCATTCGCTTTTTTTAGTGGCTGCAAAAAAAGGTCAACAGAAACATGCTGCTGAGCGATTCACTAGATTAAAGCATTCGACGACCAGCCGTTTTAATTTTTGCTGAAAAGTGAGTTGCGACTCACTTTGACGTCCGCTATAATGAGTGCATACTCACTTCATGAAAAGAGGGAAACAATGGAAAATACGATTGCAATTACCGACCTCCAGATTGGCTATCAGCAAAAACCCGTAGTCAAAAACATCAATCTTATCGTTCGTCCTGGTGAGATTCTTGGGCTGCTTGGTCCCAGTGGTTCGGGTAAAACCACCTTGATTAGGGCAATTATGGGGATGATCAAGCCAATGAGCGGCACGGTACGCGTTTTTGGCCAAGCCATGCCGAATCGACACCTGCTGGAAAAGATTGGCTATATGGGACAGACGGATGCTCTATACGATACGCTTACAGCCCGTGAAAATCTTCAGTTCTTTGCCAGCCTGCGCAAAATGCCGCATCAGCAGACTGTTGCAGAGATTGAGCGAGTTGCGCGGGTGGTTAGTCTGCAGTCGTTTCTGGATCGACGCGTGGCTGACTTTTCTGGCGGTATGAAGCGGCGGCTTTCATTGGCAATTACGCTGCTAGGAACCAGTGAGCTTTTGATTTTGGATGAACCGACCGTGGGGATTGACCCCGAGCTGCGGATCCAGATCTGGCAGGAGTTAAAGCAGCTGGCAGCAGCCGGCAAAACGATTCTGATGACAACGCATGTAATGGAGGATGCTGAACAGGACACGCAGCTTTTGATGATTCGAAATGGTGAGGCGATTGCTGCCGGCACACCGCTTGATCTGAAACAGCGGTATGCCGTTGATAACGTTGAAGAAGTATTCTTAAAAGCAGGGAGGATTCAAGATGCGCATCTTAGCAGTCTTTAAGCGAGTTATTTTGGAAATGCTGCGTGATCGACGCACGCTGGCTTTAATGATGTTTGGACCGTTGCTGATGTTGTCTTTGATTTGGGCGATGTTTCAGACCAATGCCACGCAAACGACCGTCCTGGCGACACAGAATGTCGATGCTTCATTGGTTAAGGCAGTTGACGGCACCAAACATCTCAAGGTCGTCAAACTTGCCAAAAACGAACGGCAAACGGCCCGCCAGCTGATCAGGAAAAGTGATTACGCTGGTGTTTTAAAAGAAGAACACGGTCGCTTGACATTGACGCTGGCAAACAGCAACCCATCGCAAAGCAAGCTGATTCGCCAAGGTCTCAGTCTGGCAAAGATCAAACTGGCACTGCAGAACCAGACGCGAATAATCAAACAGCAGCAGGCAATGCTCCAAACACTGCTTGCTCAATTACCAGCGACAGGCAGGCAGCTGTCAGTTGGCAGTCAGTCAACGGCCGAGAAAAAAGTTGCGGTCAAGTATCTATATGGCAGTGCCGATTCGACTTATTTCGATGCGATTTTTCCAATTATGATCAGTTTTGTCGTGTTCTTCTTTGTCTTTTTGATTTCAGGAATTTCACTGCTCAGAGAACGGACGCGCGGCACGCTGGATCGGGTCTTGGCAACTCCGATTCGTCGCGGTGAATTGATCGGCGGCTATATCCTTGGCTATGGCACGTTTGCGATCGTGCAGACCTTGATTATCGTTGGCTTTAGCATCTGGATTTTTAAAATGCAGGTTTTGGGCAGTCTTAGCGGCGTCTTTTTAACCAATATTCTTGTTGCGTTGGTTGCGCTCACCTTAGGCCTTTTGATCTCGGCATTTGCTCAATCAGAATTCCAGATGATGCAGTTTGTACCAATCATCGTTATTCCACAGATTCTGTTTTCTGGGCTGATTCCGTTTGATACCATGCCGCACTGGCTAAAGCTGATTGGCTATTGTGCGCCGCTTTATTATGGCTCAACGGCAATGACCAACCTCATTGAAAAAGGTGCTGGTCTTTTGCAGGTTGGCAGTGAGCTGGGCATTCTGGTTGGCTTTGCAGTTTTGTTTATCATTCTTAATGTGTTATCGTTAAGAAAATATCGTCCAGTTTAAAGGAGCTGTTGAGATGGCTGAAGATATTTTTGAAAACATGCTGGCTAAGATGGATATTACCCAGCGTCAGCAGGCGGTTTTGCGTGCCAGTATGGAGCTGTTTGCCACCCAGGGCTTTAACCAGACCAGTACGCGGCAGATTGCCCAAAAAGCCGGTGTTGCTGAAGGAACGGTCTATAAGCAGTTTAAGACCAAACAAGAGATTTTGACGGCAATTCTAACGCCAGTCCGTGAATTCGTAATTCCCCAGGTTACGACTGAGTTTACACAGGAGATCTTGGTACGGCAATATCCAGGATTAGGCGATCTGGTTCACGAGATGATTTTGAATCGGCTGCAGCTGGTCGACAACAATCGCAACTTTGCTCGGTTAATGTGTGGATCGTTTTTAGAACAGCCACGTCTGCGTCAAGAGGTGGCTGCTACCTTTACCAAACAGGTTGCCGCACCGTTTTTAAAGATTTTTGAATTTTATCAAAATCGAGGACAGATCAGAGCAGACCTGGCAACTCAAAGCATCGTCCAGCTGATGATCTCGACGCTTTTAGGCTATACGGCCAGGATGGTTCTGCTTGACCAGCATTTTGATCTGCAAACGGCAGCTGATGAAGGAACGAGTCTGGTCATGCACGGCATCGCCAATTCCTAGCTGTTATTGCTACTGATTAATGGCCGTATTTGAAATCAGACCAGATAATGAAAACCGCCCGTTTCTTAGCAAAGAAGCAGGCGGTTGAATGTATCATTAATATTAGAAAAAAGCATCACCTGACAATAACGTCAAGTGATGCTTTTGACTTTAATTGATAGTTTTAGCGCGGTGCTGTGTCAGATAGACCAGCAAAAAGTCCAGCAGCAGGGTACAGCCGGTAATGGCAAAGACGGCTGAATAGCTGAACAGGCCAGAGATGGTTGAGCCAAGCAGCGCGCCCAAGACAGAGCCGGCAGCCTGGAATGATTGATTATAGCTGAAGATGCGCCCAAACGCCTCGGTTGGCACTTCCAACGTCAGAATCGTCTGCGCAGCCGGCATTAAAGCAGCATTGGCAAAACCAAGCAAGAAGCGCCAGAACGCAAGCATCCAAGGCGAATTGGTCAAAGTCATCGGGATAAAAAGCACGGCCGCGACAATCAGTCCAGTCGTCAAAACTTTTTTGGGGCCGATTCGATCCATGGTATGACCGACTTTAGAAGCAGCCACCAGATTTCCCAGTCCGGGCGTGGCAGCAACGATACCGGCAACAAAAGCAATATTGCCGGTATCATGCATCATTTCCTTGACATAAAGCGATACGATCGGGTTGATCGACATCACTGATGATTGTACCAGCATGGTTGTGATAAACATAACCACGATCAATTGGCGGTTGTCGATTTGGCCCATCAATGCCTGCATTGGCTTCATGTTCTCTTTTTTGATCGGCGTAAATTTTTCCTTGACTAAAAATGAAGTAGCGATAAAAACGCCAAACATCAATCCGCCGGTAATAAAAAACGGGATTCGATAGCCCCAGGCGCCAGACAAGGCTCCACCCAAAAGCGGTCCAATCAGGTTGCCGGTAACCCCGGCCGTCGTCATAGCCGACATTACCCAGCCTGATTTGTTGTGCGGGGTCTCACCGGCCATCAGCGCGATCGAATTATTAATATATCCAGAGAACGCGCCCTGTAAAAAGCGCATGCCGATAATCATCCAGACGTTGACCGAAAGCCCAGTAATAAAAATCGTGCATGCCATGACGCCGGAAGCCCGCATACACATCAGCTTGCGGCCTTTGCGATCGGCAAGACTGCCCCAGTATGGCGAGACGATTGCCTGGGAAATAAACGTGGCGGCAAATGCCATTCCTGAATACAAGTTGAGCTCAAAACGGGAGAAATTTCCCAGCTCATTGATAAAAAGCGAGATAAACGGCATTGTCATCGAGTATCCCATCCCGGTAACAAAACAGCCCAGCCAAAGCGTATAAAAGGTCTGGTGCCATTTACTGGGTAATTCGTGATGGGTACCGATGTTTGAGTCTTCCAAAAGATCACCTTCCAATCAGATTATAGCTAAATCAATGAGCAGGCTTAGATCCGCTGATGCTTCTGCCAGCTAAGGTAGCGATAAAAGATCACCAACATTAAAACAGCCAGAACAACGGTTACCCACATGGCAGCTCGAACGCCCATCGTCAAAGAAGCCGGTAAACCGGAGATAACGACCAGAAGCGTGACTGAAGCTGCCCCGCAGGCTTGCCGCAGCGTATTGTTAAGAGCCGTTCCGTGACTGTTTTCTTGAGGTGCCAGCTGCGAGAAGGCTTCGGAAAGAGCGGGGTTGAACAAAAATGAGTTGCCGATCAATCGAATCATATAGGCAACGGTCAAAACCCAGACCGGCATGTGGGCACTGACATGAACCAGCGGAATCGAAGCCAAAAGCGTCAAGATGCCGCCAGTCGTTATCAGCCATTTAGGACCGTATTGATCGTAGAGCCGACCAGCAATTGGCGCAAACAAAGCATTACAGATGGCGCCAGGCAGCAGAATCAAGCCGGATTCAAAGCTGCCGATATGCATCACGTTTTGGGTAAAGATCGGCAACAGCTGCTCGGTTCCCAGCAGAATCATAAATGCGCAGCAGCCGACTGCCGTCATCATTCGAAATGAAGGGTAGCGAATGATCTGGACTTTCAGCATTGGATCGGCCATTCGCAGCTGGCGTTTAATAAAGAACCAGATAATGATCAGCCCAATCAGCAGCATCGCCAGGCCAATCAGCAAGTTGAGCTCAAAGACGGTCAGACTGCCCAAAATCAGTGATGATCCGATTAATGAGATCAAGACCGACACCAGATCGATCTTGATGGGGCGTGGTTGAGAAAAGTTGGGCATCTTAAAGAACGCGCCCAGCCAGACCAAAATCATTAATGGCAAGACAAAAATAAAGATATAGCGCCATGAGAAGTATTCCAGAATCAGTCCCGATAAAGAAGGTCCCAAAGCTGGTCCAGAAGCAATCACCAGACCAGACATTCCCAAAACGGAACCGCGCTTTTCAGGTGGATAGATGGTAATCATCGTCGTCATCTGAAACGTCATTAAGATTCCGCCAGCGCAGGCCTGAACCAAGCGTGCCAATAGCAGCAGCCAGAAATTATTTGCAAAGCAGCCAATCAGCGTGCCGATGATGAAGGTCCCAACCGTTGATAAAAAGACGCTGCGGTTGGTAAAGCGTTCATAGATGTTTGACGATAATGGCGTGATAACCCCGATCAAGAGCGTATAGCCGGTCGTCAGCCATTGAGCGGCATTTAGCGAAACGTGCAGATCGTTTTTAATCACTGGCAAGGCGGTAACCATCATAGTTTGACTTGCCAGACTGATGAAACTGGCAACCAGCAGGATGATCGTTACGCTGCGGCGAGTGCGCGCGTCGATATTGGTTGCGGACATAACAGACTTCCTTTCATAAAATATCAAGCAACAAAAGTAGATTAAAGATATAATTTCATACCAATCTAGTCTAGCATTGAAAGCGTCATGCAAAACAAGTCCACCAGGATGATTTTTCGATTTTTTTGCTCAGAGGTCAGTCAGGTTTGATATGATTGTTCTTGTGAATAAATAATGAGGTGACATGATGAGCAAGCGAATCGCGGTATTTTCCGACGTGCACGGCAATCTGCATGCTTTACAGGCAATGTATGCTGACAGTCTGCGCCATAGTGTTGATGAATATTGGTTTATTGGCGACCTGTTGATGCCCGGCCCAGGCGTAATGGAGATCTGGCGTCTGATTAAAAAAATGCAGCCAAGCGTAATGGTACGCGGCAACTGGGATGATTTAACGGTCAAGGGCGTGCGGGGACAGATGGATCTTGAAAAGCCCTCGCGAATCTATTTTGCTCGTTTGGCACAGTACGTTGGCGAGCATGTTTCCGCCGCTGTGATTGATGAGATTGCCAGTTGGCCGCTGCATGTTCAAAAGCAGGCTGGCAAATTAACGTTTGGCATTTCGCATAATCTGCCGACGCTCAACATGGGGCAGGCGCTGTTTCCCACCAATCCAGTCGAGCATTTTGACCAGCTGTTTGAAAATTTCGATCAGCAAGACGTGGCGATCTATGCTCACGTTCATCACAGTCTGATGCGCTATGCCAGTGATGAGCGCTTGATCTTGAATCCGGGATCGGTCGGGGAGCCGTTTAATGGCTGGTGGCCGCTGCAGCACGATACGCGGGCTCATTATCTGATCTTGGAGGTTGACGATGATGGGATTGCCGAATTAGACTATCGGCACGTACCTTATGATCGTGAATCAGAGTATGAGTTGGCTGTTGAATCAGATATTCCTTACCTGGAACTTTATAAGCGGACGCTTGAAACTGGCCGAGTCAATACGCATGATCAAGAGCTGCTTGATCAGATCAATCGCAAATGGGACTATCTGGCTGAGTACCAGGCTTATGCCAAACGAGTTAAGAAGCGTTCCTGACATATTGACCAACTAATGGTCGCTTTTTTGCCAGATTCCCATTTAATCTGATTTAATTACAAAAAGTAAGGCAAAAAATTTGCATTCAAAAACGCAAATTGGCATAATAACCAACGAATGACTATGCAAATGTAAAAATCTTATTTTTAATCAAAATCTACATTAAATATGGAGGGTAGAAAATGGCAAAAAAGTCTAAGATTGCCAAGCTCAAGCATCAAGAAGCGCTGGTCGAAAAGTACGCGGCCAAGCGTGCCGAACTGAAAGCCGCCGGTGACTATATTGGTCTGTCCAAGCTGCCGCGCAATTCGGCACCGGTGCGCCTGCATCACCGTGACCGCTTGGATGGCCGTCCGCATGCCTATATGCGTAAATTCGGCTTGTCACGGCTGAACTTCCGTGAGTTGGCACACAAAGGTCAGCTGCCAGGCGTCAAAAAAGCCAGCTGGTAGCTAAAAAGGTCCATGGTCTGAAATCGTCAGCCATGAACCTTTTTATTTTTGCAAACATGCTGTTATCAGCCGGTTCGCGTTATACTAAGTCTAAACAATCTTTTAAGAAGTGAAGTGAAGCTATGCTGAACAGATTAGTGGAATGGACGGTGCGTTTCAATCAGCGCTCTTTTATAAAAATTACCCGGCAGACATTGATGCTGCTGTTTCCAATCGCCTATGTCGGGACCTTGGCAGTGATACTGAAAAAAGCCTTCTTTGCCACAGATAGTTTTTTCTTTAATGTTGCCGATCTGGGCGACATCATGCCAGACTGGCTTTGGACTGGTATTACGGGGCTCACGGGCGGTCTGGCCAAGATTACGTTTGGGATGTTTGGCGTGATGGCTGCCTATGCTGCGGCCCGCTATACTGCCAAACTTTATCATCAGGATGCACCGATGGCAGGGATGACCGGTTTTGCCACCATGCTTTTGCTGGCCTTTCGCTATACGCGTACAAGCAATCCCAACATGATCTCATTTGACTGGAATCTTTTGAGCGTGCGCAGTGTGTTGTTTGCGCTGATCGTTGGCTATGGTGTTGGGCAGGTCTATCGTTGGCTGGGAAAAGGCGGCGAGCCCAGCGATCAGACGATTGAGACGCTGGAAAAAATGCAGCAGCGTGCTCTGAATGCTATCCGTCCGCTGTTTTTTTCGCTGGCAGTCGGCGCGGCCTTAGGAGCATTGTTCAACTGGCTGACGTTAAGTTCCTGGCTGGATCTTGCCTATACCTGGTTGGAGAACTTTGGCCAGGGTAATCAGTCGCTATGGGTGGCCCTTCCTTTGATTGCCGTTTCGTTATTGATGAGCTGGCTGGGCATTGGCGGACCAACGATCAACACGGTTGCTCAGGGATTGACCGGCGCGGCGGCAGCCAATCTGAACTACGCTTTTCAGCATGGCTCAAGCTGGAACGTGCCATACAAATGCCTAACTTCTACGCTTTACAGCTCATTTGCCAACTTTGGCGGTGATGGAGTCATGCTGGCTTTAGTGATTGCCCTGATCATCGTTGGTCGGCAGCCGGAAATTCAGCGGTTGGCACGTTGGAACCTATTGCCGACCCTGTTTAACAGCGGTTATGGCTTGATGACCGGTCTGCCAGTAATCCTAAATCCCGTCTTCTTGCTGCCTTATCTCCTGCTGCCTTTGGCTAATCTTTTGTTGGGCGCTTTGGCAACCTTAATGCATCTGATCCCGGCAACGCCCTATCCACTGCCAATGGGGACTCCTGGGCCACTGGCGGCATTTATCGGTTCCAATGGTGATTGGGAGGCACTGCTGTTTTCATTGGTGCTGCTGATTTTTGATGTCTGGGTATATATCCCATTCGTTCGGTTGGCGCTTGGTGCTGAACTTAAAACACAACAGATCGAGGCGGTGGCATAATGCTGATTATTAATGATAAAGAGCGCCGACGCAGCATGCGCTTATTGATTTTTGTCGTAGTCTTGCTGATTGTCCTGGCGTTTCCGGCCTACTTTTGGATGAAAGACAACAACCATTATCTGGCACAGCGCAGCAAGGCTCAGATGTCGCCGGTCATTATGATTCCAGGCAGTTCGGCAACCAAGAATCGCTTTGATGAAATGGTGACGCTGCTTAATAAAGATACCAGTCACAAGCACAGTCTATTAAAGCTGGAGGTCTACAACAGCGGTAAGATTACATATACTGGCAAGATCAGCAGTGGCGACAATGAGCCGATTATTGTCGTGGGTTTTCAAAACAATCATGATGGCTATGACAACATCAAGAAACAGGCCAAAATGTTTGATGAAGCCTTTAATGAACTGATTGATCAATATAAGTTCAATAATTTTAAAGCATTTGGTCATTCCAACGGTGGTTTGATCTGGACCCTATGGCTGGAAAAATACTACTCAGATTATTCAGACTATGTAAAGATCAAACGGTTGATGACGGTTGGCTCGCCATTTAACCTTAATGAAAGCTCAACCAGCAATCCGACGCAGATGTATACCTACTTTTTGAAGCATCGTGACCAGCTGCCGTCAAGCCTGGATGTCTATTCAGTTTCTGGTGCCGATACCTATACTGAAGATGGCATCGTTAAATTAGGCAGCGTAAGGGCGGGGCGCTATATCTATCAAAAACAGGTCAAGCACTATACTGAGATGACGGTTACCGGCAGCAAGGCGCAGCACTCTTCACTGCCGCAGAATCGCCAGATCATTCGTTTGATTGAGGAATATTTACTGGACAGTGATCAGCCTAATGTCGTCAACAGTAAAAACAAACGGGTAAGTCACAGCTCTTCAGTTTCCAATCCATAAATTATATTTGCAAAATCCCTCTGCAAAAGGTTATTCTAAATGTGACGTGCAGACTGGATACGCATAGTCTGGCACCTAAATAAACAGGGGGATAACAATGAAAAGACAACAGCGTTTTGTCGAGATCATTCTATTATTGTTGCTGGGTTTAGTGGTTTCGTTTTGGGGGTATCGCGGCTATCGATTTATGCAGGCGCATCCGTTGGTCAATCGCGTCTATCGCTATCAAGCATCATCTGCAGCCAAAGCAGAACTGACCAGCACGCCGGATGACTATCGGTACGTCGTTTTTGGCACTGGTCGTTATCGTGGCGAGTACATCAGAGTCGATAATCGAAAACAGCTGCTCAAGATATTGAACCATCGTAATGCCTATCAAGCAGCCTTTGAGCAAAATGGATCCCATTATATGGTTCGCCACCATCGCTTACAGATGGATCTAGAAGACATGCCATCAGGAGAAAGCTATGTTCGCAGTGCCGATCGAACATGGACCGTCCAGTCGGATCAGTCCGCGATTGCGCAGACAACCAGCAGCTCATTGCAATTGACTTCATTGCATGCAAAAAAGCAGACGATCAGTACTCTGCCGTGACACTAAGAATTAAGAAACACTTATTATACTAAACGAAATATTTAATTAAGCATCTGGATTTTCCAGGTGCTTTTTTTATTTTCTGTTTAAAGATTCGTGGTTTAAGGACTTATTTAAGCAAAATGAGTTATTTAATTTCTGATTTGTGGCGTTGCTAAATTGAACTTATTTAATGGCAAGTGTGTGTATATATTCATCTAATAAGGTAGATTGTTTGCATGTATTAAAATAAAATTAAATTAACGAAAGCTTATTTAGACTAAAAAGCTTTTCAATTGAAAGATGAATTAGGAATGATTTTTATGGGTAAGAAACGAATCATGGTGATTTTTGGGACCCGTCCCGAAGCAATCAAAATGGTTCCGGTAATTAAAGCACTAGAGACAGCAAGGGATCTTGAACCGATCGTCGTCGTGACTGCCCAGCACCGTGAAATGCTGGATCAAGTGCTCGCGGCCTTTAATGTTGTGCCGGCTTTTGATTTAAATTTAATGAGCGATCAGCAAACGTTAACCAAAATTACGGTTAGCGTCTTGTCGCAAATGGAGCAGCTGTTCCAAAAGATCAAGCCGGATGCCGTTTTGGTTCATGGTGATACGACCACGACATTGGCTGCCAGCTTGGCGGCTTTTTATCAACAGATTCCGGTTGGTCACGTTGAGGCAGGGCTGCGAACCTGGGAAAAATATGATCCTTTTCCTGAAGAGATCAATCGTCAGCTGACTGATACCATTGCACAGTGGTATTTTGCACCAACCGAACGGAGCCGGCAAAATCTGCTGAAAGAGCATCATAATGACCAGCAGATATACATAACGGGCAATACCGCCATTGACGTGCTGGCTCACACCATCAAAGATCAATGGCAAATGCCGATTCTTGATCAGATTCAGCCGGATGCCAAGTTGATTCTTTTGACGATGCATCGTCGTGAGAATCAAGGAGCCCCGATGCAGGAAGCTTTTGGTGCCATCAATGATTTTGTTTTAAGCCACCCTGAAGTTGAAGTTGTTTTTCCGGTTCATTTAAGTCCCAATGTTCAAAAGGCAGCTCATCAAGCGTTTGATGATAATAATCGCGTTCATTTGATTGCACCTTTGAACGTTATCGACTTTCACAATTTAGCGGCTCGCAGCTGGCTGATCATGACGGATTCCGGCGGCATTCAAGAAGAAGCACCTTCTCTAGGGAAGCCGGTCTTGGTTTTGCGTGATACTACTGAACGTCCAGAAGGCGTTGCAGCCGGTACGCTCAAATTGGTCGGTACGGATGCCAAAGAGATTTCAAAATGGCTTAATGCATTTTTGAATGATCCGGCACGCTATGATCAGATGGCCAAAGCTCAAAATCCTTATGGTGACGGCCATGCTGCCGAGCGAATCGTGAACGTTTTGCGTCAGGAACTGAATTAAGAAAGGAAGAAAGTAATGAAGATCTCAAAGCTTTGCAAATATGCAGTTGTTCCAGCCGCCATTTTAATTTTATCGCAAACCGGTATCGGTAAGGCGGTTGCCGACACGCTGACACCGGCTGCGGTCAGCTCAACGGCTTCAGTTGGCCAGACCGCACAAAAAGGGACGACCGCATCAACTGCTAAGACGGCAACTAAGGCTCAAGGCGGCTTGGTTTCAGGCGATGGCTGGACGATTATTCCTGGCAAGCCCGGGATTCCTGGTAAACCTGGGATTCCCGGCAAGCCTGGCGTTTCTAGCAAACCTGGGATTCCTGGCATTCCAGGAGACGGTACGAGGGCAGCGACAGCGGCTACGGCAGCCACTGCCGCTACTGCGCCAACCGCCGCTACGGCTGCCACAGCGGCTACTGCCCCAACTGCAGCCACGGCAGTAAAGACTAAATAGTCCTCTAATCAGCAAAGGGGGTGATGATCGATCAATCAGATAATCTTTGAAACATCTTTTGCTGGTTTGGCAATTTATCTGATCTGGGTTTTCTTTTTGCTGGCACTTGGGCAAAACGGTCAGTCGATCAAGGAGACGGTACTGCCGGATTCATCGTATCGTTTATTGATTATGGTACCGGCAATGAATGAAGAAGCAGTCATCGAGCAAACGATGCGCCTGTTTCTTAGAGAAACCAAGATGCTGTCAAACATAAAAATGGTCATTATCGATGATGCTTCCAACGATCGTACGGCAGCCATCGTCAGTCGTTTCATTGAGCAGCGAGGGCAGGGACGAATCCAGCTTTTGCAGCGCCATCATCCCGATGCCCAGATCGGTAAGGGGAACGCGCTTAACTGGGCCTATCGTCAGCTGACGCAGAAAAGCAATGATGCCAGTCATCTGATCTGTGGCGTTTTGGATGCGGATGCCTATATGACGGCAAAAAGCTTTCGCAAAGTGATTCAGTATTTTGCCGATGATGAAAAGCTGGATTTGCTGCAGACGCGGGTAGGCATGCTTGAGACCAACAACTGGCTGCAGCTGATGCAAGATATTGAATTTACCGTAGTCAACGACTGGATTCAAAACACTCGTAATCGCCTAGGCAATGCGGCGGCTTCTGGTAATGGCCAGTTTATCCGGGTCAGTTCGGTATCCAGTCGCCAACCATGGGGCAACGCCTTGTTGGAGGATTTTGAGTTCAGTACCCGCTTTTTGATGCAAGGCAAAAAAACGCGATATGCCAGCGATGCCTTGGTTTATCAAGAAGCCATCGATAAGACGCGGCCTTTTATTCGCCAGCGTTCACGGTGGACTCAAGGTGGGCTTGACTGCTTGTTTAGCTACTGGGGCAAGGTTTTACGCAGCTCATTTATCAACATTGCCGCCAAATTTGAAATGACCTTTTATATGCTGATTCCGTTCATCACGATCTTTACGGGTGTTGCCAGTTTGATTGTAATGGGCTTTACGATCGTTAATCTGGATGATTATTGGCGACTGCTGGTACTGCTTATTTTAATTAACTTATTTTTCAGCAGCTATATTATCTTGCGGTATCAGAAAATGACCAGATCAAAACAGTATGGATTGTTGGTTTGGACAGCATTAACTTTTGCTTTTTACAACTATCTGCTTTATCCAGCCATCTTAATTGCCTTTTGCCGAAAAATCAGTGGTCAGACGCGTTGGGTAAAGACGACACATGGATTAAAGAAAAAAATTGGGAGGAAAGCCTCATGAAAAAATGGAAATCAACAATGATGGTGGCAGCTGCCGCTTTAGGGATGATCTTTGCTTTTGGGGATACGAACGCCAAAGCCGATGAAATAACTGCATCAACAACGAACACAGAGCTTGTCCAGACGGCAGCGACCGCTCAAACTGCGGATCTGGGCCAGACTGCTGAAATTGCGCAGACGGCCAGCGAAGCTTTGACCAGTGATACGGCCTCAACCGCAAGTATGGCTGACACCGCCAGCACTGCTGCTACGGCACCAACTGCTGGTACTGCAGGCACTGCTGCTACGGCACCAACTGCTGGTACTGCAGGCACTGCCGCTACGGCACCAACTGCCGGGACCGCAGGCACTGCTGCTACGGCACCAACTGCCGGGACTGCAGGCACTGCTGCTACGGCACCAACTGCCGGGACCGCAGGCACTGCTGCTACGGCGCCAACTGCCGGGACCGCAGGCACTGCTGCTACGGCACCAACTGCACCAACGGCACCAACTGCGCCAACCGCACCAACTGCACCAACGGCTCCAACTGCGCCAACCGCACCGACTGCACCAACGGCTCCAACTGCGCCAACCGCACCGACTGCACCAACTGCACCAACTGCGCCAACTGCACCAACCTGCACCAATGTGGTTGTAATTGTTGTCGTTCGAGTTCACTACTTTAGCTGCTACAACTACCGCTACAGCTGCTACCCAGTATTTTCAATGCACCGGGCAGCTCGCGTTCACTACGCACATTGTGGCTGGTTCTCATTCTGCTAAACAACTATCAAAAATAACAAATAACGCTGTGTCAAGCTCGACGAAAGCTTAATACAGCGTTATTTATGTTTTACAAAATATTTTTAAATAAAAAGAACAACAAGGGACCTAATAAGGACGGCAACATATCCAATGTTTTAAACTCTTTGATCTTTAAGAGTGAAAAACCAGATGCCGCAATCAAAAAGCCGCCGACGATCGATTCTTCCACAACAAAAGCATTCGAAAAGAAACTGGCAGATAAAAATTTAGCGATCAAATAGATACCACCGAACCAAATCAATACAATTGGCGTTTCCAAAAGCATGCCCCAGCCAAAGCCGGTCCCAAAAATAATACCGCACACTAGCGTCAGCATGGCGTTGGTATAAAGCATGGTCTGATTGCCATTGGTTGCGGCAACGACAGGCCCCAGGATTCCCAAAGCACCAATGCAGTCCAAAAAACTTGCCGTGGCCACGCCTTCACCAAGCTTGGAGGTAAAGCGCGTGCTGAGCCAGTGGTTAGAGCGGTCATCTAATTGCCAGTATGTCCCTAAAGGAATGCCCACTGCCAGACTGATGATGAACAAAACAGGATAATGACTCTTTGGCATATTGCTGATCACCGACTGCAGTCCCACGCCTAAAGCTGCAAAACCCAGGGCAATCCAGAGGGTCTCGATATATTTTTCTTGCAGAAACTGCTTGAAAAAACAGCCGATTGCCGTCCCAACGACTACTGCACCAACATTGGCCCAGATTCCGATCATGTTAAAAACCTCACTTTAAATTGTTGCGCCGAGCCAAACGGATTCAGCAAAGCACCTTAAACATACTTAATTATTTTAGCCTATTTAGACTTGATAAAAAAGTAATTGCTATACCCGGGCGAATTGCCCCAGCTTGGTAATCTGGCCGTCATTCAAACATCAAAAAAGGTCAACCGGCGAGCAGATTGCGGTTGACCAATTGATTAAGTGAATTAGTGATTATAGATTTTCATCTGTGTTAAAATTCAAAGGACAGTAATCCGTCATTTTGGTGATTAATTCTAAGCTTAACTGACGATAAGCGTTCAAAACATCAATCGCAAAATTTTCAGATTGGCGCGTCAAATAGTTGGTGAGTTTAGCGCCTGCCAGACCAGCTGCCTTTTCATCAGTGGCTTGGATCATGGCAATGGCTTTAGCGTTGCAGTCTTTTTGCACGTCTCTGAGCATTGGTAGAAAATCATGCAGATGACTGTCAACCAAAACGCTGGCATGCTTAAAGATCCAGTATGCTGAATTGAGCTGAGCTGGCAGCTTGCCACGTTTATACGGAGCTGGCGTGTCATTGATGTTGCTAAAGAACGGCACAAACGTTGATTCATTGGCAACCCCCATGGCAATCCAGTGAATGCTGTTCTTAGAGGCCCGCGACGTCTGCAGAATGTGGGCTTCTTGAGTCTTAGCCAGACTGATTGGACGGTAGCGGTGCTTTTCTTCTTCAGAACCAGTACCGATTGGATCAAATGGCGTACCCTCATAATGTGAGCCAAGGTAGGCTTGAGCATCAAAGATTGAAAGCTGACGTTCGGGCTTCATCAAAAACGGCAGCTCGGTGTCTTCTGGCTGTTCGTTTTGAGCAGCTTTGGGACTGAACATTTGGTGCCCATACCAGACGCGCGGTTCGCTGTAGACGGCATCAGAGCGGTCAGCCGTACCAAAGATCTGACGGAAGTTGAAGGTGCCAGGGTGTGGATTCAGATGATTCTTTTCAACGAATTCCTGAATACCGGGATGGTACATAAAGTTGTCTGGGTCGTTAAAGTCGATTTCTTGAATTGCCAGTTGGTTGGCAACGACAGCATAGCAGTCATCGGGAATGCGCTGAGCAACCCAGTAGTGACCAGCCCCGGTTTCCAGATACCAAGCCTCGTCATCATCGGCAAACAAAATACCATTGGTTTCACCGGTGCCGTATTTGGCCACCAGTTGACCCAAACGCTGAACCCCTTCACGCGCAGTCTTGACGTATGGCAAAACAACGGTAACCATAGCTTCTTCGTTCAAACCTTCTTTAACGAGTGGATCGTATCCTAAAACCAGGTTGTTGGAATAGGCACTTTCAGTTGCACTCATCGCTACGCCGTATTCATTGATACCGGCTTCTTCAAACAGGCCGTACTTGTCGGTCCATTCTGGCGTTGCCGTATAGCGAGCACTGATCTTAGGCAGCGTCAGCTCAAGTTTGGTATCTTTAGAAACGAATTGAGATGGCATCTCGCCGCGCGCGTGAACAACCAGACGTTTTGGCCAGGCTGCCTTGGCATCTTCATTGCGGCCGATCATGATTGAGCCATCGCGACTGGCCTTTTTACCAATCAGAATGCTGGTACATGCCGATAGTTTTTGTGACATTTTCAGGTCCCCTTATTTGGATTTTGTAACTTTATGTATTTATTTTAACCCAAACAATCAATAAAATTAAACAAAAAGTGGAGGAAATTAAATAATGGAACAGCTTTCAATGTTTGTTATTATGTTTTCAGCCCTGCTGATTCCAATATTGATGGCGCGCTTTAAGGTTGCCAGCGTACCTACCGCGGTGGCGGAGATTATCGTGGGCATCATCTTGGGCAAAAGCGGTTTTAATCTGGTCGTGCAAACCCGTGACCTGACTTTTTTATCGAGTCTGGGCGTGATCGTCTTGATGTTTTTGTCAGGGATGGAGATCAACTTCAGCCTGTTCAAAAAGCGGCCTGGGGCACCCAAAGACAAAAAGTCGCCGGTTAATCTGGCGGTTGCCTCATTTGTCGGCATCATGCTGACGGCGTTTATTCTTGGAATGGCATTGAAGGCAACTGGAATGTTCAATGACGTTCTGCTGGCGACGATCATCTTTTCAACGGTGGCGCTTGGCGTAGTGATTGCCACGCTGAAGGAAAAAGAAATCCTCAGCCGGCCGATGGGACAGACGATTCTTTTGACGGCGGTCTTAGGCGAGGTCGTTCCCATGCTTTCACTGACGGTATATGCCTCGATCAACGGTGGCAATGCTGAGCGCTTATGGATGATCGTGCTACTGTTTTTGGCGGCGATTCTGCTGCTGCATCGTTTCAAGCAGCCATTTATCTGGTTTAACAAGGTTACCAAAGCAACAACGCAGCTGGACATTCGGTTGGCTTTCTTTCTGATCTTTACGCTGGTGACGCTGGCGGAGACGGTGGGAGCCGAAAACATCCTGGGTGCCTTTTTGGCCGGGATGGTAATGAAACTGCTTGAGCCCAGTGAGGCTACTCAAGACAAGCTCACCTCAATCGGCTACGGCTTTTTCATCCCGATTTTCTTTTTGATGACCGGTGTCAAGCTGAATCTGCGCACGCTGCTGACCAATCCGCGTGCTCTGGCGCTGATTCCAGTACTGGTAGTCTGCTTTATTCTGGCAAAGATTACGCCAATGCTGGTCTTTCGGCAGCGCTTCAATGGGCGGAATGCATTTGCTGGCGGTTTCCTGCTGGTTACGACGATCACCTTGGTTCTGCCAACGCTGCAGGTCGCACGCAATCTGCATGCCATTACCGCGACACAGTCAGATGCCTTTGTCTTGGCGGCAGTAATTGTCTGCATTATTGCGCCAATCGTCTTTAACTCGGTCTACCGTCTCGCGCCAGAAGACAAGCTCAAGCAGCGCGTGGTCTTTTTGGGCACGAACGTCTTCAGTGTTCCCGTCGCTCAGCAGCTGTCGCGTAACTGGTATGAGGTACGAATGGTTACGGACAGTCAGGACAACTATAAAACCTATGACAGTGAAGTTAAAAATCTGACCTATCTGCCGGAACTAAGCGAAGCCGCCTTAGAAAAGGGCAAGTTTTTTGACTGTGACATTATGGCGATTGACTATCTGGATGATGCCAAAAACTTCCGGCTGGCCAAACTTGCCAAAGCGCACCACGTCAACCGCGTAATCGCCGGTCAAAATCAGCGCAATCTGGATGAGGACCAGCGCAACAAGCTGCAAAAGATGGGTGTTGAGATCTTTAATGTCTACAACGTACAAACCAGTGTGCTGCGTGCCTTGATTGAATCGCCATCCATTATGACGATGCTTAACAGTACCGAAGCCGGGCTTTATGAAGTCGTAGTCCGCAATCGTCGTTATACAGGTCAGCAATTGCAGGCTCTGCCGTTTATCGATCAGATGACGGTCAGTCGGATTCGCCGCGGGACGCAGTGGCTGATTCCACGGGGGACGACGGTGATCGAACCTGGCGACCACTTGATCTTTACCAGTAAAGCCAGTGATGTTGCCAATATTCGGGCTGAACTGCGCAAACGCAACTAAGCCAAATCAAAAACAGTGCCACGGCAGGCTGATGATTAAGCTTGCAATGGCACTGTTTTTTATATTGCTGAAATCGGTTGGCAACGGGATGCTGGTTTGATTATTTCTGCTCAAATAACAGCGCGCAGACAATCATGACGGCAGCCAGCCCCCAAGCAGCTGCTTTAAAAATTAGCAGTCCCTTAGGCGTGGTCTTGATTTCTGGATGACGTTTCCAGTATATCGGCATTAAAACGGCCAGCAGCACACAGCCGGTTGCAATTATCCAAAACATATCATTCACCTCACGTAGTTTCATAAAGACTTTACCATATATTCAGCGGGGATTAACAATCATTAATCATCTTTTTGCCAATCTGAGATTAATAATAAAACCCCAGCTCAAAAGGTGGCCATTAATTAATGAAGCAATTAATTGCACTGGGCAACGAAAATCGATAAACTAGGGTACGTTTGCAAGATTTCATATTGTGGGGGAAACCTAATGGAAAAAACATATATCGTTGCTGCTCGGCGAACGCCAATCGGCAAATTTGGCAAGTCTTTGGCTGGCGTTTCTGCTGTAGAGCTTGGTGCAACTGCAATTGCCGCCGTCGTCAAAGACAGCGGCGTAACCAAAGAGGCCGTTGATCAGGTTTTAATGGGCAACGTGATTCAAGCCGGTGCTGGCCAGAATCCAGCTCGTCAGGCCGCGATCAAGGCAGGCCTAGACTATGCCACGCCAGCAATTACGATTAATGACGTCTGCGGCTCAGGTCTGTCCAGTGTCAGTCTGGCGGCCGGTCTGATTCAATCAAATCAGGCCCGCATTGTGATTGCTGGTGGGATGGAAAGCATGTCGCGAGCACCGTATATCTTAAATCAGGCTCGTGGCGGCTATCGTTTTGGTGATGGTCAGCTGATTGACGCCTTGCAAAAAGATGCCTTGATTGATGTCGAAAACGGCTATCCAATGGGAATTACCGCGGAAAACGTGGCTGAACTTGATCAAATCAGTCGTCAGGCTCAAGATGAATTTGCCTTGCGCAGTCATCAAAAAGCAGTGGCGGCACAAAAAGATCATGCCTTTGATCGCGAAATCGTCCCAGTCGAGGTTCAGACTCGCAAAGGTACGATGATCGTTAAAGATGATGAGGCACCGCGCGCGGACACTTCAATTGAAGCATTGCAGAAATTAAAGCCGTCTTTTGCCAGTGAGGGAACGGTTACAGCTGGGAATGCCTCGGGACTTAACGATGGGGCGGCGGCCGTCATGTTGGCTTCTGAATCGGCAGTCAAGGAATATGGGCTGCAGCCGTTAGCAGAGTGGCAGGCGACAACCCTGGTCGGTATTGATCCGGCATACATGGGATTGGGACCGGCCTATGCAATTGAAAAACTGTTCAACGAGACGGGGATCAGTCGTGAGGATGTTGATCTGTATGAAATCAACGAAGCCTTTGCCTCACAATCGGTTGCCTGCCTGCGCCGACTCAAGCTGGATGAACGGCGCGTCAACCCGCGTGGCGGTGCACTGGCGCTGGGTCATCCGGTGGGCTGCTCGGGAGCGCGGATCTTGGTAACGCTGATCCATGAAATGCGCGATCTTGATGCACGGACCGGGATTGCCAGTCTGTGTATTGGCGGCGGCATGGGCGTGGCCTGTCTGGTTGAAAAGGCGTAATAAGATCTTAAAACAGCCGACGCGTCTTTGACGAATCTGGCTGTTTTTTAGTTTGGCGGTCAAACGGGTGTTGACTTAGCAAAATTACGATCAGAAGGAATAATTGGCGCGGATTAGGCATTGGTAAAGGAATGAAAAAATAGTAAAATATTATCTTAGATGCAAAGTTTTGAGAGGATTTTGATTATGAAAAAGTCGCGTTGGATTGATTTTGGTGTTGTCTGCGGTTTGTTTTTTCTGGCTTTCATGTTTGCCGTTTTGCGTCATGACTCCCAGATCAAAACCATGGACCAGGCTGGGTTTGCTTTAACGATGCCAATTACCGCCATGAAAACTCGTATTATGCTTTTTATCACTGCATTAGGCTCGCCCCAGTTTTTAGGACCGGTAACGCTGGTAATGATGCTGATTTTATGGTGGAAAAAACAGCTTGGCAGCAGCATGTGGTATGGTGCCATGCAGTTTGTAGGATATCTGCTGGTGATTTTCTTTAAGACCAGCGTAATGCGGCCGCGTCCCGCTCATCGATTAGAAAAGATCGGCGGCTACAGCTTTCCCAGCGGCCATACCTTTGCAACCGTAATTTTTGTCCTAACGATTTTGGCTTTGCTTTGGCCGCACCTCAAGTCAAACTGGAGCCGACTGCTTGGCGGGATGCTTGGCGTCTGCTGGATCCTGCTGATTATGTATTCGCGCGTCTATCTGCACGTTCACTATGCCAGTGACGTCTGGGCCGGCTTGCTGCTGGCGCTTTGCTGGTGGCTGGTCGCCAACTCGCAAAAAGAGCGCTTTATGAATTGGCTTACCGAAATTCAAAAATAATTACTGATCACTCTTGTCAAATCTGTAAAAATTCGCTATACTAGTTAGCGTTGACTTATGGAGAGTTGGCAGAGTGGTAATGCACCGGACTCGAAATCCGGCGAACCCGTGTTGAGCGGGCGCGCAGGTTCAAATCCTGTACTCTCCTTTTTCAGAGACATCTAAAACTAACTAGAAACCCCAAAGCCTTGATATGATAGGTTTTGGAGTTTTAGTAATCACTCTAAATTGAAAAGTTGGGACACCTGATGGACACCTAATACAGTTGTTCAAAAGCAGGGATTGTTTTTGGGGCTATTACAGAATTTATTCATTAATTAGTTTAAGGGCTAAAACCTGAAAGCACAGAATTGCGGAAACTTACCGCCGTTCTGTGCTTTTTTGGTCTAAAACAGAAAAACGCAATTATTCATTAGCAATAATGCAGTCTGGGCTGCTTTTTAGGACGATTTCTGCACATTTTAGTTAATCTGATTCATCAATAGACAGATCGGTAATCTGAACTTGTTCCAATATTTTGTAAGCGTTATACTAAACGTATAAACTGATGTTATCGCTTTCGCAAGGATTATTTTACACTGGAGGGGTTTTTATGTATTATTCCAACGGTAATTATGAAGCATTTGCACGTCCTCGCAAGCCTGAGGGAATCGAACAGAAACACGCCTATATTATTGGGGGCGGGCTGGCTGGTTTAGCAGCGGCCGTCTTCATGGTTCGTGATGCTCAGATGCCTGGCGAAAACATTCATATCTTAGAAGAACTGCCGGTTGCGGGTGGCTCACTGGATGGCGAAAAGCGTCCTGGCGTTGGGTATGTCATTCGGGGTGGCCGTGAAATGGAAAACCACTTTGAATGTCTTTGGGATATGTACCGCTCAATTCCTTCACTGGAGATTCCAGGCGCTTCTTATCTGGATGAATACTACTGGCTGGACAAGGATGATCCCAACTCTTCAAACTGCCGCCTGATTCATAATCGCGGCGATCGGGTACCTAGTGATGGCAAGTATGGCGTTGAGAAGTTTTCAAAATATATCGTTAAGCTGGTTTTGACCTCAGAAGATGAGTTAGAGGGCAAAACGATTGGCGACTGGTTCCCAGATGAATTCTTCGACACCAATTTCTGGCTGTACTGGTCAACCATGTTTGCCTTTGAAAAGTGGCACTCCTTGATTGAAATGCGGCGCTACTGCATGCGCTATATTCACCATATTGATGGTCTGCCAACGCTGAGTGCCCTGAAATTCAATAAATACAACCAGTATGAGTCAATGACTAAGCCAGTCTTGGCATATCTGCAGGATCATAATGTCGACATTCAATACGACACCGTGGTCAACAATGTCTTGGTTGATACCAGCAATGACAAGAAGATTGCCAAAAAGATTCTGTTGACCAAGGATGGCAAGGATGAAGAAATCGTCTTGACCGACAACGATTATGTCTTTGTTACCAATGGCTCAATTACCGAGAGTTCAACTTATGGCGATCAGAACACGCCGGCACCGATTACGCACAGCTTAGGGCCTAGTTGGAAGCTGTGGGAGAATCTTTCCTATCAGGATGCCGATTTTGGTCACCCCGATGTCTTCTGCAAGAACGTTCCTGACCGTGCCTGGTTCATCTCGGCTACGGCAACGCTCAAAAACCGCAAGCTGGCGCCATATTTTGAACGGCTGACCAAGCGCAGTCTTTATGATGGCAAGGTCAATACCGGTGGGATCATCACGGTTACCGACTCGAATTGGATGTTGAGCTTTACGATCCACAGACAGCCGCACTTTAAGGACCAAAAGCCGGATGAAACGGTTGTCTGGATCTACGCGCTTTATTCCGACACGGAAGGCAACTACATCAAGAAACGGGTCGTGGACTGCTCAGGCAAAGAGATTACTGAAGAATTGCTCTACCACCTGGGCGTTCCCGTTGACGACATCGAAGGCTATGCGGAAAATGACGTCAATACCGTACCAGTCTACATGCCTTACGTTACCAGCTACTTCCAGCTGCGTAAAAAGGGTGATCGGCCGGCAGTCGTGCCAAAGGGATCACAAAACCTGGCCTTCTTGGGCAACTTTGCCGAATCGCCAACTCGCGACACGGTCTTTACCACGGAATACTCGGTTCGAACCGCGATGGAAGCCGTCTACACGCTCTTTAACGTTGATCGCGGCGTTCCTGAAGTCTTTGATTCCGTCTTTGACATTCGCCAAGAGCTGCGGGCACTGTACTACTTAAGCGACAAGAAGACGTTGCCGGAGATGGATCTGCCAGTGCCAAAGCTGGCTGCCAAGACGGCGCTGCGCAAACTGAAGGGAACCTGGATCGAAGAAATTCTCAAAGAGCAGCATCTGCTTGACTGATTAAAGCAATTTATATAACCAGAACGTCAAAAGACCACCAGCGCTGATTTGCGGGTGGTCTTTTGCTATTGAGTAAATAAATTAAGCTAAATGATCAGACTTATGGCTGCTGATTGAGCGACTAGTCATGATGAATCAAGCGGACGCGGGTGATGGCATCGACTTGGCTTAACCGGTCAATCACTTTTTGTGCGGTTGCCGGCGTGAGGTTCGAAACGTCCAGCATCGTATAGGCATAATTGCCGCGCGAACGGTTGACCAGATTTTCAATGTTGATGCCTTCATCGGCCATAAACGTCGAAATCTGCCCCAGCATGTTAGGGATGTTTTGGTGAATCAAGGTAAAACGATCTGGGCTGGCAAACGGTGCGGCTACATCTGGCAGGTTGACCGAGTTTTTGATGTTGCCGGTTTCCAGATAGGTCATGATTTCGTGAGCTGCGATCTGCGCACACTTGACCTCAGCTTCGACCGTTGAGCCGCCGATATGCGGCATGATGACGATATTAGGATTATTCAGGATCTGAGCCTCGCTGAAGTCAGTGTAGTACTTTTTCAGCGTGCCATCAGCCAGGGCCTTGACGGCAGCGGCATTGTCAACGATTCCCAGTCGCGAGTAGTTGAGTAAAACGGCACCGTGCTTGAAATGCTTTAATTCTTCCGTGCCGATCAGTCCAGTGGTTTCTTCATTTTTAGGAACGTGAACCGTTACGAAATCGGCGCCTTTGATAGCATCGGCAATTGTCTGCGCGCGTTTGACCTGACTTTCCAGCTGCCAAGCCGATTCAACGGAAAGATAAGGGTCATAGCCGATGACGTCCATGCCCAGATCAACGGCGGCATTGGCAACCAGCGAGCCCACATGCCCCATGCCAATAACGGCGATGCGTTTGCCTAAAAGCTCAGTCCCGTTGAAGCTGGTCTTCTGCTTTTCGGTTCGCAGCGTAATATCGGCACCAGGCTTGGCATTGGCACTCCATTGAACGGCAGCGATGATGTTCCGGCTGGCCATGATCATCGAGGCGACGACCAGTTCCTTGACGGCGTTGGAATTGCCGCCAGGCGTGTTGAAGACGACCGTGCCGTTTTCAAGAGCTTTGTCCAATGGGATATTGTTAAAGCCGGCCCCACAGCGCGCGATGACTTTCAGACTCTTGGGAAACTCGTGATCATGCAGATCCACACTGCGAATCATGTAGGCATCGGGCTGGGCTTCAGGATTATTGATCTGGTAGTCAGCCGTAAATTCATCAAGTCCGGCTTGAGCAATAGAGTTATAGGTTTTGATCTGGTACATGAAAGATTCCTCCTAGCGATTTTCTTTTTCGAATTGCTGTATAAAGTCACACAAAGCAACAACACCATCATATGGCATGGCATTGTAGATGCTTGCCCGCATGCCGCCAACGAGTCGGTGACCTTTTAGATTCAATAGACCGTGTTCCTGGGCCTCTTTGACGAATTCAGCATCCAGCTGCGCGTCACCAGTTACGAATGGCACGTTCATGAGCGAACGATAGCGAGGATCGACATTGTTTTTGAACAGCTTGGAGTTATCCAGGCAGTTGTACAGCAATTGGGCCTTCTTGCGGTTGCGAGCGTCCATGGCCTTAAGACCACCTTGTTCATCGATCCATTTCAAAACCAGCCCGGCAACATAGATTTGGAAGACAGGCGGCGTGTTGAGCGCGGACTTTTTAGCGGCCTGCTTGGTGTAGTCGAGCATGCTTGGCAGCCCCTTGACATGACCCAGTAGCGACTTTTTCAAGATAACGATCGTGACGCCAGCAGGAGCCAGATTTTTTTGCGCACCGGCAAACATCAGATCGAATTTTTCAAACGGATAGTCTTGACCTAAGAAGTTGGAAGAAAGGTCGCCAACCAGCGGCGTACCGTTAGTTTCCGGCAGTTCTTGCCAAGCCGTACCCATGATGGTGTTGTTGGTCGTAATGTGTACGTAGTCATAGGTATCTTGTGGAATGGCTGGTACTTTTGGCAGGGTGGTGTAGTGCTGGTCTTTAGAGGATGCCAGAATATCGGCTTCCACGCCTTTGAGCAAGCGTGCTTCTTCAACGGCGCGTTCAGACCAGTGACCAGTGTCGATATAAGCGGCGCGATGATGTTGATAGGTAAGGTTTAATGGTACGGCCGTAAACTGCGTGGTGCCGCCGCCCTGCATGAACAAAACGTCATATTCATGATCATCCAGATTCATCAATTTGTAGATGCGCGCTTTGGCATCCTCATAAACGTCGACAAACAGCTGAGAACGGTGCGAGATTTCCAGAATGCTCATACCGGAATCATTGAAATTTAACAATTCAGCTTGAACTTTTTTAAGAACTTCTTTTGGCAGCACAGCCGGACCAGCCGCAAAATTATAGACAGTCATTGTCATTCCTCCAAATCTTAAACTAAAAAAGCACCCACTTGATTAAGTGAGTGCCATCCAAATTCAGTCTCGGATTTGAATTGACCTCACTTATCGCGAAGGCCAACTCAAAATGCGGCCTTCTAAATGCGGGAAGACCGTGATGAGGAAACCATCAATGCAAAATTAAAATTATTCAGCAGCATGTTCAGTTCCCTCCTCATCAAATTATTAATTATTGTTAACAAAATTATAATCTGATTGCAAAAAAACGTCAATAATAAATTTGATTCTGGTATAATGACCAAAAACCAAAGTCGAAAGGAAAAGAATATGACCGAATTTTACATCGTTCGCCATGGCCGCACTTTTGCCAATGCGGCTGGGCTCAAGCAGGGAACCATTAATACGCCGCAGACTTATCTGACTGATGAGGGACGCGCGCAGGCACAGCTTCTGGCCCAAAATTTTGATCTGCGTGATTTTGATGCGCTTTATGTTTCGCCTTTGGAACGCACCAAGCAGACCGCGGCGATTTTAAATGAGGAGGCGCAATTGCCGGTCATCGAAGACAAGCGTTTACTTGAGATTTCTTATGGGGACTGGGATGGTCAGTCGAATGCTGATCTGATGAATCAATATCCAGAATTGTTTTCAACGTTTGTCAAGGATGTGCGTCCCGAATATGCTGCGGTTGCCCATGGCGAAACGTTTGAACATGTGGAAAAGCGCGTTCAAGACTTTATAAAAGACGTTACGGCTCAGCATCCCGACGAGCGGGTCGTAGTCGTTACGCATGGCTTTACGGTCCGTTCGTTTGCAGCCAGTGCCACGCATGCGCCAGGCTTGACGATTCTGGAACCAGAAAACTGCAGCGTTACTAAACTGATTGTTGAACCCACCACGCTTGAGCAGCATCTGATCTATTACAACCGTTCCACACAAGGATTCTAAGTTATCAAAAAGACGGATCACGCGTTATGCGAGACCCGTCTTTAATTGTTTGCTGACGTTTAAGAACAGCCGTGAAAATGGTTGGCTGAACTGTTGGAAACGCTGCTAGGCTTGTTTTTGCATGGCGTGTTTAGGCTTTTGACCAAGATTGGCGAAAAAGTGTTCGTAAATCAGGTCCGTCCAACGCGTCAGATGTGTCAGACTTGAATCGCCCGTCAAAGAGAGGACAAAGGCAAAACCCAGGGCGACTGCCGAGACGTGGTCGATGCCAAACAGACTGCCAAACAGCGATGCGCAGACCAAAAGCCCCATGATGCAGCCATAAAAGATGACACTGCGGAACTTATTGAGCGGATGACAGATCTGGTAGAGCACCATGAAGCCAACTGCGGCCAGAATCATGGTTGAGGCCGTTGAGATGTCTTGGCGGCTGAGGCCAAACAGAGCTCCACAGACTACGATGACGCCAACGGTAAACATATCGGTAATCCCACCAGGCAAGGCACGCCGCATAACGTTGGGCAGAAATTTGCCATGAATGCGCTGATGATTGGTTTCCAACGCCAGCAGGAATGAAGGCGTCCCAATCGTAAACAGACTGATCAGCGTGATGTGGGAAGGATCGAGCGGGTAGTTGAATGCAAAGATCAGCGTAAAGATGGACAAGAGCAGTGAGAAGATGTTCTTGATCAAAAACAGACTGGCTGATCGTTCGATGTTATTGACAACCTGCCGTCCCTGGGCTACGATTTGTGGCATTTTGGCAAAGTCAGAATCAAGCAGCACCATCTGAGCGGCATTCATGGTGGCCTCATTGCCTGAAGCCATGGCAATACTGGTATCCGCTCGTTTCATGGCTAAAATGTCATTGACGCCATCTCCAGTCATGGCAACGACTTCACCTTGCTTTTGCAGCGCGGTGACGAATTTTTGCTTTTGATCTGGCGTGACCCGACCAAAAACGGTGTAGCGCTGCAGAGCACTTTCGTATTCATCATCGGTTAAAGCAGCTGCACTGACGCAGTTTTGCGCGCCTTCGATCTGTGCCTGTTTGGCTACGCTGGCAACCGTTAATGGATCGTCACCCGAGATAACCTTGATCTTGACGCCTTGTTCGGCAAAATAGCGGAAAGTGGCTGGAGCAGTCTTACGAACGGGATTTCTCAGCAAAATGAATCCTAATGGGGTAACCGGCGCACTGAGACTGGCTTTGGTCAGCTGCCCTTGATACTGACCGAATACCAGGACCCGAAAGCCTTGCTTGGCATAGGGCTCAAACTCGCTGCTAAACATGGCGGCACTTTCTCTTAACACCATTTCCGGCGCGCCTAAGACGTAGCTTTCATTACCAAAGCCCACGCCCGAGTACTTCCAGGCTGAACTGAACGGCACGATTTGATCAGCTTGGCGTCCGCTGCCTTGCGTAAAGTATTCTTTCATTGCTTTCATCGTTGAGTTGTCGCCAGGCATGGCCGCGCAAAAATCACTGATCAGACTGCGCAGCCGATTGTCGTCAATCTGCGCCTGCTGAGCAGCAAAGAAGCGCTGGACCTGCATTTGATTTTCGGTGATCGTCCCGGTTTTATCAACGCAAAGTACCGTAACGCGGGCCAGGGTCTCAATGCTTTTCATGCTGTGCAATAAGACCCGCTGCTGCGCCAGTTTCATGGCACTTAAAGCCAGCGCAACGGTTGCCAATAGATAGAGCCCTTCTGGAATCATACCGATCAAAGCTGCTTCCATAGAAACGATGCTTTGCTTGAGCGTATTGCCGTTATGCACGTATGATTCATAAAACAGCGCGGCACCAATTGGAATGATGATGATGCCGACGAATTTGATCAGCCGATTGAGTGACTTGATCATGGCTGATTCTTCGGTCGTATCCATTTTTTGCGCCTTGGCTGTCAGCTTAGCCGCATATGAATCGGCGCCGACATGCGTCAAGCGTACGCGTGCCAAACCGGAAACGACAAAGCTGCCTGACATCAGACTGTCGCCGGGATGCTTGGCAATCTCATCAGCCTCTCCGGTCAGCAGCGACTCATTGACGTTGAGTGAGCCGGTTAAAAGCTGGGCGTCGGCTGGAATCTGCTGGCCGGTTTTCAGTTCGATGATGTCATCTAAAACTAGTTGATCAGTCGGCAGCTGAATCGATTTGCCATCACGAATTGCCGTTGCTTTGGCAGCATTTAGCACCGTCAGTTTTTCCAGCACTTTTTTGGACCGTAATTCCTGGATAATGCCAATGACGGTGTTGGCGATGATAACTGGCAGAAAAGTCATGTCCTTAAATGAACGAACCATGACCAATAAAACGGCTAAAACGACGAAAATCAGGTTAAAAAAAGTAAACGTGTTGCTGTAGATGATCTGCCGCGTGGTTTTAAAGGTTGTATTGATCGCGGTGTTGGTCAAGCCTGCCTGGGTCCGCTGCGCCACCTGATCTTTGGTTAAGCCGGTATCAGGAGCGGCATTGAAGTGCTCGACCCGTTCATCTTTAGCGGCTGCTGATTGTTGATGATGTCTGCGCATACAATCATCCCTTTCTGCTTTAATTCTAATTTTATTTTAGCATTCTTTGCGATTTGGTACGGTTACCTTTAAGATAAATTAAGAACGATTTTGAGAGGATGGTTGATATGAGCACAGAACCGACTTTTGAACGCGGCGCAATCACGTTTTTTAGCGGCCGGCTGACGCTAAAAGAAGCCGCGGCAATTTTTGCCCACATGCCATATGAATTGGATTACGTTAACAAAAATGATGAATATGTCTGGTATTCGCCCAACCCGTGGCGCGACAACGACCGACTGCAGAAACGCCTGACGCATTCGGTGCTGGGTTGTCACCCTAAGCCTGTACAGCCACTGGTCAAGCAGGTTTTAAAAGCTTTGCATACTGGCACAAAAGACGTGGTTGAATCGCCACAGGTCATGGACGGGCATCGTGTTTTGATTCGCTATTATGCAATTCGTGATGCTCAAAATCAGTACCTGGGTGTGCTACAGGTTACCGAGGACGTTGAGCGGATCTGCGAGCTTTGCGAAGCCCATGATTTTGAACATGGGATAGTTGATGGTAAAATAATTGATGGCGTATCGGCGGCTTCAATCCATGCTAATCGTTTACAAAAAGGCGAGCAGCTTGCCGACATCCAGACGCCGGACAAGACGCAGGACGCGGTTTCTGGCGCTTCAGTAGAACAATAGCAGGGGGAATTGATTTGGCTTCAAAAAAGTTTTATGCCGTGCGCCGTGGCAAAAAGCCCGGCATCTACACCAGCTGGCCGGAATGCCAAAAACAGGTTGCTGGCTTTGCTAATGCGCGCTTCAAGGGATTTATGACCAGAGAAGAGGCTTTGGCATGGCTGCAGCAGCCGGAAAAGAGCAAGCCGCGGGCCGTCAAGCATGCAACACAGACCAGTCTGGATCTATTCGGCGAAGAACAGAGCCCCCGATTTATTCCGACGATTGTTTTTTATACGGATGGCGGTTCACGCAATCGCGGCAATCGACGGGGCGATCACGTTCACCAAGATGATCTCGCAGCCTGGGCCTATCTGATTCGGTTTGAGGATGGCTTAAAAATCACCGATACGGCTGGTGAATTGGGTGCTACCAACAATCGCATGGAGGTCATGGGGCTTTTAAAGTGTCTGCAGCGTCTGCTTGAGTTAAACCTGCAAAACGAGCCGATTGAGGGTATTCTCGACTCGCAATACGTTTTAAATGCGATCAATAAAGGGTGGCTGTACAGTTGGGTGCGGCGCGGCTGGAAGACTTCTGGCGGCAAGCCGGTTGCCAATCAAGAACTTTGGGCCGAGGTGAGTGTACTCCTGCCAAAATTCAAGCAGCTGCGCTTTAAATGGACCAAGGGACATGCCAACAGTCACGGTAACGTTACGGTCGATCAGTTGCTGAATTCAACGATGGACAATCTTAAAGCTTAAATTTGATTAAAATAAAACTCGTTTGGTCGCGCGTTATGGCGGATCAAACGAGTTTTTTGCAGTTTTAATGACGAAATGCGGCGATCAAAGAGACTCAAACCAGATCGTGACCGCCAGTGCTTTTTAAGTAGCCAGGCTGAACTTGACGCAGCTTTGGACAGGGATGTTAAGCTGCACAGTCTTGCTTACGGCTTTATGCACAAAAATCGGAGCGAAGTAGGTAGTTGCAACCCTCGCAACCGCTCCAGATTTGAATTTTCACAAGTCCAGTAGGTTTGCGACCACGAGGATTTTCCTGAATTAACCTGCCAGCAGTTTGACGCTGATTATAGTTGATGGTGACTATTCAATATGTATAAATAAAAAAAGCTATCAGATAACGATTCCCCGCAGTTTAAAGAAACGGAACCGTACCAAATAGCTGGTAGTCAAGAAAGAAGTGAATGTCGGCACTCCTTACGGTTAATTATATTACTATACTGCCGTGTAAAAGAAAACCCCTAAATCTGAAATTTTATAAGAAAATTCGTGAATAATTTTCATGTTTTAGTTTAAAGTTGCAATTGCAACCGATAATCGATATAATATTGAGCAAGAAAGGGGGGAAAGCTTTGATCGATGTATTGCGCGAGATGGGAATGGCATCGCGAGCCCTAGATGCCATGGCTAACGCGGAATTTAAGAAGCTGGATCTGGCACGCGGTCAATTCGTATATCTGGTTCGAATCTATGAGCACCCTGGCATTATTGCACGCGATTTGGCAAAATTAATCTTGATGGATAAAACAACGATTGCCAGAGCAGTTGCCAAACTGGAAAAAAACGGCTTGATCGTGCGACGGTCCGATCCGGCCAATCATCGTATCAAGCGAATGTACGTCACGAAAAAAGGAGCGGAATTATACCCGTTTATCATTCGTGAAAATGAGCATTCCAATGACGTTGCTTTACAAGGCTTTTCACCTCAAGAAGCGCAGCAGGCTCACGACTACTTGCAGCGGATGCGCCAAAATCTCGAAAAAGACTGGGATTTTGTTAAAGCAGGCGGTCAAAGAAATTATTAACGATATTTAAGAGATAGTAAAGACATTAAATGAGTAAAGGAGTTTTATTATGAAACGTGTCGTAGTAGATGAAAGTTTTTGGGAAGTCTTTCCAGAAGCACAGATTGCCGTGATGTACGTTGATGGCATCGACAATCATGATACTGATGAAAACAAAGCGGAACGAGCTGAATTGTTAAAGCAGGCGACTGCCGAATCAGCTAAGTTCACTAAAGAAGAAACCTTCCGTGAAAATCCGGTCGTTGCACAGTGGCGTGAAGCCTATGCCAAGTTCCCTAAGCGTAAGGGTGCCCGAGCATCAATTGAGGCACTGCTCAAGCGGGCCAGCCAAGGACACGTGTTTGAACCGATTGAGCCATTGGTTGACGTCTACAACAGCATCTCACTGCGCTATGGCGTTCCGGTTGGCATTGAAGACCGTGACAAGATTGCCGGTGACATGCATCTGGGCAAGGCCAAGGGCGGCGAAAGCTTCCAGCCGGTTGGTGCCGACAAGGATGATCCGGCTCGTGAAGGCGAGATCATCTATTATGACGATGAGGGTGCCGTTTGCCGCAGTCTAAACTGGCGTGATGCTCAACGCACGATGCTGACCAGTGATTCTAAAAACGTGGTCATCGTTATGGAAGCAGTTAATGAGGATCAGATTCTGCGGACGCATGAGGCGATGGATGAGCTGCAAAAGCTGATTGAGCACTACTTTGGTCAAAAGCCGAGTGCACCACACTACTTGACTAAAGAAAATCCGATTGCCGATGTAGACTAGGTGAGTGCAGATGAAGATCGGAATTGATAAGATGGCGTTTGCGACAACGTCAGAATATATTGACCTGGCAGAATTAGCAAAAGTGCGCGGTGTCGATCCCAATAAATATCTAATTGGCATTGGTCAAAGCGAGCAGGCAGTTTTACCGCCTACGCAGGATATCGTGACACTGGGAGTTGCTGCTGCCGACAAAATGCTGAATGAACGTGATCGAGAGCGCATTGCCACGGTGATCGTTGCTACCGAATCAGGAATCGACAACTCCAAAGCCAGCGCAATCTATGTTAAGCGGCTGCTGAATCTGGATGACTATGTACGGACCGTTGAAGTTAAGGAAGCCTGTTATTCAGCAACGGCTGCGATTCAGTTTGCCAGAGGACAGGTGGCACTTGAGCCAGAAAAGGCGGTTTTGGTAATTGCAGCTGACGTGGCGCGTTATGGCTTAAAGACGGCTGGCGAGGTTACGCAGGGAGCAGGGGCCGTTGCCATGCTGATTACGGCTGCACCGAGGATCCTGGCAATTGAACGGACCAGCGTTGCTTATTCGCAAGACGTGATGGACTTTTGGCGGCCGCTTTATGCTACTGAAGCCATGGTCGATGGCAAGTATTCGACCAACGTCTACATTGACTTTTTCAAGCATACGCTGAGTCGCTATGAAAAATTAACGGATCGCAAGCTGGATGATTTTGCGGCAATCGCTTTTCATCTGCCATTCACTAAAATGGGCAAAAAAGCTTTGGAAGCTGTCTTGGGTGAACGGGATGATCAAACGGCCTGGCGTCTGCGCAAGGCACTGCTGGCCAGCCAAAACTACAGCCGCCGGGTCGGCAATCTCTATACCGGTTCGCTTTATTTAAGCTTGATGTCGCTTTTGCAAAATGACCCTGATCTAAAGCAAGGTGAGCGCATCGGCCTGTTTAGCTATGGATCCGGTGCGGAAGGCGAGTTTTACAGCGGGATTCTGCAGCCTGGCTATCAAGAACAGCTGAGCAACGTGGCTGGAGATCTCAGTGAACGCCAGCTGATTTCGATTGCGGCCTATGAGCAGCAGTTCAATGACCAGTTAGGAATGAATAAAGCAGATGTTGAGTACGACATCAGTGCGGATCCGGCTCGTTTCGTCTTAGCCGGTCAAAAGAATCATCAGCGCCAATACGTTGATAAGCAGCAGCTGTAAAATTTTCAAGCTGACTGAGATTGCAATTCGTCATTGCCTTTTTTATAATTTATTAAAAAATGATTATAAAAGAGGCGCTTTTTGATGAGAAATGATATCTATTTTGATCCGATGACGGTTGAATGGGTGATGGCGCATTGCAATATTGCGCGGCTCGGCGTACAGGATGACGAATCGGTGTATGTCGTTCCGGTCCACTTTGGCTATGAATTGGATGAGCAGCAACATTTTCATCTTTACTTTCATGGGAATGCGGCCGGTCAGCGCGCTCGTTTGATGCAGGCTAATCCGCATATTGGTGTTGAGATGGAAAGCGACTATCAACTGCTTCCCGCGCCGCAAGACAGTGCATTTAGCGCCCGGTTTCGCAGCTTGATTGGCAAAGGAACGGTTAAAGAGCTGACTGATGCGGCTGACAAGGTGCATGCCTTAACCGTGATGATGCATCATTATGTGGCCAGAATGCCGCATCCGCTGACTGCAGCAATGGTTGATCCGGTTCATGTCTGGCGCGTGGATCTGGATGAGGTTTCATGTAAGGTGAAAAATCCGGATCATGATTGGCAAATGATTTTAAAACAGCTGGGGCATCCCCTTGAAACTACTGATGCAGTAACTGCCAGCAGTCAAAAGTCTGATGCTGATAATAAAGATTAAAAAAGAGATGGGAGTTTTCCCATCTCTTTTTTAATAGATGCTATCGCGGAAAAGCCCAACGACTTTGCCTAAAATGGTTACCCGGTCCAGGATGATTGGGGCCATTGTATCGTTTTCTGGCTGCAGGCGATAATGACCGTTTTCCTTGAAGAAACGCTTGCAGGTAGCCTCATTGTCATCATTCATGGCAATTACGATATCGCCATTTTTAGCGGTATCCTGTTTACGAACGATAACCTTGTCGCCGTTTAAGATCCCCATGTTGACCATGGAATTACCTTGAATCTGCAGCATAAACAGATCGTTATGGTCCGGAATCGAAGGCGGGATCGGGAAATAATCGGTTGCATCTTCGACAGCGAGAATCGGCTCACCGGCAGCAACGATTCCTAACAATGGAATTTTTTCCTGCTTTGGCGCAATTCCCAAGACATCCATGCCGGCGGGCGTAATCTCTAGGGCACGCGGCTTGGAAGGATCCTTTTGCAGGTACCCCTTCTTGATAAGCCGATTGATATGCCCGTGAACGGTAGATGTAGATGAAAGGCCGACAGCTTTACAGATTTCGCGAACGGTTGGCGGATAGCCGTGAGTGGCGACCTGTTGATGAATGTAGCTGAGAACGGCCATTTGCTTGCTGGCTGCTGTTTTTACCATGTTGCCACCTCATTTTCAGATTTGGAGTAATTATATCACACTTGCCAAATGTTTTCAAACATACGTTCGTTGAAACTTAACGGCGCGGATTGCTTGCTAAATAATGCGGCGTTCGCTACACTAAGTAACGTAAAAATCGCTGTTTAAGGCAGAGGGGAAGAAAATTATGGCTGATTCACAAGCACAAGAAAAGCTGCTCAAACGAATCAATGAGCTGGCACACAAAAACAAAGCGGAAGGACTGACCGCGGCCGAAAAAGCTGAACGCAAACAGCTGCGCGATCAATATCTCAAGAATTTCCGGGAAGCTTTTCGCTCAAATATTGAGATGATGCGGATTTTTGATAAGGATGGCAAAGAGGTTACACCGGAAAAAGTTCGGCAGATTCAACGTAAAAAAGGGCTGCGCGACGACTAATTCAATGATTAATTCATCGAATGCGCCTTTTATTTGACGAAGATATCGTGTAACATTAGTATCGTTATCTAAAATAAGGGGGAAACATCCATGAGTACTGGGCTTAGTATCATGTTGATCATCCTGGCGCTGCTGGTTGGCCTTTTGGTTGGCTTCTTTGGCGCTCGGAAATACATGGAAAACTACCTGCGCAACAATCCGCCAATTTCTGAAGATATGCTGCGGACGATGATGATGCAAATGGGCCAAAAGCCTTCAGATCGCAAACTGCACCAAATGATGCAAGCGATGAAGGCTCAAGCGCGTAAAGCAGGCAAATAGCAATCAAAAGGACCGGTGCACTGCATCGATCCTTTTTAATTAGTATTGATAAAGATTATCACGGGCGGCAACAGATTCTGGTGAGCCGATTGCCAGGATAAATAATAATTCAAAAATGATGAGCCTGATTAAAAGTCATCGTTTTTGGGCTTTTCTGGCATATAGTAGTGGTAATTAGGATCAAGCTCGTTATCCAGCTGATCAAACGCCGTCTGCATCTGTCGTTCCAATTCCTGCTGATTCTCATCGGTCAGCCGCATTTTACGGTCAATATAGATCGGTTCGCCAAAACTGATCTTGCGCTTTTGCCGTTTAAAGATGCCGCTTAGCTTCAATGGTCCCTGGTAGACGGCAGGCACCAGCGGCACGTTGGCCATTTTGGCAATAATCAGCGCGCCACCTTTGATCTTGCTGGAATAGCGCGAGCCGGTCGGGAAGATGATGGTTGAGCGATCACTGTTTTTCAGCAGCCTGACCGGGGTTTTGATGGCAGAGGGGCCGGGGTTCTTGCGGTTGACTGGAAAGGCGCCCAGCTTGCGCAGAAACCAGTTGGCAAAGCGCCCTTTAAACAACTCTTCTTTGGCCATGAACGTAAATTTTTTAGGATAAACGGCCAGCGCCAATAAAACCGGGTCCATCCAGGTACGATGCGGTGCGACGATAATATAGTTGCCCTCAGGAAGGCGATCTTTATGTTCAATCTGGGGGCGGCCATTGAACAGCGTCAAAAGCGGATTGACCAGATGAACCAAGAAATCATAGAGCATTTAAACAACTCCCAATTTTTAAAGTGATTTTATATATTTAGTATGACGAACCATACTCAAACATGCAAGCAAACAAACGCATAGCATAATTCGAAAACATGTTAAATCAAATAACAGCAATCAAGTGAGGGAAAATATGACAACCGTTCAGCTAAAGCCAAATGAGCGTATTGATCAGCTCAGTGCGCAAGGGGTACAAATCATTCAATCCAGCGAGGTCTTTGCTTTTTCGCTGGATGCCGTATTGTTGGCAGATTTTGTGCGTCCCAATCAGCGTCAGCAAATCAAAATCGTGGATCTGTGTGCCGGCAATGGCGCAATTGGTCTGTTTTTGCATCATAAGCTGGGGGGCCATTTTTATGAGATCGAGCTGCAGGAACGGCTAGCTGACATGGCTCAGCGATCAGTGGTCTTAAATGATCTGACGTCCCGCTATGAGGTGATCAATGATGATGTTGCCAACGTCTACCAATACGTAGCCAAGGATCGGGCCGATGTGGTGGTGTGCAATCCGCCTTATTTTAAGAACGCGCCGGCCAGTCAAAAAAATCCAAATCGCTATCTGGCCATTGCCCGTCATGAATTGACGATTGATCTGGCAATGGTCTGTGATCGGATGAGCGGCCTTTTGAAGATGAACGGACGCGGCTATCTGGTTCATCGACCGGACCGCCTGCCGGAAATCTTAGCGACAATGACGGCTCATCGATTGGCGCCCAAGCGGATCAAGTTCGTCTATCCCAAACCGGGCATGGAAGCCAATATGGTGCTGATCGAGGCAATTAAAGATGGCAAGCCGAATGGGACGCGGATTATGCCGCCGTTGATCGTAGCGGGTGAAGATGGTGAGTATGGTCCGGAAGTGCAGGCGATGCTTAATGGCTCAAATGTCTGAGCAGCATTATTATTTTTACGTTCTCTATTGCGCGGATCACACGCTTTATGGCGGCTACTCCACGGATGTCTGGCGCCGGTTTGCGATGCACCAGTCTGGCAAGGGAGCCAAGTATACCAGGCCCAAGAAGCGTCACCCGCTCAAGCTTTTGTACTATGAGGAGTTTGACAATCAGCATGATGCGCTGAGTGCGGAATGGCATTTTAAACATCAGTCGCGCGCTAAGAAAATCGCATATCTGCGTGCTCATAATATTAAAATTTAATTAAAGATTCTTCCATTCAAGCAAATCTGTCTGTATAATCGGTTTTTGGAGATAAAGATTTGTTTATGTAGTGGAGGAATTTGAGATATGAAGATTATTGCGTACGGGATTCGTGAAGACGAACGCCCTTATGTCGAAAACTGGCAATGGGCCAATCCAGATGTGGAACTGGTCTGTACCGGCAAGCTGCTGGACGTTGAGTCGGCTGAACTGGCCAGGGGCTGCGATGGCGTGGTTGCCTACCAGCAGAAAAGCTACTCGGCTGATCTTTTAAAAAGGCTGCATGAAATGAACATTCACAACCTTTCATTGCGCAATGTCGGTATTGATAACGTTGACGTTGAGGCTGCTGTTAAATACAGTTTTAAGATTACCAACGTGCCGGTCTACTCGCCAGCTGCGATTGCTGAATTTGGCGTCACGCAGCTGTTGAATCTTTTGCGGCGGACCAAGGAGTACCAGGCTAAGTTTGCCAAGCGCGACTATCGCTGGGCTCCCAATATTTCTAAAGAGCTTAATCAACAGACGGTCGGCATTGTCGGGGCTGGTCACATTGGCCGGGTAATGGCGCATATCTGCCGCGGCTTTGGTGCCCGCGTGATGGTCTACAATCACCGTCCCAAGCCAGATCTGGTTAAGGCTGGCGTGTTTACTGATTCTTTAGATGAGCTGTATAAAGAGTCGACGGTGATCTCTTTGCACGTGCCAGCCGTTAAGTCAACCTACCACATGCTCAATCGGGATGCTTTTGCCAAGATGCAAAAAGGCGTCTTGATCGTAAACATGTCGCGGGGTTCCTTGATTGATGAGCAGGACTTGATTGCGGCGCTAGACAGTGGTCAGGTTGGCGGCGCGGCTTTGGATGTCTTGGAAGATGAGACCAAGATCTTTAACAAGGATATGGCCAATCAGCCGTCCAACTATCCGGCATTTGACGATTTGAATCAGCGCGAGAACGTTTTGATTACGCCGCACACTGCATTCTATACCGATGAAGCCGTGCGCAATATGGTTGAGCAGAGCCTGGATGCCAACCGGGAGCTGATTTTAACGGGGGCCAGCGATAAAATGGTCAGTCTGGCATAACAAACGAAACACGGTGTTTTAGCGACATCGTGTTTTTTTGAGCAATCAATTCGGCTTTAATCGGGTATCTAGAAGCGTTTTCTTGGTATTTCGGACGCATTGATACGGCTTTCATAAACGATCATCAGGAAATTTGTTTACTTGTGAGCTTTTGGGGTATACTAGAGACACGATGAAAAATAACTAAGCCAATCGGAGGTATGAAATCAATGAAGATTTTAGCTTACGGTATTCGTGAAGATGAAAAACCTTTCGTTAAGGAATGGGAACAAGAAAATCCAGAAGTTGACGTTGAAATCACCGACCAGCTGTTGGATGATGAAACGGTCGCAATGGCCAAGGGCTTTGATGGCGTTGTTGTCTATCAGCAAAAGCCATACACGGACACGGTTTTTGAAAAGCTGGACTCCTATGGCATTCACAATGTCTCACTGCGCAACGTTGGGGTTGACAACATGAACCCGGCTACGGTTAAGAAGTATGGGTTTAAGGTTACCAACGTACCGGTATATTCACCAGCAGCCATCGCGGAATTTTCCGTTACGCAATTGATGAACCTGCTGCGGCGGACTAAGGAATACTTCCACAAGTTTGAACGTGGCGACTTCCGCTGGGCCCCACAGATTTCTCAAGAACTGAACCAGCAGACGGTCGGCGTTATCGGGACTGGTCACATTGGCCGCGTTGCAATCGATATCTACAAGGGCTTTGGCGCCAAAGTAATCGCCTATGACGTTTATCACAATCCTGAACTGGAAAAAGAAGGTCTCTACGTTGACACTTTAGATGAGCTCTATGCCAAGGCAACGGTAGTTACGCTGCATATTCCGCTGTTCCCATCAACCGAGCACATGCTGAACAAAGCAGCCTTCGATAAGATGCGCGATGGCGTCTTTATCGTCAATGCATCGCGTGGTCCACTGATTGACGAGCAGGCCTTGATCGATGCGCTTGATTCTGGCAAGGTTGCCGGGGCAGCATTGGATGTTTTGGAAGACGAAACCAAAGTCTTTAACCACAATATGGTGGGCAAGAACATGACCTATCCAGAATTCTGGAATCTCAATTCGCGTGAAAACGTTCTGATTTCGCCACACACGGCTTTCTACACCAACATTGCCGTTCAGAACATGGTTAAATTCAGTCTGTCAGCCAACAAGGACCTGATTGAAACCGGGACCTCTGATAAGCTGGTTAAGTTTGACTAATTCAAATAATTGAAGAAAAAAGGCTTGCGGTGGCAAGCCTTTTTTTGTATACTATCAGTCGGTGCTAAATGCCCAATTCACACCTGGCGGGATGTCAGAGGAAGTGCCAATTGGTGCCCCTGACAGATGAACGACAGGGAGGAAAAAACTATTTGGAGGTATGATTCATGTCTGTTGTTAGCATGAAGCAATTGCTTGAAGCCGGTGTCCACTTTGGTCACCAAACTCGTCGCTGGAACCCTAAGATGAAGCCATTCATCTTTACGGAACGCAACGGCATCTACATTATCGATCTGCAAAAGACGGTCAAGATGATCGACACTGCCTACGACTACATGAAGGACGTTGCTGCTAAGGGCGGCGTTGTTCTGTTCGTTGGTACTAAGAAGCAAGCACAAGACTCTGTTGAAGAAGAAGCTGTGCGTGCAGGTCAATACTACGTCAACCACCGTTGGCTGGGTGGTACCCTGACCAACTGGAAGACGATCCAATCTCGGATTGCTCGCCTGAAGGAATTGAAGAAGATGAGCGAAGACGGTACGTTCGACGTACTGCCAAAGAAGGAAGTTTCCGTGCTGACTAAGCAACGCGAAAAGCTGGAACGTTTCCTGGGCGGTATTGAAGACATGCCACGCATCCCAGACGTTTTGTACATTGTGGACCCACACAAGGAACAAATCGCTGTTAAGGAAGCTCAAAAGCTGCACATTCCAATCGTTGCCATGGTTGACACCAACACTGACCCTGACGATGTTGATGTTATCATCCCATCCAACGATGATGCTATTCGTGCCGTTCGTCTGATCACGGCTAAGATGGCAGATGCTGTCATCGAAGGCAAGCAAGGCCAAGACGATGCCAAGCAAGCCGAAGCAGTCGTTGAAGCTGCTGACGAACCAAAGGAAGTTTCTTCAGACGATCTGCAAAATCTGAAGAACAGCGTTGAAGGCAACAACTAACCAAATTAGTTAACGCTTGGGCTGTTTTGCAGTTTGGACCATTTTGGCCTAAGCGCAAAACAGCCTTTTTCATTAAAAACAACTATTTTTAAGGAGAGACGTACTCATGGCTGAAATCAAAGCTAAGCAAGTAATGGAACTGCGGAAGAAGTCCGGTGCCGGAATCATGGACGCTAAAAAGGCCCTGGTTGCCAGTGATGGCGACATGGACAAGGCAATGGACTGGCTGCGTGAAAAGGGGATTGCCAAGGCTGCCAAGAAGAGCGACCGCATCGCTGCTGAAGGTCTGACCAACATTGCTGTTGACGGCAACACGGCAGTTATCGTTGAATTGAACTCAGAAACGGACTTTGTGGCTGCCTCTGACCCATTCAAGGAATCACTGGCTGACGTTACCAAGGTGCTGCTGGAAAACAAGCCAGCTGACCTGGACGCTGCTTTGGCTTCCAAGACGGCCAACGGTACGCTGAACGATGACCTGATCTCCACGACTCAAAAGACTGGTGAAAAGGTTTCTCTGCGTCGCTTTGCCTTTGTTAACAAGGAAGACGGCGACAACTTTGGTGTTTACCTGCACCAAGGCGGTCGGATTGCTGCGCTGGTCGTTCTGCAAGGCGCTGACGAAGAAACGGCTAAAGACGTTGCCATGCACGTTGCTGCCGTTAACCCAGAATTCATGACGCGCGAAGAAGTTCCAGCTGATCGTCTGGCTCACGAACGCGAAGTCTTCAAGGAAGAAACGCTGAACGAAGGCAAGCCTGAAAAGATCGTTGACAAGATCGTTGAAGGCCGTCTTAACAAGTTCCTGTCCCAAATCTGCCTGGCAGACCAAGACTTTGTCAAGGACCCAGACGTAACGGTTGCTGAATACGTTGAATCCAAGGGTGGCAAGCTGAAGAGCTTCATCCGCTACGAAGTCGGTGAAGGTATCGAAAAGAAGCAAAGCGACCTGGCTGCTGAAGTCAAGGAACAACTGAAGTAATTCGTTAATTGACGAAATTGCGCACTGGTCGATGACATCGGTGCGCTTTTTTTGCAAAATCATGCATAGCAGGAAGGAATTTCAAATGTCTAAAGTAAAATACAACCGGATCGTTTTGAAGCTCAGTGGTGAAGCTTTGGCGGGCGAAAAAGGCTTTGGTATCAATCCACCGGTAATCAAGAAGATCGCTGAAGAAATCAAGCAGGTCTGCGATTTGGGCGTTCAAGTCTGCATCGTCTGCGGCGGTGGCAACATGTGGCGCGGCGTTACCGGCGAACAAATGGGAATGGAACGTGCTCAAGCTGACTACATCGGCATGCTGGGGACGATCATGAACGGTCTGTCGCTGCAGGATGCGCTGGAATCAGTTGGGGTGCCAACACGAGTTCAAACGGCCATTGAAATGCGTCAGATTGCCGAACCATACATTCGTCGCAAGGCCATTCGTCACCTGGAAAAGGGTCGCGTGGTAATCTTCTCTGCTGGTACGGGCTCACCGTACTTCTCGACTGACACGACGGCTGCATTGCGGGCTGCCGAAATGGATGCCGATGCAATCTTGATGGCTAAAAATGGCGTTGACGGCGTCTACTCCGCTGATCCAAACAAGGTCAAGGATGCCGTTAAGTTTGATCATCTGACGCACATGGACATTTTGGACAAACACCTGCAAGTGATGGACTCCACTGCCAGCTCGCTGTCAATGGACAATCACATTCCATTGGTAGTCTTCAATCTGAACACGCCTGGCAACATTGTGCGTGTCGTTAAGGGCGAAGAGATTGGGACCACGATTGAGGGGGAATAAATAATGGCTGATGGTAAACAAATCCTAGCAGAAGCTAAAGAAAAGATGAACAAGTCTGGTGACGCGCTGCGGCGGGCATTGGCTGACATTCGGGCCGGTCGTGCCAACGCCAGTCTTCTCAACTCGGTCAAGGTTGAGTACTATGGTGTGCCAACGCCTTTAAATCAGGTTGCTTCGATTACGATTCCAGAAGCACGGCAGTTGCTGATCTCACCATATGATGAAAGTCTGCTTGGTGAAATCGAAAAGGCAATCTATGCTTCCAATCTGGGCTTGACGCCACAAAACGACGGTTCGGCAATTCGGCTGGTAATTCCACAGCTGACTGAAGAACGGCGTAAGGAACTGGTCAAGCAGGTCAAGGCGGAACTGGAAAAGGCCAAGGTTGCGGTTCGTAACGTGCGGCGCGAAGCTATGGACGACCTGAAGAAGGGTAACAAGAACGGCGACTTTAACGATGATGAATTCCACAAGCTGGAAGACAAGGTTCAAAAAGAAACTGATGAAGGAATCAAGAACCTGGAAAAGATTGCCGACGAAAAAGAAAAAGAACTAATGGAAGGTTAAGTTCTATATTCTAATTCGAAAGAGAAATCAGCGCACTTCGCGTTGGTTTCTTTTTATTTTTACTGAGGGCCGCGCTTGATCTGTTAAAATCTGGCTTAATATTATGCATAGTTGGTGACAAATGTAGAGTCAGGCCTAGATTTCTGGTAAAATGAAAAGTGTTGCAATTAAAAACAATGCGGAAATGGAGGGTTGTTCTTGTTTAACAAGAATCACCAGGCGGCAGACGAGCCGCAATTGGATATGTCCCGCATCCCAGCCCATGTCGCCATTATCATGGATGGCAATGGTCGCTGGGCGCAGGCACGACACCTGCCTCGCGTGGCGGGTCACAAGCAGGGCATGCAGACGGTGAAGAAAGTCACGATTGCTGCCAGCGATATGGGCGTAAAAGTACTTTCACTGTATGCTTTTTCAACTGAAAACTGGAAGCGGCCGGAAAGCGAGGTCAGCTACCTGATGGACTTGCCGATTCGCTTCTTTAATACGTTCGTGCCAGACCTGGTTAAGCATAACGTTAAGGTAACGGTTATGGGTGATATCACCAGACTGCCAGAAAAAACGCAAACAGCCGTTAATGATGCAATGGCTGATACCAAAGACTGTGACGGCATGATTCTAAACTTCGCGCTCAACTATGGCGCGCGTGATGAAATCAAGCGTGCCGTGCAGACAATCGCGCAACAGGCCGCAGCTGGCGAACTTGATCCTGCTTCCATCACTGAAGACACGATTAGCGGACATCTGATGTCAGCACAGCTGGGCGAGTTTGCTGATCCTGATCTTTTGATTCGGACCAGTGGCGAAGAGCGGATCTCAAACTTTATGCTCTGGCAGATTGCCTATAGTGAGCTGCTGTTCGTGCCGGAACACTGGCCAGACTTTGATGGTGAGACGCTGAAACGCTGTCTGATTGATTTTCAAGGGCGGCACCGTCGTTTTGGCGGTTTGGTAAATAAATAGAAACGGGTGAAGATTAGTGAAAACACGGATTATTACGGCGGTCGTTGCCTTAGCGATCTTTATTCCATTGATTGTCTACGGCAGCTGGCCATTAACGATTGCGGCAGTTGCATTAGGCATGATCGCAATGGGCGAGATTCTGAGCATGAAAAAGATGTTTTTGACGTCTTTTCCAGCGATCGTCAGCTACATTGGCGTGGCAATCATGGTCCTGCCTAACAGCTGGCTGGGCTTTTTGCCGAGTCACATTACGCGGCTGTTTGCCATGTACGTAATGGTGCTGCTTTTATTGCTGCATACGGTTGTGCATAAACAGCGTTTCAGCTTTGACGATGCCGGCGTCTTGGCTTTGGGCATGCTCTACATCGGCATTGGCTTTAACAATTTCTTGGCAGCCCGGGCCGTCAGCTTTACGACGCTTCTGTATGCCATGCTGATCGTCTGGCTGACTGACAGTGGCGCCTATCTGTTTGGCCGCAAGCTGGGCAAGCACAAGCTGGCACCGCGCGTTAGTCCGAATAAAACCTGGGAAGGCTCAATCTGCGGCACGCTTTTGGCCACGGTGGTTCTGGCCGTTTACCTCTACTTCTTCCCAGTTGGCTATCACAACTGGGGCTTGATGGTCTTTTTGACGCTGCTGCTCTCGATTCTGGGTCAATTCGGCGACCTGGTCGAATCAGCACTCAAGCGATTCTACGGCGTTAAGGACTCCGGTAAGATCCTGCCTGGCCATGGTGGTATTTTAGACCGGTTTGACAGCATGCTGCTGGTCATGCCGGCTCTGTACCTGCTGGGGATTATCTAAGCTGGCCGAAAGGTGAGGCGATTCTGTGATATTAACGATTATTACCTTTATTATTGTCTTTGGACTGCTGGTCTTGGTGCATGAATATGGCCACTACTACTTTGCCAAGCGGGCTGGAATTCTGGTTCGTGAATTTTCGATTGGCATGGGTCCTAAGATCTGGTGGCATCGCAAAAACGGCACGACCTATACGATCCGGATTCTGCCATTGGGCGGGTATGTCCGGCTGGCAGGTGCTGATGAAGAAGATGAAGAGTCGCTGCGTCCCGGAACGCCGGTTGCCATTCAGCTCAATGACCAGCAAAAAGTCACCAGCATCAATACCAGTGATAAAAACACGCTGTTTCAAGGCATCCCATTGCAGCTGATTGATCATGACCTGAATGAAGGCTTATGGATCAAAGGGTATGTCAATGGCGATGAAAGCACGGTTAAAACATACGCTGTCGATCATGACGCTACGATTATCGAAAATGACGGCACGGTTGTTCAGATTGCGCCTAAAGACGTGCAGTTTCGTTCTGCCAGTCTGGGTAATCGCATGCTGACCAACTTCGCGGGGCCGTTCAACAACTTCTTGCTGTCTTTGCTCGTCTTTATTATTCTGGGCTTTACGCTCAGCGGCATTCCCACCAACAGCAATCGACTGGGCGCGGTTCGTTCCGACTCGGTAGCGGCTAAGGCAGGTTTGCGGACCGGTGATCGGATTACCGAGATCAATGGTAAAAAAACCAAGAACTGGACTGCTTTGGCAACTGAAATTTCGGGCAATCCCGGCAAAAAGCTGACAGTTGAGTATCAGCGCGATGGTCATCAGCATACCACGACGATGACGCCTAAAAAGGTCAAGCAGGGAAATGAAACGATTGGTCAAGTCGGCATTGTCGAAGAACAAAAAACCGATGCCAAATCAAGAATCACGTTTGGCTGGCAGCGGTTCGTCCAGGCCGGTACTCTGATTTTCAGCGTCTTAGGTCACATGTTTACACATGGCTTTAGCCTCAACGACTTAGGTGGACCGGTCGCGATCTATGCCGGCACCTCGCAGGCGACTGCATTGGGGATCAATGGCGTGCTTAATTTCCTGGCGCTCTTGTCGATCAACCTGGGAATCGTCAATTTGCTGCCAATTCCTGCTCTTGATGGTGGTAAGCTGTTATTGAACATTATCGAGGCGGTCATCAGGCGGCCGATTCCCGAAAAAGCTGAGGGGATCGTTACGATTATTGGTTTTGCCTTTTTGATGCTGTTGATGATTCTGGTTACTTGGAACGATATTCAACGCTACTTTATTCATTAAAAATCTTGGCTCCGTTTCATGAAGCCGTTCAAAGGAGTATTTTTTTAAATTATGAAGCAATCAAAGATTTTGATTCCTACCAAAAAAGAAGCACCAGCTGATGCCGAAGCGCTCAGTCATAAGATGATGGTGCGGGCTGGCTACATCTATCAGGTCTCTGCCGGGGTCTGGGCTTATCTGCCAATGGCCTACCGCGTGATTCGCAAGGTTGAAAACATCATTCGCGAAGAAATGGACAAGGCTGGTGCCGTTGAAATGATGCTGCCGGCACTGCTGCCTGCTGATCTGTGGAAGAAGTCGGGCCGCTACGAAAGCTATGGCGACAACCTGTTTAAGCTCAAGGACCGCCGCGATCGTGAATTTATCCTGGGACCAACGCATGAAGAAACGATTACCAGTATTCTGCGTGACAGCGTGCAGTCATATAAGAAGCTGCCTTTAGTCGTCTACCAGCTGCAAGACAAGTTCCGTGATGAGGATCGGCCACGCTATGGCATTCTGCGGGGTAAGGAATTCGAAATGCTGGATGGCTACTCTTTCTCTGCTGATCAAGCTGGTCTGGATGAGGCATACAACCTGCAGGCTAAGGCATACCGCAATATCTTCGACAAGATTGGCCTGGACTACAAGGTGATCCTGGCTGATTCTGGTACGATGGGAGGCAAGAACTCCCAGGAATTCTCCGCACCAGCTGAGGTTGGGGAAGATACGATTGCCTACACGGATGGAACCTATGCTGCCAACCTGGAAAAAGCCACGAGCAAGTTTGTCGGCGTACAGCAGACGGCTGATCCGGCTGAACTGCAAAAACAGGCTACGCCAGGCGCGCACAGCGTTGATGAGGCAGCCGAAAGTCTGGGGCTGGAAAGCAGTCAGATCATCAAGTCGATGCTGTACATGGCTAAGATGGATGAAGAAGAAACGGTGCCGGTACTGGTATTGATGCGCGGCAATGACGAGGTCAACGAAACCAAAGTTGAAAACGCGCTGGACTGCGAAGAGCTTAGTCTGGCCACTGAAGAAGACGCGGAAAAATATCTGGGTGCGCATCCTGGTTCGCTTGGTCCCGTCGGCGTGGGTGAAGAAGTCAAGATCCTGGCCGACAACTACGTCAAAGTCCTGGTCAACATGGCCTGCGGTGCCAATGAAGACGGCTTCCACTACGTCAACGCCAATTTAGATCGCGACTTCCGCGTTGATGAGTTCGGCGACTTCCGTAACGTTCAAGAAGGCGAAATCGCGCCAGATGGTCAGCCAATCAAGTTTACGCGTGGGATCGAGCTGGGACACATCTTCAAGCTTGGTACGCATTATTCCAAGATCTTAGGCGCGCAGGTGCTGGATCAAAACGGCCGGCAAACCGATATGGTAATGGGCTGCTATGGCATCGGCGTCTCACGGCTGCTCTCGGCGGTTGCCGAACAGACGGCTGACGAACATGGGCTGGCATGGCCGGACAGCATCGCGCCATTTGACGTGCATGTAATTCCGGTTAACGCTAAAAACGAAGAACAGATGCAGATGGCAGAAAGCATCACCAAAGCCTTGGAAGCAGCTGGTTATGAAGTACTGCTCGACGATCGTAAGGAACGGGCTGGCGTTAAGTTTGCCGATGCTGATCTGATTGGTCTGCCATTGCGGGTGACGGTCGGCAAGAAAGCCAGCGAAGGGATCGTTGAAGTCAAGATCCGCAAGACCGGCGAGACGATTGAGATCAAGCAGGAAGAAATTGAAAACACGGTTGGCATTTTGCTTAAGCAGCTGACGCCAGCTACCGAGACAGCCGCTGACTAATTATCGAGCGGCAGACTTTACAAAAGGTGGTTTAAAGGTAGAATAGATTCTGCTTTTAGCCGCTTTTTTTAATGAAATCAGAGAGGAGCATTGGAGTGGAGTTATCACGACATGAACTGTTTGAGCACTTGCTGGATCAGCTGAACATGGCTAAAGACGATCCTGCTTTTAAAGACGGCAAGATCAAGCAGGTAATCGTTCACCGCAAGTCCAAGTGCTGGGAATTTGATATCGTCCTGCGCAAGGTAATGCCTTATGAATTGTTTCGCCAGTTCGTCTCAGCTTTACAGATCAGTTTTCGCGAGCTGGCGGGCGTGGATGCCAAAGTCAGAATCGATACGCCGACTGATGAATTGGATGCTAAGGCGATCGGCGACTATTGGTCATACGTAGTCGATGCCGAAGTCGGTGAATCCCCAATGGCACGCGAGGTCTGCGCCAAGACGATTCCTGAAGTCGATGGCAACCGAGTGCAGCTGCTGCTGGAAAACGAGGCCATCAAAGACTTTTTCGTCAAGAACCTTTTAAGTGCAATTGAAGAAGGCTATCAAAAAGTCGGTTTTCCACAGTTTCGGATTCATCCATTGGTCGATCAGTCAGCTTCCGAGCAAAAGATCAAGGAACTCAAGGCCAAACAGCAGCAGCAGGACCAGGAGCTGGTTAAAAAAGCCATGGAGCGCCTGCAGCAGCAAAAGGCCGAAAAAAAGCAGCAGGAATCCGCGCTGCCTGACCTGGGCGATGGTCCGCTGGTGATTGGCAAGCCGATCAATCCCAAAGAGCCGGTACGACGGATGGCTGAGATTACTGAAGAAGAGCGCAACGTGGTCGTGGAAGGCTACGTCTTTTCAAAAGAAGTCCGTGAGCTGCGCAGTGGCCGGCAATTGCTGATTTTGGAAGTAACCGACTACACGTCATCGTTTGCCATTAAGAAGTTCTCCAACAACAAAGAAGACGAGGCCAAGTTTGCGGCAATCAAGGAAGGCGAATGGATCAAGGCACGCGGTCCGGTTCAGGAAGACACCTACATGCGTGATTTGACGATCATGGCCTATGCCATCCAGCAGGTCAGTCATCCCGCCAGAAAAGATACTGCAGAAGGCGAGAAACGGGTTGAACTGCATCTGCATACTACGATGAGCACGATGGATGCCACCAACTCGATTTCTGATTACATCAAACAGGCGGAAAAATGGGGAATGAAGGCAATTGCGGTCACCGATCATGCCGGCGTCCAGGCGTTCCCCGAAGCGTTTAATGCCAGCCACGACAAAAAGGGCAATGCCAAGATCAAGATTTTATATGGGGTCGAGGCGAATGTCGTTGATGACGGGATTCCGCTGGTCTATAACGAAAACCATGATGAGCTTTTAGGCAATACCTATGTCATCTTTGACGTGGAAACGACGGGACTTTCAGCCATCTATGACAAGGTGATTCAGCTGTCGGCCGTTAAGATGCGGGACGGCGAGGTGCTGGACTCGTTTAATCAGTTTATCGATCCAGGCTTTCCGCTTTCTGAACAAACTAAGGAACTGACCAAGATCACAGATGAGGATGTTAAGGGATCCAAATCAGAAACTGAGGTCTTTCAGATGTTCCAGGACTTTTGTAAAGGCTGTCTGCTGGCTGGACACAACGTCAGCTTTGATATGGGCTTTTTGAACACCGGTTATGAACGCGATGGCTTGCCGCGCATTACGGCCCCGGTTATCGATACCCTGCCGCTGGCGCGCTTCTTGCATCCAGAAATGCACCGGTTCACGCTGGATACGCTGAGCCGCAAGTTTAAGGTTGGTCTTGATCATCACCACCGGGCCGACCACGATGCCGAGGCGACGGGACACCTGCTGCACATCTTTTTAAGAGATGCCGAAAAGCGCTATGATGCCAAATACGTTGATGACTTGAACAAGCATATGTCAGACAATGGCGCCTATCGTCATGGCCGACCGTTTCATGCCACGATTTTTGCCAAGAATCACACGGGACTGAAGAATCTTTACAAACTGGTCTCATTGGCTAACGTCAAATACTTCTATCGGGTGCCGCGAATTCCGCGCAGCGTGCTCGACCACTATCGCGAGGGCCTGCTGATCGGTACGGCCTGTTCAAAAGGCGAGGTCTTTACTGCAATGATGGAAAAGGGCTATACGGATGCCAAGCAAAAAGCGCAGTACTATGACTTTATTGAAGTGCAGCCCAAGCCTAACTACGCGCCTTTGATCGAGCAGCAGATCATCTCAAATACCGCGCATCTAGAAGACATCATCAAAAACATGGTCAAGCTGGGAGCAGATCTGGACAAGCCGGTCGTGGCAACTGGCGACGCGCACTATCTTAATCCAGAAGACAAGATCTATCGTCACATTCTGATCAATTCTCAAGGTGGCGCCAATCCGCTTAACCGCACGCGCCGACCTGACGTTCCATTCCGCACGACTGATGACATGCTCAAGCAGTTTGCCTTTTTAGGTGAAGAAAAGGCCCACGAGATTGTCGTGGAAAACACCAATCGCTTGGCCGACTCAATTGAAGAAATGCGGCCAGTGCAAGATTCGCTGCACACGCCGAACATGAAGGGCGCCAATGAAGAATTGGCCAAGCGGACCTGGGATACCGCGCATGCCTGGTATGGCGATCCATTGCCAAAGCTAGTTAAGGATCGTGTCGAATTGGAATTAAATTCGATCATCGGCAACGGGTACGCAGTTATCTATCTGATTGCCCAGCGCCTGGTAGCCAAGTCCAATAAAGACGGTTATCTGGTTGGCTCGCGTGGTTCGGTTGGATCATCAGTCGTGGCCAACCTGGCCGGAATTACCGAGGTTAACGCCTTTCCGCCGCATTATCGCTGTCCCAACTGTCAATACAGCCACTTCTACACAAAAGGTGAGTACAGCTCGGGCTTTGATATGCCAGATAAGGACTGCCCTAAATGTGGGACTTTGATGATTAAAGACGGTCATGACATTCCGTTCCAGACTTTCCTTGGCTTTAAGGGTAATAAGGTTCCCGATATCGATCTGAACTTTTCTGGCGACTACCAGCCGATCGCGCATAACTACATGAAGGTGCTCTTTGGTGAAAAGAACGTTTATCGGGCCGGGACGATCGGTACGGTGGCTGACAAGACAGCTTATGGCTACGTCAAGGCCTTTGAACGCGATACTGAGCAGCAGTTCCGTGGTGCCGAAGAGGATCGTCTGGCCAAAGGTGCAACCGGCGTTAAGCGGACGACTGGTCAGCACCCGGCTGGAATCATCATCGTGCCTGATGACATGAGTATCTACGACTTTACGCCGGTACAGTATCCAGCCGATGATCAAAATGCGGCCTGGGAAACCACGCACTTTGATTTCCATTCGATTCATGACAACATTTTGAAAATGGATATTCTGGGACATGATGATCCGACTATGATTCGGTTCCTGCAAGATCTTTCAGGCGTCAACCCCCAAACGATACCAATGGATGATCCAGGCGTGATGAGTCTGTTCTCCAGTCCCGATATTTTGGGCGTTACTGAAGAGCAGATTCAAAGCAAAACGGGAACTTTGGGGCTGCCGGAATTCGGGACGCGGTTCGTACGGGGAATGCTGGATGATACGCACCCCAAGAACTATTCGCAGCTGCTGCAGATTTCTGGCCTTTCGCACGGGACTGGCGTGTGGTTGGATAATGCCCAGGAACTGATCAAAAACGGCACGGCCACGATTGCCAACGTTATCGGCTGTCGTGACAACATCATGACCGACTTGATTCACTATGGTCTGGATTCAGAAACCTCCTTCCAGGTTATGGAACACGTGCGTAAAGGGCGCGGGATTCCAGATGAATGGCAGGAAAAAATGCTGCAGGCTGGCGTGCCGCAATGGTATCTGGATTCTTGTCTGAAGATTCAGTACATGTTCCCAAGAGCGCACGCGGCGGCATATGTCTTGATGGCGCTGCGGATTGCGTACTTTAAGGTCTACTTCCCGTTGGTTTATTATGCGGGCTACTTTTCCGTGCGGGCGGATGACTTTGACGTCGTGGCTATGGCTCATGGTAAGGATGCCGTCAAAGCACGGATGCAGCAGATCAATGACCAGGGCAATGAGGCCAGTGCCAAGGACAAGAGCCTGCTGACGATTCTGGAGCTGGCCAACGAGATGCTGGAGCGGGGCTACAACTTTGAAATGGTTGATCTGAACCGTTCCGATGCCACTGACTGGCTGATTGACGGTGATTCACTGATTGCACCGTTCAGAGCGATTCCTGGTTTGGGGGTCAACGTTGCCAAGCAGATCGTTGCTGCTCGAGCACAACGGCCATTCCTTTCCAAAGAGGATCTTTCTGAGCGGGGAAAGGTCTCGCAGACGCTGATTCAGTTCATGACGGCCAACCACGTCTTAGACGATCTGCCGGATGAAAATCAGCTTAGTCTGTTTTAGCCGCGGCTGAATCGTTGACTGCCATGGCTGGTAATCTGATCAAATAAGTTTCAGGCTGGTTTTTACGATCCTGATTTTAGTCTGATCAGTGGGCAAATGCTGCTCATGGTTGCTAAGCCAGAATAAAGATGCTATACTATCTATAGTGAATAACTCGTTAGGGAGTGAGCAGCAATGCTCGCTCTTTTTATTGCAATGAAATTGGAGGTGGCGGATTTGAGCAGTACGGTGGTTGACGCGGTCGAAAAGCTGGTTGAGCCGATCTTGACCGAGCATGACTTTGAGCTGTATGATATCGAATTTGTCAAAGAAGGACAAAGCTGGTATTTAAGAGTCTACATCGACAAAGACGGCGGCATTACGCTGGAAGACTGTGCCACGGTTAGCGATCAGCTGAGCGAGGCGCTGGATAATGCCGACCCAGACCCGATTCCCCAGGCATACTTTTTAGAAGTATCTTCACCAGGTGCGGAACGGCCTTTAAAAAAGGAAAGCGACTATCAGCGGGCACTGAACGAATATATTCATGTCTCACTGTACCAGGCAGTTGACGGCCGCAAGGTCTATGAGGGTACGATGACTGATCTGACGCCTGACAGCTTAACCTTGGATTATTTGGATAAGACGCGACACAAGACGATTACGCTGGATCGTAAAAAAATTGCCAAGGCTCGCTTAGCAATCAAGTTTTAATAAAGGAGCAGCAAAATGAGCACTAAGAAGCAAAAGCAAGCACAAGAACTGCTTGATGCCATGAACGTCCTGGAAAAGGAAAAAGGCATCAAGAAGGAAGTCGTTATCGAAGCATTGACGGATGCTTTGGAAAAGGCCTACAAGACCAACTACAACGCCAGCAACGTTGAAGTAAAGATCGATGAAAACACGGGTGAGTTCAAGGTCTTTTCTGACAAGACGGTCGTGGCCGAAGTTGAAAACCCTAAAGAACAGATCAGTCTGCACGATGCCTGGGAAAAGAGCCATGGCTACAGCCTAGGCGACACTTTCCAAGAAGAAGTGACGCCGCATGACTTTGGCCGCCTGGCAGCGCAAACGGCTAAAAACATCGTCCTGCAAAAACTGCGTGAGGCTGAACGCGACCGGGTCATCAACAAGTACGACAAGATGCTGAATGAATTGGTTGAAGGGGAAGTCTCTCGTGAAGACAACCGCTTTATCTACATTGACCTTGGCGATGGCGTGGAAGCCGGCTTGAGCAAGCGTCAGACGATGCCTAACGAAGAGTACCGGATTCACGATCGCGTCCAGGTCTACATCTACAAGGTAGCCGATGCCAAGCCAATGCAGCAGCCAGATGGCACGCAAAAGCGTCAATACCGTGGTCCGCTGGTCTTGGTAAGCCGGACGGATCCAGGCATGCTCAAGCGCTTGTTTGAAAAAGAGGTTCCCGAACTCAAGGAACAAAACGGCCCAATCGAATGGAAGGGCAGTGCACGGGAAGCCGGCGATCGTTCCAAGGTTGCCGTAGCTTCAAAAGACCCGAACATCGACCCGGTTGGTACCTGTGTTGGTCCACGAGGAGCCCGGGTTCAGGCAATCGTCAACCAACTGGGCGGCGAAAACATCGATATCATCGAATACAGCTCTGATCCTGCTATCTTCATCAAGAATGCCTTGAAGCCAGCTACGGTTGACCGCCTGGACTTTGACGACAACAACGGTGAAGAAGAGGATACGGGCAGCGTTGATCACGAAGGCAACAAGATCGTCAAGGTTCATCATGGCTGCACGGTCTACGTACCGGACGATCAGTTGTCGCTGGCAATCGGCAAGCGTGGTCAAAACGTTCGTCTGGCTGCTCAGCTGACCAAGTACAAGATTGACATCAAGCCATCCAGCGAGGCACCGGCTGTCGAAGATCAAACCGATGATTTCGCTGACGATGCTCAAAACGATGCAATGGATGGCGAATAAGACTACAATAGAAAAAGAAATTGAAGCAAGATTGAATGGAATAAATTGAGCAGCGGGGTGAAACAATGAAAAAGAGAAAAGTACCGATGCGCAAAGACATCGTTACCGGCGAAATGATGCCCAAGCGAGAGCTGATTCGCGTGGTGCGCAACAAAGAAGATGAAGTCAGCGTGGACCCAACCGGTAAAAAGGCTGGTCGCGGTGCCTACATTGCCGCGGATGTAAAGATTGCCACGCGGGCAAAGAAAGAACGCACTTTTGATAAGGCATTCGGCGTTAAGCTGGATGATGCCTTTTATGATCAGCTGATTGACTATGCTGATCACCTGCAGGAACGGATCAAGCTGTTCGGTCACGTTTAATGACAGCTTCAGAACAGCAGATCTTGAACCTTTTGGGATTAGCCCGGCGCGCCCGTCAGATTACGGCTGGGGAAGGATTGGTTTTAAAATCGATCCGCAATCATCAAGCCAAGCTGGTTTTTTTGGCAGCTGACGCCGGTCATTCCACGGTCAAGCAGTTTATCAATAAGTGTAATTATTATGAAATTCCACTGATTTGTCGATTCAATAAAGCCGAGCTAAGTCAGGCGATTGGACAGGCACGAACGGTGGTTGCCGTTGAACAGGCCGGTTTTGCCAAGCGCATGATCGAACTGTCAAACGACGCTGAAGAAACAACAAAATAAATAAAGGAGCGTGATTCGATGGCCAAAGAACGAATTTACGAACTAGCCAAAGAGCTGAAAATGCCAAGCAAGGACTTGGTGGATATGGCCAAAAAGGAGGGAATCACGGTGAAAAGTCATATGTCTTCCGTGACCTCAGAAGAAGCCAACCGTCTACGCAGCATGGCCAAGGGTACCAATAAGCCAGCCGCTGCCAAGGCCAGTCAGCCAAAGCAGGAACAGCCAAAGCGCCCAGAACACAACAGCCGTCCGCAAAACGGTCAGCAGTCTCAAAACAACAATCGCCACAATAACAACAACCGTGGCGGCAATGATGACAATGGCCGTGGCGTTCACGTTTTTAACAAAAACAAGAACAACAAGAAGAATCGTCGCAATAAAAACAACAAGCACAACAAGAATCAACGGATGCGCGAAGTGAAAAAGCAGCAGCCAACTCAGCGTAAGGATCGTCCATTGCCAGATGTTCTTGAATACACGGAAGGCATGAACGCGCAGGATCTGGCTAAGCTTTTGCACCGCCCAGCAGCTGAAATCATCAAGAAGCTGTTTATGCTTGGCGTCATGGTTAACCAAAACCAATCCCTGGATACGGACACGATTGAGCTTTTGGCTGCTGATTATGGCATCGAAGCCAAGGAAAAGGTTCAAGAAGACATTGCCGACTTGGACAAATTCTTTGATCAAGAAAACCAAAATACGGAACACATGGTATCGCGGCCACCAGTCGTTACGGTTATGGGTCACGTTGACCACGGTAAGACGACGCTTTTGGACAAGATCCGTCACTCCCACGTTACGGATTCTGAAGCCGGTGGGATCACGCAGGCAATTGGTGCCTACCAGGTTGACTACAATGGCAAGCTGATCACGTTCTTGGATACGCCAGGTCACGCCGCCTTTACCGAAATGCGGGCGCGTGGTGCCAACATTACCGACATCACGGTTCTGGTTGTTGCCGCTGATGACGGGGTCATGCCACAGACGGTTGAGGCCATCAACCACGCCAAGGCTGCCCACACGCCAATCATCGTCGCCGTTAACAAGGTCGACAAGCCAGGTGCCAATCCAAACCGGGTTATCGAAGAACTGGCCCAGTATGAATTGATTCCAGAAGACTGGGGTGGCGACACGATCTTCGTCAACATCTCAGCTAAGTTTGGCAAGAACATCGATGAACTGCTCGACATGATTCTGCTGCAGGCCGAAATGATGGAATTGAAGGCCAATCCAGATCAAAATGCCGCGGGTTCTGTTGTTGAAGCCCGGCTGGATCAAGGTCGCGGTCCCGTGGCCACGCTGCTGGTTCAACAAGGTACGATGCATGTCGGTGACCCAATCGTTGTCGGCAACACGTTTGGCCGCGTCCGGACGATGACCAACGAAAACGGTCGCCGCATCAAGGAAGCTACGCCATCTACGCCAGTTGAGATAACTGGTTTAAACGACGTGCCAGAAGCCGGGGATCGCTTCGTAGTCTTTGACGATGAAAAGACGGCCCGCGCAGCTGGTGAGGAACGGGCAAAGCGCGCCTTGGTTGAAGAACGGCAAAAGACTAGTCATGTTACGCTGGACAACTTGTTTGCCACGATGAAGAAGGGTCAGATGAAGACGCTGCCGGTTATCATCAAGGCCGATGTGCAAGGTTCCGTTGAAGCCCTGGCTCAGTCGTTGGAAAAGATCAAGGTTGACGGCGTTCGCGTTGACATCATCCACAAGGCCGTTGGTGCCATTTCTGAATCCGATGTCACGCTGGCAGAGGCTTCCAATGCCGTTATCATTGGCTTTAACGTGCGCCCTACGCCACTGGCCAAGTCCATGGCTGAATCAAACAACATCGATATCCGGCTGCACCGGGTCATCTACAACGCGATTGAAGAAGTTGAAGATGCCATGAAAGGGATGCTGGAACCGGTTTACAAGGAAGAAACGGTTGGTCAGGTTGAAGTTCGGCAAATCTACAAGGCTTCCAAGATTGGTACGATTGCCGGTGGGATGGTCATCGACGGCAAGATTACGCGTGATTCCAAGGTTCGCCTGATTCGTGACGGCGTGGTCGTTTACGAAGGCGAACTGGGCAGTCTGAAGCGTTTCAAAGACGATGTCAAGGAAGTCAAGCAGGGCTATGAATGTGGTCTGACAATTCAAAACTACAATGACATCAAGGAAGGCGACGTTATCGAAGCTTACCAGATGAAGGAAGTTCCCGTTAAGTAGCTTCTAGTCGCTAAAGGAGAAAAACATGCCAAATAAACGCTATCGGGTGGATCGGCTGGCTGAACAGATTCAGCGTGAAGTTGATGACATCCTCTTAAAGCGCGTGCGTGATCCACGAGTTCAAGACATCACGATCACGGGCGTTGATGTTACGGGCGACCTGCAGCAGGCGACGATCTACTACAGCCTGCTGTCTGACAAGGCCAGCGATGGCGAGAAGGCTCAACAAGGTCTGGACAAGGCAAAAGGGCTGATTCGCAGCGAACTGGGCAGTCGTCTTAACATTTTCAAGACTCCAGAGCTCACGTTTAAGCGTGATCCATCGGTTGCTTATGGCAGTCGGATCGACCAATTGATCAACCAGCTGCACAAGCAGGAGCGATAATCAGTTAAAAGGGAGCCCAGCTTGCGGCCCCCTTTTATTATTTCAAAAAATGAAAGCGGTGAAATTTTTGGACGGGATTATTCCATTGTACAAAGAACGCGGCATGACCAGCTTTGACTGTGTCAGTCGGTTGCGGCGAATTCTGCACACGAAAAAAATCGGTCATTCAGGAACGCTGGATCCAAACGTTGATGGCGTGTTGCCGATCTGCGTGGGTCAGGCTACCAAAGTCGTTGAGTTTTTGATGGCCTCGGGTAAGCAATATGTTGGCGAGCTTTTGGTTGGCGAGGCCACGACGACTCAGGATCTGGATGGCGAAGTCGTGGCCCAAAAGCCAGTCACGGCACCAATTGATGAAGACACGATCAAGCAGGCCATGCAGGAGCTGACCGGTGACATTGTTCAGATTCCGCCGATGTATTCGGCAATCAAGGTTAATGGCAAGAAGCTCTATGAATATGCCCGCGCTGGCGAAACCGTTGAACGTCCCAAGCGTCACGTTCACATTGCGCGCTTTGAAATGACGACTTCCAGCTATGATGAAAAAAAGCAGCAGCAGCGGATTCGTTTTGTGGTCGACTGCAGCAAGGGAACCTACGTGCGGACATTGGCCTATGATCTGGCAGAAAAGTTAGGCTATCCTGGCGTAATGAGCAGTCTGACACGAACTAAGAGTGGCGGCTTTGAATTGGATCAGACCCTGAGTCTAAGCGATATTCAAGATGCCATGGAAGCCCAGATTATGGATCGCTATGTCTATCCAATGGACTATGCCTTGCAGAACTATCCACATCTTGAATTGACGGAAGCGCAATGGAAAAAGGTTCAAAACGGCGGCTGGCTGAGCGGTCTGAACACCCAAGAACCTGAGATTGCATTGACTTATCAAGGCGAGGTCAAGGCACTGTATCAGGCAAAAGATCGGCTCTATAAACCGCTGAAGATGCTGTCGACAAAGTAGGTGACGCGGATGCAGGTTATTAAGATTCATCATCCATTTGATCCGGCGTTGATACCAGCTGGACCGGTTGTTTTGGCAATGGGCTTTTTTGATGGCATTCATCGTGGCCACCAGGCGGTAATCAAAACGGCGCGTCGCATTGCTGATGAAAAAGGGGTTCCCTTGGCTGTTTTGACTTATGATCACCGTCCCGAAATCGTCTATCAGCAATATCCAGTTGGCGGAGTGCATTATTTGACACCATTGCCGCGCAAGCTGGATCTCTTAGAGCAACTGGGTGTCGATCGCGTTTATCTGGTCAATCTTACTTCTGCCTTGTCCGCTTTGGATCCGCAGAAGTTTGTTGATCAGTATCTGGTGGGCTTTCATACAAAGGTTGCCGTAGCTGGCTATGACCACACTTACGGAGCTGATTCCAGCGTGGCCAATATGGAGCATCTTAAAGATTTTGCCAAGGAGCGCTTTGAAGTTGTTACCGTTGATAAAATGACGCTGCAGGATAATCATAAGGTCGGTTCAACGCGGATTCGTAAGCTGCTCGATACTGGTGACGTGCAATCGGTCAACGAGCTCTTGGGATACTATTACCAGACTTCAGGCGTGGTCGTCCATGGCTTTGCACGGGGCCGGACCCTAGGCTTTCCCACGGCTAACGTGGCCTGGCCTGAGTTGGAATGGCTGCCGGCAATCGGTGTCTACGTTGTACAAATGAAAATTGGTGAGCGTTGGTATGATGGCATGGCCAGCGTGGGACGCAACGTTACGTTTGGCGATCACAATGAAAAAACGCTGGAAATTTATCTGTTAGACTTCAATCAAATGATTTATGGCGAAAACGTGCAGGTACGTTGGATCAAGCGACTGCGTGGCGAGGTCAAGTTCGCGAGCGTGGATGACTTGATTGCCCAGATGCGGCTTGATCAGCATCATTCAAAGCTGACGCTGCAAAATCTCAAGGCCCTGCCTGGTCAGATACTGCAATAAATCAAAAACGGTGTCGGGGTTCTGCCGGCACCGTTTTTTTGGTTAAAGCCATGAATCTTTTTAGCGGCTAAAAGATCTGCCAATTTCAACCTTTCAGCATGTTAGAATAAACGCAAATCAATCGTGAGGTGATAAGATGAAAATTGGCTTTATTGGAACTGGCGTGATGGGAACCGGAATGATCGCCAACCTGCTCAAGGCGGGCAATGAGGTGCAGGTCTACAACCGAACCAAGGCGCATTCGCAAAAAGTTTTGGATCTGGGTGCCACATGGTGCGACTCGCCAGCTTTAGCGATGCAGAACTGTGAGGTCGTGATGTCGATTGTTGGCTACCCCAAAGACGTTGAGCAGATCTATTTTGGCAAAGATGGTCTGCTCAACGCGGCAGTTCCTGGTCAGTACCTGATTGACATGACTACCAGTCGACCAGCCTTAGATCAAAAAATCGCCGCCACGGCTCCGGCTGGCGTGCATATTTTGGATGCCCCGGTTTCGGGCGGAGATCTGGGCGCTAAAAACGGCACGCTGACGATTATGGTGGGCGGTAAAAAGGCCGACTGCGAATATCTGACGCCCCTGTTTAAACAGATCGGCAAAGACGTCAACTGGTTTGGTCCGGCCGGTAGTGGCCAGCATGCCAAGATGGCCAACCAGATTATGATTGCCGGTACGATGACGGGGATGTGTGAGATGCTGGTCTATGCCAAAGCAGCTGGACTTGATTTGCCAACAGTAATCAAAACGGTTGGTGGTGGGGCCGCCGCTAACTGGAGTTTGGACAATTATGCACCACGCATCTTGAAAAATGATTTTACGCCGGGCTTTTTTGCCAAGCACTTCTTAAAAGATCTGCGAATTGCCCTTGATGAGGCCGCGCGCATGAAACTGCAGCTGCCAGCGACTAAGGAAGCCGCGCGTCTGTATGAAATTCTGGTTGATGAAAAGCAGCTGGGCAATGATGGCACGCAGGCTTTGATCAAATTATGGTGGAATTAATCCGCAAAAAAATCTCAATTTATGGTTGACAATCAATCATCGCCGTTATAGTATGATTACAACAAAATTAGAAATTGCTTAGAAGAGATGAGTAGTCGCGGGCAGCCCTTAAAGAGAACCGGGTTAGGTGAGAGCCGGGATCGTGAA
>OLPK01000233.1_pt1 | contig 69360 bp, 64 predicted proteins | sample 1672261 | NCBI WGS metagenome assembly OLPK01 (sample SAMEA3136665, study PRJEB25190) | human gut metagenome
ACCGCCGCGACTAAAGTCACAAATATAGGGGTTAGACTCTCTTCGGGGGCGTCTCCTTTGCCTGCGGCAAATTCCTATTTTTGTAACACTTTTGTTATACATTCTTATCCCACCTGTAAAGAAAAATAACACTTCTGTTATGGTACTTCCACAGCAAAAATATTATAATAAAATTATAGGAAATGTAGTACAGAAGATAGCATTTAAAGCACATTAAAAAAGCATTTAAATAGCGTATTATCTACACCACATTCCAAGTTCAAAAGGCAGGAGGGATTCCCTATGAAGAAAAGATTAAGTACAATTTTAGCCACATTACTCATGACAGTAACACTTATTCCATTTGCTCCAGTACATGCAAAGGCAGCATCAGCAGATGTGACCAGACAGATGGCAGGGAATCGTCAGATAAAGGATATCAGTAAGAAGATGACAGCATATACGACAGCGATGAACATAAGCGTATGGTCCACTACCAAGCCAGTAAAGATGAAGCTTAACGATAATCAGAAGTTATCCATCGCCGTATTTGTAAGATATAATTACAAAGGTGACTACAGCTATACAGCGAAGGAGCTTCGTTCCGAGACTAAGAAGCTTTTTGGTAAGAGCGCTTCTGTCAGCAAGATTAAGAGCAGCAAGAAAAATAAGAATCAGGCAATGTTCGTATGTAGCTCCGACAGTAAGTTCTATAAAGATCCATACATGTACTGTGGCGGAGAGTTCGGAGATATGATTCCAGATTATAAGATTAAAAAGGTTGTACGTACTGGTAAGAATACCTACACAGTAACGACACAGAACAGATATGGAATCTACGGAGAGAAAGGCAGAACCAATATTGGAACAACAACACTGAAGCTTAAAAAGACAGCGGCAGGATATGTTGTGAAGGGCATTAGTTATCAGTATAATGGGAGATAAGTAATATAATAATTATAAATTGTAGAAGAGGAGAATGCAGTTAAGCATTCTCCTTTATTTTATTTTACAGAAAGTATTTTGCAAATACATGTGGACTGTAACTTAAAAATCAATGGGACAGTCCACTATAGGAATGTTATCGTTGAAAACGATACTTTTAATATTTCTAAGGAAAATTTCTAAAAATTATTTCCAATCCCCTGCCCATTCCATTTTCTATATACAAAATAGTAAAAAATTGATAACAAAGCAACAAAATGAAGTAAAGTTTTGGTGAAAAATTGAAAATATAGTCTGACTTTACTAAAAATAACTAGATTAAAACATCGAAATTAGGCATATTTAAGAATATGACAAAAATGAAATATATGGTATACTTTATTCATTATGAAGAGCTGTATATTTTTTTGACTTTTAATAGGAAGAAGTTACAGCAGCTCCGGAATATTTTAATTTACATTTCGGATAGGAATTCTATCCAAATTATTACTTGCAGAAGAAGTATGAGAAAAACGATTATCAGATAAAGGAGAAAGACTGGATTTCGCGGGGATGGAAATTCTTTTACTTCATTTGATAATCAGCACAAGAAACAGGATTGGGGAAAGTATATGTATAAGAAAAGTGTACAGGGCTGGCTAAAGCACCTGGATTTTATGATCTTAGACGTAGTATGTCTATGGATTTCTTTTACGCTTGCATTCAATATGCGACATGGGTCGCTTGATGTACTGGCGAATTCTTTATACCGTGATATGATGTGGAGCCTCGCACTCATGGATATCGTGGTAATTTTTTTCTTTGATTCCCTGAAGAATGTACTGAAACGTGGATTCTATCAGGAATTTGTTATGACAGTCAAACAGACCTGTCTCATCACCTTATGTTCCGTATTTTATTTATTTACATTTAAGGAAGCAGAGAATTATTCAAGACTTGTACTTGGATATACAGCAGCGCTGTATTTATTACTCAGTTACGTCCTGCGCTGTCTTTGGAAGAATTGTCTCCGCAAATACTTTGGCGGAGCCGAAAAGCGTTCTCTCCTTATCGTAACCGTATCAGATATCGTTGATACCGTTATAGACAACATTAAAAATAAGAATTATGGTGATTATTTTGTTACAGGAGTATGTATCCTGGATAAAAAGGCAAAAGGCCGCGTCATCGACGGTGTAACAGTTGTAGCCGACGAAGACGACTTGGTTGAATATGTATGCCGCGAATGGGTGGATGAAGTATTTATCAACATCCCAGAAAGCGAGCCATATCCGGCAGAACTTCTTGATAAATTCATCGAGATGGGTGTTGTCGTACATATGAAGCTTGCCAAGTCCCAGAACTTACTCGGCAAGAAACAGTTCGTAGAACATCTTGGAACATACACTGTACTCACAACAAGTATTAACAGCGTAAGCCGCCGCCAGATCATCTTAAAGAGAATGATGGATATTGCAGGAGGACTTGCAGGATGCATTATTACCGGAATCCTCTGCATCTTTGTAGGACCGGCCATCTATATCCAGTCACCGGGGCCAATCTTCTTCAAGCAGACCCGTGTCGGAAAGAACGGAAAGATGTTCCAGATGTATAAGTTCCGAAGTATGTACATGGATGCCGAAGAACGCAAAGCCGAACTCATGAAGGAAAACCGTGTACAGGACGGCATGATGTTCAAGCTCGACTTTGACCCTCGAATCATCGGCAGCAAGAAGCTCCCGGACGGCACAATCAAAAAAGGTGTCGGCAACTTCATCCGTGACTGGAGCTTGGATGAATTCCCGCAGTTCCTTAATGTACTGAAGGGAGTCGGCGGTATAATAGAGCCAACCGAGAAAAAGCTTGATTTTACAGGGTTTTCGCTGGCTTAGCTAGGTTCCTTAGTATGATTCTTATGATTTGTCATTAAAGGAAACCAATCGTATTTCCAGCGGGAATATATATAATAAAGTGGTTTCCTGGATGCTTATTTGACCCAATCATAAATAAGTAAATGAGAATCATAAATAATAGGAGGTAATGGCTGAGGCTGCGGATGTCCATCAAAAGACGTTCACAGGTTATCTGTCGTTGGAGAGAAATATAAGAAATAAATGAGAAAAAAGAGATAAGAAAGTAGCCCTCGATTTTGTCGGGGGGGGGGTACAGTAAGGGAGATATGAAATGCTAGGAATATCAAAACGAAAGTGTACGATGGATACCCCAGTACATATTAATGGGAATGAAAAGAAAAAGAAAACTGAATATCGAAACTCTTATATTGCATATCTAAATATTCAAAATGTGATTCCCATGAGCTGCTTACTTGTGTTTGGGGTATGGCTATGGACGGAATTACATATCTCAACAAATCTTAACATATTCCGGATTAATGCTCTTCTTTGTGTAGCAATAATCCTATCTAGTTTTAAATCACTCAAATTTGAAGGCAATTTCTACAATTGTGGGGACGATTGTAGATTAACAAATAGATTACAAAAAAATGGAAGGGGAAAGAAAAAAATCTATGTATAGAAAAGATTCTGAAGGATGGTTAAAACACACAGATTTTATAATCTTAGACATGATCTGTTTGCAATTAGCGTATGTTCTGGCATATGCAATTAGCGGATATGGATTTAATCCGTATGAAACAATTATTTATCGAAATATGGCAGTTTTCCTTGAACTGGCAGATCTGGTTATGATTTTTGCATATGGCACCATGAAAAGCGTGTTAAAGAGAGGATACTATCGTGATTTTGTAGTTACGTTAAATCATGCGATTATGGTAGGTGCCTTAGCGGTTTTATATTTATTCCTGCTTCATGAAGGGCAGGACTTTTCAAGATTAACATTGATGCTGACCATAATAATTTATTTAGTAATGACGTATGTTGTCAGAGAACTTTGGAAAAAACTTCTGCGAAAACAGATGAAGGATGGCGGAGAACGTAAACTACTGATTGTAACATCAGAAGATGTGGCTGAACAAGTAGTGTTAAGTATGCAGGAAAACAATTATGCCAGATTCTCATTGGCTGGTGTAGCTGTAATTGATGCGGACTGGACTGGAAGAGAAATTCATGGAGTTCCGGTAGTTGCCAACGAAGAGACTGCAGCAATGTATGTATGTCAGGAATGGATTGACGAAGTTCTGATTGTTGTTTCAGAAGTTCTTCCGTATCCGTCAGAGTTAATTGAGCAATTATCAGAGACAGGAGTAACCATTCATCTTAATCTTGCAAAGATCACAAGTGTGCCAGGGAAAAAACAGTTTGTGGAAAAGGTTGGTAATTACACAGTCCTTACGACAAGTATTAATTATGCATCAACCAGACAGTTAATGTTAAAACGATTGATGGATATTGCGGGTGGATTAGTTGGATGTATTTTTACCGGAATCATTTGTATTTTTGTCGGACCGGCAATTTATATTGCATCACCGGGACCAATTTTCTTTGCTCAGGAACGAGTAGGAAAGAATGGAAAGAAATTTAAAATGTACAAGTTCCGCAGTATGTATATGGATGCCGAAGAACGTAAGGCAGAGCTTATGAAAGATAACAAACTTGGAGATGGAAAGATGTTTAAACTGGACTTTGATCCCCGTGTTATCGGAAATAAGATACTTCCAGATGGGACACATAAGACAGGAATCGGTGATTTTATCAGACGAACAAGTTTAGATGAATTTCCGCAATTCTTTAACGTATTACGTGGCGATATGTCGATTATAGGTACTCGCCCACCCTTGATTTCAGAAACGAATCTGTATGAGCTTCACCATCGTGCAAGGCTGGCAATTAAGCCTGGAATCACTGGCATGTGGCAGGTAAGCGGACGAAGTGATATTACCGATTTTGAAGAAGTAGTTCGTCTTGATAAAGAGTATATCACAAACTGGAACATTGGGCTAGACATAAAGATTCTGTTTAAAACAGTATTAGTTGTGTTTAAGAAAGATGGATCAATGTAAATCCTACAAGCAGCTTATTTTATAGAGAGAATAAGCTGCGAAAGGATAATTATAGATAAGTTATAAATATAATAACAGGAGAATTTAAATGATTATTACAAAAACACCTTTTAGAATGTCCTTTTTTGGTGGAGGAACCGATATGCCATCATTTTTTCGTGAAAATGGAGGCTCCGTGTTATCAACAACATTTGACAAATATTGTTATGTAAATGTACGCCATTTACCACGCTTTTTTGATTATTCAACGGAACTTTCTTATTCAAAAACAGAAAGAGTAACTAATATAGAAGATATTCAGCATCCGGCAATCAAAAATGCAATGAAGTTTTTGGATATGCATGAAATTCGTTTGACATATGAGGCTGATTTACCTGCTCGTTCTGGTTTGGGAACAAGTAGTTCTTTTGCAGTAGGTATGTTGAATGCTTTTTATGCTTTGAAAGGAAAATATGCGGATAAGAAAAAACTGGCAGATGAGGCAATTTATTTGGAAAGAGAACTTTGTCAGGAAGCTGGTGGTTGGCAGGATCAGATAGCAGCTTCATTTGGCGGTTTTAATCGTATTAATTTTACAGATGAGGGCTATGATGTACTTCCACTAATCATTTCACCAGAAAGAAAAAAACAACTTAATCAGAATTTGATGATGTTCTTTACTGGATTTACACGTTTTTCATCAGATGTTCAGAAAGCAAATGCAGCAGGAAAAGTAGACAAGACAGCACAGCTTAAAGAAATGCTTTCTTTAGTAGATGATGCGGAAAAGGTATTAACAGATAAAACAGTCGATTTAGATGAATTTGGACGCATGTTAGATCATACATGGAAATTAAAAAGACAAACTGGAAATGCAGTTTCTACAAGCAATATAGATATTCTGTATGAAAAAGGAATCAAAGCTGGTGCATTAGGAGGAAAATTACTTGGTGCAGGTGGAGGCGGTTTCTTAGTATTTTATGTACAACCAGAAAAACAAGCAGAAGTTAGAGAAGCAATGAAGGAATTGATGTATATTCCATTTTCTTTTGAAGATGGAGGAACAAGAGTTATTCATTACACTCCAGAATCATATGAACCATTAGTGTAAGGAGAAATAAAACATGAAAGTTGTAATTATGGCGGGTGGAAAGGGAACAAGAATTTCTTCAGTTGCCAGTGATATTCCAAAACCTATGATCAAAATTGAAGGTAAACCTGTTTTAGAACATGAAATTGAATGTTTAAGAGATCAAGGATTTAAAGATATTATTCTCACTGTGAGCCATTTGGGTAATATAATAATGGATTATTTTGGTGATGGAAGTGGTATTTCACCAGTAACAGGTAAAAGTTTTGGAGTGAATATTGAATACTATTTTGAAAAAGAGCCATTAGGAAATGCAGGAGCTTTATTCAAGATTAAAGATAAGCTGACAGAAGATTTTCTACTTTTAAATGCAGATGCTATGTTTGATGTGGACTTTAATCGTTTTGTTAAATTCCATAAATCCCATGGTGGACTGGTTACTTTATTTACTCATCCTAATAGTCATCCGTATGATAGTGGACTGATTATAGCAAATGAAAATGGTATTGTACAGAAGTGGCTGGCAAAAGAAGATGAAAGACCATTGTATTATAAAAATAGAGTAAACGCTGGCCTTCATGTGATGTCACCGGAAATTTTGAAACAAAATATTGATACTCCTAAAATTGATTTAGATAGACAGCTTTTAAAACCTTTATCTGGAACAGGCAAAATGTTTTGCTATGACAGCCCGGAATATGTAAAAGATATGGGAACACCAGATAGATACTATGCAGTATGTGAAGATTTTAAAGCCGGACATGTACAGGGAAAAAACTTAAAGAATAAGCAGAAAGCAATTTTCCTTGATAGAGATGGGACAATTAACAAATATGTTGGATTTTTAAGAAATATTAATGAATTTGAATTGATTGATGGAGTATCCAAGGCAATCAAAAAAATAAACGAATCTGGATATTTAACAATTGTTGTAACAAACCAGCCAGTAATTGCTCGTGGCGAAGTGAGTTTTGATGAATTAGATGAAATTCATAATAAGATGGAAACTTTATTGGGCAAAGATGGAGCATATATAGACGGTCTTTATTATTGTCCACACCATCCGCATAAAGGATATGAAGGAGAAAGACCTGAATTAAAAATAGAGTGTGAATGTAGAAAACCGAAGCCAGGAATGCTTATGAAAGCAGCAAAAGATTTTAATGTAGATTTAGAGAAATCTTGGATGATAGGTGACGGTGAAAATGATGTTTTGGCAGGAAAAAATGCTGGATGTAAAACGGTATTAATTGGCAATCAGGATTATCAACAGGATTATACAGTCTCATCATTAAAAGAGTTTGTAGATAGAAGGTTGTAATTGGTAAAAAAGGAGTTTTAGAGCAATGAGAAAACTAGAAGAAAGATTACAGAAACATATTGATTTATTAGTAGAAAGATACCCTGCATTAAAAATTATTGAACAGTCTATTATTGATGCGTATTTAGTCATGGAAGAATGCTATGAAAACGGTGGAAAATTGTTAATTGCAGGAAATGGTGGTTCAGCAGCGGACTCAGAGCATATAGCTGGTGAATTGATGAAAAGATTTAAAACTCCCCGTCCGGTTAAAAAAGAATTTGCAGATAAACTTATTGCGATTGATCCAGAGAGAGGAACTCAACTTGCAAATAATCTGGAATGTTCATTAATGGCGATTCCATTAGTGGCACATGAAGCGTTAACTACAGCATATATTAATGATGTTGATGGTTTAGGTGTATTTGCACAGCAGTTATTTGGATTTGGAAAAGAAGGAGATGTATTCTTAGGAATTTCCACCTCTGGAAATAGTAAAAATGTGTTGCCTGCTACTGTAGTTGCACGTGCTTTGGGTATTAAGGTTATCGGTCTTACTGGAGCAAAAGGAGGAGAATTAGCTGAAGTAGCAGATGTTGCTGTCAAGGCTCCAGAAACAGAAACATATATGGTTCAGGAGTTGCATTTACCAATATATCATTGTTGGTGTTTAATGCTTGAAGATAAATTCTTTGGTTGTGAATAGGAAAGAAAAAATGGAAAAACAAAAATTATTAAATACATATGTGAATAATGTAGATATGAGTGAAACTCTTTTAGCAATTGATAATATGATAGAAAGTGCAGAAAAAACGTATGTAGTTGCTATAAATGTGGACGTTGTTATGAAAATTGAGAAGGATCCATATCTTAAAAAGATTACAGATAATGCAGATATGGTATTAGTTGATGGAAAGCCATTAGTTTGGATTTCTAAGATTCATAAAAAGCCTGTAAAGGCTAAAATATCTGGATCTGATTTAGTCCCATTATTATGTGCAGAAGCTGCTAGTAAGGGATATTCTTTGTTTATTATTGGAGGCAAAGATGGTATTGCGGAAAAAGCGAAATTAAAATTAGAGCAACAATATCCGAAAATTAATATTGTAGGAACTTATGCACCACCATTTGGATTTGAGAAAGATGAAAATGAGTTAGAAAAAATTAATAGTATGATTTCTGAAAAAAAGCCAGATGTATTGATTGCATGTTTTGGTTGTCCGAAACAGGAAAAATGGATTTATGAAAATTATCAAAAATATGACGCCAAGGTTTCAATTTGCGCAGGAGCTACTGTAGATTTTTTGGCAGGAAATGTTAATAGGGCACCAAAATGGATGAGTGATCATGGGTTAGAGTGGTTTTATCGCTTTTTACAGGAACCAAAGAGAATGTTTAAAAGATATTTTATTGATGATGTAAAAATATTGTCATTGATTTTTAAATATAGGAAATGAACTTTATTTAGTTAGTGTATGAATATAGATTAAATAAAAGTACAGGAGCAGGTAAAATGAAACACAAGAATAAAGAAAAAGTACTCATGTGTTGTTCTGAACTATCAGTTAAAGGTGGTATGGTATCTGTAGTAAAAAACTACTTAAACTATCCTGACTGGGACAACTATGAAATAGTATATATACCAACACATACAGAAAAAAATAAAATTATTGTTGCTGCATATTTTGCGATTGCGTATATAAAGATTTTATGTACTGTATTAACAAAAAATATTAAAATTGCACATTTGCATACCGCAGAGAGAGGAAGTTTTTTTAGAAAAGCAATATTAGTTAGAACATTAAAAAAATTAGGTGTAAAAACTATTATGCATCATCATGCAGCTGAATTTGAAGAATTTTATGCACAGTTGTCAGATTCTAAAAAAGAATATGTAAAAGAAACTTTGGAGATGACAGATTTAAATATTGTATTAAGTAGGAGGCTTATTTCTATGATAACAAGTAAGGCACCTAATGCAAAAGTTGAGGTGCTTTACAATGCTGTGCCAACGTATAAAAACAATCCTCGAAATAAAGAGGCTAAAAATGTTTTGTTTTTAGGTAGGCTAGGAAAAAGAAAAGGAACATATGATCTTTTACATGCTATCAAAAATATAGAAAGAGATTTACCAAGTGATGTGAAATTTTATCTTTGTGGAGATGGAGATATTGAAGGAATAAATAACGAAATTGATAAATTAAATATTTCAAAATGGATTGCACATGTTGGATGGATTGACTCAAATGAAAAACAAGAAATATATAAGAACATAGCGATTAATGTACTTCCTTCTTACAATGAAGGGTTACCAATGTCTATATTAGAGACTATGGCATATGGAATTCCGAGTATCACAACTAATATTGCCTCTATTCCAGAAGTTGTTGTAGATGGAGTTAATGGCTTTTTAATTAATCCTGGTGATATAGATGCATTATCAGATAAGCTAAAAATATTATTAAATGATAGCATATTATGCAATGGTATGGGGGAACAAGCCTACAATTTAATTACAGAAAACTTTGGATTATCTACACATATTTTTCACCTAAAACAGATGTACGCTAAAGTGTTGGAGAATGAATGATGTTTGGTAAAATAAGAGAATTGATAAAAAGGATATATTTGAAACGTTTAATTAACAGAGGATTAATTGTCGGGAATGATTTTCAAATGGAAAAAGGATGTAACATTGATGCTAATTTTCCGTGGTTAATTGAAATTGGAAATAATGTTACGTTGGCATCATGGGTATATATAGTTGCTCATGATGGAGCCTCAAAGAAACAAGTAGGATATTCAAGAGTTGGTAGAATAACTATAGGAAATAATGTTTTTATTGGTGCAAGATCTATAGTTTTGTCAAATGTGAAAATAGGTGATAATTCAGTTGTAGGTGCTAATTCTGTAGTTACAAAAGATGTACCTTCTGGTGTTGTTGTTGCTGGAAATCCAGCAAAAATAATTTTAACAATAGAGGAATACAAAAAAAAATTACAAACTTCAATGAATAATAGTCCTGTATATGAATTCGAGTACACTATATCAGGTGGTATAGATGATAAAAAAATGAAAGAAATGAAAAAAGAATTGACTCATACAGGGGGATTTGTTATATGATACAAATTAAACTATATCGAGTATTAATTCAATGTTTTATATTGTTTTCATTTACTACATTTACATATTCTTTATGGCCTAGTTTTTTTCCAATAAATCGAATACTTGGTTTTGTCATAATATTAATTGTTCTTCTTTTATATATAAAAAATGCAAAAAAGAAAGAAATAATGGTGTTATTTTTGTCAGGCGGATTAGTATTAATAAATTTATTAATGAGTTCTATTGATAGAGGACAAAGTATTAATGATGCTATATATTGGATGATAGTAATTCTTTTATTGATGAAAATAGCTAATCCATATGTACGAGATAAACTTATTAAAGAGCTTTTTCACTGTAAAAAACTAATTAAAGTTGTAGTTACGCTTAATAATATTGTTGTTATTTATAGTTTATTAACGCCTAGTGGATATTCGACAGCATGGGGAGGTACATTTTTTAGGGGATTTGCATATTCAGAACATTCATTATCGTGTGCATGTTGTATATCATTAGCATTAACATTAGTTTCTATTAAAGATTATAAAAATGTTTTTATTAAAATGGCATGGTTAATTCCATGTTCAGTAGCAATTCTTCAATCTGGTGCTAGAACATATATTGTATCGTTAGCTGTTATTTGGTACTTTTTTTATAGGTATTGTATTGAAAAATTTTCGGCAAAACTACTTATTTTACCGATTTTTATTATTGTAGCATCATATTTTATTCTTAATTCTGGCTTTTTAGAAAAGATGACAACAAGTGCTACAAATGAATATTCGTCATTAAATCCTATAGAAGCTTTTACAAATGGTAGAACTGCTTTTTGGGTTATTGATTTACATGCTTATTTTGAGGGAAACTTTTTAAATAAGCTTGTGGGTAATGGTTTTGATTATGTTTATTATATTAATAAAACTAGATATGGATTACAAATTTGGGCACATAATGATTTTGTCAACGTTTTATTATGTAATGGGATTATTGGAATATGGGTTTATTTTTATTCATACTTTTGCGTATTTAGAGAATCCTGGAGAAACATGAAGAAATTAGATGCAATACTGCTGAGTTTATTTTTATTGATTATCGCATTAATTAATGGATTATTTGTATACCAGCATTATTTATATAGTTTTGTTATTATGTATCTCCTTGCAAGTTGTTTTAATAATAAAGAATTAGTTTACAGACAAGAGGTGAAATGATTTATGGCATTATTTACAATTACACACAAATACTTGAATAATTCGGAAATGATTCAAGGATTTCAATATTTATATGTAGGTGCATATCGACAAGCTGAAAGAAGAAAAGATTTTATTTATGATGATGATGGTGATAATATATCTGTAAAAAACAGCAATTATTGTGAGTTGACAGGTCTTTATTGGATTTGGAAGAATAGTAAGGATCCGTATGTGGGAATTTGTCATTACAGAAGATTCTTTACCAAGAACAGTTTATCACTCAAAAAAAAATATTTTTATACTTATAATGAACTTGAGAAAATGCTTGAGAAGACAGATTGCTTAGTAGCGGATAGATTATATGTTCAAGATGATACAATATATGATCATTATGCCCGCTATCATTTTAAAAAAGATTTAGATATATTGGGTAAATTAATTGAAGAAGAATTTCCGGATTATAAAGATGCTTTTAAAGATGCTTTTTCAAAAAATTATTTTTATCCTTGTAATATGATGTTTTGTAAAAAAGAATTATTTGATGACTATGCAAAATGGCTATTTGATTTAATGGGGAAATTTGAGTCATTGATTGATATTTCAGAATATTCTACTGATCAAGCGAGAATATTTGGATTTTTGACAGAGCGCTTATTGAATGTGTGGATAATAAAAAATAACCTTAAGGTTAAGGAATTGCCTATGATACAAACAGATAGCTCTTTAAAATTTAGAATACATATGATTCTTAATAAAATATTCAAATGTTCTATTAAAGAAGGAAATAAATATTTAAAATAGAATTTTTGTATTACAGCATTAGAAGAAAATGGGAGATAGTTAATTTATGAAAAAGAAGATTGGTATTATTACATATCATTCCGCATATAACTTTGGTTCTGTACTTCAGGCATATGCAACTCAAAAAATTTTAGAAACCTTAGGATATGAAGCAACAATTCTCAATTATAGAATGAAGTCACAATATGAATACTATAGTATAATACATATTAAGCAAGGATTGAAAAGCTTTTTAAAGGATTTGCTGCATATACCTCAGATAAAACAATATATAGCTCGAAAAAATAGATTTGAAAAATTTATTTCAAGTCTTAATCTTACTCATGAGTTTGCAGAACCAGATGAGGCAAAGCACTTTGAAAATCAATTTGATATATTTATAAGTGGCAGTGATCAAATTTGGAATAAACATTCTAATGAGTTGGATTCAGTAGATTGGAGTTATATGGATCCATATTTGCTTACTTTTACAAATAAGAAAAAAATATCATATGCATCTTCAATTGTTAATATGACTTCTGATGAATTAAAAATGATAGCAAGTAAAATTGCGGTATTTGATTATATCAGTTTTAGAGAAGCTGAATCATGTACTAGATTAATGGAGGTTGCGGGAATAAGTAGTGAAGCTGTTATTGATCCGACCTTATTATTAGAAAAGGAAAATTGGATGCCTTTAATGGGGGAGTTACCGGGAAATTTAAAAGGGAAAAAATATGTATTATACTATGCATTAGATGGTATTAAGAAGACAACTGAAATTTTACCTAAACTTCAAAAATTTGCAGGAGATAGAGGGTGTATTTTAGTAATGATAACTCCGTTGGCATATTTTGTTGGAAATAAAAAAACTTATAATATGATAGAAGCAGGTCCTAAAGAATTTTTATCACTTATATATAATGCGGAAGTTGTATTAACAAATTCGTATCACGGAACTTTGTTTTCAATAAATTTGGGAGCGGAATTTTATACACTTCGAGATCCAAAGAGTAAAGATCAGAGGATAACAAGTATTCTTGATATATTAGGACTATCTCATAGAATTGTTGCTTCTCCGGAAGATATAAAAAATAGATCAGAAAAAATTGATTATGAGACGGTATGGAAGACAAGAAATATCTATAAAAATAAATCTTTGGAGTATTTAAAAAAATCAATTGGAGAAGCAGATGAATAATTTTATAAAGAAGGAAATATGTACTGCGTTAGACTGCGTTGGATGTGGTGTATGTGTATCTGTTTGCCCTCAAAGATGCATAAGCATGGAAGAAAACAAAGAGGGCTTTTTATATCCGGTGATAGATATTGAAAAATGTATTAATTGTGGGTTATGCGAGAAAAAATGTCCTCAAAATATGGCTCATAATACGGAAACATCAAAATTTTATATGGCATGGCATAAAAATAGAGAAATACTCATGAAAAGTTCTTCAGGAGGAGTGTTTTCTGCGTTAGCAAATTGGATACTGGATAGAGACGGAATTATAGTAGGAGCTACATTCAATTCAAAAACAAGAGAAGTGTCGCATGAGTTAATAAATGAGTATAGGCAGTTAGATGAGTTAAGATTAAGTAAGTATTATCAAAGTAAAACTGAACATATTTTTCCTTTGGTAAGAGAACAAATAAAGCAGGGAAAATTAGTATTGTTTACAGGTACAGCTTGTCAAATTGCAGCTTTGAATAGTTTTTTAGGAAAATTAGATATAAAAAATTTGATAACATTAGATGTTTTATGCCATGGAGTTGCAAGTAAAAAAGTAGTAGAAGAATATATTAAATCAAAAGAGAAAGAATACGGTAAAAAAATTATTGATTTTCGATTTAGGGTTAAAGAAGGTAAAGAAGGTTGGGAGGCTGGAAGTGGAACACGAATGAAATTATTTTTTACTGATGGAACAAGTGTAACACAGGATAAGTATACAGATACTTATTTTGTAGGATTTAATAGCAATATCTTTTTAAGAGAAAGTTGTTACAATTGCAAGTATTGTGGGCAAGAACGCATTGCCGATTTTACAGCAGCTGATTTTTGGGGAGTAACTAATAAGAGAGTAAGCAAACAACAATTATATGATGGAGTATCTGTACTATTGGTGAATACGGATAAGGCAAAAAAAATTTTACCAGATTTAAGTAGTACACTGAATGTTGTGGACATAGATCCTATGGAAGCTATTCCATACAATAGAGCATTTGAAAGACCTAATAGTCGTCCAGAAGAAAGAGCTTCTTTTTTTGAATTATTAGAAAAAAAAGGATTTGATGGGGCTGTTAAACAGCTTAATTCTCGTTATTATAGAAATATAACGATTAAAAAGATTTTAAAAAAGATATTACCTAATGGAGTCTATAAAAATCTTATAAATAAGGGATAATTATATTTAATTAAGGGAAGGAGACATAATGGAGCAGAGTCGTGAAGCTAAATTGGTAAAAAATACCCTTATATATACAGTTAGTAATTTTGGCTCAAAAGTTTTAACATTTTTAATTGTGCCATTATATACATATTATTTAACTACCGAAGAATTTGGCACATATGATACAATTATTTCTTTTATGAATTTACTCGCACCTATCTGTATATTAGCAATACATGAGGGACTTTTGAGATGGCTATTAAAATCAAACGAAAAACATGGTGATATTTTAGGGTCTGGTTTAGGACTATTATTTACTTTTATTGTTATAACAGATACAATAACATTTGTTGTATGTTCAATATTTCATTGGAAATATACATTTGTTTTTATCGCTCTTTTAACAGCGTTTGCCTTGCACAATTGTTTCCAATTTATTGCAAGGGGAGAAAAAGAGAATAAAGTATTTGCTATATCAGGCATAATTTACACAATGGTTATGTTGTCACTGAATATTTTATTTGTTATGGTGTTTCGATTTGGGGTTCAAGGTATGTTATGGTCAATGACGTTAGCATATTGCTCAGATGTAGTATATTTGATATTTTCTTTAAGAAAGAAATTACGTTTAAAGGAAATGCGATTTAATAAAACGCTTGCATTTTCAATGTTATCATTTTCAATTATGCTTGTCCCAAATAGTGTAAGCTGGTGGATAATGAATGCTTCCGATCGTATTATGTTAACAATGATGGTAGGTGCCGCAACAACAGGGATATATTCTTTAGCGAATAAATTTCCGTCTATAGTTACAATATTACATTCTTTATTTTATCAAGCATGGCAGGAACAGGCAGTGCTTGAATACGATAGTGAAGGTAGAGATACTTACTACACTAATGTTTTTAATACATATATGAAGTTAGCGTGTTGTGCAGTAGCAGTGTTGATCCCGTTATCTAAAATAATTATTTTGTTTTTTATGAATAAAAGTTATGCATCTTCGTATCAGTATTTAGGAATATTATATTTAGGATCATTGTTTTCATCATTTGCAGGATTTTATGGAACAGGATATATTAGTGCTAAAGATACAAAAAATGCAATGAAGACAACGATTGTAGGTGCAGTTATTAATTTGATTGTTAATTTATTATTAATACCCGTAATTGACATTTGGGCAGCGTGTTTATCTACTGTATGCGGGAATATTGTAGTGTGGGCAATGAGAGTAAAACACACAAAAAAATATTTCAAAATTTCTGTCGATTGGAAATCATTTTATTTTATTATGATTGTTAATGTAGCTTTTACATTCTTAAATTGTTTTAGTAATAATATTATTACATTTTTAATGATTGGGTTCGCAATAGTTATATCTATAGTAATAAATAAAACAGTAATATTAAATGCATTTTATGTGCTAAAAAAGAAAGTGGTGAAGGAATGAAAAAATATGATTATTTGGTAGTAGGTTCAGGTTTATATGGTGCTATTTTTGCTCATGAGGCAAAAGCTAGGGGAAAGTCAGTTCTTGTTGTAGATAAACGCCCTAATATTGCAGGAAATATTTATACTGAAAATATAGAAGGAATTAATGTGCATGTTTATGGTGCTCATATTTTCCATACAAATAATACAAAAGTTTGGAAATATATTACACAGTTTGCTGAGTTTAACCGTTTTACAAATAGTCCTGTAGCAAATTATAAAGGTGAGCTTTACAGTTTACCTTTTAATATGTATACATTTAACAAGATGTGGGGAGTTGTTACACCGGCTGAAGCTATGGCAAAAATTGAGGAGCAGAGAAAAGAAATAGTAGGTGAACCTAAAAATTTAGAGGAACAGGCAATTTCTCTTGTGGGACGAGATATTTTTGAAAAATTAGTCAAGGGATATACAGAAAAACAATGGGGACGTGATTGTAAAGAATTACCAGCATTTATTATTAAACGTCTTCCAGTACGTTTAACATTTGATAATAATTATTTTAATGCTCTTTATCAGGGAATTCCTATAGGCGGATATACTAAGTTAATAGAAAATGTTTTAGAGGGCATAGAAGTGCGTTTAAATACAGATTATTTAGAGAATAAATCAGACTGGGATTCCTTAGCAGAAAAAATAATTTATACAGGTCCAATAGATGCATATTTTGATTACAAATTAGGTACATTAGAATACCGTTCAGTCCGTTTTGAAACTGAATTATTGGAACAACCAAATTTTCAGGGAAATGCTGCAGTAAATTATACTGATCGAGAGACTCCATGGACACGTATAATTGAGCATAAATGGTTTGAATTTGGTAAAGATGTAGCAGGAAATGAATTACCAAAAACCGTTATTAGTCGAGAATATTCATCTGAATGGAAACCAGGTGATGAACCTTATTATCCAGTTAATGATAATAAAAATGGTGAATTGTATGGAAAATACAAAAAAATAGCAGACAAGGAGGAAAAAACTATATTTGGTGGAAGACTAGGGGAATATAAATACTATGATATGGATGCAACAATTGATTCAGTTTTAAATTTGTGTGAAAAAGAGTTTGGAGATAGATAAATGCAGGATAGCATTAATAAGATACGACGATATGACATAGATTTATTGAAATTTATTGCATGTGTTATGGTGGTGATATTGCATGGAATAGAACCTGGGGGGTATACAACAGATAATATATTTGCTGGGGAGTTTTGGAATTCCATTGTTTTTTGTGGTTAATGGATATTTACTATCACAGAAATATATTGACTTTAAATTTGCAAATGAGAAGCTTTGTAAATATTTTAAATTTATGTTGCTTTGGGCTGTTATCTGTGGTATTCCTTTTTCAATAATCGAGCATAGAATTATGGTCTTTTATTTGATTAAGGACGCTTTTTGTGGAAAGGGACTGTTATTTCACTTATGGTTTTTAGCAGCATTAATAATTTTATATTATATGAAAGCATGTACACGTTGGCTTGGAAAGTATGTTAAGTTTTCATTGATAGTAATTTCTCTAATTATTTGTATGGCATTGTCCTTTGTATTCATTATAAATATTATTATCAAACAAAAATATAATGTAGAAATTAGAGATATTGTGCCACCGTGTCTTCGGGTGATTACAAATGGAGGTTTTTTTATACTTGGATTTTATTTAAAAGACATAGATGAGATTAAGTATAATAGATGTATTTTAGTAGTTGCATTGCTGGTTTCTATTTTGAGTTTAAATTTACTTTCATATATGACTAATAACATATGGGCATCATCTATGTATCCATCTATTCCAGTTTTTTTGGGCGTAGTAATTTTATTTTTATTGGTAACGAGAATACCATTGAAATTTTCTTCTAATAAAATTAAAGTATTATCTACAAGTACTGGAATTTGGATATTGCACCCGTTTATATTAAGAATGATTAATAAAATATGTCGTGGACTATTTGGCGAAATTACTATATGCGGGAAAATAGCTATTGTCATAGCAACAATAGCTATTTCAGGAATAATTACATATTATATGAAAAAAAATAAATACCTATCATTTTTGGTAAAAATTTAAATATTGAAAGATAATGAGAGAGAAAATATGAAGATTACTTTAGTTATTATGGCTGCTGGTATCGGTTCCCGATTCGGCGGTGGAATTAAACAACTTACTCCAGTTGGTTTAAATGGAGAGATTATCATGGATTATTCTATCCATGATGCAATAGAAGCAGGCTTCAACAAAATAGTTTTTATTATCCGTAAGGATATTAAAGATGCGTTTAAAGAAGCAATCGGTGATCGTATTAAAAAGATTTGTAAAGATCTTGATGTAGAGATTGCCTACGCATATCAGGAATTAAATGAACTGCCAGAAGGTGTGGAACTTCCTGCAGGGCGTACAAAACCTTGGGGAACAGGACAGGCTGTTCTTGCTTGTAAAGAAGTCCTGCATGAGCCATTTGCAGTTATAAATGCAGATGACTACTATGGAAAGGAAGCATTTGTTAAGCTTCATGATTTCCTTGTAGGCTATACACCAGAAAAAGCGAATCAGTTCTGTATGGCAGGTTTCATTTTAAAGAATACTTTAAGTGAGAATGGTGCCGTTACCAGAGGTATCTGCGAGACAAATGAAAAAGGTTATCTTACAGCGGTACATGAGACTTCCAATATTGTTAAGACTCCAGAGGGTGCAGCAGTAGACAACGATGGACAGCTCACTTCAATTAATGCTGAATCCTACGCATCCATGAATATGTGGGGACTTACACCGGAATTCATGCAGATTTTAGAAAATGGATTTAAAGAGTTCTTTGCAAATATGGGAAACAAAGATATTCTGAAAGCAGAATATTTACTGCCAATCTACATAGACGAACTTCTTCAGGCAGGCAGAGTTTCTGTAAAAGTATTAGATACGAATGACAAGTGGTTCGGAGTAACCTATAAAGAGGATAAAGACTATGTAGTGAAGTCATTTGCTAAGCTGATAGAAGATGGTGTATATCAGAAGAATTTATTTGAAGATTTGAAATAAATAATAAAGGAGAACGATGGGAAGTAAGATAATCGAAATATTTAATAAAATAGCATATAATGTATTATCAGCACTTTATCAGCCCTTCTGGGCTGCCGTTCTCCTTGCCTTTTTAACAATGTTCTTGTATTTATATGGTAAGGAGCATGGATGGAAAAAGAATAATATTATCCGAAATATGTTTGGAACATGGTGGAGATCATTTAAAAGTTCTTCAAATTTTCGTCGGACATTCGTATTAGCCTTTTATACAGCAATGATATTACTCCGAACAGTTTTAAATCGTGAGATATGGTTTGATCCACTTGGAAAGCTTTTGGGAGGATGGGGATTATATGAAGATGGAGAGTTTACAACAGAATCTATAGAGAATTTTATGTTATTTGTTCCATTTTCTATTTTGCTGTTATGGGCATTTCAAAAAGAATTACTTGGTGAATCTGAGAATATTAGATTTGGAAAAAACGTTTGGGAAGCCACAAAAGTTGTAGCAGTATTTTCTTTTCTGATAGAATTTACTCAACTATTATTTCATCTTGGAACATTCCAAGTATCGGATCTGACCTATAATACACTTGGTGGAGCAGTAGGTGGTGTCATTTATTATTTGGGATATTCCAGAAAGCGAAAGAAATAAAATAAGAAACAGAGGACAGCTATCGGAGCATTAGTCCGGAGCAGGGAATCCTCTGTTTTAGGTGCAAGACGATTGGATTCACACGGAAATAGGAGCTAGAAAATGGCAGGAAGACCAAAAAAGAAACCAGAATACAATCCAAAACTTCAATTTAATAATTTTCTTCAAGAGTTAAGAGATGCCTATGAAGAGGCAGATTCTTTAAGATCACTGGCAGATGAGTTAAATATTAGTCTGCTTAAACTCCGCAAGCTACTTATTACTGCAGATGTATTCACATCAGATATATGTACAGAAATCAATGATCTGCATCAGTCAGGAAAAAAGATTCCGGAGATTATGAAACTCACGGGTCTTTCCAGAGCATCGGTTCATTCCTATCTGCCCTACACTAAGGGTCTTTATAATGCAGCAGAGATAAGTCTAAATGCGGAGCGATGCCGGACATATAAGATTCGACAAGAGCAGGTTCGGCTTCTACAGGAAATACCATCAGAAGAAAATCTGTGGCAGGCTGTTATTGCATTTCAGGATTATCCATTTAAAACGGCAACAGGATTACCATTCCGGTATAAATTAAAGGTTGGTAAAAACGGAGAGTATAACAGAGAGTTGCTGATAGACCGAAGAGAGAAAAGTAAGAGCCTTGCCTGGAGTAGTGTGGTGCTGGCATTTGAAAATAGTAAGAGGATTTCAGAAGAAGTGAAGAAACCGAAGGCACTTGGAGATATTAGAGGAGTTTCATATATTTATCCGATACTATGGCGATTTGGCTTGATTAGAGTTCCAGAAGCAATAGAGAAGAAAATGGGAAAGCAGAGATAAATCCCTGCTTCATTGTCTGCAAATGATTAGATTAACATGAATATATTAAAGAGTTTCTCGTAAAATAGAAAATGCATCAATGATTCCTTGTTTGTAGGCAATCCGTATATATTCTATAGATGAAATGTTTTCAGCAGTGATAGCGGCATCAACAGTGTCCCATTGTTGAGGAGTTAGATTAAGATCCTGTATTTTTCCATTGGCTTTATTGCATTTTTTCTGAGCTTTTTGATATTTTTTATCTTGTCTGAGTGCGGCAGGTAATCCTGTTTCCATGCGAAAAGAGGCAAGCTGATCCAGAATACTTTCTGATGAAGACAGACTGTTTTTAGCATTATGAATGAAATATTCTGTGAGTGCTTTATAGAGATTCTTTTTTAGTTTCTGTTCTTTTTTGCTCATTAGATAAATCTTTGACTGGAGAATGGCACTTGCGGCAGTGTGGGTAATGCCGGTTGCATTTATCATTGTTCTTTGTTCTAAAAGCGTTATGGGAAAAATTCATGAGCAAAGTTCTAAATATCGCATTGAATGTTTAGATGGTATTCAGGAAGGACTCGAAACGTTAAGAGATTTACGTTCCTACAACATGACGGATTCCTATATGGAAGGCTTAAATAAAAAAATCAAGGCCGTGGAAAAGCATTCGATTGTCGCAGAGTTCAGTAATGCATTATTTGTTGCCTCCGCACAGATGATTTTAAAATTTGGCATCGGAACAGTAGCGGTTGTAGGCAGTGCCCTACTTATCAAAGGCGAAATAAGCCTGCTTACATTTTTCATGTTTCTTCTTGTTGTAACCCGTATGTATGAGCCGTTACAGATTTCCTTACAGAACCTTGCGGCAGTTATCAGTGCAGATGTAAACTGTAAGCGAATGGACGAGATTTTATCTCACGAAGAACAGACAGGAAGCAATATCCTGACTAACAAAGGCTATGATATTAACTTTGACCACGTTGCATTTTCTTATGAAAATGGAGAGCAGGTACTTTCTGATGTAAGCTTTACCGCAAAACAGGGGGAAGTAACCGCATTAATCGGTCCATCTGGTGGTGGAAAAACAACCGTTTCCAGACTTGCAGCAAGATTCTGGGATAATGATGCCGGAACGATTACAGTCGGCGGCATGGATGTATCAGGAATCGAACCAGAGACCTTATTATCCCTGTACTCTATTGTATTTCAGGATGTAACTCTGTTCAACAATACCGTCATGGAAAATATCCGCATCGGTCGAAAAGATGCGACGGACGAAGAAGTAATGAGAGCGGCAAAACTCGCACACTGCGAAGAGTTTGTAGAACGCATGCCTGAAAAATGGAATAGCATGATCGGGGAAAATGGTTCCGAACTTTCCGGTGGAGAGCGCCAGCGAATCTCCATTGCCAGAGCATTCTTAAAAGATGCACCAATCATCCTTATGGACGAGGCAACAGCTTCCCTTGATGTAGATAACGAATCCTTAATTCAGGAATCTATCTCCAAATTGATTCAGAATAAGACCGTTATTATTATTGCTCACAGGATGAGAACTGTAGATAGTGTTGATAAAATTGTTGTGTTAAAAGATGGAAAAGTCGCAGAAAGCGGCACACCGGATGATTTGAAAAAACGGAATGGCATCTATAAACATATGCTGGAAGTGCAGATGGAATCTTCAAAGTGGAAGTATTAAATTTCTGATTTGCAGCAGGTAAGGAGATGTTTTTTAGGTAGAAGATACCCTATATTTGTGGTCTTAGAGCATTTTTCAAACACGCTCTGGAGCGGGGATTGAATGTGAGCCGTTTGGCGAACATTCAATCTACAGTGATAGAGACCCCAATATAGGGTATCTTCTATTTTGGGGAGCTTCTATCTCTATCTTGCCTGCAGCAACTCAGAAGTTCCCAGATTATTTTCCGGGGATTGTGCGAGAATCGCATTTATCGATGTTTTTAAAATAAAAGAAATATTTTGAATTGTTTCCTCCCGATTGCGGGATTTTCTTTTTTTGATCCATTCAATAAGCATTCCGGCAAGTGCTTCTGTATAAAATTTGCAGACAAACTCCTTGAATTCCGTATTTAATGTAATGTGATGCTCCTGTTCGGCACATTCAATGACCGGAGAAACAATGGTGATAAAGTCTTCGTAAAAGAAACGTTTCATTTCATCACGGCCTATTGAGTCATAGGCACAGTTTAAAATATGTTCATTTTCTTCTAAATAATCCATAATAAGATTCATTACTTTTTTGGAGTCCGTTATAAGATTAAACTTCTTTACTTTATCAATCAATTCATTTTCAAGCATCCAGTGAAGAAGGTCATAAATATCATCAAAGTGATAATAAAATGTATTTCGATTAATTCCGCAGTCGCGGATGAGTTCACTTACTGTAATTTTGGAAAGCGGTTTTACTTTCATTGCTTTTTTTAAAGAATTTGCGATTAGCTTTTTTGTGTTCAATGATGTAACTTCATGTCTCATATGTATACCTCCTTTTGCTATTATACGAAAATGGTATTTATCAGTCAAATGTTTTTATTTGTCTGTATTTTATACAGAATACAATTATTTGTCTGTTTTATATAAAAAGAAATGTTTTATAATGTTGCAACGGAAGAAGAAAGAAAAAGATGAGAAAGGGTCGTAAGATATGAAGAAGTTTTATGAAGGTGTCATTAAGGCACGAGGAATTATTATCCTGCTTTTTTTAATTGCGGCAGGAATCTGTGGTTATTGTCAGCAGTTTATATCAGTTAATTATGATATTAATGCATATTTGCCAGATGATGCACCATCAACAAAAGCACTTAACGTTATGGAAGATGAGTTTGATGGGGCAATTCCGAATGCCAGAGTAATGGTAAAAAATGTTACACAACAGCAAGCTTTAAAATATAAAGAAAAGTTAGAGGCAGTGGACGGGGTAAGTTCCGTTACATGGCTTGACGATAATATGCCTTATGATATGCCTCTTTCAATGTACAGTAAAAAGCTGGTACAAACATATTATAAAGATAAAAATGCTTTATTTAGTGTAACGATTGACGAGGATAAGATTAATTCTGCGGTTCCGGCAATCCGGAAAGTAATCGGAGAAGATAATGCAATGAGTGGCTCCGCTGTCAGCACAGCGATATCTACCGCAAGTACGGTAAAAGAAGTACGAAGAATTGTTATTATTGCTGTCGTATTCCTGTTAATTGTTTTGATCATTACGACAAATTCATGGGTAGAGCCATTTGTTGTTATGGCAGGACTTGGTGTAGCGATTCTTATTAATGCCGGTTCGAACCTGATTTTTGGAGAAATATCTTTTGTAACAAATGCAGCAGGAAATATTTTGCAGCTTGCAGTTTCGCTGGATTACTCGGTATTCCTGATTCATCGATTTGATGAATGCCGACAGAAGATGGAACCGAAAAAGGCGATGAGAGAGGCGTTGTGCTTATCCACATCATCAATTCTTTCGAGTGGCTTGACAACCGTTATTGGTTTCCTTGCTCTTGCATTGATGCGATTTAAAATTGGTCCAGACCTGGGACTTGCACTCGCAAAAGGTGTAGCCATCAGTTTGATTACCGTATTCTTATTTATGCCGGGTGTAATACTTGGAACTTATAAATGGATGGATAAAACAGCACATAAGGAATTTCTTCCATCATTCCGCCACTTTGGTAAGGTGATCAGCAGAATCACAGTTCCACTGGCCTGCATTTTTGTACTCATTATCGTGCCATCTTATATTACAAGCAATAAAAACTCATATTATTACGGTTCTTCTCATATTTTTGGAGCGGGCACACAGCTTGGTGATGATACAAAAGACATTGAAGATGTTTTCGGAAAAAATGATACTTATGTCTTGTTAGTTCCTAAGGGAGATATGATTACAGAACAAAAACTTTCCGATAAACTGCATGACATTGATCAGGTCACAGCAGTTACTTCTCTTCCAGATATATTAGGAACAACGATTCCGAAATCCATGCTTCCAGATAAGCTTTTAAGCCAGTTGGAATCAGAACACTATGACAGAATGGTCATCTCTGTCTCGGCAGATTATGAAGGTGCAAAAACAGAAAAACTGGTAGAGAAAATCCGTCAGTTCGCACAGGACTATTATCCGGATGAATATTATCTTGCCGGTGAAGGTGTCAGCACATACGACCTCATGGATACAGTAACCGCCGATATGGTAAGAGTAAATCTGCTTGCCATTGGAGCCGTATTTGTAGTACTTTTACTCACAATGAAATCTTTCGTACTTCCGGTAGTCCTTGTAGCAACGATTGAAACCGCTATCTGGATTAACCTTTCTGTTCCATATATCGAAGGTAAACCGTTATTCTATATCGCCTATCTGATATTAAGCTCCATTCAGTTAGGAGCCACCGTTGATTATGCGATATTGTTTACCGAGCGATATAAGGAAAACAGGCGTACATTTGATAAGAAGCAAAGTATTGTAGAAACGATTAGCAATGTAACCTCATCCATACTTACCTCAGGAAGCGTACTTACCGTCGTAGGTTTCCTGTTAGGCATCATCTCAACACATGGTTTACTTTCCCAATTAGGTTACCTGCTTGGTCGTGGAACAATCTGCTCCCTGATCGCTGTACTGTTTGTACTTCCAGGATTCCTGTATCTGTTAGACAAGATATTTGTCAAAGATACTGTTGAGGCAAGACAGAAGAAAAAAGCCAAGAAGACGGTGAAGAAGCTTCAGGAATTACCAAGTTAATTACTGATTTGCCGTAGGCAAGACAGACGCACCCAAAGAAAAAAGCTGCCCTGTATTTGTGGACTTAGAACAAGGATTGAATGTGAACTTTTCAGTGAACATTCAACCTACAGTGATAGAGTCACAAATACAGGGCAGCTTTTTTTGCGTTGTCTTTAGCTATAGAAGCAAAATCAGCAATTTTATTAGGCAGATGTTTAGAATTGTCCGTATTTCGTGCAGAATGAAACAGGTTGTCTGTTCTCTGGAAGATAAAAACTTTTTATTATAAAACCAGAAAATAGTTCTATTTGAAATGTAAACCAGAAAATTATAACTGACATGGCAGAATATAATGAATAAAAAGTAAAGAAGGGAAACAGAAAGGATAACAGAGTATGAAAAAGTTTTATGATGGCGTAATTAAAATGCGGGTAGTACTTATAATACTTTTTTTGATTGCCGCAGGTATCTGTGGATATTGCCGCCAGTTCATATCGGTTAATTATGATATGAATTCCTATCTTCCAGAGGATGCTCCATCAACTGTAGCAATGGATGTGATGGGAGAAGAATTCGATGGTGCGATTCCAAATGCCAGAGTGATGATAAAAGATGTTTCGCAGCAGGAAGCATTAAAATATAAAGAAAAATTAGAAGCAGTGGACGGTGTAAGTTCTGTTATGTGGCTTGATGATAATATGCCATATAATATGCCTCTTTCAATGTACAGTAAAAAACTGGTGCATACATATTATAAAGATAAAAATGCTCTTTTTACAGTAACGATTGATGAAGATAAGATTAATTCCTCCTTAAAGTTGTATAAGTAAATAACGGTATAACGTTAATTTATCATCAGTTTGCGGAAATGTCAACGGTACACCGTTAATAAACAAAGGGGAAATCATTTATACTGAATATATATTGTGATTTAAGGAGAATTTGCATGACGTATTCAGATGCCATAATAAAGAGATTGACTGATCTGTGTGTTGAGAGAGGGATAACGACAAATAAACTTGCTACATTGTCAGGGATTACGCAATCAACGCTTAATAGTATGATGAGGGGAGAAACAAAGAATCCAAAGCTGAAGACTTTGCGTAAGATTGCTATGGGATTCAATATGACTGTTTCTGAGTTGCTGGATTTCCCAGAAATGAACGAAATGGAATTTGAGGATGAATGAAAGAAAATATGTTCGGAAAATTGAAAAAAAACATATTGACTTACGAAAATTTGTTCGGTATAATTATTTCTATCAGAAACGCAACGTTTCCGATAGAAAGGTAAGGTGAAAAGATGCGGCATAAAAGCGAAGAATTGATGAAGCAGATTATGGATTATGCAGAACAGTTTCAGTTGCTGAATCATCGTTCACCTTATACCAGCGAAATCGCAGATGCGCTCGGTATAGTCAAGAGTACAGTATACAAGTACCTTGTTGCTATGAATGACAGAGGAATGTTAAGCTACCGCAATGGGGAGATTGTTACTGAGAGAACGAATAAAATATCTCTACTTACAAAGCCAGCGGCAGTGCTTGGGTCAGTATCCTGTGGTATGCCGCAGCTGGAGGAAGAGTACATTGAGGAATATGTTTCTCTTCCTGTTTCACTATTTGGAGAAGGTGAGTTCTTTATCTTGCGGGCCAGTGGAGATTCTATGATTGGAGCAGGTATCAACAGTGGAGATATGATTGTGATCCGGAAGCAGAATACAGCTTCGGATGGAGACATTGTTGTAGCACTTGTAGATAATGAATCCACATTAAAGCGGTTTTTCCTTGATACAGAAAGAAGGTGTGTACGGTTGCATCCGGAGAATCCAAAGTATCCGGATATTTATACACAGAATTGTACTGTTCAGGGTGTTGCTGTTCATGTGATCAAGTCATTGGAGTAGATGATATGGACAGTAGCAGGTGTAGGTTGCGATGAGATTGTCAGAGCCAATCCCAGGGGAAGATTATATAGCAGGTGGCATGGCTTCGGTGCTACGGAATCGCCTGCTATTAACTCATCAACGGTTTTCATTTCCCTTATCCGTTTGAGTGATAGTTTGTGTAGATATTACTTGGAGGATTATTGATGAGCAAAGAACCATTATTTGTTACATGCCCAGTATGCGGCAAAGTGAACCAGAAAAGCCTTTTTACCTATTCAGAGGTGCGTTGCCAGAGATGTCATAGAGAGCTGACAGCATTTGCAGATTTGGGTGTAGTTGTTGGTATTGATATGAATAAGAAGCGGTCGAAGGAAGAAGTTGATCGCTTAGAGATGTATATGTCACATCTGGTAGGAGTTCTCCGGGATACGGAAGAATGAGAAGAAGTAAAGTATAGTGATACAATTTAATATGCAGGAATGAGAATATCTGTGAATCTGTAATATTAGACGGCAGGAATCTTCACATACAGCACGGATATTCAAGAGTTTGCTGAACGTGTTGGAGATGGCACAGAAACATCAGGAACCCGGCAAAACATATGCAAGAAGTTTATGGGGATAGTATACCTATATATTATCAACATAGTGGTTAAGCATAGTGTTTTGTCGGTTTTTTGCGTTTTTATACCAGAAAATGGATAATTAAAGTGGACAGAAATAATTTCTTGTGATAAACTCAGTATGTTAAGAAAAATAAATAATTTACATAAAGAAAAGTTTATTTCTATAAGACTACAAATATTTAGCCTGGAATAAACAGTACAATATACATACTTGAGGATGATTTTACATAGTTGGAACTTGAGTCTTACTATGCACATTTTTAGTATGTAAGGAGATTACTGTTTATTTCAGGCTTTTTTATTTCCCAAAATATAAAAGAAAGGGGGTACTGCATGTCTACGAAAGAAAAAAACATGGATGCAAGAATTGCGTTTGGCAATTCTCTAAGTGAGAAACGTAGAGAAAGTGGTTTTTCGCAGGAAGAGCTTGGACTAAAGATTGGAAAAAGCTCTAATGCAGTATCCCGGTATGAAAATGCAGAGAATACGATGGATGTACATACCTTTGCAAAAACTGTAAATGCTTTAAAAGCAAGTCCATATGAATTACTTAAAGATTTAGAAGTACCAGAACCCGATAGTAAAATAGTGTCTTTGTTCTTCCAGATACAAAGATTAGATAAGAATAAAAAAAAGTTTGCATTATCAATGGTGGAATCCATGCTTGATAATCTGGCAGGTCTTTAAAAATTTAAGCCTAGCACTTACTTATAAAATATGAGTAGGTGCTTTTTTTGTACAAAATTTTATTTCCACAGATGTGGGGAGAAGTATAAGGATTTCCACACATCTGCCGGGGAAAAACGAAAATGATTATTCTATAATCAAAGCATCAACAGCGAGGTGCTGAAATAAGGAGGACAGAACATGACTCAGGAAGAATTAGAGTTTCGCCGCAGGTGTCCCTACGATGCCTTTGGTGATTATTCAGATGTATTAAAGGAAATCCGTCAGAAAGAAAAAGAGAATAAGACGGATACCGTATCAGTAGTAAATAGAAGTAAATAATGCTGGTTGAATCTTAGCACTGTGATTGTGCAGCAGATTTTTCCATACAGAAGGCAGCAGGCTGGAGCTTCGGTTCCGCTAATAAAAAAAATTAGCGGAATCGGGGTCTATTTAGCTTAGCTGCCTTTCTTTTTGTCACCGGTTCCTGCGAGAAAGGTGGCAATTATGCTGACATTAAGAACACTGAAAGAACTGATCGACACACCAAAGAGAGGAGAGAAACTTCCTACACCGAAGCAGCTTCGTACAGGGGAATCACCGGTAGTTGCTCATAAAATAACAGGAGCAGGAGTGAATGAGGTACATATTATTGTATATCAGTCCGGATATGCGGTTTATGGCATCGGAAACAGAGCAACGGTATTCCCGGTAAATTTGGAACTTGGTTATGGTTATTCTTCTGTGACAGAAAAGAAGAGAAAGGAAGATGAGAAGTATAATACCTGGAATCCAGAGACAGGACTTCGTGAGAAGAAATATTTCTGTGAATTAGAGGAAAGTTTTTTTGAAAAGGAAGAATGGTATCTGCGTCTGATGCTGATTGGCGAGGACCGGCTGGCACATAATCTGGCTACTCGTGATCGGGGACGCTGCATTTCATTCAATGGCATTTCAGAGGATTTTGAAGGAATGGAAGATGAATTGATGGATGTAGAAGAACGTGTGAACCGTCAGCAGATCGCAGAAGAGATGATGAGTGTACTTAGTGATAAGCAGAAAAAAGTAGTTCAGGAATTTTACTGGAATCAGAAAACACATAAACAGATTGCAAAGGAAAATGGAGTAAAGAGAAATGCCGTAACAGAAATATTGAAATATGCTCTTAATAAAATAGAGAAGAATTATGATGAAGATGGCAAAAAAAGATAAGTAAAATGAGAAGGGGAAGCTGCATGTGTAAAGCAGTTTCCCTGTAAGTTTATTTTCAATTCTAAATAGCATTTATATTCTAAAAAATTTTTTTGAAATTTTTCTGACCTTTTGCCCTCTGCCGCCTGTGATTAGTGGAAAGAGGGAAAAGTCATTCAAGACAACATTTCTAAATGATTTAATCCCAATCCACCGTACCTTGATAACTGAATAAAAGGTCAGAGGAGGATGAAAGCTCAGCTACGCATTTTGCGGCCAGTGGAAGTTCTCTTCTGATCGGAAATGCTCAATCCTTATTTTTGTTATGCCCGGTTCGCCGGGCGATGACAGTAGACCATGCGTCGGAGCTTTTGCTTTTGCAGGTTCCGGCGTATGACTGTGCTGTCATCAGTAATGATTTTGGCACAAATAATTTAAAACGGGGTGATGCCTATGATTTGATTGTATCAGACAGGTGAAAGCCTGTAAACCGGTAACAGAAAAAATAAAGCAAAGTGAGGTATTGAGAATGAAAGGGACATTGAAAAGAGTAATGTCTGGAGTATTATCTGTTATTACGATTGCAAGTGCTGTGGCACAGCCAATGACTGCTTATGCAGCAGAACCGGAAAAGGCAGCTTCTTCTTTTGAAGCACAGTATCCGGAACTGGAAGCGGTGAAAGATAAACTGGCTGCGGATGAGATTTTAACTGCCAATGATTACAGCATTGATTATGGTTCTGATTTTGACATTAAGGTGGATTTTTCCGGTATTGAAGGAATCAATGATGCCAAAGTGAAAGTAGAGCTGTATGAAGCGAAGAATGAGGCAGGAGATGATTTTGACACATACCAGGCAGATACCTATAAAACAGTTTATAAGGTAGAGCCAGTCAGTGGAAATCCTTCTTATCGTATCAGCCGAAATGTAACCGTAAAAGAGCCGGAAACAGAACAGCTGACAGAACCAAATACTTCTGAAAATACCGTCGGTGAAGGAAATGCTGGCGAGACAGAAGATTCTGGTAATGCGGAAGAAGATGCCGATGCAGAAGGGCAGCCGGAAATAGTAACTGATTTGCCAGAAGAGGAGGAAGTCACAACAGATGAAGAGTCTGGATTAACTGTTTCTGAAGTAATGGATCAGGCAGAGGATAGTGGTATTGACCTTTATTCAATGGAAGAAGGGGAAGCGGTTACTTTCATGGCAAGGGAAGCATCAAGCCGAAGCACAAAGAAGGTAACTGTGACCAGAGGAGCCTGCTATCAGTATTCGGATTATGGGTATGGAAGCTATCTGACGTATAAGTACACCGTGAAGTTTGGAAATGTTTCTGCAACCGCTTATTGTATCCAGCCGGAGAAATCCAGTCCTGGAACCGGAACATACGATATTACAAAGCTGAGTGACGGTAAGAAACTGGCTAAGGTTTGCTATTATGGAACGAAGGCGGCAGGTGATGAAGGATTCTTTACAGAAGAGAACGGTTATGGCAATTTAAGTGCAGGTGCCAGATTTATTTTGGTTCATCTTGCTGCATCATATGCAAATGGTGGAGATTCCGCTTTTTCCGGAGCAAGCAGCAAAGCAAAAACACTTGCTATGAAATTGTATAACTACTGTATTTCACAGCCGGAGATCCCGGATGTCGATATGAGTTTTTCGGATGCAAATGTAACTGCTTATGTAGATGGCAGCAGCCAGAGAACAAAGGAGATTACATTTAAGGCAGACAAACTACAGAGTATCACGATGAAACTTCCAAGTGGCGTGAAGCTTCATAATGTAACAACCGGAAAGACAAGTAAAGCTGGGGAAGCCGTAGAGATCATTGGTGGAACAAAGTTTTATTTATCAGCACCATTGACACAGGTGCAGGATGTTGCAGGAAGCTGGTCAGCTACGATGAAAGGAAGCGTAACAAAAGACTATTCTGCTTATAAGATCAGCACAGGGTCAGGTTCACAGGATTTAGCACTGGTATTTGGTGAAGGTGTGGATGATGAGAAATATGTGGACTTTAAAGTAACCTGGGTACAGTACGCAAGCGTTAAGGTGATTAAGAAAGATGCCAAGGCGAATGCGAAGCTGGCCGGGGCAGTGTTTGGCTTATACAGCGATGCTAATTGTACGAAGCTGATCACAAAGTTACCGGCAACAGATGCAAATGGTGAAGCGTCTGTACAGATTGTTAAGACACAGGACACCGTATATCTCAAAGAGATTACAGCACCAAGCGGATACCGTATCAATGCAACCGCTTATAATGTGAAACTGGAAGTCAGCAAGACCACAACTGTTACAGTTCCAGATGAAGAACAGCTGGGACAGCTTACCGTTTATAAAGAAGGTGAGGTACTTGTTGGTGCTGACGTGACAGAGAACGGTACAACATTTAAGTATGAGAAACGTAGACAGAAAGGTGCGGTTTACGATGTGTATGCCGGAGCAGATATTAAAACTGCCTATGGCACAAAAGTTTACAGCAAGGGTGATCTGGTAAAAGAAAATCTGACAACAGATACGAATGGAGCCATCGTTCTTAAAAATCTGCATCTTGGTACATATGTTGTAAAGGAAAAGCAGGCTCCGACAGGATTTTATAATGCTGGAGAGGAGAAGAAAGTGACTCTTTCTTATGCTGGACAAAATGTGGATGTTGTTTTCTCCGAGACAACCTTTACGAACGACAGACAGAAAGCAGAAGTGATTGTTACCAAACAGGATGAAGATACAGAAAATCCTCTGGATGGAGGAATCTTTGGACTTTATGCTGCAAGTGATATTACCAATGCAGATGGTACAGTTGTTGTGAAGAAAGGTACGCTGATCCAGAAAGTGACAACAGGAGCAGACGGTACAGCAAAGTTTACAGCAGATCTGCCACTTGGATTTTCTTATGATGTGAAGGAAGTGCAGGCTCCGGAAGGTTATGTGAGAAATACAGAAGATGTTTATACGTTTGCTCTCTCATATACAAATGATAAAGAGGCAAAACAGACATTTAAGCATACATTCAAAAATGAGCGTGTGATAGCTAAGATTTCTTTGCAGAAGCAGGATAAAGAAACCAAAAAAGCAGTTCCACAGGGAGATGCCACTTTGGAAAAAGCAGTGTACGGACTTTATGCCCGTGAGGATATTGTGCATCCGGACGGTGCGACTGGTGTGGTCTATAAAGCAGGAGAACAGGTTGCCACTCTTACGACAGATAAGAATGGGCAGGCTTCTGTGGATGGATTATATCTTGGCAATTACTATGTAAAGGAGATCACTCCTCCAACCGGTTATCTGGCAGATGAGGAAGAACATGATCTGGTCTGCAATTACGAGGGGGATCTTGTAGCAGAAGTAAAACGTGATTGTCTGTCTCTGGAGCAGGTGATGAAACAGCCATTCCAGATCATTAAAGCAGCGAACAATGGAAAGACCGATGCAGACTTACTGAAAGGGGCAGGATTTACTGCTTATCTGGTATCTTCTCTGAAAGTAAATGAAGATGGCAGCTATGATTTTGATTCCGCCAAACCAGTAGTGATCGGAGAAAACGGTGCAACAGAAATCTTTACAGACAAGAAAGGTTATGCCTGCAGTATTGCGATCCCTTATGGAACGTATATTGTCCGTGAGACAACAACTCCGCATAACTATACTCCGGTAGATGATTTTATTGTGCAGATTACAGAGAACCATCCAGGCACTCCGCAGGTGTGGAGAGTGATGCTGGATAAAGAGTTTGAAGCGAAGCTGAAAATCATCAAACAGGATGACGAGACAAAGAAAGCAGTGCTTCAGAAAAATACAGAGTTCAAAATCTTCAACATGGACACTGAAAAATATGTGGAGCAGGTAACGACTTATCCGACTACGGTAAAACATAAATCCTATTTTACAGATGAGCAGGGATATTTGATCCTTCCGCAGAATCTTAAAATCGGGCATTACCGCATTGAGGAAGTAAACGCACCTTATGGATATATTCTGAATGAGAATTACTATGAGGTGAATGTAGATTCCAACACAGCATATCAGATGGACGGAACTTCTGGCGATGTCATCATTGAGATCGTATATGAAAACCATCCGGTCAAAGGGGAACTGAACATCGTAAAACAGGGTGAAGTTCTGAATGGATTTAAGGACGATTTCACTTACCAGAAAGAAAATCTGGAAGGTGCAGTTTTTGAAGTATATGCAGCTGAGGATATTTACACAGCGGATTTCCAGAAAGATGACCAGGGCAACCGTATTCTGGAATATGCTTCTGGAGCATTAGTAGGAACGGTTACGACCGATAAAGACGGAAAGGCTCAGATTGCTGATCTTCCTCTTGGAACGTATAAGGTTGTCGAAAAGACAGCACCAGAGGGTTTTGTGCTAAACGAAGAGGCACAGACTGTTACTTTCTCTTACAAAGACCAGAAAACACCAGTGATCGAGCAGACAGCTGCTTTTGAGAATGACCGTCAGAAAGTAGAGGTATCCGTAGTAAAACAGGATGCAGAGAATGAGACGGTTGTAGCAGGTGCAGAATTTGGACTTTATGCAAAGGAAGATATTCACGCTCATGGAGAAGTGATTGTGAAAGCAGACACTCTGCTTGGAAAAGCAGTCAGCGATGAAGATGGAAAGGCAGTGTTTGAATCTGATCTTCCATTCGGAAGCTATTATATCAAAGAGCTTGCAGCTCCTGCCGGTTATGTATCTTCATTTGAGACACTGGAAGTAACTGCGAAATATCAGGGACAGGATGTGAAAGTGGTAAAACTGGAATCTGTATTTAAGAACCAGCCAACAAAAGTAACATTCAAGAAGTCAGATATTACTACAGGAGTAGAGCTTTCTGGTGCCACTCTTACAGTGCTTGATAAAGATGGAAATGTGGTAGATACATGGAAATCTGTAAAAGGGGAAGAACATCTGATTGAACGACTGACTGCTGGGGAGACTTATACACTTCGTGAAGAAATGGCTCCTTATGGTTATCTGATGGCAGAAGAGATCACATTTACTGTGGAGGATACTGCAGAAATTCAGAAAGTAGAAATGAAGGATGCCGTACCGACTGGAACACTGATCATCAATAAAAAAGGTGAGTTCCTGGACAAAGTATCTGCATTGGATTCCGTTGGTGGCTGGCTCAAGCATCTGTTTGAATATCTCTCTGGTTCCTTGAAAGAGGTTACTTTTGAAGTTTATGCCTTAGAGGATATTAAAGCGGCGGATGGTGAGAGTGAGGATTATTACAAAAAGGATGCACTGGTAGCAACCATTACAACGGATGAGACTGGTGTGGCAAAACTGACCGATCTTCCTCTTGGCAAATATTATGTCAAAGAGAAGGAGACAGCAAACGGTTATGTCCTTGATGGGGAAACCCGTGAGGTTGACCTGACTTACCGTGATCAGAATACTGCGGAAGTTACTTACTCAGCAGACTGGCAGAATAAACGTCAGAAGGCAGAAGTGAAAGTGCTGAAAAAAGCGAAAGATTCTGACCGTGTACTGGAAGGAGCTGTATTTGCTCTGTGTAATAAGGATGATATTGTCAATGCAAAAGGTGATGTGATCCTGAAAGCGGATACGGTGATTGAAGAACAGGCTACAGATAAAGACGGAAAACTGACCTTTACTGCGGATCTTCCTCTTGGTCATACCTATTATGTGAAGGAAACTTCACCAGCACCGGGATTTGCGACTACAGATCAGGTACAGGAGTTTACTTTTGAATATGGCGGAGCTGAAAAAGAGACTCTTTCCTATGAGTTTACTTTTGAAGATGAAACAACAACCGTAGAATTTACCAAGACATCTCTGACGGATGGAAAAGAGATTGAGGGAGCAAAACTGAAAGTGACCGATGAAAGTGGAAATACCGTGGATGAATGGACTTCCGGAAAAGAGCCACATATCATTAAAGAACTGACAGTTGGTAAGAAGTATACCATGACAGAGACACTTCCAGCGGATGGCTATGTTACAGCAGAGAGCATTACCTTTACGGTTGAAGATACCAGTGAGGTACAGAAGGTAGAAATGAAGGATGATGTGACAAAGGTGCAGATTTCCAAGACCGATATTTCTGGTAAGGAACTGCCGGGAGCGAAGCTGACAATCCTTGATAAAGATGGAAAGACAGTGGAGAGCTGGACATCCGAGGAAAAACCACACTATATTGAAATGCTTCCGATTGGAGAATATACACTTCGGGAAGAGACTGCACCGGATGGATACCTGGTAGCAGAAGATGTGAAGTTTACGGTAAAAGATACAGGAGAGATCCAGAAAGTAGTGATGAAGGACGAAGTGAAACCAACGGAAACACCAACAGAGACTTCGGCGGAAACACCAGAAACAACATCAACACCGGAAACAAAAGATACTGAGACAACAAAGACATCTACTTCACCGAAGACAGGAGATAACACACCGATCCTTTTCTGGATTCTGCTTGCAGGAGTTGGAATGGCAGGAGTTGGAGGTACTGTGATTCTCCGCAAAAAGAAGAAAAAATAAGAGATCCTAAGATTTCTTAAAGAGGAAGAGGGCATTTATGGACAAGTGTTTCATAGATGCCCTTTTTGCCAATACTGATAAAAAAGTGAAGGGAGAAGAAATGGGATGAAAACAGTATTGATCGTTGCAGGGATTATCGTATTCCTGGTATATGGGTTTGTTTTATACTGCTGCATAAAAGTTGGAAAGGAATCCGATGAACAGTATAACAAGCTGAGAGAAGGAAAGGAGCAGGAAGATGACAGAAGTAGGGTATGCAAGTGATAAGCCTTCGGACTGTGCGTATTGTTACTTCTTTAGTGCCGGGAGAAAGAAATGCAAAAGGAAAGAATGTTTTTATCGTATTTCTTCTCCACCACTTCGCAGGAAGGTAACTCACTGGGAGCCATGTGAAGGCTGTCCTTATGGAAAACATAGTCCCTGTCTGGGTTACTGCATTGTGAAGGCTATGAAAGAAGTGAAGGAGCATCGGAACACAGGATAATACATATGAATTTCCGTATCATTACGGTGAAGAAGCGGAATCCTATTCTTTTTACCGTGTGCCTAAAGTCCTTTTTACCAATACGCAGTTTAAGAGCCTTTCCTGTGAAGCGAAATTGCTTTATGGACTTTTGCTTGACCGTATGCAGCTATCTATAAAGAACCGGTGGCTGGATGAAGAGGGAAAGGTGTATATCTATTTTTCCCAGGAGCAGATCTCCGGCATGATGGGATGTGGCTTGAAAAAGGTAGGGAATCTGTTAGCAGAGCTTGACAGTCGGAAAGGAATTGGATTGATTACGAGGATACGGCAGGGGTTAGGCAGACCGGATAGGATTTATGTACGCAAATGTACGCAACAGGATATGTATAAAAGGAATATCCAGACACGTCAAAATGACATTTCTGGAAATGCCAATATGACAGGTACAGATATGTCAGAAATGCCGGGTAATGATACTGAGGATAATAAGACTGAAATAAGTGACACTGATAGGAGTGATACTGAGTATCTTTCTTTCTATTCTGAAGAGAGTGAAGAAATACACAGGAAACGAATGGAAAGAGAAGTATACCAGCAGATGATCTTGAACAACATTGGGTATGAATATCTGGTTGATGTGTATAACCGGGATATGCTGAACGAGATTGTGGAACTGATTGTGGATACTGTCTGTTCCGAACAGGAAATGATACGGATAGGTGGGGACAGATAGCCAAAGGATGTGGTTAAAAGTCAGTTTTTGAAACTAAATTCTGAACACATCCAGTTTGTCCTGAAATGTTTGAAGGAGAATACCAGTAAGGTGATTAATATCCGGCAGTATTTATTGACAGTTTTATATAACGCACCACTTACGATCAGTAATTATTATTCCGCACTGGTACAGCATGATATGTATGGTGACAGTGAAAAATAAAGAAAGGAGGAGTGAGATAAGTGCAGGATGAAGTAAATGAAAAAACCGTATCGCTTTGTATCCGATGTGGGAAGGTCACTGCAAGTCTGTTAAAGGCAGCAATGAAAAAAGCTCTTGCTAAGATGGAACAGGAGAAACAAAAGCTGCAGGGGCAGAAACAGCCTAAGCAGGATAAAGAGGATAAAACCTATAGGGGAAAGCAGAGTATGGATAAGCTGATGAAGCAGAATGTACAGCTTTCCAATATTGAGATCACGGATGGAAATATTAAATCGTTTGAGCGTGTAGCAAAAAAGTACAGTATTGATTTCAGCCTGAAAAAAGATGTGAACGCTGATCCGCCAAGATATTATGTGTTCTTTAAAGCCAGAGATGCAGATGTAATGACTGCGGCTTTTAAAGAATATACAGGACAATCTCTGAACAAGGATAAAAAGCCATCTGTAAGGAAAAAGCTTCAGCAGGCGATTTCTAAGTCGCTTAAAAAGCACAGAGAACTGGAGAAAACAAAAGGAAAGGAGAAAGAGCCGTCATTATGAGCAGATTACAGAAGTTGCTTGGTGTAGGAAAAGGATACCTGGAGAGATTACCGCCGGTGGATGTACATAAGCTGCTTCGGCTCATTCTGCTGAATCTTCCGTATATCATGATTTTTTATGTGGGAAATAAGCTGGCATGGTTGTATCAATACTGTGCAGGTAATTCCATGATAGAAAGACTGATAGTGTTAGTCCTGAATTTCCAGCTGGCATTTAGCAGGATTCTTCCAAGTATGCATAAAAATGAATTGCTGGTTGGATTGACCGGAGCCGTGGGAGTGAAGCTCATGGTTTATCTGAAAGGGAAAAATGCCAAAAAATTCCGGCAGGGAGTGGAGTATGGTTCGGCTAGATGGGGGACAGCAAAAGACATTGCACCCTTTATCGACCCAATATTTGAGAACAATATTCTTCTTACCATGACCGAACGGCTGACTATGAACGGCAGACCAAAGAATCCGAAATTTGCAAGGAACAAGAACGTGATTGTAATTGGCGGATCTGGTTCCGGAAAGACCCGGTTTTATGTAAAACCAAATCTGATGCAGATGGGAAAATATATCAGCTATGTGGTCACGGACCCCAAGGGAACGATCATCATTGAGTGCGGAAAGATGCTGGTACGGCATGGATATAAAGTGAAAGTATTGAATACGATCAATTTTTCCAAGAGTATGCACTACAACCCATTCCACTATATCCATTCAGAAAAAGATATTCTGAAACTGGTGAATACTATCATGGTAAATACCAAAGGGGAAGGGGAGAAGTCCAGTGAGGATTTCTGGACGAAGGCAGAAAGGCTTCTGTATTGTGCATTGATTGGCTATATCTGGTATGAAGCACCGGAGGAGGAACAGAACTTTGCGACACTGCTTGAATTTATCAATGCATCGGAAACCAGGGAAGATGATGAGACATTCAAAAATGCAGTAGATATGCTGTTTGAAGAACTGGAGAAAGAAGAACCGGAACACTTTGCGGTACGTCAGTATAAAAAATATAAATTAGCCGCCGGCAAAACAGCGAAGTCGATTTTGATCAGCTGTGGAGCCAGACTTGCTCCATTTGATATTGCGGAGCTTCGTGAGATCATGAGCTATGATGAAATGGAACTGGATATGGTAGGAGATCAGAGGACAGCATTGTTTATTATTATTTCAGATACCGATGATACTTTTAACTTTGTTGTGGCAATGATGTACAGCCAGTTATTTAACCTGTTATGTGACAGAGCAGACGATGTACACCATGGACGATTACCTTATCATGTCAGAATATTAGCTGATGAATTTGCAAATATCGGACAGATTCCGAAATTTGATAAGCTGATCGCAACTATTCGTAGCCGTGAGATTTCAGCATCCATTATCCTACAGTCGCAGTCACAGCTCAAGACCATCTATAAAGATGCTGCTGAAACTATTTTAGGTAACTGCGATACGATGTTGTTCCTTGGCGGCAAGGAAAGTTCCACATTAAAGGAGATTTCCGAGACACTGGGAAAGGAAACGATTGATTTATACAACACTTCTGATACCCGTGGACAGAGCCGTTCTTATGGGATGAATTATCAGAAAACAGGAAAGGAATTGATGAGCCGGGACGAGCTTGCTGTCATGGATGGCAGTAAATGTATCCTTCAGCTGAGAGGTGTCAGACCGTTTTTCAGTGACAAGTTCGATATTACCAAGCATAAACGATACAAGGAATTGTCGGACTATGATAAGAAAAATGAATTTGATGTGGAAGCGTATATGCGGCATCGGATGGAAGTGAAGCTGACAAGGACACAGGAATTTGACCTGTATGCCTTTTCAGAGGAAAGTCTGGCAGAAGAATTAAATACAGAAAACAAGGAAGCAGAGCATGTGAAAGATTTAAACACATAGCTCTTTTTTCTTTGTCCTTATAGGGAGGTGATGGATTTGAGAGATCATGAAAGGCCGCCCATAAGGGCAGAGCCGGAAGAGACTTCTTAAAACATAGATAGAAACTGATAAAAAGCAATGATTTGAAAGGAGACAACGACTATGGCGTTTTTTAATCAGGCAATTAATATTTTACAGACTCTTGTAGTAGCGATCGGAGCTGGTCTTGCAGTATGGGGTGTCATCAATCTGCTGGAAGGATATGGTAATGACAACCCAGGTGCAAAATCCCAGGGGATTAAGCAGCTGATGGCGGGAGGTGGTGTTGTTTTGATCGGCACCCAGCTTGTACCGTTACTTTCCGGTTTGTTTAGCTGAGAAACTTAGGAGGGAGATGACTCATGGATCGGATATTTGAAGCGATTGAAGAATGGATGAGGAATCTTCTGACAGGCATGGTAAGTTCCAACCTGACAACAATGTATACCGACGTCAATGAAAAGACCGGTCAGATTGCTGCTCAGGTTGGGCAGACACCGCAGGGCTGGAATGGGAACATTTACAGCATGATACAAAATCTTTCCGATTCGGTCATTGTACCGATTGCCGGTATGATTATTACCTTTGTGCTTTGTTATGAGCTGATTTCCATGTTAACAGAAAAGAACAATATGCATGACATTGATACATGGATGTTCTTTAAATATTTTTTCAAGATGTGGGTGGCAGTCTGGATCGTCAGCCATACATTTACGATTACCATGGCGGTATTTGATGTCGGGCAGTCAGTAGTGAGCCGGGCCGCTGGTGTCATCAGTTCCGATACAGCGATCAATATAGATACGATGATTACCACGATGGAAACGGCAATGGAATCTATGGAAATCGGTGAACTTGTCATACTGGCACTGGAAACGATGCTTGTGAGCCTGTGTATGAAGGTTATCTCAGTCTTTATTACAGTGATTTTGTATGGGCGTATGATTGAAATCTATCTCTATTCGTCCGTTGGAGCTATTCCATTTGCAACCATGTCTAACCGGGAATGGGGGCAGATTGGAAACAACTATCTTCGTGGATTGTTTGCACTGGCATTTCAGGGATTCTTTATGATGGTCTGCGTAGGAATTTACGCAGTCTTAGTAGCGAATATCCAGATGTCCGATAACATACATTCTGCATTGTTCGGCGTGATGGCATACACGGTGATCCTTTGTTTCAGTTTGATGAAAACAGGAAACTTTGCCCGTAGTATCTTCAACGCTCACTAAGAAAGGGGGAATTGGCAATGGCATTTGTATCAGTACCTAAAGACTTAACCAAGGTCAAAAATAAGATCATCTTCAACCTGACCAAACGGCAGCTGATCTGTTTTGGGATTGCGGCGGCAGTGGGAGTACCATTTTATTTCCTTACCAGAGGGATCATCGGTTCCAGTAATGCAGCGACAGGGATGTGCCTTTTGATGCTTCCGGCATTTTTATTTGCCATGTATGAAAAGGATGGACTTCCGTTAGAAAAGGTTTTGAAAAATATGATCACCGTGAAATTTATCCGTCCTCCGGTACGGAAGTATCAGATGGAAAATCTGTATGAGAAGAAATTTATCATGGTCAGAAAAAAGAAGGGAGGACAGAAGAGTGTTAAAAAGAAAAAACGATAGACAGCCACCGCAGAGATTGGAAGAAGAACGTTATCCAAATGATTACTGGCTGGATGAAGAGGATGGTGGAGAAGATATTCCAGATCCGGCGGTCAGCAGTAAGCCGGTAAGCGGCAGACTGCACAGTGAGCCAATGGTAACAGGCTATGAAGCATTGGAAAGACAGAGAGGGGTACGCCGACCAAACAGAAAGCTGACCCGCAGGGAAAAGAAGGCTTTGAAAAGGGCACAGAAATATGAAGCGAAACTTCATAAAGAGCATGAAAAAGCGGATAAGAAAAATGCGAAAAAAGAAGCGAAGTTTGCGGCAAAAGCAGAGAAACAAGCAATGCGTGAAGCAAAGAAAAATGCAAAGAAGAAAAAGAGCAGTTCAGCTACAGCACCGCCGAGACAGCAGACAGAAGGGAAGAAGGTTTCGGGAGGAAAAGGTGGTACCACAGAAAAGAAAGTGGCAAATGCTGCCAAAGATAAACGGATTACAGCACAGCAGTCCATTCCTTATCATGAGATGGGGAGAGATGGTATCTGCAGGGTGCAGGATAAATTTTATTCCAAGACCATCCGTTTTTATGACATCAACTACCAGTTGGCTCAGAATGAGGATAAAAATGCGATCTTTGAAAACTGGTGTGACTTCTTAAATTATTTTGACAGCACGATTCATTTTCAGCTTTCCTTTATCAATCAGCACAGCAACATGGCGGAGTATGAAAAGGTTATCCATATCAATCCGCAGGAGGATGAGTTTGATGATCTGCGTATGGAGTTTGCACAGATGCTTAATAATCAGCTGGCGAAAGGAAATAATGGTCTGATGCGTACCAAGTATATCACGTTTGGTATTGAAGCAGAGAATATCCGGGAAGCACGACCGAAGCTGGAACGTATCGAGTCGGATATTATGAATAACTTCAAGATTCTTGGAGTGACAGCTTATCCTCTGAATGGAACGGAAAGGCTGCAGATCATGTACGAGACATTTAATCAGGATAGTAAAGTCCCTTTCCATTTTTCTTATGATGAGGTACTTCGGACAGGTCTTAGTACAAAGGATTATATCGCACCGACCAGCTTCGTATTTAAGAATGGAAAAGACTTTCAGATGGGCGGAACGATAGGAGCCGTTTCTTATCTTCAGATTCTTGCCCCAGAGCTTACGGACAAGATGCTGGCAGAGTTTTTGGAGATGGACAGTAACCTTATGGTGAATTTCCATATCCAGTCCATTGACCAGATGAAAGCGATCAAGCTGGTAAAGAGCAAGGTGACCGATATTAACCGGATGAAGATTGAGGAGCAGAAAAAGGCAGTCCGTGCCGGATATGACATGGGTGCGACACGTTCCTTGATAACTGCATAAGCAGGAAACAAGGCATATACAAAACTTTTGTATAGAGAACTGATATTCCAAAGAGTGGAATGAGGGGGTAACGTCCCGAAACGCTCTCCTTAATACTCCTACATGCTGTGCTAACTGCTGAAATGCACAGTATGAAGCTAGGTGAAGTCGGCAGAGAGATACCGTAAGGCATGAAAATGCCACGAAAGCTGTCCAGCGGTGGGCGGTGTATCCTATATGCCGGAGGTCTATAAAATATCTATGGTGAGAATAACTTAGAGATAAGTTTGACGAACTTGTGAAAGTAAGGGTCTAAACGTAGCTTATGTAGAAATGCATAAACCGTGGTCACGGGGTATGTGGGGTAAAGTAAGAATCCATGTTATGAAATACCCTATTGTGTTACAGGCACAATCAAGCATACAGGCTCATAGCAAGCACCTACGGATATATGGACAGATAGGAATATCGGAACGTGGGAAGCTGTGAATACAAATGGTAAGGATTCAGCAGTCCGATGTTGTAGTGATAGAAAAAATCGAAAGCCAGTAGCAAATACTGGCAAGCCAACAGGCTTTCCGCTATCGGGATAATCTATCTTTATCACAGTGAAATCAGGGGCACGAGCATTGATATTTCCTGTAATGGGAAAAGGAGCAACAGCCCCAAGACAGGATTTAGTTTCATCATTATTTCTAAATCTTTCAAGGTTCTTGTATGACTAATAGAAACCAAGTCCGAAAGGAGGCGGTTGACTTGACTGTCGATACGAACTTAGAGAGGCAACCAAAGCAGCAAAAACTGCGAAATGCCGAATATTACGATATGCAGGATGTTATGGATAAGCTATATGAAGAATCCTGTAAAGGAAAATCATTCCATAATCTAATGCACCTTATTACCAGTGAAAACAACATACTTTTAGCGTTCAGAAATATCAAAAACAACAAAGGCTCAATGACTAAGGGAACAGACGGCAAAACAATTACACAGTATAAAGGGTGGTCGGAAGAACAGTTTGTCAAATACTTTCAAAGTAAATTTGCAAACTATCACCCAAAAAGTGTTCGCAGAACAGAAATTCCAAAGGTCGGGCAGCCTGATAAAATGCGTCCGTTAGGTATTCCCTGTATGGACGACAGGATTATACAGCAATGTATTATCCAAGTATTAGAACCGATATGTGAAGCAAGGTTCCATGCTCATAGTTATGGTTTTAGACCAAATAGGTCGGCAAGCCATGCCATTGCAAGGGCACAATCCCTGATGAATGTCAGCAAACTGCACTATGTTGTAGATGTTGATATAAAGGGATTCTTTGACAATGTAAATCATGGCAAGCTGCTCAAGCAAATGTGGACAATGGGCATACGGGACAAAAGTCTAATCTGTATAATCGGAAAAATACTGAAATCTGAGATTGAGGGAATTGGCAGACCAGATAAAGGGACGCCACAGGGCGGTATCATCAGCCCGCTACTCTCAAACATTGTTCTGAACGAACTTGATTGGTGGTTGAGTGACCAATGGGAAACCAAAAGCACAAGATACCCCTATACGCACAGTCACAAATATGAAGCCTTAAAGAAGTCCAACCTCAAAGAATTGTTCTTCGTGCGTTACGCAGATGATTTTAAGATTCTATGTAGGGATTACAAAACAGCAAAAAAGATATTCATTGCTGTAAAGGAGTGGCTTTGGGAAAGACTGGGGCTTGAAATCAGCCCTGAAAAATCCAAAATCACAAATGTCCGCAAAAAGAAAACGGATTTTCTTGGCTTTGCATTGTACGTGACGAAAAAGGGTAAGAAGTATGTATCAAAAAGTAATATTTCGGAAAAAGCGAAAAAGACAATGAAAATCAAGCTCAAAGAGCAAATCAAAGTAATACAGCACGACACATCACCCCATCAGGTAAGTCAGTTGAATGCCATGATTCTTGGTATGCACAATTATTATAATACTGCCACAGGGTGCAGTCGTGATTTCCGAGAAATCAATTTCGTTGTCAGCAAGAGCCTAAAGCATAGGCTTAGAGTAAAAACCAAAAAGGCAAAGCGAAACAAAAATAGCAAATCGCCATTGCCTGAAAAAGTGCTAAAGTCCAGAACGTATCAGAAATTTTACGGCAGCTATGGCGGAAAGCCTAAAGTCGTGGCAGGTGTACAAATCTTCCCGATTTACGGTTGTAAGTTTGTTACTCCGAGAATGTTCACACGAGAGGTTAATAAATACACTCCACAAGGCAGACAGCTTATACACAAAAATCTGTCAACCGTTCACTCCCTTATCCCGTATCTATTGGAAACGAAGGAGTATGGAAAATCTGTGGAATATAACGATAACCGTATTTCACTTATGGCAGGACAAAACGGTAAATGTGCAGTAACAGGTGAACCACTCTGCATATTTGACATGGAATGCCATCATAAAAAGCCTAAAAAGCTGGGTGGTACGGACGAATATAGGAATCTTGTGTGGTTAAAATCCGACGTACATAAACTTATTCATGCTACCGAAGAAGATACGATTGCAAAATATCTTGATATTCTCAAACTTGATGACAAAGCACTGAAAAAAGTCAATTCTCTAAGGCTATCAGCAGAGAATTTAGAAATAGTAGTTAAAGCAAACTAAATTTTGTTGGAGCGCCGTGTGCGGGGAAACTCGCACGCACGGTGCGGAGTGGGGGAAAATTCGGAGATAACTTCAAAGAATTACCTATCACTATACATCATTCCCACCGACCTTGCCACCTATGGAGAGGAAGCAAAAAATCTTTTGCAGGATTTACAGAGCCGCAATGAGCGCATGTTCCTTGTGACGGTACTGGTGGAAAATATCGCTGCCAAACGCCAAAAGCTGTTCAATGATATTTTTGCCGCTTCGGGTGTGGCACAGAAATACAACTGTGCCTTAAAACGGCTGGATTACCAGCAGGAACAGGGGCTTATGTCCTCGCTTGCTCTTGGTACGAACCAGATTGAAATTGAGCGCGGGCTTACGACCAGCAGCACAGCGATCTTTGTACCGTTTACCACCTGTGAATTGTTCCAGGAGGGCGAGGCGTTGTATTACGGCCTGAACGCCCTTTCCAATAACTTGATCATGGCGAACAGAAAAACGCTGAAAAACCCCAATGGGCTGTTTCTCGGTACCCCAGGAAGCGGTAAATCTTTCTCTGCCAAGCGTGAGATCGTCAATGTGTTCCTTCTGACGGAGGACGACATCATTATCGCTGACCCGGAAAATGAGTATGGGCCGCTGGTGCAGCAGTTCGGTTCCCAGGGGCAGGTCATTGATATTTCCCCTACTTCCACAAACTACATTAACCCTATGGACATCAATCTGGACTATTCCGATGATGAAAACCCGATCACTTTGAAAAGTGATTTTATTCTGTCGCTGTGTGACCTTATCATCGGCGGCAAAGAAGGGCTTTCCCCTATTGAAAGGACGATCATCGACCGTTGTACCAGACTGGTGTACCGGGAATACCTGCAGGACCCATGCCCGGAAAATATGCCGATCTTAGGCGATCTTTACGAGCTGCTTTTGAAACAGTCTGAACCGGAGGCACAGAATATCGCAACTGCGCTGGAAATCTATGTCAATGGTTCCCTTAACGTGTTCAACCACCGTTCCAATATCCAGATGGATCAACACCGGGTACTGTGTTTCCAGCTTAAGTCACTGGGAAAAGCCTTAAAGGAAATCGGGCTTTTGATCATGCAGGATGCGGTGTGGAACCGTGTCACGGCCAACCGTTCCAAACATAAAACAACCTGGTTCTATATCGACGAATTCCACCTTCTTTTGAAAGGGCAGACAGGAAGTTTCAGCGTGGAGATCTGGAAACGCTTCCGTAAATGGGGCGGAATCCCATCAGGTTTAACGCAGAATGTCAAGGACCTTCTGGCTTCCCGTGAGATCGAAAATATTTTTGAGAACTCGGACTTTATCTATATGCTCAACCAGGCCCAGGGAGACCGTCAGATTTTGGCAAAGCAGTTGGGAATCTCCCCGCACCAGCTTTCGTATGTGACCCATTCCGGTCCCGGCGAGGGGCTTTTGTTCTTTGGAAATGTGATCATCCCCTTTGTGGACCACTTCCCGAAGGACACACTGTTGTACAGTGTGCTTACCACAAGACCGGATGAAATAGCGGGGACCAAAGCGTGAGACAAAAATTAAAATGGATCGGAGGTGAGAACAATGGCACACGACAGGGAATTTCAAAGGAAGCGCAAAGATACCCGGATGCCGGTGCGTGATTCCCACGGGGAGGATCAACCGGCAGCCAGGCAGACCGAACAGGATTTTGACCTGCGCAGGGCACGGGACACCCCTTCTTCTGTCAACGGCAAGACACACAGGCAGGACATCCCTGTACAGACGGAATTTTCCCAGCTATCACCGGAAACACCGGTGTCCTTGCTGGAACAGGGCGAAGCGTATGCAAACGCTTTGGATGGTTTTTCGGAACACTTTGAGACACCGGATGCTACCAGGACAGCGCCCCCGATACAGGACAACGTGCGAAGCAATTTCCGGCAGGAGGTTTCCAGGCGTTCTTTTGTAACAGAGGATGTGACAGACCATGATACCGGACAATATGCACCTTCTTCCGAAGGATCAGCCCCACCGAGCGGCACAGACAGATCCGGTCAGGGACATCGTTATCGGACACATCAGCATGGGAACAAATATCAGCAGCGTTTTCAGGAAGCGGCACAGGCGGAGGAACAGGCAGCACAAAAGGAAAAGGGTGTGGATAGCGAACCGCCGAAAACATCCAAGCTGGAATTTACTGCGGATGAACTGCCACCGGAGACAAAGGATAAAAAGCTCACCCATGCAAGACGGAAGGCGGAACGGACTGCACAAAAAGCAGAGCAGGCGCAAAATCGTCTGCCGGCCCGGAAGAAACTGCGCATGGAGACGGTTTCCGACCCGGAGACCGGAAAAGCCAAAAAACACTTAAAATTTGAAAAGGAGGTTAAATCCCAAAAGGCCCATGTAAAAGGACCTGTACCCCTGCGTCCGGTCAAGGCGGGCGCCAATACTGCCATTGGTTACGCCCATAAAAAGATTTATGAGGCAGAGGATGAAAATGTGGGGATCAAGGCATCCCACCGCTCTGAACTTGTGGGCGAGGCAGGGCTTCGCACGGCATATCACCGGCATAAAACTGCCCCCTACCGAAAGGCAGCGAAATTACAGCAAAAATCAGCAAAGGCAAACGCAAGACTTGCTTACCGGCAGGCTCTTAGCGACCACCCGGAGCTGAAGAAACATGCGATTGCCCGGATATGGCAGAAACAAAAACTGAAAAGGCAGTATGCCAAGGCTGCCCGTGAAGCCGGGAAACAGGCAAAAAATGCCGCAGTCGCAACAGAGAGGGTCAGCGTCGGTATTGTCCATGCGGTCAAACGGCACCCTGTGATCTGCCTTGTCCTCCTGCTTCTCCTTTTGGTAATTTTCCTGATCATGTCCCTGTTTTCCACGTTCTCCAATATTGGGACCGGCGGTCTGGGAAGTCTGGCTGCTTCTACCTATCTTGCAGACGATCAGGACATCAATCAGGCGGAGCTTACCTATACCGAGTGGGAAACAGATCTGCAAATGGAAATAGACAGGGTGGAATCAGACCGCCCCGGCTATGACGAATACCGGTATAACCTGGGCGCAATCGAGCATGACCCGTATGTGCTGATGGGGTATCTGACTTCTGCTTATCAGGGATTTACTTACGATGAAGTGGAAAGCGTGCTGCGGCAGCTTTTCCAGGAACAATATACCCTGTCCTTTTCAGAAGAAACCGAGATCCGTTACCGCACCGAAACTTCCGTTGACCCGGAAACCGGGGAAGAAACCCAGGAGGAAGTGCCTTATGAATGGCGCATCTTAAATGTCAAGCTCACAGTCACACCTCTGGAAAACCTGGTCGTTTCCCGGATGAACGCAGACCAGAAAGAGATCTGCGAGATCCTGCTGCAGACAAAAGGAAACCGCCAGTATGTCAAAAATGTCTTTGGCACCAACTGGCTCCCTTATGTGACCAGTTATTACGGCTACCGGGTACATCCCATCAGCGGGGAAAAGAACTATCACACCGGTGTGGACATCGGGATGCCGGAGGGCACAGAGATCCTTGCCGGGCATGACGGAACGGTCACCCTTGCGGGAAATGCCGGCGGTTATGGCTTATGTGTTGCCATTGAAGGCGAGGCATACGAAGGACATACCCTGACGACCAAATACGGGCACTGTTCCCAGATCCTTGTTTCTGCCGGGCAGGAGGTCAAAGCCGGGGATGTGATCGCAAAGGTCGGGAATACCGGAAATTCCACCGGTCCCCACCTGCATTTAGAAGTCCTGGTTGACGGTCAGTATTTGAATCCCCTGTATTTTGCTGATACCGGCGATACCAGCGAACGGCACCTGCCGGAAGTTGGTTCAGGCGGCACAGGAAACTACTTCGATTATGACATTCCACCGGAAGCCCTTGCGGATGAACAGTTTGCTGCAATGATGGCCGAGGCGGAAAAATATCTTGGCTATCCGTATGTATGGGGAGGCGCAAGCCCTTCCACTTCCTTTGACTGTTCCGGCTATGTGTCCTGGGTGATCAACAACTGCGGCGTCGGCTGGAATTTCGGAAGGCTGACTGCGGACGGTCTTTTAGGTGTATGTACGCCGGTATCAAGCGCAGATGCAAAACCGGGCGACCTGATCTTCTTCCAGGGGACCTACAACACCAGCGGCGCAAGCCATGTAGGGATCTATGTGGGAAATGGAATGATGATCCACTGTGGAGACCCGATTTCTTATGCAAACATCAATACAAGCTACTGGCAGCAGCATTTTTATACATTTGGGCGTCTGCCTTAACAGATTGGAGGTAATAAATTGAATCCTAAAATTGAAAAACTGGAAAAGGAAATTGAAAAGACCAAAACAAAGATTGCGGAAATGCAGGCAAAGCTCCATAAGCTGGAGGAACAGAAAACGGAGCTGGAAAATACCGATTATGTGGCGGTGGCGCGCAGTTTCAAACTGACGCCCCAGCAGCTTGCGGATTTTTTGAAATCACAGCAGGCGGCCCCTTCGGAAACTGTTTTACCGCAGGAGAAGGAGGATGTGCATGAGGCTTAAAAAACTTTCCCTGCTGCTGGCGCTTACGCTTCTTGTAAGTGTCAGCGCATTACCTGTAACGGCTCATGCCGGCGGTTCCAAAGACACCACACCGCCAACGCTGACTGCTTCCCTGGAGGGCGATGCCCTGAAAATAGAAAGCAGTGACGATCTATCCGGCGTGGAGGCGGTCTTTGTTGATGAAAACCGTATCAACTCCCTCACCGATGGGAAAGCGTCGGTTGCACTGAAAGATTATGCAGGAACAGAAAAACAGGTAAGCATATACGCAAAGGATTATGCAGGAAACCGTTCTGATGCGGTAAAGCTGGATAATCCGTATTACAAAGAACCGGCTCCTGAAAAGAAACCTGCTGCGGCAGCACCCCAGAGTCCGTCCGGTACACAGACAAAACCGCCTAAGGAAGAAAAACCTTCCGGCTCAAACGTTGCAACTCCTTCCGGCGGCGGAAATTCTTCCGGTTCAGATAACAGTACCGGACAGCAGGAAAATACTTCTGCGGTCCCGGAAGGTGCATTTACCCCGGAAGGCACCGGAACGGTACAGGACAACATCAGTGGTACGGATGGGGAAAAACAGTTTTACACCATCACTACGGACGCGGGCAATGTCTTTTATCTGGTGATCGACGGGAAACGGGAAGATAACAATGTCTACTTCTTAAACGGCGTCACAGAGTCCGACCTGATGGCGCTTGCAGAAAAGAACAATGGCAGCATGAGCATGATTCCCCAGGAAGAAAGCTGCAACTGCACAGAAAAATGTGAGGCAGGAAAAGTCAATACCGGCTGTCCGGTCTGCAAAAATGACTTAAATGGCTGCAAAGGAAAAGAAAAGCCGGCGGAAACTGAAAAACCGGCAGAACCGGAAAAGCCGAAGAAAGAAACCGGCAGCGTCGGCACGATCCTGTTTATCCTTGCTGCCTTACTTGCGGTCGGTGGGATCGGTTATTATGTAAAAATCGTGCGTCCGAAACAGCAGGCCGAGGACGATGCGGAATTTGAGGATGACGGTTATGGCGAAGGCTTTGACCCGGATGAGGCATACGGGGAACCGGAATATCTTTCCGAGGATGATTTTGACGACAAGGACAGCAAATAAGGCTGTCCTTTTAGATTTTATGAAAGTGAGGATTTTTTCATGGAACATATCATAACCAGACGCCGCGGCTTTCGCAAGCTGTTGGCGTTTTTGCTTTGTATGGCAAGCATTTTGGGGCTTCTTCCGGCTCAGGCTTTTGCCATGTCTGTCGGACAGACGGCAAGCTCCTGGCTGGGCGACCAGTATGTAGGCTCTGATGGGAACCACTACCGCGCCCCGGCGCCTTACACCTATCTTGCCTACCATGCAGACGGAACCATCGACGTACACACCAGTTCCGGGGGCAATGCTTACCGGCATTATATGCTGACGGATTCTGACGGGATCAGCCACCAGGTTTACTGTGTGGAGAGCGGGATTCCTTACCATACTTCGGAAAACACCTATGTTTCAGAAAGCGGGACCAACAGCCAATACCTGAACCTGCTTCCTGCCGAGGCAAGGAGGGGGATCACCCTGACTGCGATCTATGGCTGGAAACCCGGTGCGGCGCTCCCTGTTTCCGGGATCAACGAGGATGACTATAAGATGGCGACCCAGATCATCCTCTGGGAATACCAGCAGCAGCTTAGAAGCGATCCGTACAGCCGCCACGGAAACGGCCACGCAGACGCCGACCAGTATTTCAGCGTGATCGCCGGACGACCGGCAGAAAAAGCCTATGACTGGATTCTTGCACAGGTCGCTTCCCATTCCACAGTCCCTTCCTTTACTTCTTCTAAGAAAAGCGAAGCACCGGAACTGGAACTGAAATGGGATGTAGAAAAAAAGGTCTATACCCTGACGGTCACAGATACCAACAACTTGAAGATCGACCTGGAGGCTTTGAAAGGCAGCGGCGTTTCTGTGACAAGAAACGGAAATGAATACACCTTTACCAGCAGGCAGATGATGATGGACCCGGTGCTGTTTGAATTCCGAAAGAATATCCCGGTGGCAAACGACATGCTGATCTGGGGCAGACCCGGCTACCAGACCATGATGACCGGCGCCAGCGATCCGGTTTCCTTCTTTGTAAAGATCAAAACGGAAACTTACGGTACTGCAAAACTTGTCAAGACCAGTGAGGACGGCATTGTTTCCGGTATCACCTTCCATATCTCCGGTACGGACATTTTGGGAAATGAAGTCAATGAGGAAGTTACGACCGGAGAAAACGGCCAGATTGAAAAGAAGCTCCTGCCGGGAACCTATCTGGTAAAAGAACTTCCGGTGGACCGCTATGTGACCCCTTCCGCACAGTACGTGACCATTGAAAGCGGGCAGACTTCTTCGGTACATTTCAGCAATATTCTGAAGAAGTTCCGTGTCCATGTGGTAAAGAGTGATGCTGACACCGGAAATGCCCAGGGGGATGCCACGCTTGCAGGAGCGACCTATGGGATCTTCCGTGATGGCGAACTGATCGACACTTATACTACCGGGCCGGATGGCAGCTTTATGACCCGCTATTATGTATGCGGGGATGGCTGGACGATCCGGGAAATCGAACCGAGCACCGGGTATCTTCTGAATGAAACCATTTATGAAGTGGGTGCATCCCCTTCCCTGTATGAAGTGGAACTCAATACCACAGAAAATCAGGTGACGGAAACGGTTATTTACGGAAATATCCAGCTTGTCAAGCACACCGATGACCTGGACCCGGATGTGCCTGAGGGCGAAAATACCGACGATCCCAATGCCGGTATCATCGAACGCCCGGAAGCAGGCGCAGTCTTTGAAGTTTACTTAAAGGCAGCCGGAAGCTATGACGCGGCAAAGGAAAGTGAACGTGACCTTCTTACCACGGATGCGGATGGTTTTGCTTCCAGTAAACCGCTTCCTTATGGGCATTATACGGTCCATCAGATCGCAGGCGAGGAAGGCAAAGCCTTTGTCCCGGACTTTACGGTATTCATTTCCTCTGACGGAAAGACTTACAGCTATATCCTGAACAACCGCACCATCACAGCCCGTCTGAAAGTTGAAAAATGTGACGCAGAGACCGGAAAGATTATCCCTGTGACCGGAACCGGTTTTCAGATCAAGGATCTTTCCACCGGGGAATTTATCACCCAGACCGTCTACTATCCGAACCCGGAAACACTGGATACCTTCTATGTTTCTGACGAGGGCTGGCTGATGCTGCCGGAGCCTTTGGCCGCCGGGGATTATGAACTTTATGAGGTGGCTGCCCCTTATGGCTATGTGCTTTCCGATCAGCCGGTACCGTTTACCATTGACGGCAGCGAGGCGGTTGTGACGGTCACTCAGTACAATATGCCGCAGAAAGGCCAGCTTACCATCACAAAGACCGGAGAAGTATTTGCTTCTGTCCAGGAAAACGACGGACTGTACCAACCTGTGTATGAGGTTTCCGGACTTCCCGGAGCGGTCTATGACGTGATCGCAGATGAAGATATTTATACCGGTGACGGTACCTTGCGGGCAGAAAAAGATACGGTTGTGGAAACCCTTACGACCGGCGAGGACGGCACAGCGAAAAGCGGGCTTCTCTATCTTGGCCGTTACCGTCTGGAGGAACGTCAGGCTCCTTCCGGTTGTGTGCTGAATCCTCAACCGGAATATGTGGAACTGACCTATGCGGGTGAGACCGTGGAGGTCACACAGGCAGCAACAGGTCTTTATGACGAACGACAGAAAGTGGATGTCACACTTTTCAAGGCAATGGAGACCAATGACCTGTTCGGTCTTGGCATGAACGAGGAATATAAGGATATTTCCTTTGGACTTTATGCTTCCGCAGACCTGACGGCGGCAGATGGCAGCGTGATCCCGGCAGATGGACTTCTGGAAGTGGTCTCTGTTTCGTCTGATGAATCCGGCGGTTACAGCGCTTCCTTCGCCTCCGACCTGCCTTTTGGCAGCTATTATGTCAAGGAACGCACGACCAACGGCGCCTATATCCTTTCGGATCAGAAATATCCGGTCGTCTTTGAATATGCCGGACAGGAAACCGCCCTGGTACAGATCCTTGTCAATGAAGGCGAGGCTGTTTCCAATGAACTTCTCCGCGGGCGTGTAGACGGTGTAAAAGTTGGGGAAAACCCGGAAGGCGGCGAAGATGTCACGCTGGCCGGTGCGCTCATGGGACTGTTTAGACCTGATACAGAAGAATTTACCGAAGAAAATGCACTGCTTACTGCTGTTACCGGAAAAGACGGCAGTTTTTCCTTTGAGAATATTCCTTACGGACACTGGATCGTCAAGGAGATCTCTGCCCCTGACCTTTATACAGTAAGCCCGCAGCAGCACCATGTATATATCGGTGCAGACGGACAGCATATCGAGATCCGTGTGGAAAACACCCTGATCCGCGGCAGCGTGCAGGTGACCAAAACCGAAGCTGTGGAAGAACCGTCCCCTGTGGAAAAGGAGGATAAGAAAGACAAGAATTCTTTCCTGCGTTTCCTGCCCGGTGCGGTGTTCGACCTGTATGCGGATTCCAACGCCAACCAGGAATATGATCCTGACGATCAAAAGATCGGTACGCTGAAAGAAACCGATGCAGGCTATCATACGGCGGAAAACCTTCTGGCTGGCGGCTACTTTATCAAAGAAAGCAAAGCGCCGGAGGGCTATCAGCCTGATCCAAACGCTTACTATTTTTCCATCACAGAAGATGGACAGGTCGCAGTTGTGGAAAATGGAGAAGCCGGGCACGGATTTACCAATGAGGCTTACCGTGGCAACTTAAAGATCACAAAGGATTCCAGCGACGGGCGCAAAGATGGTTTTGCCATCGAGGTCAAGAGCGCGGACGGTTCCTACTGCGAGACATTTACCACTCCAAAATCCGGTGTAATTGAAGTCAAGGGCCTTCGTGTCGGTATTTATACCGTAACAGAAGTTGCAAACCGGGCAAGCAAGGATTACATCATTCCTGATGCCGCTACGGTGGAGATCAAAGCTGACCAGACATCTACGGTCCAGTTCTTTAATGAAAAACCGGAAAAGCCGGATAAGCCAAAGAACCCGGAAAAGCCTTCTGTTCCGTCCAATCCTTCCACCCCTCAAAAGCCGGTACCGCAGACCGGGGATGATCCGTATATTTTCCTATATGGCGGACTGTTGGCAGCCGCACTGATTGGCGGCAGCGTATTTGCTGTGTATTATTTCAAAAAGGGAAAATACAGCAGGACTTCCCCGAAAAGAACGGCTGTCGGGATTTCTGTCCTTTCACTCTGCGTTCTGGTGGCTTTTGGCAGCGGTTTTTTGGTGTTCCGTGACTTAAACCAGTATGCCGAGAGTAAAGATGCCTATCAGGATCTTGCCGGATATGTGGAAGTACCGGAGCAGACAGCCTCCCCGGAACAGGCAACCGATCCAACGGAAACAAAACAGGACGATGCCGATATTGTCCTGCCTTCGGTAGACTTTGAAGCGCTCCGTGAAAATGGACCGGACATCATCGGATGGCTTTCCCTTCCTGATACGGTGCTCAATTATCCGGTGACGCAGACTGACAACAACGAGTATTACCTGAACCATCTTTATGACGGGACCTATAACAAGGTTGGCTGCCTGTTTGCCGACTATGAAAACCGGGCAGATTTTTCAGACCGCAATACGATCGTCTACGGTCATAATATGCGGGATGGTTCCATGTTTGCCCTGCTGAACCGGTACGATGAACAAAGTTACTTTGATACCCACAGGCAGATGTATCTCGTTACTCCGAAGGGTGGTTATGTCATGGAGATCTTTGCGGCATTTGCAGCAAAGCCGGAAGAATCCGGCAGTGAAACTTCTCCCTGGCAGCTTTCCTGGAAGGATGACGGTGCTTATACTACCTGGCTTACAGCTATGAAGGAACGTTCTGCGGTGGAAAGTGATGTGACTGTGACCTGCAGCGATAAGGTACTGACCCTTTCTACCTGTACGCCGGGCGGCACAGGACGCTTCCTTGTCATGGGAAAACTCGTGAAAGTAGATAACGAAATATAGATTTTAGACGGTGCGGGGGCAAAAGCTCCCGCACCTGCTGTTTACAAGGAGGATTTTATTTTATGGTAAATACCATGATTTCCATTCCCGGCTATGTCCATCTTTACCGCTCGCTTTTGCGGTTTTACGACATGCCGGAAAATGAAGTCCGGGAAATGCTCTATCTTCTGAATACGGCAAACCTGGACTGCTATGAGTATTATCACCCGGACCGCAGTGTGATCCAGAGCGGACCGGTCGCTTTTTGCGGATGGCTGGAAACGAAAGACTGCCGCCCTTACCGCACAGAGGTACAGCTTTACAAATCGCTGCTGTTTTTGAAGCGCAGCATTGACCGTGACCTGATCGTATCAGCTCAAAGGGAGGCTCTGCAAACCCTGCGCTGTATTATCTCCAATCTGGAATACCGCTTTTATAAAGCCTATGGCATGGAGATCGAGGACAAACGCACGGTCTATGGGGAATGTACCTACCGTCTGGTTCCCAGGGAGGATGAACCCAGCGTGTGCCTGATGCACGACTGGATCTACCTGCCAACTGCCTGATGTCACGAATAATATATAAAATATGTGACATATATGAAAACTGTACTGCCTTGCAAAATTTTTGATTTTTGATGTATAAATCAGATTTTTAATGGGAACACTCAAAATAAGAGGAATAGGACCTATTGCAATCATGTCACGAATAATATATAATATTCGTGACATGAAGGGAGGCGGTATTGTGGACAACGGATATACAAAACGAATACGAGAGCGTGTTCTTTCTCTTGAAGATGGAACTGTTTTTGTGATGTCTGATTTTGCGGATATTGCAGATACATCCACTATTCGTCAAAGTTTAAGCCGTTTAGTGCAATCAGGAACATTGCGCCGTATTTTGAAAGGAGTTTATGAAAAACCAAAATATAGCAAACTTCTGGATGAATATGTGGCGGCAGACCCGGAAGCGGTGGCGAACGCATTGGCACGAAGTTATCACTGGACGATTGCCCCATGTGGGAATACAGCATTGAACCTGTTAGGTCTTTCAACACAGGTAACAGCAGTATGGTCCTATATCAGCGATGGTCCATATAAGACCTACGAGTGGAACTCTACAAAGCTGGAATTTAAGCACCGGACCAATAAGGAGATTACCGGATTGTCCTATATGACAAGTTTGGTTATACAGGCATTAAAAACGCTTGGCAGATCGAATGTTACGCCAGAAGTCATACAGATGCTTTCCGAAAAACTGACAGACAAGGATAAACAGGCTTGTTTGAAGGAAGCAACCGAGTCTACGGATTGGGTTTACGATACGATACGGCAGATTTGTGGAGGTGAAAAGGTACAATGAGAAATATAGCAAGACTTTCAGATAACGACCGCAGGGAGCTGTTCAGAAATACAGCAGATAAAATGGGGCTGAATGATGCCATCGTGGAAAAAGACTTTTGGGTATGTTTTACGCTGGATTATTTATTTCACCGCTCACCATGGAAAGAGTCCATCACCTTTAAGGGTGGTACCAGCCTTTCAAAAGCCTTTCACCTGATCAGCCGGTTTTCAGAAGATATTGATTTGATTCTGGACTGGCGTGTATTGGGATATGGCAAAGATGAACCATGGGAGAAACGTTCCAATACAAAACAGGATGCTTTTAACAAAGAAGCCAATGTGCGTGCAGAGGTATTTCTGTCCGAAACATTCTGCCCGGCAGTCAAAGCCGGCTTATCCCAGGAAATCGGTTGTGAAGCAAATGTCTACATAGATGAAAAGGATAAACAGACGGTCATTTTCGCCTATCCGCACCTTTTTACGAATACGGCGACTTTACAGGTGATCCGTTTAGAGATTGGTGCGCTGGCAGCGTGGACTCCTGCAAAAACAGCGCTGATCGAACCATACGCGGCAAAATATTATCCGAAGATTTTTGAGCAAAAAGAAACCGCAATCCTTACCGTTGCCCCGGAACGGACCTTCTGGGAAAAAGCCACAATCCTGCACCATGAAGCGAACAGACCGGAACATTTGGAAATGCCGCAGCGGTATTCCAGACATTATTATGATCTCTACCGCATGGCTGCAACACCGGTTAAAGAAGCTGCTTTTTCCAGGCTGGATCTCCTGAAGAAAGTTGTAGATTTCAAAATGAAATTCTATCCCAGAGCATGGGCGAAGTACCCGGAGGCTGTGCCGGGCACATTAAAATTACTCCCGCCGGAATATCGGTTTGCAGCATTGGAAGCGGACTATAACTCTATGCAGGATATGTTGTATGGGGATGTTCCGACATTTGAGACAGTCATAGCAGCGGTCCAGGAACTGGAAAAAGAGATCAATACACTATAAACAATTACATATCCATTTATTTGCCGGCTATTCTAAGATGCTTTAGAATAGCCGGTTTCTTGTTTTCAAAGGAGGGATGCTATATTACGCAAAATGAAGTCAATGCCGTTTTTGACGAACAGGTGCGGCTCTGTGCTGATACCTTGAAACGGAAAACCAAAGAATACACCGGGGATGACCCGGACCGGCTGGGTGCATTTAAGGCAGCGGCAGCTTTACAGCATACAACGCCCCAGCGTGCCCTTGCCGGTATGCTGGCAAAGCATATTGTTTCTCTGTACGATATGTGCTTTGCCGAGGAAACGGTTTACCCGATGGACACATGGGACGAAAAGATCACAGACAGTCTGAACTATCTGTTCTTACTGAAAGCGATTGTAAAGGAGGGACATACCAATTAAACGAATCGAAGTAAAAATTTTGAACTGCCAGGCGGTAGCGGAAGCAGAAAAAAACATGGTCTTTGCGGCAAGGCTTACCCAACAGGGACATAAGATTGCCTCAATGGACGACCTGATGGAGCTCTACGAAAAATCATTCAGCGTTCAGACAGTAGCAGCTATGGGGGCGCTTCCCCATCCTACCATCCAGAAATTTGCGGTGATCACGGTAGCCATTGTCGGCGCCAGCAGGCGTTTTCTGGCGCAGATCACCCGCCACCAGAACGAAGTAAAATTTATGAGTGCATCGCTGCAGTACAGCAACTATACGGGACAGGCGGATTTCGCTGTCCCGTATTCTATTATGACGGCTCCGGCAGTGGTACGGGAATTGTACTTAAAAAGCTGTCATGAAAGCATGAAATGTTATGAAGCCCTGTGCACTGCCGGAAGCGGGCACGATGCGGCCGGCTATGCCACGCCCCAGGGATTACGGAATGTACTGCTCATCAGCGCCACCCCTTATCAGTGGAAACATATCATCAGCCAGCGGGTATGCCGGAGAAATACAGATGAAACAAGGATCGTGCTGCTAAAGGTCTGGAAAGAACTTTATGAACTAAGCCCTGCTTTGTTTGCCCCATCACTGACCGGGCCTTTTTGTCAGATGGATCGATGTCTGGAAGGTAAAATGACCTGCGGACGAAAACTGCAGGCAGATATGACGCCAGAGGATATTTTAGAAAAAGATTATCCTGCTCTTTGGGAAGGAGGCTGCCGATGAAAATAAAACTGATCGACTTTGGCGTACCGGAGCACCAGCGTCCTTACCGTCCGCATGGCAATGATGCCGGAGCAGATGTTTATCTGCCCTATGACTGCACCTTACAGCCCGGAGAAATCGCCAAAATTCCTCTTGGTTTTGGACTGGAAATACCGGATGGATATGCGGGATATATCTTTCCCCGTACCAGTATGGCGGTAAAAGGTCTGGTCTGTGAACTGCCACCTGTGGATTCCGGCTACCGTGGAGAGATCCATGCGATCATCAGCAATGTAAGCAATCAGGCGCAGTCTCTTTTTAAGGGAGCCCGTATCGGGCAGCTTGTGATCACGCCGATCGTCATTGCGGATTTTGTAACCGATCTGGGAACAGAACGAGGAACCGGCAGCTTTGGCAGTACCGGCGAATAGAAAAAGGCTGTTTGGAGAACAGTTTTTGAATACTTATCGGTATAGGGAGCGGACATTTCGAGAACATTATAAAATATAATAAAGAAAGTCAGGTTGATTGTAAAATGAAGTTGGACACCTAAGAAAAAATCCATAGTGATTTTCCCCACATGGTAGAATGAAGTTTGCACACAACTTCTTCCAAGGGAGGGCAATCACTATGGACTGCCAAGATTATATCACAGAATCGGTAGAACGCAAGAAGGGACAGCACTTACAGCGAGAGGAACGAGGCGCGATCCAGCATCTCAAGAACGCAGGCTACACGAACAGAGCCATTGCCAGAGCAATCGGATGTTCACCAACCACCGTTGGAAACGAGCTAAAGCGCGGCACACCGCCCCGAAAGAGCAGCAAGGGCAGGAAGCCCGGATACTCGGCAAGGCGTGGAGAAGCGGTCTACAAGGCGAACAGAAAGCGTTCTCGGAAACCACACCGAATCTGTCACTGCACTCGTTTCATTCGCTGGATAATGGAACAGGTCAAAGAACACAAGTGGTCTTTGGATGCCTGCGTCGGATATGCTCGTCTGCACAAGCTGTTTTCAGCAGAGGAGATGGTCTGCACCCACACGCTTTACAATGAGGTCTGGGCAGGCAGCCTTGACTTGTCTGTGACAGAACTGCCCGAAGCCATGAAACGCAAGCAGCACAAGGATTCCAAGCCCCGTGAACACAAGAAGAACTTCGGCACAGACATTTCTCAGAGGCCTGAGATCGCAGCTCTGCGCATCGAGGAAGGTCATTGGGAGGGTGACACCGTGGTCGGCAAGAGGGGCAGTAAGGAGGCTGTTGTCCTCTCCCTGTTGGAGAAGAAAACGGAGAACTATATTGCCATTCGAATTCCCGGCAAGGATGCAGACTCCGTTCTGAACGCCATGCAGTCACTCAGGGAAGGATTCGGAGAAAAGTTCTCACAGGTCTTCAAGACCATTACCGTGGACAACGGCTCGGAGTTCTCTGCGTTCAGTCAGGTCGAGAACTGGGGCTGTGCAGTCTACTTTGCGCATCCCTACACCTCGTGGGAACGTCCCCAAAACGAACGTCACAACGGGCTGTTTCGAGCCTTCGTTCCGAAGGGCGTGTCCATTGAGGCTTTCTCTGCTGAGTATATCTTGGCTGCAGCTGATGAATTGAACGGACGGCCTCGCAAGAAGCTTGGCTACCGCACCCCGGAGGAGCTGTTTGACGAGTTCCTCGACTCTGTTTACGCAGCCGAAGGCTGCGGCAGCATCGCCCAGGACGGAAGCCAGCGGCTTCCATCCTGACCGACGCTCTGATTCACTAAGTTCTACCGTGCAGGTGTCCAACTTACACTTGCAATTTGCGATAAAGAAAGTCACGAAAAAAGCGGCCATTACCGTGACCGCTTACTTTCTGCTATTGAGTTCTTTCATAATACCGAGGATATATTGCATGGATTGAGGATCAAGCTGTCTTGCCTCTGCAATGAATTCCTTCAAGGTTTCCGGGTAGGTATTTCCTTCATCAAAGAATTCCTGCGGAGTCACACCCAGATATTCGCAGATGTAGAAAAAAGACTGCATAGCGGGAAGTGACTTTTTATTCTCAATATTATTGATGTAGTTGTTTGCCTGACCTAACGATAAAGACATATCGCGTGCGGAAACTCCTTTCTGTGTCCGCAGCTTCGCTAATCGTTCCGGGACAAAATCTTCATACATCGCCTTCACCTCCCATTCTGTAATAGATTGTACCTTACACCCCTTTATTATCCGCAAAGAGAAAAAGGGTATTATCGTTGACTTGCTAAATAAAATCTATTACTATGTGAAAAGTGAAGAATTTTACCTATCAGATGGAGGGATGACCGATGAAAGGAAAGACCTGCTGTGTTACCGGACACAGGGATTTACCGCAGAATGAGATCAACAAAATAAAAGCCGCTTTGGAACATGAGATCGATGCTGCCGTTACAGATGGATTTACCTGTTTTATGAGTAGCTTTGCAGATGGCGTGGATCAGTATTTTGCAGAGCTGGTGTTGGAAAGAAAGCAGACCAATCCGGCGCTGGAGCTGATCGCAGTGATCCCTTACCGCAAGCGTCTGGACAGCCTGAATAAGAAAACAAGAACCCGTGAACTGCTGGAGGCTTGTGCGGATGTTGTTGTCATACAGGAAAAATATCTCCCAAGCGTCTACTCCCACAGAAACCGCTATATGGTGGAGCACTCCGACCGAGTGATCGCTGTATATGACGGACGGGAAACCGGCGGTACGGCAAAGACGATCCGCTTCACCCATCGGATGAAGAAGGAACTGCGGGAAATCCCGGTTGGAGAGATCGTCCTGCCGGATCACTTGAAACCAAAAACAAAATAGATACCTGTTGATGCGCTCACTTTGAAGTGGGCGTTTTTCTTTACCCATTTTTAGGAGGAATGCTTATGTGGAACCTGATTTCATATTTCCTTACCTTTGCCGGAGGAATGGCTTCCGGCGTTATGCTGATGTGTCTTATACAAACCGGAAAACTTGCGGATAAAGAATTTGAAACTATGAAGGAGGAATAAAAATTGAAACTTGTGATTGCAGAAAAGCCCTCTGTTGCTATGTCACTGGCAGCAGTATTAGGCGCAACGGAAAGAAAAGACGGTTATCTCGAAGGTTCCGGCTATCTGGTGAGCTGGTGCGTGGGACATCTTTTGGAACTGGCACAGCCGGAGGCTTACAAAGAACAGTACGCCAAATGGCGGTATGAGGATCTTCCGATCCTACCGGAAAACTGGAAATATGAAGTGCCAAAGGATAAGAAAACGCAGCTTGCCCTTTTGTGCCGATTGATGAAGGACAAACGGGTGGATTCCGTGGTATGCGCTACGGATGCCGGACGAGAAGGAGAACTGATCTTCCGTCTGGTCTATGAATATGCCGGATGTAAAAAGCCTATGGAGCGCCTTTGGATTTCCAGTATGGAGGATGCGGCGATCCGTGAGGGCTTTGACCATCTCCACCCCGGCAGTGATTACGATAAGCTCTATGATGCGGCGGTCTGCCGGGCAGGAGCCGACTGGCTGATCGGGATCAATGCCACCCGGCTTTTTTCTGTCCTGTATGGTGTCACCCTAAATGTCGGCCGTGTTATGTCACCGACACTGGCACTTTTGGTACAGCGTGAGTCGGATATTGAATCCTTCATCAGTAAGCCTTTTTATGTGCCGGAAATCACCTGCGGAGGTTTTACTGCTTCCGGCGAAAAAATGACGGAACGATCCGAGGCTGAAAAAATCCGTATGGACTGTGACCACAACTCCGCTTTTGTGCGTTCTGTGGAAAAGCAGGTAAAAACTATACAGCCTCCCCGCCTTTATGACCTTACAACTCTGCAAAGGGAATGTAACCGTATTTATGGCTATACGGCTCAACAGACCCTTGATTATGTGCAATCTCTCTATGAAAAGAAGCTGGCAACCTATCCGAGAACGGACAGCCAGTATTTGACGAAGGACATGCAGGCAACCGCCGCTTCCCTGATCCTGTGGCTGCGTGACAATATGACCTTTGGAAAAGGCTACGCCGGAGAGCCGGACATTGACCGGGTAACAGATGACAGCAAAGTGACTGACCACCATGCCATTATCCCAACTGTGGAAATCGCACGGACAGACCTGTCAGAGCTTCCTTCCGGGGAGCGGGATGTGCTTACCCTGCTTGTCGTCAGACTGCTTTGTGCCACAACGCAGGTACACCGATTTGAAGCGGTCACCGCTATATTGGACTGCCAGGGATATACTTTTACGGCAAAAGGAAAGACTATTTTACAGTCCGGCTGGAAAGAGGTGGAACGGATTCACCGTATGAGTATCAGGCAGAGTGAAACGGAACACAAAGAAAATGAAGCTGTCGCTCTCCCTGTGCTGCAGGAAGGACAGACTTTTGAAGCTGTATCAGCAAGTCTCCGTGAAGGGAAAACTTCACCGCCGAAACACTATACGGAGGACACACTGCTGTCCGCTATGGAGACTGCCGGTGCGGAAGATATGCCGGAAGATGCCGAGCGTAAAGGATTGGGTACTCCGGCTACCCGTGCGGCAACACTGGAAAAGCTGGTTTCTGCCGGATTTGTACAGCGAAAGAAAAAGCAGCTCATTCCTACGGAAAAAGGAAAGAACCTGATCGCAGTCCTGCCGGACAATATCAAATCTCCCATCTTAACTGCAGAATGGGAATCCATGCTGAAACAAGTGGAACATGGCGAACTGTCGGCAACATCTTTTATGGATCAGATTGCAGATATGAGCCGGACGCTGGTAAAAGAACATACTACCCCGGAAGAACGTTTTGCGGATCTGTTTCCTTCTTCCAGAGGAACTGCACATGAAGCCGTAGGGGTATGTCCTCGCTGCGGAGCCCCGGTATATGAAGGAAAGAAAGGTTTTTTCTGCGACAACAGGGAATGTTCTTTTGCTCTTTGGAAAGATAACCGTTTCTTTTCCAGCAAGAAAAAATCCATCACAAAGTCTGTGGCAGCGGCTCTTTTGAAAGAGGGCCGTATTTCTATGTCCGGGCTTTACAGTGAAAAAACAGGAAAGACCTATGATGCGGAAGTGATTCTGGATGATACCGGCGGTAAATATGTGAATTTCAAGCTGGAATTTCCAGTAAAGAAAGGCAGGCGTAAATGAGCGATCGAAAAACCTTTGAATATGGCGGTTATCACTTCACGCCCATACGAAAATTTCACAAAAAAGAAGGCGACTTTTTCGCCATATCGAAACGGCTGGCAAGTGACCCCAACTTAGGGCTGTGTACCTATCAGGATCGGCAAAAAGCACCTTATGATTACAAAGACTTTTATACCGTTTCAACAGACAAAGAATGTGATATTTTCCGCTGCGAAGAAAATGGATTGTTGTATGTACCAGGAAAAAATGAACTTTTTATTTACCATGAACCAAAACAGAAAAAGCGGAACTCTATCGCCGATGCCCTTTCACAGCCCAGGAATGTTACTGATACAACCGAAATTTCCAGCGGTCGGCAAAGCAGAGCCCCGGAAAGGTAGGCGTTATGGCGGAGAGAGAATTGAACCGCTCGGAGCGGGCTACGATCCGAAAGCTGGTTACGGAGCTTTGCGCCAACTATGACTCTCAGGATAAGATCTGCCTTCCTTTGAACAGTCCTTGCTATATGCTGAATAAATGGTGGACCGGTGCTTATTGCAGGTACTTTGAAAAAGCGGTGCTGCCGGTGGATGCAGCACTGGAATCAGCCATTACCGGCGAGGACACCTCCATGAGACAGAAAATATGCCCTGTGTGTGGAAAGGCATATCTTCCTACAACCAGCCAGGCATATTGTTCCGCTGCCTGCCGGGTCTATGCAAGACGGAAATCCGAGCGGAAACGCAAACGTCGGCAGCGGCAAAACCAACCATGATATGTCCGCAACTTAGCCCCAAAAGTCCTTGATTTTCAATGGCTATTCGCATCTGTTTTTAAGGGAGCTGTATAAGAATACTCCGGTGCTTTGAAATGAGGTTAAGTTGCGGACAAAACATATATTTTAACAAAAACGATAGGAGGCGATTTTTTGAATATCAACACGATTACTGCAGAGGATCTTCGCCGTATGCCGGATAAGGAAGGACTGATTTTACAGGGCTGTGGCGGGGATCTGACAGAGTGGGGGGACGGGATCAATGAAATGCTGACAAAAGCAGGCATATTGAAAGATGGCTGTCAGTTTGAGAATGTGGCTGCTTTTCAGCACGGCGAACTGACCTGTCTGCTTTACCCGTTTGATGATGTGAAACTGGATATAGGAAAACTTGCCCTGTGGCGTTTACAGACCCATGAAGTCTATGGCGGCACATGGCTGTCGGACTTTGTGCCGAATTATTTAGGCGGATTTATAGAAACACCGGAACCATTGGCAGATAAACCGGACTGCCCTCTGATCGGAGCAGATGGGAACATTTTTAATCTGCTTGGTATTGCTTCCCGTACTTTGCGGGAGCATGGTCTAAAAGAACAGGCAAAAGAAATGTCTGACCGGGTATTTGCTTCCGGCAGTTATGGAGAAGCGCTCTGTATCATTGGCGAATATGTCAACATCACAGATTCCGAACTGGAGCATAAGAATTCTCTCCGTCAGCAGCTAAAGGCAACAAAACCGGCAGACCCAGTAAAAAAGCAACAAACTTCCAAACAGCAGGAACGATAAGGAGGGATGCGAAATGGAAAGGAAACGGACCTATGGTGTATGGGCAGTACGAAGCAGCACTTCTATTTTCGGACCGGCACAAAGCTGGTGCAAGGAAAATGGAAAACCGTTGGAGTTTGATACCAAAGCTGCTGCTGAAAACTATGCAAAGGAAGCCAACGAGCATACGACAGCAAATGTCCGATACTATGTGAAAGAAAAAGAACCGGAACCCGGCGCTGTTCGGAAAGGAACATCTCAACCGGAACTGGATGCGCGCAGCCATGAAGAAGTAATACCAAGAAATGATGCAGCGGAAAAACAAAACGAGATTCCGGGCAGACAGATTCCTTCTCAAACAGATCCGCTGGTAGAAATCCGCTCTGCGGTCCATAGTAATTACGCGGGTATGGTCGCTATGCTGGGTGCGGACAACCGTGTGTATTTGGGGCGTGAGGAACGCTGCCATTACCAGAATATGCAGCCATCTTACTATGACAATCAGGACGGTTCCCTGTGTTTTGTCTGTGATCAGCCCGACATGTACTATTTTCTCTATGGAGAAGGCTGGGCGCATACCCAGGCGGAAATGCTGGAACGAGGGCTTACCCTGCGCCAGTATGAAGAATTTGCGAGACTGCAAAATGGGGTCCTTGCACAGTTTACCACCCAAAGAGAAATTCTGTTTGCCGGACAGCCGTTTCAGGCGCCGGAAAGTTATCTTCGCAATGCGGAACTTTATGAGGAAGGACAAACCGGGAACTACAATATGCTGGATGGCAGGCTGAACAACGAACCTCCTGTGCGCCCGGATCTGACAGACGGACAGACGGATGAAGAAATCCGGGAGCTGGTGCCGGAAGCAAAGCCGTCTTTGATGGACCGTTTGAAAGCAGACAAACCGGAGCATGAAGCAAGGCAGATGATCCCTCCTGTGCCGGAAAGGGAACGCTGATGGCCGGGGTAAGATTTGAGGATGTAGATCTTTTGGGTGCTCTTTCCCGTATCGTAGATCTTCATACCCAACATTATAAAGAGGACTTTGACCTGGATAAGGAACTGATTTCAAAACTGGCTGTGTCAGACCGTTCAGAGGATAAACAGCTTCTTTGGATGTCACGCCCTTGCGGAACCTATACCCTGCGCGAACGGGAAGTTTATCTGGATGGAAGCCATGAAAATAAAGTGTGGCGGTTTTACCAGGAACAGACAAATGATCCCGTTTTGGCTTATGCCATCTCTTTGAAAGAAGTCAGGGACGGAAAAATATTTGGCAATCTCTATCCGCTAAATTATAGAGAACATGTGGAACGGATGAAAAAGCTGACCTGTCCAATCGGAAATGTAGCCGTTGCATTTGCGGATGGAAATGTTATCACGATTCCCTATCAGGAACGGAGACAGCTTATGAACCGGTTTATGCCAGAGCATGGAGCCCCTAAAACAATGACTTATCTGCCGGAAAATGAGCCGGAGCTGATGATGATTCTAAAACGGGAACGCTTCAAACGCAGCTATCATGCGACAGCCGGAAATCTGGAGGAATATCTTGATAAGCTGGAAAAGACCACCCTGCGGGAAAAACTCAAAAGAGCAAAGACGGTGGTTTCAACACAGGAGGTCTCATCTCATAAAAGAGGGTTGGAACGATGAAGGGCGGGCATAACAAAAAATCCGTCCGCGTCGAATTTGTCATGTCCGAAGCGGAGGCCGAACTGGTAAAAGAACGCATGGCGGAACTTGGCATTACCAACCTGTCGGCATATCTGCGAAAGATGGCCGTAGACGGTTACATCATTCACCTTGATATGGGAGATATTCAGGAAATGATCCGGCTTCTCCGCATTTGTTCCAATAACTTAAACCAATATACCAGACGGGCCAATGAGACCGGCAATATTTATGCCGCAGATATAGATGACATCCGCACCCGTCTGGACAGCCTTTGGGATGGCATGGATAAACTGATCCGGGGATTTGCAAATCTTTCATAATATTAAACTAATTTTGAAATGGCATCTTGATATGGGTTCATTTATTCTTAACAGTTTTTTATCGACGATATTATTATGTGGATAACGATAAGTTCCTATGATAAAATAATTTGGCATGGAGGTAAATAAAAATGTGTAAAATTGTTATTATTGAAGATGATATAGATATTTGCAATATGATTAAAAAATTCTTGGAAAATAATAAATATAGTGTTCAATATGCTTTAAATGGTATAGAAGGAATAAATTTGTGCAAATCTTTTGTTCCGGACTTGATAATACTTGACATTATGTTGCCAGGGCTGAATGGGGATGATGTATTACAGAAATTGCGAAAATTTACAAACGCTCCTGTTATTGTTGTATCAGCAAAAACAATGGTTCAGACCAAAATAGAATTATTAAAAATAGGGGCAGATGACTACATGACAAAACCATTTGATTTGTATGAGCTTCTTGCACGTATTGAGGCAAATTTAAAACGGACTGTCGATAATCCTTATCAAAATAATAATACTTTGATATACAAAAATATAAAGATCAATAACTCTTTGGTTTATATAAACGGAGTATTAGTACCATTTACATCAACAGAATTGAGCATTTTAGAATTGCTATTGCAATACCCACAGAAAATATTTTCAAAACAAAATTTATATGAATCCATTTGGAATGAACCTTATGCGTATGATGACGATACAATCAATACTCATATTAGTCATATTCGTAAGAAAATTAAATCAATTACAAATGAAGATTATATACAAACTATTTGGGGGATTGGATATAAAATGAAATAATCTTTAGATTTTCTTTAGAGTTATCATATATAGTGGCATGGAAAGGAGTTGTTTAGGATGACAAAATTTATATGCGAAACAAAAAATCTAAGCAAAAAATATAAAGATTTCT
>OLPK01000235.1_pt1 | contig 69210 bp, 53 predicted proteins | sample 1672261 | NCBI WGS metagenome assembly OLPK01 (sample SAMEA3136665, study PRJEB25190) | human gut metagenome
CAGCGTAATAGCTGCGGCCCGCTTTTATCCCCCGCCTTACTGCCGAACCGAAAAGACCGATTCGCTCCTTCGAAAGTCGTCTTTCGCAGAATTCCGACCGGATAAAAGGAGTCCCCCGGACACGGATATTTCGCAGCAATGCTGCCTTCGGTTACTTACGTTCCTTGATCTGGCCGCTGCGATAGGCCGCCAGCAGGTTCTTCAGGTCGTCGATCTGCACCTGCAACTCCTTGCCGATAGTCGTATCGCGCACCGTGATGCGGTCGGTCGTCGCCTCGACGATCACCTTCGTAGAGATGATGTCCTTTCCCTCCTCGACGGCCTTGACCGCCGACTCGAAAGGCTCGTGCTGCACCAGTTGCAGCCCGTGCGAATTGTAAATCAACGTATAACCGGCGATGCCCGTTTCGGAATGGTACGCCTTGGAAAATCCGCCGTCGATCATCAGCAGCTTGCCGCCGGCCTTGATGGGACTTTCGCCCTTGCAGGTCTTCACGGGCACGTGTCCCGAAATGATATGGGATTTCTCTGGATCGAGTCCGAAAGCCGAAAGAATCATACTGCACATCTTCGTATCATCCAAATGCTTGTAATAAGCTCCCTTCTCCTCGTGGTGCGTCTTCTTGTCCTCGATCAGGTAACGCTCCAGCGTTGCCATCTTGGCCTTGTCGAAGAACGGGGATTCGGGGCCGCACCACAAGTACCACATGTAATCGAGCGCCATCTGCTGACTCTTGGCCCCATTGCCACCGAAATAGGCCTCCCGGGTCAGGCGGTCCAGTTTGTCCAGCAGGCTCCGTCCGGCATAGGGTTTTCCGTCCACGATGACTGTTTTGAACTCCCCTTCGTCGGTCATCGGAATCGAAGCGTGGTACATCAGGTTCGAATTGACGATCAGATACATACTGCCCTTCGAAAAGAGCAGCCGGATATGTTTCTGTAGTTTGTCGCTGTTCAGGAACGAGGCTTGCAACGTACGAATAAGCTGATCTTCGCCCGGAGTCAGCTTATAAGGATCCCGGGGATCGACCGTCGGAAAGTCGGCGTCCTTCAAGGGATAATCCTTGCCGTCGATCTCGATGGTTCCCTTCTCGTAGTCGATTTTCTCCAACAAAGCCCGCCCCTCCATCTTGTATTCGGGATGGCGCTTGATCATCTGTCCCTCGATCTTGAACTGGATCACCGAAATCGCCTTGTGCATCTGGGCCATCAGCAGTACATCGCGCTCCGTAACACCCGAATTCTGCATCACTTTGGGCTGGTAGGGCTTGCAGGGTGAGTTCTCATAAACTTCCATGGCGAAGCGGGCCAGCGGCAGCAGATTGATGCCGTAGCCGTCCTCCAACACGTCGAGATTGTCATAGCGGGCCGACACACGGATCACATTGGCGATCGAAGCTAAATTCCCCGCCGCAGCGCCCATCCAAAGAATGTCGTGATTGCCCCACTGGATATCGTACATCTTGTACTGGGCCAGCGTATCGAAAATGAAGTGCGGACCGGGCCCCCGATCGAAAATATCGCCGATGATATGCAGACGGTCGATCGTCAGGCACTGGATCACATTGCTCATGGCGATAATGAAAGCATCCGCCCGTCCGATCGAGATGATCGAATTGAGAATCCCGTTGAAATAACTCTGCTTGGGCGATCCCGGCGAATCGGATTCGTGGAGAAGCTCCTGAATGACATAGGAAAAATCCGGAGGCAGCATCTTGCGCACCTTCGAGCGGGTGTATTTGACCGAAACGGCCCGGCAGACCTCCGTCAGCTGGTTAAGCGTAACCTTATACCAGTCGTCCAGATTCGATTCCTTCTGCTTGATGAGTTGCAGCTTCTCGGCGGGATAGTAGATCAGCGTACAAAGCTCCGTCATTTCGGATTCGCGCAAAGTATTGTTGAAAACCTCGTGCACCTTTTGCCGGATCACGCCTGAAGCGTTCTTCAGCACGTGGCGGAAAGCCTCGTATTCACCGTGAAGGTCCGTAAGGAAATGCTCGGTACCTTTGGGAAGGTTCAGAATAGCCTCCAGGTTGATGATTTCAGTCGTAGCGTCGGCAATGGTCGGGAATTTCTCCGAAAGCAAATTGAGGAATTTCAAATCGGCCGCCGAATATGTCTTGTTCACAGATACACTCATTGCAATAAACATTTTGGGCAATTATATATTTCAGTGTACCATCATCCGAGATCGCAGCATCGCAAGGGTCGCCTATTCGCAGCTTGTGGCTGCGTCTGTAATGCAATTCTCCCCTACATCCCCTCCTCGGAGGAACTTGGCGCTACATTCCCAAAGAGATCCACCAAAATATATCATTGCGATATTTTTTACTAAATTAAATACTTTTCCACAAAGTGCCAAATATTTCGGACTCAATTCCCGGAATTTCCTCCAGCTGCTCCTCCCCGGTTCCGAAAGACGCAAAAAAAGATTCCCGAAATTACTTCGGGAATCTTCGGTTTCGGTCAGCGGCCGAATTACAACACGCTAACGATTTTCATCGAATTTACGGTCTTCGGACACATCTTGCCCACCGAACTGAAAGCTACGGAAGAGATTCCGCTCTTCGAATTAGACTCGGGGAAAAGTTCCTCCACCGGACTGAGGTTAGCCTTGCTCACCTCGAACGGTTCACATCGGTAAATATTACCATACTCTCCGGCCTCGTTCTGTGCTACGATATAAGCGTAAACCATAAGGCCCTCAGGAAGCTTGACTATATCCATCATAGAAGTATTTGCATCAAAGCCCATACTCATAATGTAAGACAAAACCACGTCGTCAGACTCACCCGAAAAATCCGCATCGATCACCAACATATTCCAAACCTCGGCACACTCTTCGGAGAACTGGGGTACGTATCGCAAGAAATAGGCACCTCCGTAATCATCGGGCTTATACGTAGTCGGATCAATTGACGAAGCCTCCTCACCGTCATACAGACGGACATCCACGCTCTCCACCGTAGCATCCGAAGCGACATATTCCAACGTTTCAAAGTCCTTCACGCTGACATCCGTCGTCGGACGACCGTACTCATCCATACCGCACACGAATACGACATACCCCGTTTTAGGCAGCAAACCAGTAAGAGTGAACTCCTCCAAATCACCCGTCATCCGCTGTTTCTCCATAAACTCGGAAACAGACATCTGGTAAGCCTTGGCCAAGTTAGCGATAAAAGAGGGGAGCAGCTCTTTCAGTATCGCGGGGTCGTTTTGACATTCCGAACTATACTCTTCAGCTGTCAGCGCATAGAAGAAGTAGGGCACCTCCTTATCGGAAGGAGTAAAACTCATTGTTACGGACGTCGATTTAGGCTCAACCGTCCATTCGAAAGTACAATTCTCCTCCTCCAGGCCGGGCAACGTTTTCGTCGTAAACTCGGCAACGATTCCGTTAGCGACAATTTCAAGGTTCTCATTGACACCGGCAACGACAACCGAGTAGGATGTACCCGCCGACAAACCGGGGACATCCAATTCCAAAGGAGTTACACTACCATGCAACCGTCCCTGCTGAGTAAGCACATTGTAAATATCAGCAACAGTGGCTCCTTGCGACATATATTCCGCCCTATAATAGTTGATGACACCTTTCGCAATATCATTATCCGTAATTCCGGGAATTTGCTGCTCCAGGAACGCCGTCTCAAACACCACAGCCATAAAATACTGGGACTTGGCATTCTCGGTAATCGCTTTGATCGTCACTGTCGTGCTGTAATAAGAGGTGGACTTGAATGTCGCTTCGTATTCGCTCGGTTTGACAGGAGGATTAATAGTGCCACCGCCACCGGTGGTTTTATTTTCGTCGTCGCTACAACCGGCCAACGTCGCGAATGCTGCCAAAGCAGCCAACATAAACATTTTGATTTTCATACGTATTAAAAAATTATTGGGTTTATTTATGCAAATTTCTTCGTTCCTGCTCCTCATTTATTCAAAGGGCATCGTTGCAAATATAGAAATTTATTTCGAATCGGCCTGAAAAATCGGATAAAAAAAACAACATTTCCTCCGCTTTGCGAGCGATTCCGGCATACTCGCAGACTTTATTCACGAATAGAACGGAATAAAGGTCGCTCTTCGTATAAAAGAGATGGCTTTCTTTGAATACGGGACAACCCGATATCCTCCCGCCACCGGTTGCGGATCTCCTCCGCAGCATATCCCTCGACAACCATCCGGCACACATATTCCACCCCGCCTCGTATCGTTCTTCGAGAATCGGTCCGTCGATGAGCATTCCGTTGAGATTGGGCCGCTCCGGGCCAATGGCTTCCCGCTCGAAACCTACGCAGGCATCCAATCGCTCTATATAATTTAGGTATAACACGCCCGCATCCAACCTGTTCACGCCACCTCGAACGAGTGCATCGCCTCGTCGGAAGGCCTCCGCGTGTTCCCGTCGCAGAGCGACCGGATCGGAATACCCGTCGCCGCATCGACGGAACCTCCCATGTGCTCTCCGGGATCGGCCGTTCCCCGGAATCCGTGCTCCGGAGCGAAGATTGCAGTCACATCGAATCCCCTCGCGTGCAGAATATCAACCAAATGCCGTTCGCCGATCATCGAAGTATGATTCGCAAGCAAGGCCACACGCTTCCCTGCGAGCCGGGGATAATACATCGCCGTATCGGTCGTACCGACCCATACGGACTCCTTCGGAACCAGGCTGATCGCATCCGACAGTAAATTCCGCGCTGCGACGGCATCTGCCGCCTGTCCGGAAGCGACAGATACGAAAAAACGGATAAACCTAAAAATATCAGTCAATCAAAAACAGAAAATTTACTATCTTTGATTAACTGAACTTATACCATATAAAAATGAAAAACCGTCTGATCCAATTTTTGCCGGTATTGCTTATCGCTTTTGTTTCTTTTGCTACACTCGGAATCGTTCAAGCCCAAAACCGTAACCCTTGCGCAGACACTCCAGAAGCGGAGCGCCTACTCTCTGAACTCACTACGGCATGCTCCGAGCAGTCTTCGGAAAAAATCGAAAAATTCATCGAAAAATGGGAGCAGGAAAGCCGAACCGCGACGATATACGACACAAACGATAAGCTAACAACAACTGTTTATCAACTTTTGGACTACCTAATGGAAAAATATTATTTCAATAACAAAGAACTCTCTCCGGACAAACAGGGGCGGATCGTCAACGGCAACTTGGTTTTTCCGGGAGAAGTTCCCGTCTATATTTTAAGTGACGAAGAATATCTCGATTGTTTCCGTCCTGAAGACTTATCGTCGCATCGATGGTTTTCCCAAATGGATTATACACCGCAACGAATCATCAAAGGGTACCGTCCCTGCAATGCGCCTCAGCAAATTCGGTTCTTAAAACTCATTCCATCTTACAAAAAAGCCATTGACAGTTTTATCGACTCCGAAGTCAAAAAGTCGAAAAGCTTTATTTATTCACAACATGCTCTCAACTTTTATACAAGTAAATTTCCCGTGTGCTATTCATCCTTTTTACATTATCCGAATCCACGATCATCACCCTACTTCAGCTATATCGTAATAAACACTTCACTCACGGAAGCTATCATCCAATGCGACTACGGATTCTGGGGTGAAACGGACGCCCTGCAAAAAAAGAATGGAAAATGGGGACCCGCAGCAGGAAATACGATTTCGATCCATTCGATCGAATAAAACAAACTTAAAACAAGAGGGAGGGCGAAAATAAAATTTTCGCCCCCCCTGCAATATTCTCACATCCCCACGCTTACGCCTGTCCGCCGAACTCCATCAGGTAGGCCTTGATGAATTCGTCCAGGTCGCCGTCCATCACCCCCTCGATATCCGAGGTCTGGACTCCCGTGCGATGATCCTTCACCCGTCGGTCGTCGAAGACGTAGGAGCGAATCTGCGAACCCCATTCGATGCGTTTTTTCGTAGCTTCGAGTGCCTGCTGCGTAGCCATGCGCTTGTCCAGCTCCCGCTGGTAGAGTTTCGACTTGAGGATGCGCATGGCATTTTCGCGGTTCATCAACTGCGAGCGGGTTTCCATGTTCTCGATCAGATACTCGATCGGCTCGCCCGTATCGGCATCCTTGCCGTGATAGCGCAACCGGACCGCCGTTTCGACCTTATTGACGTTCTGGCCGCCCGCACCGCTCGACCGGAAAGTGTCCCACTCGATGTCCGCAGGATTGACCGTGATTTCGATCGTGTCGTCGATCGCCGGCGACACGAACACCGACGCGAAAGTCGTCTGCCGCTTGTTATTGGCGTTGAACGGCGACAGGCGCACCATGCGGTGCACGCCGTTTTCGCTCTTGAGGTAGCCGTAAGCGTATTCGCCCTCGAATTCGAGCGTGCAGGACTTTACACCTACCTCCTCGCCAGCCTGATAGTCGAGCACCTTGACCTTGTATCCGTGCGCCTCGCCCCAGCGGGTGTACATGCGCAGCAGCATCCCCGCCCAGTCGAGCGCCTCGGTACCGCCCGCACCGGAATTGATATCCATGATAGCGCCCATACGGTCCTCGTCACGGCGCAGCATGTTGCGCAATTCGAGTTCTTCGATGCGGTGCATCGCACGCGCATACTGCTCGTCGAGCTCCTGCTCGGTCACCACGCCCTCCTTGACGAATTCCGGCATCAACCGCAGGTCTTCGACCTCCTTGACCACAGCATCGTACTCCTCGACCCACTCCTTGATTCCCGCCACGCGGCGCAACTGTTCGCGGGCCTTGTCGGGATTATCCCAAAAGCCCGGAACCTGCGTCTTCTCCTCCTCGTTCTGGAGTTCTATTCTTCGCTGATCGATGTCAAAGACACCTCCCCAACGTATCCTGACGTCTTATAGCCTCTTTAATCTGTTCTGCAAGTACCATATTTTCCGATTGATTTTTACAGGCGAGGCAATCCGTACAGACTCTCCCGCAAGGATAGCCGCCTCTCCTGTCTTTCTTCCAACAAATGTAAACAAAATTTCCGGTTTTCGGAAATAGGAACCGGGCTCGTTGCCAATAAAAACGATCCCGCCCTGGCAGCTCCTGGCCGAAAAAAGTCGGACGCCCAAACCCTTCTACCGAAAAGATCGCCTCGGGCAACGGGCTACCGAACGTTATCACAACCCACCGATCGAAAACAGGCTCCATCACACCGGCACTGACCGTCCGAAAACCGTTTCCTTCATCCCTTCCCAAAACCGTCCGACGCATCCTTGGATTATGCCGAACACGCTCGAAGCCGCCGACTACCGCCCGGACAGGTTCATCTTCAGTTTACGCTCCGCGAACTCCCGGATAAAGTCGGCCGTACCTTCGATCCCCAGCACCGAGGAATCGATGCAGAGATGGTAGGTTGCGGCTTCGCCCCACTTGCCGCTGCTGAAATAGTCGTAATAGGAAGCCCTGCGGGCATCCGTACGCTCCATCTGCGCTTCGGCCTCTTCGGGCGTTACGTTCTCCTGCTCGCAAAGGCGACGCACCCGATCTTCCGGAGCCCCCGTAACGAAAACATTCACCGCGCGGGGATGATCCCGCAGGATATAGTCGGCACAACGGCCCACGAAAATACACGATTCCCGCGAGGCGATGTCACGGATCACATCGCTCTGTATTTTGAACAGCGCCTCGCTGCTCAGCACATCGGTCACACTCCCCTCTTCACTTGCAAAAGGCATGCGCAGATAACCGATCAGCGAGGAAAAGAGGCTCCTCGACTTCTTCTCGTCGGCCTGCTCGAAAAGTTCCGTGCAGAGGCCGCTCTGCTCGGCCGCCAGATTGATCAACTGCTTGTCATAGACGTGCACGCCCAGACGACGCCCCAGCGCCTCGCCGACGGCTTTGCCGCCGCTGCCGAGCTGACGGCCTATATTGATAACGAACTTATCCTGTTCCATAGTGCAACGGTTTTTATTCATTCACTCTGCGATCGTTTTCGACTTCGGCTCCCGAAACCTCGCCTCTCCCCGCAGCGGCCTTGGCCTTGAACTTCCGGAATTGGCAGAACAGCATGACACCGGCAACCAGCGAAGCCAGGAAATCCGACAGCGGCATCGAACACCATACGCCCCAACTGCCGTCCCAGGGCGTCAGCTCGTCGAAGATGCGGGGCAGGAAAATCAGACCCGGCATCAGGAAAAGCAACTGCCGCGACAACGAAAGGAAGATCGCCTTGCCCGCCATGCCGATACTCTGGAAAAAGTTGGTCGTCACCATCTGGAAACCGATGATCGGGAAGCAGAAGAAGACGATGCGCATACCTTCGGCCGAAAGACGGACCAACTCCGGATCGTCCGTGAAAACCGACACCGCCAGGCGCGGCGCCAATTCGCCGATCAGGAATCCGAGCGTGGTGACGCAGGTAGCGCCGATGATCGTCAATTTCAGCACCCGATCCACCCGGTCGAACTGCCGGGCACCGTAATTATACCCAGCAATGGGCTGCATACCCTGATTGATGCCCATGACGATCATCACGAAGAAGAATCCCAACCGATTGACGATACCGTAAGCACCGATATTGAGATCGCCGCCGTACTCCTTGAGTCCCTTGTTGATCAGAATCACGATGAAACAAGCCGCAAGGTTCATCAAGAAGGGCGACATGCCGATAGCCAGCACATTACGCACGATCTTGCCTTTCAGCCGGTAGATGCCGCGCCGGAAATGCAACAGCTCGTTCCTGTCCGAAAAGATGCGGAACTGCCAGACGAGCGCGAGTATCTGCGCCAGCACGGTCGCAATGGCCGCGCCGCGAATGCCCCAGCCGAAGCCGAAGATGAACAGCGGGTCGAGAATCGCATTGATCGTCACCGTCAGGATCGTGGCGTACATCGCCTTGCGCGGGTGCCCGGCGGCACGCAACACGGCGTTCAGACCCAAATACATGTGTGTAACGACGTTACCCCACAGAATGACGGACATATACTCCCGGGCATAGCCGATCGTCGCATCGCTGGCTCCGAAAAAGTAGAGAATCGGATCGAGAAAAACCAGCGTCAGCAACCCGAAAGAGATTCCGATAATCAGGTTGAGCACCACGACATTCCCCAGAATCCGCTGGGCCGTTTCGTAATCCCGCTGCCCCAGGCGCATCGACACCAGCGTCGCGGCGCCCACACCCACCAACGAACCGAACGCCGCCGCGAGGTTCATCAGCGGGAACGTCAGGGCCAGCCCCGAAATGGCCAGCGCCCCCACGCCGTGCCCGATAAAGATGCTGTCCACCATGTTGTACAGCGACGAGGCGGTCATCGCGATAATGGCCGGCACGGCATATTGAACGAGCAGCTTGCGGATACGCTCGGTTCCCAGCTCCATCGCCGCTCCTTTTACTTCACTCATACACAAGTCCTCCCTTCAATAATCATTCGACGCACGAAACGGCTGCGACGGACTTTCCGCCCCGGCAACCGCCCGCACGATCCAAACACACCGTTCCCGTCCGGAATACACCGAACAGGAACGATCGATTTATCAATACTTTAATTAAAACGACGAAACGCTATTCGATCTCCCAGTCGCAGCCGTCCTTGCGGTCCTTGACCCGGATACCGATGGCCGTAAGCTCGTCCCGGATCTTATCCGACAGCGCCCAATTCTTCTCGGTCTTGGCCGCCTGCCGCAGGTCGAGAAGCATATTCACCAACGGCGTGACCAGATCCTTGCCGCCGGCCGAAGCCGCCTTTTCGTCGCGCAAACCCAGAATATCGAACACATAACGACGGACGATCTCCCGGAGCTTCTCCAGGTCGGCCGCCGTGATCCGCTGCTGCCCCTCGACCAACTGATTGATGATGCGCACCCAATCGAACAGTGCGGAAATCGCCATCGGCGAGTTCAGGTCATCGTCCAACGCTTCGCGGCAGCGGGTTTCGAGCTCCGCAGGATCCACCGTGGATTGCTCCGACGGCTTGATCTTGTCGAGCGCCTCGACAGCCTTCATCAGGCGGTCGAGTCCCTTTTCGGCGGCTTGCAACGCCTCGTTCGAAAAGTCGAGCGTCGAACGGTAGTGGGCCTGTAATACGAAGAAACGGATCGTCATCGGCGAATAAGCCTGCGTCAGCAACTTATGATTGCCCGTGAAAAGCTCCTCGAGCGTGATGAAGTTGCCGAGCGACTTGCCCATCTTCTGACCGTTGATCGTAATCATGTTGTTGTGAATCCAATACTTAGCCGAGTCGTGGCCGAGCGCCGCCGTCGATTGCGCGATCTCGCATTCGTGATGCGGAAACATCAGGTCCATACCGCCGCCGTGGATGTCGAACCGCTGGCCCAGGTATTTGGTGCTCATGGCCGAACACTCCATGTGCCAGCCGGGGAAGCCGTCGCTCCAGGGCGAAGGCCAGCGCATGATATGCTCCGGCGAAGCCTTCTTCCAGAGGGCGAAATCGCACGAATGGCGCTTATCGCCCTGCCCGTCCAGCTCGCGCGTGTTCGTCAGAATATCGTCGAGGTTGCGGCCCGAAAGACGGCCGTAGCTGTATTTCCGGTTGTATTTCTCCACATCGAAATAGACCGACCCGTTCGATTCGTAGGCGAAACCGTTGTCGAGAATCTCCTTCACCATGGCGATCTGCTCGATGATATGGCCGCTGGCGCAGGGTTCGATCGAGGGGGACAGCACGTTCAGCTCGTCCATCGCCCGGTGGTAACGCTCCGTGTAATAGTGCGCCACTTCCATCGGTTCGAGCTGCTCCAGCCGCGCCTTCTTCGAAATCTTGTCCTCACCGTCATCGGCATCGTGCTCCAGATGTCCCACGTCGGTCACGTTGCGCACGTAGCGCACTTTGTAGCCGAGCGACCGGAGATAACGGAACAACAGGTCGAAGGTCACCGCCGGCCGGGCGTGTCCCAGATGCGGATCGCCATATACGGTAGGTCCGCAGACATACATTCCCACATGCGGGGGATTGATCGGCTCGAAGGTTTCCTTGCGGCGGTCGAGCGTGTTGTAAAGGGTCAATTTCGATTCCATAACAAGCAATATCTTCCGAGCCACAAAATTAACATTTTTCCCACAAAAACAGTAAAAACGAAGACAAAGTTTGCAGTTCCGCCATCGTTCGGAGCAACACGCTCCCGACCTGATACCGCATAAACCCCGAATAAAATATGAAGCACCCTGCAAATCAAAAATAAAAATCATTTGCAAATACAAAATATTTTATCTATTTTTCAGATAGATAAAAACACATTTCTCTTCACACACAAAAAACTCCCGGACAGAATCGCTTTTTTAAGACCGGCCTCGTTTCTGCCGAAAATAAAAACCCGCCGTAGGCCCGGCACTAAAACCTTTTATACTATGAAATATTTTAGATTCGTATGGTTGTTGATGATCTTCGGGGGGGGGGATTTTGGGTTCCTCGCTCTTTGCCGGGTGTAACAACGACGATCCCGTCACACCGGATGCACAGCCTGAAATCGTATTCGCCAAAGAGAGCCTCGATGTTCCGGCCGAAGGAGGACCTTTCCAAATCGAATACACGATCGAAAACCCCGTCGCAAATGCGACCCTGTCTGCCAAATGCAACGACAGTTGGATAACGGACATCGATACCAAAACCTCAGGGGTCATCTCCTTCAACGTAACCAAAAACGAAACAGCGGAAAAGAGAGAAGCAATCATCGAAGTTTCGTACGCGGATATCCAGCCGGCGCCTTCTTTCAAAGTGAAACAGACCTTTCCGAATGCACAGCCTGAAATCGTATTCGCCAAAGAGAGCCTCGATGTTCCGGCCGAAGGAGGACCTTTCCAAATCGAATACACGATCGAAAACCCCGTCGCAAATGCGACCCTGTCTGCCAAATGCAACGACAGTTGGATAACGGACATCGATACCAAAACCTCAGGGGTCATCTCCTTCAACGTAACCAAAAACGAAACAGCGGAAAAGAGAGAAGCAATCATCGAAGTTTCGTACGCGGATATCCAGCCGGCGCCTTCCTTTACAGCAAAACAGGCGGCCCGTCCGGAGGAGGCATTTACGATAACGATTTCGGACATCACCACAAAAACATTCCGAACTACAGTCCGTCCCGGAGACCAGGAAATGTATTATCTGTTGAACATCATCCCCTCCCGGGCTGCCGCCGATTTCAAGACGGATGACGAGCTCTACCAATACGACATCGACTTCTATACAGACATGGACGCAACGGGCAGCGGCTGGCAAAGCTGGGCGCAAGAATACCTCGAACAGGGGACTATTGCAGACAGGCTGATCGAAAACATGGAACCCGATACCGAATACCTCGTTTACGCATACGGCGTGGATCCCATCACGATCGAAAGGCTGACCCCAATCTCAAAAAAGACGCTCACAACCCTGGCACCCCAAACAATCGACACAAAATTCGACATACAGATCGTTTCGACCGAAGGTCTCAACATCGACGTTCTTGTCAAAGCGAACGATTACGACGGCCATTTTGTCGCAAAGATCTACGGCAGCGTCGATGCGGCCGATACGGATGCGACCGTTTTGGAGAAAATATCGGAAAGTTGGATCGACAACGTACAGATCTACGGATGGATGGGCTACACGGCCGAAATGATCCTGAGCAAATATACCTTTCAACAATCCAGAGAAATCCAGGAAACGCTCGAACCGAACTCCAAATACTACATTTATGCCTTTGCCGTCGATGACGAAGCCCTGCGCTGTTCGGACATCGTATTCATCCCTATTACGACAAACGACACATCCATACAACATTGACGACGGCAACCGTCGAAATTACACCGATCGCTACGCCTCTCCTGAAAACTACCATTCAGGAGAAAAGCATCAGACCGGCTCCATACGAAAAATTCCCGATCAGTCCGGACATTCAGTCCGGACTGATCTTCTTAACAACCGACAGACGACTATCTCGACCGTCTCCTCACTTAAAAATATCGTTTCAAACTTCGTCGAACGAGATAGTCCCAATTTTTCAACCAATAAAAACACACAATAAATTAAAAAAGACAAAAACATTTGCAAATACCGAATATTTTATCTATTTTTTTCCAACAAAGAAAAACAACATCTCTATTACATGAAAGAAAACACTTAAGCAGAAAGCGCTTTTTTTTAAGACCGGCCTCGTTTCTGCCGAAAATTAAAAACCTGCCGTAGGCCCGGCACTAAAACCTTTTACGCTATGAAACACTTTAGATTCGCATGGATGTTGCTGATGTTCGGGGGGGGGATTTTGGGATGCCTGCCTTCATGCAGCGACAAAGACAACGGTATGGAACAGACGGAGCCGAACGACCCGGACGACCCACAGGGACCCCAAATTCCGGACGATCCCAATCCGCCCATGACCGGGTACATCGCCCATACGATGACCGAAGGCGAACTGATGTACTACGGGCATGACAGTGAATACAGCAAAGAAGGCGGAGCCGTTTATTTCCTCTACCTGAAAGACCTGAACAACTCTGCCCGCGGATGTAGCGTATGCTTTTATGTCAATGTCCCACGACAGGAAAAGGGTAGCTTCACCCTTCCGGCCGGGAAATACACCGCCTCCTCCACTTGGGAAATAAATACGTTCAACAATAAAAATACGACTAGATACCGTTCCAACTGGAATGTGGTCGCCCCCAAATGGACACAATACGTTGCCGAAGCCGGAGAATTCGAAGTCGCCATCGGCGACAACATGACCTACACGATCAGAGGCCACATGAAAGGCGGCTCCATTCAGGACGGGGGTTCCATTATGGAAAACGAAGCGGGCGTAGCGTTCGCATTCACAGGTCGGTTGCTGATTTCCGATTACTCGGAAGACTATGAAGACCCGGATGATCCGGATACTCCGGATGATCCCGCACCCGAAGTGCCTGAGGTAACCATGTCCACCGGCTCCCTGTATCGTTACAACGACAACATCTATTATCTCCAGCTCAAGGATGCCAATCCCGCCGATCTCTACGAGACAACCTTTTACTTGAAGCTGCCCGCTTCGGATTCACCGTTGTTGGCCAGCGGCGACTATATGGCAGCAACGACAGGCGAAGAGATGACCATCGATGCGAGCAAGTCATTCTGGAACTTTACCGACAAGGACAACCACAACGACAAGATCAAAAACCGGCTCAAGGAGGGAACCAAAATTCACATCGTCAGCAACGGCGACCACAACTACACGATCACCGGCACACTGGAAGGTACATCCGATAAAACCGGTAAAAACACAGCTCTGAAAATCAACTTTTCCGGCACTCTTCCTTTCGAGGACTACGCCGATCCGGAACCCGTGGAACCGACTGTTACGGAGGTGACCATGACCATCGGCAACCTGGACTACTACGACGGCAATATCTATACTCTGACCCTCAAGGACGCCAACCCGACAGATACTTACGAAGCGTCGCTCTCGTTCAAACTACCCGCTTCGGAGACCCTGCAGCTCGTCAGCGGCGACTACCCCGTATCGACCGGCAGCGGAGAGATGACCCTCGACGCAGCCAAATCCTCTTGGACATTCATCGACAAGGAGAATTTCAACGACCGGATCAAAAATACGATCAAAGAAGGTTCACTCACCGTGACAAACAACGGGAACCACAACTACACCGTAACCGGTACTCTCCGGGGAGCGAGCGACACCGGACAGGAAACAGCCATTAAGATCGATTTTACCGGCACAGTACCTTTCAACAACTATTCGACTCCTCCGGCTCCGGAAGCACCGAAAGCAACCATGACCGTCGGCGACCTCTACTACAATGGGGACAATGTATTCTTCCTCGGCCTGAAAGATGGCTCTCCGATAAAAGAATACGGCATCACGTTCTACATTACGCTCGCGCCCACAGATCCTCTGCAACTCGCCAGCGGCGACTACACGGGCGGTGCCGCCGGTGAGAACATGACTTTCGATCTGGCGAAATCCTTCTGGAACTACAACGATCCCACCTACGGAATCATCAAGAACAGAATCACGGAGGGAACTCTCAAAATCGTCGCCAACGGCAATGACGACTATACCATTACGGGCTCGTTCAAAGCCATCGACGAGGACGACAAAAATACCGAGCTCGAAATCGAATACACCGGAAAACTTCCCTGCGAGGATTACTCCTATTGATCTTTTAGGAGTTGCTCCGAAGACAAAAAACCGGTCCGATTCATAATCAGACCGGTTTTTCTCAGGACGACATCCCTTACAAAAATTTTTCCGAATTCATTCCACAACACGATTCAGATCCGCATATACTCTCCCTTTGCCAACGCACACTCCTCTCTGTTGAAATTTCAGAATCCGGCAGACAACCGGAGTCCCGCATCCCCCGAAGATCGAACGAATCTCGCACCTCATATACCCGGATTCCGGCCTGCGGCACCCCATACTTTACCGACGATAACAAAGAATCCGAACAAAAAACAAAAATAAACACCCGATTTAAGCGTTATCTTAGTATCTTTGCAGAGTACAGGAAACCCGTTGCGGCAAAATCCGGCAAAATCGATTTTGCATCCGGCTTTCATCGTATTTGTACACAACAACAGACTTAAATCCGACGGACTGCCCTAAAAAACTGAACGTTCGACTTCGCACGCAGGGGACATGCCGTTTTGCGGACAAACCGAAACTCAAATGAATAGCTACAAACGCTGGAACAACATCGTCGGCTGGATCGTCTTCGCTATCGCGGCCATGACCTATCTGCTGACCATGGAGCCCTCTTCGAGCCTGTGGGACTGCTCCGAATTCATCGCTACCTCGTATAAACTCGAAGTAGGGCACCCGCCCGGAGCACCGCTCTTCATGCTGCTGGCCCGCCTGGCCACGATACTGGCACCCTCGACGTACTATGTACCCCACATGGTGAACGCCATGAACTGCCTGGCCAGCGCGTTCTGCATCCTGTTCCTTTTCTGGACGATCACCCACCTGGCACGCCGCATCCTCACCCGTCAGGGCGCGGAGCTTACGAAAGCCAACATCGTGGCCGTATTGGGTACAGGTGCGGTCGGAGCACTCGCCTATACCTTCACCGACACCTTCTGGTTCTCGGCCGTCGAAGGCGAAGTATATGCCCTCTCGTCGATGTTCACCGCCCTGGTGGTGTGGCTCATGCTCAAATGGGAGGAACAGGCCGACCAGCCCCACTCGATGCGCTGGATCGTGCTGATCGCCTACCTGATGGGGCTTTCGATCGGCGTGCACATCCTCAACCTGCTGACCGTTCCCGCGCTGGTATTCATCTACTATTTCCGCAAAACGCAGCGCATCACGTTCAAAGGTATTGCGGTCAGCACCCTCATTTCGGGCGCGATTCTGGTTTTCATCAACAGTATCATCATCCCCCATACGGTCTATATCGGCGCCTTGTTCGACCTCTTCTTCGTCAATTCACTGGGATTGCCCGTCAATTCCGGCCTCGTGTTCTTCGTAGTAGCCCTGTTGGGAGCGCTCGGCATGGGCGTATATTTCACCCATAAAAAAGGGCGCACGGTGCTCAATCTCGTGCTGCTCTCGACGCTGATGATCCTCATCGGCTACTCGTCCTACGCATCGGTTACGATCCGCGCCGCGGCCAATCCCCCGATGAACAGCAACAACCCGAGCAATCCGTTCGCCCTCTATTCGCTGCTCAACCGCGATCAGTACGGAGACAAACCGCTGCTCTACGGTCCCCAGTTCTCGGCCCCGACCTCCGGTTACAAATACAAGGATGTCCGCTACCTGGACGACGACGGCAAGTACAAAACGGTTTCGATCATCTCCGGGTACGAACACCCCGACGAGTTCATGCATCTGTTCCCCCGTATGTGGAACTACGCTGCCAGCAAGGAGAGTTACAAATCATGGAGCGCCTACCGCACCCGGACCGATTACGAACGGGATGAAAACGGCGAAATCGTCCGCGACGCGCAGGGACGCCCGAACAAGATCGAAGTACTCGATTTCGGACGCCGGACGCTTTGGGACGACGGTTCGGGCTACGAACCGCTGGTAATCGTGGAGCCGACGTTCCGCGAGAATCTCAACTATTTCTTCACCTACCAGCTCAACCACATGTACTGGCGCTATTTCCTCTGGAATTTCGTGGGACGCCAGAGCGACATCCAGCCTACCGACGCGATCATCACCGACGGCAACTGGCTCTCTGGCATCAAGTGGATCGACGAGCTTTACCTCGGACCGCAGGACAACCTGCCGGACGAAATAGCGAATAACAAGGGGCGCAACACCTACTATTTCCTCCCCTTCCTGTTGGGTCTTATCGGCCTGATCTATCAGCTCAACCGCGATCCGCGCAACTTCTCGATCGTCATGTGGCTCTTCGTGATGATGGGCATCGCGCTGGTGGTTTACTTCAACACCTCGCCCAACGAACCGCGCGAACGCGACTATGTTTATGCGGGTTCATTCTACGCCTTTTGCATCTGGATCGGCCTGGGCGTACTCGCCGTGCGCGACCTGATCGTCTGGGGCACCCGACGCAAGGGCCTCATGGCTCCCGTAGCCGCTACGGTCGTCTGCATGGTCGTACCGGGCATTCTCGCGGCCCAGAACTGGGACGACCACGACCGTTCGCACCGCACGATAGCCCGCGACATCGGCTGGAACTACCTGCAATCGGTACTGCCCAACGCCATCGTCATCAACTACGGGGATAACGACACTTTCCCCCTGTGGTTCAATCAGGAGGTGGACGGCGTGCGCCCGGACGTACGGATCATGAACACGAGCTACCTGGGCGCCGAATGGTACATCGACGAACTGAAAACCAAAGCCAACGATGCGCCGGGCATCCCCTTCACGCTGCCACGCAGCAAATACACCTACACCAACGACATGCTGCCCATAGAAAACATCGTGGACCGCCCGTTGGAGCTGAAAGAGGCCATCGATTTTATCCGCAACGAAGATCCGCGCACCAAACTTGTTCTGAGCAACGGAAGCAAAATCGACTACCTGCCGAGCAACCGTTTCGCCCTGCCCGTAAACAAGGACAACGCGATCGCCTCGGGCATCGTCAAGGAAGCCGATCGTGACCTGATGGTGGATACGATCTACATGGAACTGCCCAAACGGGCGATCGACAAGAGCGAGATGATGCTGCTCGACATGCTGGCCCATTTCGACTGGAAGCGTCCGATCCATTTCACACAGGTTTACACGTTGCAATCGCTCGGGCTGCTCGATTACCTCCAGTTCGACGGTTACACTTACCGGCTGGTACCGATCTACACGCCATGCAGGAACGTGCAGGAGATCGGGCGTGTCGATCCGGACTACGTAACGCCGTTGCTGACCGAAACATTCCGTTACGGAAACCTGAGCGATCCCCGAACCTACGCCGACCACACCATCCAACATACCCTGAGCGCCTCGAAAGCCCGCGAATCCTTCGCCCGTGCAGCCAAGGAGTATGTTTTCCGTGGGGATTCGACACAGGCGATCCGGCTGCTCGACATGGGACTCGAAAAACTGCCGCCCCAACAGATCCGCTACACCGACGCCAACACCCTCCCCTTCATCGAAGGCTACTACATGGCCGGTGCCCCGGACAAGGGCGACGGCCTGCTGATGAGCTATGCCCGCAACCTGATGCAGTATATCGACTACTACCTCGATTTCCAAGGCATTCAGGGCGATATGGTCACGCAGACACTCATCGACAAGATGCAATCGCTCGACCGGCTCTACTATCTGGCGGCCTACATGGGACGCCAAGACGTGCTGGCCCAGCTCAACGACTACTACCGCACGCTGGGCATTTATGAAAACGAGTTGATCCATCCCGATCTGTCCACACCGTCGGACTCGGTGCAAATTCCCGAATGATCCGGGAAAAATCCGTCCTGCCGACTGCGAACAATCCATACAACGAAATCGGAAAAGACCCGTGCGTCTTTTCCGATTTTATTTTGCCAACGCCTTCAGCGTCCGCAACCCTCAAAGTAGAAATTGCGAAGTTCACGCTGCAAGAAATCCCTCTTCCCGGGAAACCGGACAACGCGAAGCGGCGGTGTGCCGTACAAATCGGGATCCGAAAAACAGACGCTCCGGTAAAACCTCGACCGCTGCACATTCCGCCGGAGGCAACAGACACGAACGAGCATACGGAACCGAAACAGCGGCATCCGGTCCGCACTGCCCCGACACAGACACAGCTCAGCTCTATCGGAAAGTCGGGACGAGCTCCGGCCAAAGGAAACGATCGGGAAGCAACCCGACCGTCCGAAAAAAGATTCAGGCGCAAACCGAAATCTGCACCTGAATCATAACTGCATACACACCCCTACCGCTTGGACATTTCGTGTTTCTGGTGAGGGTTGCGCTTGGTATAGAGGAAACGTCGGATCTTCTGCGTCGGAGTCTTGACGAACTCCTGCTTCTCCTCCACGACCTCGGAGATACGCGAGAAACGATTGACCTTGGAATTCACATAATCGACGACCTCCTTCTTGAGATTCTCCTTCCAATTCTCGAAATCCTCCTTCCAGCCGTCGAACTTGGCTTCGAGAGCGTCGGTATTGAAATGCACGAGCGCCACCAGGCGGCCTTCGTGCTCGGTAACCACCGAATCGGCGACGCAGACGTGCGAATTGAGGACGCTCTCGATATCCTCGGGATAGATATTCTCACCACTGGGACCGACGATCATATTCTTCAGCCGGCCCTTGATATAGAGCCACCCGTCGGCCGAAAATTCGCCCAAATCTCCGGTACGGAACCATCCGTCCTCGGTGAAGACCTCCTTCGTAGCGTCGGGGTTCTTATAGTAACCGATCATGGCGCTCGGCGTCTTGGCAACGATCTCGCCCTGGCGGGTTTCGGGATTGACGTTCTCCAACCGCAGCTCGACGCCCGGCGCGGCAGGCCCGGTCGAACCCAAGCGCACCTGCGAGGGAGCCGCACCGGCCAACAGGGGTGCCGTCTCCGTCAAACCATAGCCGATAGCGTACGGAAAACGGGCTTCGAGCAGGAACTTCTCGGCGCCGCCGTCCAGCTTCGCACCCCCGATACCGAGGAAGCGCAGCCGCCCGCCGAAGACCTTCATCAACTTCTTACCCGCGACACGATGCAGATAACGGCGCATGAAATCGATCTTGTAGAGCGCACGCCAGAATCCGCTGGAGGTAAACTTGGCGAGAATCTGATGGCGATAAATCTTTTCGATAATCAGCGGCACGATGAGCATCACCGAAGGCCGTACCTCGGCAAGCGTCGGCATCAGAACCGAGGCCGTAGGCGGACGATCCAGGTAAACGACCCGGGCCCCCATCGAGAAAGGATAGATCATACCTATCGAGCACTCGTAGGTGTGCGCCAACGGCAGCACCGAGAGAAACGTATCGTCGGGAAAGATCGGAAAAATGGCGGCGCTCATGGAGATCTGCGCACAGAGATTCGCGTGGGAGAGCATCACGCCCTTGGGACGCGACGTCGTACCCGAGGTATAGATGATGACCGCGAGGTCTTCGGGATTCGGAATTCCGACCGCCCCTTTCTCCGCCGCAGGACGGGAGGCGATCACGCCCAGATTCTTGGTACGAATCACGATATGGAGGGATTCGATCGTGGACTTCGCCAATTTAGCGAAGAGCTTGTCGGAAACCATCAGCGCCTTGGCCTCGGAGTGGGCGATAATCATCTCCAGCTCTTCGGTCGAGAAATCGGGCAGGATCGGCACGGCGACCATGCCGGCAGAGGTGACGGCCAGGTACGAAACGCACCAGTTGGGCATGTTGCTGCTCAACAGCGCCACCTTGTCGCCCGCTTTCAAACCGGCTCCGATCAAAAGGTCCTGCACGTGTTTGACGCGGGTTCCCACCTCGGCATAGGAGAGCTCCTCCCCGCCGTACATGGCAAAAGCGACTTTCGATGCAAAACTCTTTACACTGTGCTGAACCAGTTCGTAAAGTGTATGGATAGTCATTTTCTTTCGAATTAAAATGAGAATATACTCGGGGCAAATTTACTATTATTTGCCGTAAATACACTATTTTTGAGCCGAATTATCGCCATGATCTCTGGTCAATACATCAAAAAACTTGCCGAGAATGCAGGCTTCGACCTCTGCGGAATCACGCCCTGCAAGCATCTTGCGGAGAACGAATCCTACTTCCGCGAATGGCTCGCCAAAGGCTACGGTTCCTCGCTGGAATACCTCGAACGCAACCTCGACAAACGTTTCGACGTCCGACACTTGGTCGAAGGGGCGCAGACGGTCGTGGTCTGCGCCGTGAGCTACAAGAACCCGCTGGGCGAAGGCTATCCGCCCGGGTGCCGCACAAAAATCGCCTCCTACGCCCGCAGCCGCGACTACCACCCCGTCCTCAAGAGGATGCTGGGCACGATGCTCGAAGCCCTGCGCCGGCAATACCCCGGGCTCACGGGCCGCACGTTCGTCGATACGGCTCCGCTGCTGGAAAAACAACTGGCCGTCGAAGCGGGTCTGGGCTGGATCGGGCGGCAATCCCTGCTGCTCACGCCCCAATACGGCTCCTATGTCCTGCTGGGCGAGTTGGTACTTACCCTGCCGTCCGACCAGTACGATGCCCCGTTCGCAGGAGCCCGTTGCGGCCGCTGCCGGAACTGCCTGGACAGTTGTCCGACGGGAGCCATCGTCGCGCCCAAGGTGATCGACACGAACCGTTGCATCTCCTGTCGTACGATCGAAAAGGAGTCCGACAGCGCCCTGCCCGACCTCGACGGATGGATCTTCGGCTGCGATCGCTGCCAGAGCTGCTGTCCCCACAACCAAAAAGCCCCCATGCACCGCTCGCCGCATTTCGATCCCCTGTTCGACCCGCTGACGATTTCGGATCGGGAGTGGCTCGCAATGAGCGAAGAGGAGTTTCTCCTGCGGTTCGGCAATACACCTCTCGCACGCAGCGGACTGCGGCGCATCCAGCAAAACGTGCGGATAAACCAGGAAAAGAACGAAGAGTAGGGCCCGCCATTGGACGGAGAGGCAGACAGCAAACCGACACGAAACCTCTCCGGATATTGTCCGCAGGCTGTTCGGGAAACCTTCCGTACGAAAAGACAGGAAAACCGGAACCCGACCGGCCGGCTCACCACCGCCATCGCCCCGACTTGCGGCACAAAGGCTCCCGCTCCTCCTGAATCGGCCCGACAGCCGACCCGCCGCGATAAAGCGCAAAACCATCCGCTGAACCGCCCCCGCGTGTATCCCGGAAGTCAAAGCCCTTTCGAATAAAACGGGGCAGACTTCCGAAAAAGTCTGCCCCGCATTTCAAAAACAGGAATACCCCGCTAACTGTTCGCTTTGGCTGCGTTCTCCTTAAGCTGTGCCACCGTTTTCTGTGCCGCAGCCACATTCGCACCGGCCGTTACTTTCGAAAGGGCGTCGATCGCCTGCTGGGGCATCGTGCGGGCATTGTAAGCTGCACCCAAAATGAAATAAACGTCGCTGCGCTCCTCTTCGTCGGTCTGCACGGCAGCAGCCTCCTCGGCCGAAGCGATCACGCCGGCATAATCCTTCTTGTCGAAGAGTGCCTGCAAACGAATCTTCTGGGCCAGCGCATCCTGCGGATTCACGGCCAGCATCTCGTCGGCAACGGCGATAATACCGTCGAAATCATTCTCGCCCTGCAACTTGGCAATACGGTTATTGGTATAGAGCTTGATGTTCTCCTTTGCCTTCACGACATCCTCCGCATATTTGGGGTTGTCCTGAGAAGCGATTTCGTTGAAAATAACCAAACCTTTCTGGAAGTCGCCCAGCTCGCAATAGCAAATGCCCAAGAAGTTGGCCATCTCCATATTTTTCGGATCGGCGGCATAACCTTTGGCGAAAATTTCAGCAGCCTCGGCGTAGTTCTTTTCGTTGAAAGGCTTTCCGCCCCACATCAGATATATCTTCGCCATCAACATATTCGACATACGCTCCTGCTGCAACTCACCGTAAAGAGCCGCCTTATTGGCCGACTTGGTAAGATTCTCGACCGCCGTGTTGAAATCATTTCCCTTAGCAGCCGTAAGACCCATTTGGAAATAGCACACCGGCACACTCTTCTTGGCCGTTGCAACCCAACTCTGGACATCGAGATCCTCGGAATCGAGCCCCTGATCGATAAGCGTTTCGAAAGCCGTAGCTGCGGATGCAAAATCCTTCGAATTGTAAGCGGCGACAGCCTTATTGTAAGTTTCGCCCAATCCTTCCTGCGCAGCCACAGACCCCACAACGAACAGGGCAAGCGCGGAAATCAAAAGTTTTTTCATAAATATTGTATAAATTATAGGTTAAAATAGGTTCCGTCCATTTTTATCACCATTCCCTGCAAACCCATCGGAAATATCGCCCCGTTCTGTAGGTCGCAACCATCCGTCGAAACTCCTGCCGGAAAGCAGGGAATGCAAATTTAGTTTTTTTTCGGCACTTTCCAAAAATCACCTTCTCAACGCGGCGAAGAACGAACGGACGAGCCTCTCGCACTCCTCGGCCAATACCCCCCGCGTCACCGTCGTTCGGGGCGGAAACACCTGCTCCGAATAGCGGCGATAGCCACGCTTCGGATCGTCGGCGCCATAGACCACCCGCCCCACCTGGCTCCACGCAATCGCCCCCGCACACATGATGCAAGGCTCGACCGTCACATACAACGTACATTCGGACAAGTATTTGCCTCCAACGGTCGAGGCTGCGGCTGTCAGGGCCTGCATTTCCGCATGAGCCGTAGCGTCCGCCAAGGTTTCGACCAGGTTGTGCCCCCGGCCGACGATACGTCCGTCCGCGACCACCACGGCACCGATGGGTACTTCCTGCTCTTCTAACGCTTTTTCCGCCTCGTTTAGTGCCAGGCGCATGAATTTTTCATCGGGTTGCTGCTGTTCCATCGTTTCGGTTTTTCGGCAAAATTAATAATTTAGCGGAGAATTCGGCGTCCCTGCGTTTTTTATCCCGTTTTACAGCCGGAATTTCGTTTCCGTTTCCGACCTTTTTTACAAAAGAGATGAGGCCCTTATAAAAAAACGGACGAGTTTGTTCCATTCTGCACTCATTTTCCTACCTTTGCAGACAGTAGATGACACCCGGTGAAACCCGCCAGGCGGGATTGTTGGATTCCACCCCGTTTTCACTACCTTTGTGAATCGCAAAACGACAATAACGAAAAATACAGATACGACCATGTACAGAACCCATACCTGCGGCCAGTTGCGTGCCGCAAATGTAAACGAAACGGTCACGCTGGCCGGCTGGGTACAGAAAGTCCGCAACCTCGGCGCGATGACCTTCATCGACCTGCGGGACCGTTACGGCATCACCCAGATCGTCGTCGAAGAGCACTCTCCGGCCGATGTCAAGACCGTGGCCGACGGACTGGGCCGCGAATACGTCCTTCAGGTCGAAGGCCGCGTGGTGGAGCGTTCGTCCAAGAACCCAAAGATGCCTACGGGCGACATCGAAGTCGTCGCCTCGAAGCTCGTGGTGCTGCACGAGGCCGAAGTGCCCCCATTCACCATCGAGGAGAACTCGGACGGCGGCGACGACCTGCGTATGAAATACCGCTACCTCGACCTGCGCCGTCCTCCCCTGCAGCGCAACATGATCCTGCGTCACAAGATGGCCCAGGAGATCCGCCGCTTCCTGAGCGACGAAGGTTTCCTGGAGATCGAAACCCCCTACCTGGTCAATTCCACGCCCGAAGGCGCCCGGGACTTCGTCGTGCCGAGCCGCATGAGCCCCAACCAATTCTACGCCCTGCCCCAGTCGCCCCAGACCCTCAAGCAGCTGCTGATGGTCGCCGGCTACGACAAATACTTCCAGATCGTGCGCTGTTTCCGCGACGAAGACCTGCGGGCCGACCGCCAGCCCGAATTCACGCAGATCGACTGCGAAATGTCGTTCGTCGAGCAGGAGGACGTGCTCGAAATCTTCGAGCGCTGGGCCAAGCACATGTTCCGCGAAGTGATGGGCATCGAACTTACGGAGCCGCTGCGCCGCATGCCCTGGATCGAAGCGATGGAGAAATACGGCTCGGACAAACCCGACCTGCGCTTCGGCATGGAGTTCGCCGACCTGACGGACCTGGCCCAAGGTCACGGCTTCGCGGTTTTCGACGACGCGGAGTACGTCACCGGCTTCGCCGCGACGGGCTGCGCCGGCTACACCCGCAAACAGATCGACGCCCTCACGGAGTTCGTCAAACGCCAGCAGATCGGTGCCAAGGGACTCGTCTGGATCCGCGTCGAAGCGGACGGCAACGTCAAGTCGTCCGTCGATAAGTTCTACTCGCCCGAGCAGGTGCGGGCGATGGCCGAACGCGCGGGCGCAAAAGCCGGCGACCTGGTGCTGATCCTCTGCGGCAAGAAATTCAAGACCCTCACGCAGCTCTGCGCCCTGCGTCTGGAGGTCGCTCAGCAACTGGGCCTGCGCGACCCGAAGAAATTCGCTCCGCTGTGGGTCATCGACTTCCCGCTGTTCGAGTGGGACGACGAAACCCAGCGCTACTACGCCGTACACCATCCGTTCACCTCGCCCAAGCTCGAAGACGTACAATACCTGGACAGCGACCCCGGTCGCGTGCGGGCCAACGCCTACGACTTCGTCTGCAACGGCACCGAGATCGGCGGCGGCTCGATCCGTATCCACGACTCGAAACTGCAGGCCAAGATGTTCGAGTTGCTGGGCTTCACGGCGGAACAAGCGCAGGAGCGTTTCGGCTTCCTGATGAACGCCTTCAAGTACGGCGCACCCCCTCACGGCGGACTGGCCTTCGGTTTCGACCGGCTCTGCTCGCTCTTCGGCGGTTCGGAGTCGATCCGCGACTACATCGCCTTCCCGAAAAACAACAACGGCCGCGACATGATGCTCGACGCACCGGGCTATATCGACCAGGCGCAGCTCGACGAGCTGTACCTGCAGTTGGTTAAGCCGGAAGAATAAACCGAAAAAAGACCTCGTATGGCCTCTGTAAGATCGCTTCGGCGACTGCTCGGGTTCTGCATGATCCTTTTAGCATGCAGTTTGGCAATGCTTATCACCGTCTATGCCTGCGGTACCGCGTCCACGGGCGACAAAATCCGCGCCTGGATCACGGTGCTGCTGCTCCTGACGGTGATGGCGAACAGCTATCGTTCGATGCGCCGCAAGGAGCGCGAACGGCAGGACAAACCGCGCAAATAGCCCCTTAGCCGGACAGCGGTGCGGAATTCAAGGTTTCTCCGGAGAACTACGATGGCTGCAACATAATGTCCGATGCACCGGATTAGAGCGATCTTTCGCCGTCCGACAAACTGTACCGGAATTGAAAAACCGGAGATATTAAAGCTTCAAGTATCGCCAATACAAGAAAGAGTATCCTTCTGTGCAGGATACTCTTTCTTCATACCAACTGATAATGATTACACCAAGGAAACGATCGCACTCACCAAGATAATCAAAACGATCAACGCGATACACGATATGACGAGCCCGGCGACCGCCAAGCTGCGGGGAGTTCTGAAAATCCCCACGAATGAAAAAATCAAACCCAAGGCCTACAATACCCAGCCGAGCCCCGGGACCCAGCTGAAAATCAAACCCAACAAGGCCAGAATAAAACCGGCGGTTCCCAGTCCGTTCGTGCTTCTCCGCTCCTGCTGATTGATAATGATCGTCTGCCCTTCGACCTGACGTTTGCCGACTTCATTTCCATTCTGCTTCGTAATATTATCCATAAAATTTAAGTAAGATTGTATCGTCCGTACCCCGACGACTGGTAATAAAAAGAAAAGCGTGGAACTGCAATATCTGATATTCGAGAAGTCGAATAAAGACGAAAATGAAAAAAAGAGCTAAATAAGTGCAAATATAACATCTAATATTCAATACTTTATGTGGTATCATATTCGGGAATGACTTTTTAATTTGTCTTAATTCGTTGCAAGTTTCCTCGGGATATATGGGAACATATTCGGGAATTTATTTACCTTTGCCATGTAATCAAAAAGGTATAGCAAATGAAAATTTCCGTCTATCTGAAAAAATGTTCCGCGACCACTTCAAACATCTGCTTCCGGGTACGGGAGAAGAACGTGGATATCAAAGTGGTTTCACCCATCGTGGTCCATGACAAGTATTGGGATGCCGATACCTTATGTTACAGGCGAACGACTGCCGTGACGGCCATTGAACAGAAGCGGGTGCCCGAACAGATCGCCGCCATCATCGAGAGAGCGGAAAAGACCTTCTCGGAGAAGGCTGACGGCAAATGGATGAAACAGGTCATCGAGGATGTCCTGCATCCCACGCGGGCTTTTGAGCGTGATCACCCGAACCTGCTCCACCGCATCCACGAGTACCTGGAAAAATATGACGGTGCGGAAAGAACCAAGGAGCACATCGTCCGCTTCGAGCGAACGATGACCAGGTATCACGAGTACCGGCGTGAATTATTGAGCGATACAGACTTCACTCTTTTCGTTGAAACTGTCACCCTGGGGCAGATGAACGACTTCAGGGAGTACGTCGCCAACGAGTACTTGCTCCGCCAGGAGTATCCTGACTTTTATATTCCCCGTATGCTCATCAACCACAAGCCCAAGCCTCTCTCCAACACGACCGTCATCAATATCATGAACCTTTTCTGCACGTTCCTGCACTGGTGCAAGAGAATGAAGTATTCCGACAACGAAGTCTATGCTGTCTATGGATGCAAGGAGCCGACCTACGGCGACCCGTTCTACCTCACATCGGAAGAGAGGAATGTCCTGTACGACGCGGACCTGAGCGACTGCCCGAAACTGGCTGTCATCCGGGACATTTTCGTGTTCCACTGCTATGTCGGTTGCCGTGTCGGTGATCTCTACAGGATGACCAAGGAGAACATCAAGGACGGTTTTCTGGAGTATATGCCTCAAAAGACCAAGAAGTGTCAGGCGAAAACCATCAGGGTCCCATTGCATGAAAAGGCAGTCAGAATACTGGAACGCTATAGCGGGAATACCGGCAAGCTGCTTCCCTTCAAGCCCATCAACACTTACAATCTGGGTATACGGGAACTGCTGAAACATTGTGGCATTGACCGCATGGTCACTATTCTTGACACGCACGGCTACAACACCGTACAGAAGCCCTTGTACGAGGTGGCCAGCAGCCACACGGCACGCAAGACCTTTGTAGGTAACCTGTACCGGCAGGTTCCGGACCCCAACCTGATAGCCTCCATGTCAGGCCACGTGGAAGGCAGCAGGGCCTTCCGGCGTTACCGGACGATAGATGATGACATGAAACGAAAACTTGTTGAAATGATAAACTAAGGAGGATATATACATGAAAGTAACAGCATTTATCAGAAAGACATCGGCGAAAAACAACGTGACAGATCTTGCCCGGGTCTATTTCCGTGTCCGGGATATCGGTGGTGTGGACATAAAGGCCGCGAGCGAGCTGTCCATCAACCCGAACCATTGGAGTCCGGAGAGGCAAGGCTACAAACCACGTGTGGCTCTTGTCTCGGAAGAGAAGAAGAACGCTTTCGACAGGGATATCCAGCAAATCACCCACCTGATCACCAGGGAATACAGCCGTGGAGTTGACGGGAACTGGCTCAAGGGGCTGATAGAAGAATACCATCACCCCAACATCAATGCAAGGGGCGGCAACAAGGTAGAGGAATACCTGTTGTCATACCAGATACAAAAATATGTTGACGAGACCCCGCTCGCGTTCGAGAGCCGGAAACATCATCTTGACAATCTCAACAAGGTACTCCGTTACGAGCGTTTCCGCCATGAGGTCATGCACCAGAGGGGCTTCCATCTTTGCATTGACTCCATCACGGCAGATGACATAAGAGATTTCAAATTCTGGTTGCAGGAGGAGCACAAGTATGTTGACATGTATCCCGTGTTTTACCAGAACGAGGTCCGCCGCAATGTCGAGCAGGTACGTTCCGAGAACAGCATGTCAGGAAGCCTGTACCGCATTCGCACCGTCATCAAATGGTGCATCAAACGTGGCCTTACACGAAATAATCCTTTCGACCAGTACCAGATCGCGCAGCCCATGTACGGTGACCCGTTCTACCTGACGCTTGAAGAACGGGACAAGGTGTACTATGCCGACTTAAACGGCATGGGTGCCAACTATCCGGTCTATCGTGACATCTTCATGTTCCAGTGCCTGATCGGTTGCCGTGTCAGTGACTTGAACCGGCTGACCAAGGCGAATATCGTGGACGGTTGCGTGGAGTACATTCCCCAAAAGACCAAGCTGGAACATGCGGGCACGGTACGGGTCCCGCTTAACCAAAAGGCCTTGGATATACTGGAAAGGTACAAAGACCTGGAAGAAGCGCTGCTTCCGAGATTCTCGCATTTCGGCTACAACAAGAAAATAAAGGAGATTCTCAAATACGTGGGAATCGACCGTATGGTCAGGGTGCTCGACCCGAAGACGCGCGAGGATGTGGCAAGACCATTGTACGAGGTGGCCACCACCCACACGGCGAGGAAGACTTTCATCGGGAACCTGTACAAGCAGGTCAAGGACCCGAACCTGATTGCCTCCATGTCCGGGCACTCTGAGGGTAGCCGTGCCTTTGCCCGGTACCGTAAGATAGACGATGAAATGAAGAAGGAGCTGGTAAACCTTCTGGATTGACCGTTTCTATTTTCCATCTATCCTTTTATCCTTTTATATCCACCGATAATGCAATATGAATATGGACGAGCAGAAGTTGACATACGAACAATTCAAGGAGGATATTCTCCAGTGGAAGAACACGCACCGTGAAGAATACAACCGCTTCTCGCGCCTGATGACAAACGGTGACGAGAGGCAGTATCTTGCCATCTGCAAAGCCATATTCAGGCAACTTCCCAGTATCAGGCGGGAATGGGAATTGTCCTGGAACGATGACAGCACGGATGGCCTTGCAAATATAAACATGCAGTTCGCGGAGAACGCGGTACCCGGGCAGATCGTGGAGCTGTACACGAAACAGAGGGAGGAAAACAATCCTCTGCCCGACAACATTCCACCGGTCACATTATGGGGCAGGATAAAGTCCTTTTTTAGCGGCAAATCTTCCAAGCCGGGTGTCACCCTTTCGGCACCGCTCGTGTTGAGCTGGCTGTATTATGGAAAGAGCTTCGAAGCGATGGTTTCCATGATAGAGAAACAGATGAAGAATCCGAAAGCTGACAATGCTGACAGGCTGGGCTGTTCCCTTGTAGTCAAGCAGATAATAAACGTATCCATCAAGAACGGTTTCCGAACCCGGGCAGACTGGGACAGGTATTTTGCCATGAACAACGCCATTGAAAAAGGCCATGTCGGCGAATGGGCCTTGCAGGCCATCACGGCTGACATGGAAACCGATGAAGAAAGCAGGGATACGATTACAACCCGGACCGAAGACAGCGTCAGGGGGCCTGTTGTACAACGCGTGGCCGGAAAGAAAAAAATCCAGGAACGGCCACTCGCCGATTATCTTGATCACGAGAACAAGAAAGTTGTATTACATCATATCCGCGACTTTATTTCCGTCAATACAAGTGCCATTCATCAGGCATTACCGTTCTATGTATTGAAGGAGCTCGGTCTGGTTGCCGGTATGCATACAGCCAAGGAGTACAGCATGGGGCTGACATTGCAGTTCACGGATTTGCCGTCATTGAAAAGCGAGAGCGCCATACGGCAGTCGGTCGGGTTCCTGAGAACGGCAAAACATGTGATCAAGGACGGCAAAGACCAGATGGCACCCCTGATAGAGAGTGACGAGAACCGGGAACTGTTCCAGAAATTGGCACAGGCTATCAGTAATATCCCAGGTACAGGCACGATGGCCATTGCAGAGAAATAAGGCTAATTATAACCTTTTCACGTTGTCACACGGACTTATATTGTCATGACAATTTAAGACAAATCATTATATATCAACCACTTTTAATTTACACATACATTTGCACCGTCAATCCTTTCCCGAGGGCTGGCGGTGCTTCTCTTTTATAAGCCATCGGAAGCGGGGCACCAGGGAACTTTTGAAGATGGTCATCACAAACTTCAAAACTGATATTTATGATTACCATAGAGAGTCTGGTCGAGCAAGGAGCGAACGTGAAACTGGAAGTTACTCCCGCTGACCTTAAAATGTTCGCTGAATCCATCGTGCAGCGTACCATCATGGCGCAACAGGAAGAACAGAGAGCCGCGATACTGCGTGAAGCGGAGGAGACTTATCTCAATACAAAACAGGTCCGTGAGTTGCTGAACGTGTGCGAGGGCACGCTCAACCTGTGGGCGAAACGAGGCTATCTCGTACCGGTCAAGGTCGGTAACAAGAACATGTATGCCAAATCTGATGTACGCCGGGTACAGACAGGCAACAAGTCCGAGAGTGTAACATCCTATTGCAAGAGAAAAAATGTGTGATATGGCAACCGGCAGGCTAGAACTGTGTAACAGAATCCGCATGGAGGCGGAGGATATTGAAAGAACGGGATTCCCGCTGGAGGTCCTGCCCCAGGCCGTGCAGTCTGTCATACTCGATATGGCCACATACGAGAACTACAAGATCGAGTTTATCGCTACGGCCATGTTGTCGGCTGTATCCGCGGCCCTGGGAGGCGCATACCGTATCCGCATCAAAGGAGACTGGCAGAGCAGCGGAGCGTTGTACGTCATTCTGGTAGGCAGACCCGGACTGGGCAAGACCCCACCGCTGGAGGCCGCATATCGCCCGATCCGAAAACGTGACTATGCCCTTTTCAAGGTGTACGAGACAGAAATGGAGGCATGGAAAGCCGCGGGAGAAAACGGGAAGAAACCTGTCCTGAAACGCACTGTAGTCTCGGATTTCACTCCCGAGTCGCTTTTACTGACCCACCACAATAACCCGAGAAGCGTGGTCATTCTGGTGGACGAGATCATGGGCATGTTCAATTCCGCCAACCGTTACACGAACGGGCAGCTCATAGAACAGCTTCTGACTGCATGGAGTGGCGGGGCTTTGGATGTTACCAGGGTAAACTCCCCTGTTCCTGTACACATCGAGCATCCATGCATAAACATCATCGGAACCACGCAAACTAAGCGTGTACACGAGCTTCTGAAAAAAGGTTTCGAGGAAAACGGGCTGCTTGACCGTATCCTGTTCGTGATGCCCAAATCCCCCAAGCTTTCATCCTGGAAAAACCGGGACGACGATGGGGAAAGGACATCCCTCGCTGCAGTCCGTTGGGAGAATATATTGAACAAGGTCCTTGCGTTGGACTATGACACCGAAGCGGAAGAAAAAATACCCCACGTGCTGTCCATGGACAGGGAGGCCAGGGAATACTTCTTCTCCTGGTGGAACAGGAAGGTGGAGCGTATCAACCGGATAGAGGATGATGCCGAGGTGGACAGCCGGGAAATGAAACATCCGGCCCATGTAGCCCGTCTGGCATTGATAATTCAGGTTTTGCGCCACGCGTCCGGTGAAAGTCACCTGCAGTTTATAGATGTATCATCGGTGAAAGCCGCCATACGGCTGAACGACTATTTTGAGGAATCATACATGCGTATCCGTTCTTTCGTGGCGAATGACACCTGTGAAGATCCTCCAAAGATGTTACTGTCGATGTTACCTGATACCTTTGATACAAAAACAGCAATAACCGTTGGAAAGGAACGGCAGTGCGTCAGTGAGCGAACTGTCATGAATTACCTGAAGGAGTTATGCCGCAGCAGGCTTCTCCGGAAATCAAAAGCCGGGCATTACGAGAAAATCATGTATGATAAATCTGACAAATCCAATGAAAGCAATAATGAATCATCCCCACGAAACTGCAACGGATGATCTCTTGTTGCAGCCTGCAGTCTTTGCAGTTTTGCAGTTTCGAGGACTGAAAAGGGGAAATTCCTGCAGGACTGCAAGAACTGCAAACTGCAAATGGTGGTATTCATTTGCAGAAACACATAACCGACAACATTATGAACGAATATAGATTCCATCTACAGAAATACAAACCGGGCAGCAAGACCGTCTGTCCGGGGTGCGGAAGGAAGTCCTGCTTTACCCGTTATATCGACGAGGTGGGAGAGATTTCTTTCCCAGGGTACGTGGGTAAATGTGACCACATCAACAGTTGTGGCTATCACTATTCCCCGAAAGAATACTTCCGGGACAATCCGTCAGCAAGGGAAACATCGGCTGGCCATAAAATGAACAGCAGAGCATTTACGGCAGTAAGGTATGCTACCAAACAACCGCCAACAGAACAAGAACCGGAGATTTCTTATCTTCCCTATGATTGGGTGGAGCAATCCATGCGCGGGTACGGCATCAACCCTTTGTACCGTTACTTCACCAAAGTGGCGGGAAAGGAGGAAGCCGGCAGGTTGTTCCATGTTTACAAAGTCGGCACGTCAAGGATGTGGAACGGTTCGACCGTGTTTTGGCAGATAGATGTCAGGGGTAACGTGCGTGCAGGCAAGATTATGGGCTACGATGCCGTAACCGGGCACCGGATTAAAGAACCTTTCAATCAAGTCAACTGGGTCCATTCTGTAAGAAAAGTGCCGGACTTCCACATGAAGCAGTGCCTGTTCGGTGAGCATCTGCTTTCGGACACTTCCGCTGCCATGTCAGCCAAGCCTGTAGCCATTGTCGAAAGCGAGAAGACGGCACTGGTTGCCGCCATGTTCATCCCTGATTTTGTATGGCTTGCCACCGGGGGAATGCACGGCTGTTTCAACAGTGAGGCCATGCAGGTGTTGAAAGAACGCGAAGTGATTCTTTTCCCAGATCTCAAGGCAACCGAAGAATGGCGGCAACGGCTGCCGATGCTGGAGACTATCTGCAGGCGTGTCACCTGTTCCGACCTGCTGGAAAAGATGGCGACCGATGAACAGCGTAGTCGGGGACTAGACATCGCCGACTTTCTGCTGATGGAGGATACGCCACAGATGATTCTCGCGAGGATGATACAACGCAATCCAGCGTTGCAGACCTTCATCGACACCTTCGGACTCGAACTGGTGGATGCAGAAAAAACGGAATGAAAGAGGAGCAATGGACAGCTTGCTGTCCCGTGAAAATGGGGTTGTAAAATCCCGTAGCTTATTAGGGCATTTTCACCGTCTCCGCTTCGCGTCCGGCAGTCAAAAAGCCCATAAGCCGGGGCACTCCTCAGGCTCGCGGGTATGCCTCCGGCAGTCTGACGGGATTTTACAACAAGAATAACAATAAAATAACGAACAGATATGAGTAATACACAATACGCTGTCTGCCACCTGCAGCGTGGCAGCGGCAATGACAGTGGAATGTCATGCCATATAGAAAGAAAGGATGCCAAGGGAAAGATTTATGTGCCGGTTAATGCCGATGCGGACCGGACACATCTCAACCGTGAGTTGGTCAGATTTCCCGATGGCGTGTCCAATCGCACCGAGGCGATACAGCACCGTATCGAGACTGCCGGGCTGCGCCGCAAAGTCAGCAAGAACCAGACAAAGGCAATACGTGTAATGCTGACCGGAACGCATGAGCAGATGATGGAAATTACCAATGGCGGCAAACTGGACAGTTGGATCGATGCCAATCTCAAATGGCTAAAGGAAACCTTTGGTGATGACAACCTTGTGTCCTGCGTGCTGCATATGGACGAGAAGACCCCACACCTGCACGCCACAGTCGTACCCATTGTAACCGGTGAGCGTATCCGCAGGAAGCGGGAAGGCGAAAAGAAATATGAAACGAAGTCCGGACCCCGCCTGTCGGCAGACGATGTGATGCGTCGTACCAAATTACATGAATACCAGAACAACTATGCTAAGGCCATGAAACCGTTCGGGTTGCAGCGTGGGATTGTCGGATCTACCGCCAAGCATCAGGCGAACTCGGAATATTACAGGCAGCAGGTAATACAATATGAAGAGGATATAGCCAAGTTACAGGCCGATGTGGAGAAGGCGCAAGAAGGCAGGAACACCATCCTCGCGTGGTTCGGCAAGGGGGACCTTTCCAAGGCGAAAAAGGAACTGGCTGACAAAGATGGACTGATTGCCGAACTCAATAAACAGATTAAGGAACTTCAGGCAGAAAAGGCACGGTTGCAGGAACAACATAAATCAGAAATCGGAAAGTTACGAAACGGCTATCAAAAAGAAATAGACAAGGCCATTCATCAGGCGGAAGCAGCAGAACGGCAATTCAAGGAGAAGGATGCAATCATAGATAGACAGAGGAAACAGATAAGTTTGCTCGACCGCAAGGCCAATCCCCAGCGTTACAGCCTCTCGTCCGGTGCCGAGCTTGTACGTGTCAATGTCTCAAACTATCGGAATCCGTCGCTTCACATCTGGACACGGGTCGGTGATGAACTTTTTGATAACATCAAATTCCAGATAGACTATGATGTGGCCCAAAGACATTTCAACGGCCAGATCACGGACGAGGAGTTTGTCAATGCTGTATTCGATCCGCAGGAGCAGGTAAATGGAAAACAGACTGAGCTATTGGGTACAGCTTTTACCCTTGCCGCCGGAGGACCGGCGGAGGTTCACATTGGAACTGGATCTGGTGGCTCATCGTCTGACCTTCCGTGGGGTGAACAGAAAAATAAGCATAGAAGATGATGATAGCTCATTCGAAGTGTGTTATGGTAATAGTTTTAACACACTCTTTAACAGAATTATCTGTACATACTCCCCATTATGAGAACGTTCCGTTTGAGGTACCAAAGGGATGGGTATGGACAACATTGGGAAGTATTAGCAACTATGGAACAAGTATAAACGTTCAAGTTGGAGACATTGATAGTAATGAATGGATCTTAGAACTTGAAGATATAGAAAAAGATACGGCAAAGATAATTCAACATCTTAGCAAAAAAGAACGATTTCTAAATGGAACTCGCCATAAATTCCAAAAAGGGGATATTCTTTATTCAAAACTACGTACATATCTCAATAAAGTATTGGTTGCTTCTAATGGTGGATTTTGTTCAACGGAAATAATGCCTTTTGGAACTTATGGTGTATTATCAAATGAATATATATGCCATGTGTTGCGTTCTAATCATTTTCTTGATTATACATTACGATGCGGATACGGTGTAAAAATGCCGAGACTTAGTACAAACGATGCTTGTAAAGGAATGATACCACTTCCTCCTCTTGCAGAACAACAACGCATTGTAACCGAAATAGAAAAATGGTTTTCTCTGATTGACCAAATAGAGCAAGGGAAAGATGATTTGCACAGTATTGTCAAGCAAACTAAAAGCAAAATCCTCGATCTCGCCATTCACGGGGAACTCGTGCCGCAAGATCCGAACGACGAACCAGCCATTGAGTTATTGAAACGCATAAATCCTAGCTTCACACCTTGTGATAACGGGCATTATCCGCAGTTGCCTGACGGGTGGTGCAAATGCCGATTAGAGGACATAGTTGAATACGAACAACCACAAGCCTATATAGTCAATTCAACTGATTATGACGACAGATATTTAACCCCTGTTTTAACGGCAGGGAAGTCTTTTGTAATAGGATATACCAACGAAACAGAAGGCATTTATCAGAATACGCCCTGTATCATTTTTGATGACTTCACCACAGATTCTAAACTCGTTGATTTTCCATTCAAGGTGAAATCATCTGCTATGAAAATCTTAAAAGTAGCAGATGATATAGAAATTGAATATGTTGCTATGTTTATGAACATAACACGGCTCATTGGTGACACTCATAAGCGTTATTGGATTTCAGAATACTCTAAACTTTGCATACCAATACCACCAAAAGAAGAACAAAAGCGTATAATCAATGCAGCAAACGCAATGTTTGAAAAACTTGATGCAATAATTGAGAGTTTATAAATTCTCCATTATTGCATCCAATTTACTATGCATTGAATTTATCACAGTTACAATTCTTACTTGTTCATCATAAGGAGGTACGGGTACTTCTATTGCCTTAAATAGCTTCTTATCCAGATGAGGTATTGCCGAACCTACTTTGTTTTCACGCAATGCTTTACGATGCAGGTTTATAACGTGTAAGATGTACTCTGCAAGCATATTTTCATTGATATGTAGTTGCTTGAATGTGCTGCCTTGATAACCTTCAATCGGCGTTCTGAACACTTCACCAGAGTTTTCTCCATCAACCAAAATCAATAGGCTATTGGCTGCTACATATCGCCCATTTGTCAGTGTCTTAAAGTCACGTTCTCCTCTTAGATATTTTACATCAAGATTTGGCATTCCCTTACCGTCAAGTTTCTCTCCATCCGTCAAAGAACATAGCATTTGCATGGGAACTATTGTCCAACTATCAGGCAACTGCGGATAATGCCCGTTAGGTTGCGCTTTATATTGTTATCGTATTCATCAAAAATAAATGTATATGATAACAAGATTCAAAGACTATCTTGCCAAAACGAATTTGGCAAAGAACACCGTAGCATCGTATGTGTGGACGGTGAACTACTTTCTCAGTCACTATGGAGAAGTGAACAAGAAAAACCTGTTGACCTATAAGGGCTATCTGGTGGAAAACTTCAAACCGCAGACCGTCAATCTCCGTTTGCAAGGCATCAACAAGTATCTGGAGTTTACCAAGCACGACAGGCTGAAAGTGAAGTTTGTCAAAGTGCAACAAAAGAACTTCTTAGAGAATGTCATCAGCGATGCCGATTACAAGTTTCTGAAAGCTCAGTTGAAGGCTGACGGTTACGAGGATTGGTATTTCGTAGTATGGTTCATGGCGGCGACAGGTGCACGGGTAAGCGAGTTGTTGCACATAAAGGTTGAACACGTGAAACTGGGTTATCTCGACCTTTACAGCAAAGGTGGCAAAGTGCGCCGTTTATACATTCCCAAAAACTTGCGGAGTGAAGCTTCATTATGGCTGAAAAGAAAAGGTATCACGAGCGGCTATCTCTTTCTCAACCGTTTTGGGCAGCGCATAACGACACGCGGTATTGCCCAACAGTTAAAGCATTTTGCCGATAAATATGGATTGAACCGTGATGTTGTTTATCCTCATTCTTTTCGTCACCGTTTCGCCAAGAATTTCCTTGACCGTTTCAACGACCTTGCTTTATTGGCCGACCTTATGGGACATGAAAGCATAGAAACCACTCGCATCTACCTGCGCCGCACCGCCAGCGAACAGCAGAAAATTGTCGATAAGGTAGTAAATTGGTAATAACGTAGCCTTAGAAGCGCATCTTATCACGCTTCTAAGGCATTTTGAATGTTATCAAGAACGGAAAACAGCTCTTCAATCTTTAACACTATTCTATCTTGTTCTTTTCGTGGCGGTAATGGCATTCCTATTTTATGCAATTCATTGGACGACAACCCTAGCAATCCAATGCCTTTACCTCCTATCCGATTATGTTTTTTCAAGAACCGTAAAACATAATAATAAAATGAGACATTCAAATCTCCTTTAGGACGCAATCTATGAATGTGATTCTGAATGCAGATATTGTAATCAAAATTCCATATTGCAGAACGGCCAACATCTCCGCCTTCACATACAAGTAAGTCACCCTTTTGAACAGTACATTTTTCTAACTCATTATCCCTAAAAGGCATTTGTTTAACAAGAGACAAGTCAAACTGATTCCAATACACATTGGATGTTGTAAGATAGTTTCTCAATACACCTTCTTTGTTTGATGAGTTAAGAGCCTTTCCCGTATTATGATAGAATATATCTCCTAGAATTACATCAATCCAACCAACGGGATAATGCCCGTTATCACAAGGTGTGAAGCTAGGATTTATGCGTTTCAATAACTCAATGGCTGGTTCGTCGTTCGGATCTTGCGGCACGAGTTCCCCGTGAATGGCGAGATCGAGGATTTTGCTTTTAGTTTGCTTGACAATACTGTGCAAATCATCTTTCCCTTGCTCTATTTGGTCAATCAGAGAAAACCATTTTTCTATTTCGGTTACAATGCGTTGTTGTTCTGCAAGAGGAGGAAGTGGAAATGATAAATCCGACAAAACTCCGATATATAATTCTTTTTGATTGGTACTTCCCGCAAGATTATCTTCCAAGTACTCTTGTATAAGTTTAGATGAGATATAAGCAAAAACAAATTCAGATTTAATCTCGCTAGCTGTCCTTATAACAGAAACATGAGAATCAGGCACAACAAAAGGATAATGTTTCAAATAACTTTCGTGAAAAAGTCGAGTTCGCCCAACTGTCCCTGTTCCTGTTGAATTAACAAGCACATCTCCGGTTTTTAGTTTGTATTCCTCACTCCATTTACAAATTGTAGATGGATCTAAGAAACGTGCTTGTTCTAAAGATATACCACCTTCTTTTAGATTACATTTTTGAGCAAATACAGGATAAGTTTTATCTGAATCTGAATACTTTGGTGATTTACCTCTAGATAAGAATAAACATATTTCTCCAAGAGTTGTCCACGCCCAATTATCTGGCACCTCAAACGGAACGTTCTCATAATGGGGAGTATCAGAAGCATTATTTGTTTTCTTACTACGCTTTATTTTCCCCTCTTTTATTAGACGTTCTTTCTCTGCTTTGATGCGTTCAAGTAATACGGATGCCGGTTCGTCATTCGGATCTTGAGGAACAAGTTTACCGCGAATGGCGAGGTCTAATATTTTTTGACGTAATTTTTTTGTATCCATTTGGGTTAGTCTTTGTTTAAGAATAGATTGCAGAACTCATTCAGTTGCTGCTGCATGCGTTCTTGTGGAATGAGTATGCGTTTGTATTCAGCAATCATCGTAGGACTCATGCTCCGGCTCATAGCGTACTCTACTACTACCCGGTCTGCTTCAGGGCAAAGAATAATACCGATAGACGGATTTTCGTTGGAGCGTTTTACATCCCGGTCGAGTGCTTCCAGATAAAACTCCAACTGTCCGAGGTCGCGAGGATGAAACTTTGTCTTTTTTAATTCTACAGCGACCAATGCCTGTAAGCCGCGATGAAAGAACAGTAAATCAGCCTTGAATGTAGATGCACCAATATTAAGGCGATATTCCTGATCCATGAATATAAAGTCTTTTCCCAGTTCAAGAATAAACTGTTTCATGTGTTCTACTAAACCGTTTCTTAATTTTGATTCGCTATGCTTTTTCGGCAGGTTGAGAAAATCTACGAACAGGGTGTCTTTGAACATGACTGGCGCATTAGGATATCTTTCCAGTAATCCTTTTGACATATTGTCCTTGCTTCCTAATAATCCTGCATAAGTTTGGTTAGAAATGCAACGTTGGAGCTCTCGTTTTACTAAATGCTCTTTATTGGCATAGAGTATATAAAACAACCGTTCTTCGTTGCTTTTACATCGGCATAATATTTCTATATGATTAGTCAAGGTCGTTAACTCCAATATTTTAGGCATTTGTCCAATTGCTGGCTGGACAAATTGTGCAGCCAACGGTTGCACAATTACAGTGGTTCCCTGTGTATGATTTCTTGCTTCAATTTGTGCAGTTTTTGGCTGCACAAATTCAGTATTCAAATATTGGCTTATTGTTGCTATGAACGTTTCTGATGAATACTCATCATAAAACATTACCATATTGTATATGCTTCTTTTGCTATATCCTTTGATGTCGGGATATTGCGAACGTATGTATTCGGACAATTGAGAAACAACCTTACTTCCCCATTCTTCGCTCTTCAGTTTAGCAGATACATATCCACCTACATGCCATGCTGTGAGTAGCAACTCTTCATTGACGGCTCTTGAAGCATTACTTTTATGTTGGAGAATAATATCTATGATTTCTCCGAATTGTTGTTCTATTGATTTTGCGATGTCATTATTCTTCATATGCTTAATCTTCATTTATGTTTGCAAGCAGCTTCTCAAGTTCTGCAACTGCTGAGCTAATAGTTTTACTTTTCTCTTTTATGTCAGCCATCAATTCTGCCAAGGAGCGGTCATCAGACTCTCCTCCTTGTTTTATCCAGGTTATATCAAGGCTTGTCTTGTCACGAGTGAGAATATCATCTACAGGATATTTACGCCAACGCCCTTGAGGATTATTGTCTGCATCATATATCTCTTTGCGTCCTTTTAAGTTTCCTGCATTATAGCATGTGACAAAATCATCCAAATGATGTCTCTCTAATTTATTAGTAGCAAGCGTATGTTTGATGTCAGTACGATAATCATAGAACCAAATCTCTTTTGTTGGTTGACCTTTGGAAAAGAACAATACATTTGCTTTTACACCTTGTGCATAGAAAATACCTGTAGGCAAACGAAGTATCGTGTGTAAGTTGAAGTCTGAGAGTAACTTCTTGCGAATTGTTTCTCCAGCACCACCTTCAAAAAGGACATTGTCTGGTAATACTACGGCTGCACGACCTCCGGTTTTGAGCATCAGCATCATGTGTTGAAGAAAGTTCAACTGATTGTTCTTCGTTTCTACATAGAAATCCGGACGGTTAATATCCACAGAACCTGCCGGTCTGGTGCCGAAAGGAGGATTGGCAAGTATTACATCTACAAGGGTGGATGGTTCCTTCTCCAATGAATCCTCACAAACAATCGGACTTCGGTCTGTTCCCACACCATGCAAATATAGGTTCATGGAAGCAAGCGTTACGACCAATGGTGTGTTATCTACACCATGCAGTGCCTTGTTACGCAAGAAATCACGTTTTTCCTTACTGGCAGACTGTTCTTTCATGTAATCATATGCAGTCAAGAGAAAACCTCCGGTGCCGCAGGCCGGGTCACAAACTGTTTCTCCAATTTGTGGAGCTATGCAATCTACCATTGCTTTGATGAGCGGGCGTGGAGTAAAATACTGACCGGCACCACTTTTCTTGTCCTGTCCATTCTTCTCAAGGATGCTTTCGTAGATAGCACCTTTCACGTCTCCATCCATGATCAGCCATTGTTCCTCATCAATCATGGTAATGACTTTTTTTAAATAGACTGGCTTGTCAATCTTGTTTTGTGCTTTTGTATAAATTGTACCGATAAGGTTTTCCTGTTCACTCAGCTGTTTCAGAGTATCTTCGTATTGCTTTACTAAATCCAGACCGTCAAGAGATATTAAATCACTCCATTGATAACCAGATGGTATTGCTGATTCTTCTCCAAACATTTCTACATTCTCAGCATCCATCTTCAAAAATAAAAGATAGGTAAGCTGTGTGATATAGTCAGTAAAGCCGATACCTTGTCCGGCAAGGGTTGTTGCCAGATTCCAAACTTTTTTGGTGAGCGATTGCTCTGTTGTATTATTTGCTGCCATAATTTTAATCAAAATTTTTATGCTCTATTATAAGCATGTCATCTAATGTGACTTTATAAGTATTTATTTCAGTTACATAATAGAATGGATATTGCGATTTGCCTTCTTTTGACACATCAATAAAACAATTCCACGGGGATACTTTTGGAGATGTAGCTCCAGGGTCAAGACAGAAAATTTTAGTTATGATGTCATTTTCATCGCTTTCTATTCCTATAGCCAATAAAGCATGTGCACCATCATTGAATTCTGTCGAGATTATAACTGGAGTATTCTGGCTTACGAATTGCCTTATCAATTCAATCCTATCATCATTAGATCTTGGCCTTTTGTGTATTGCCCTAATTTCAAATGGCTGTTCATTGATTTCACGTGCTAATGCTGTATAGTTATAACCATTTTGAATAAAACCTTGTTCATAGAAAAAATAGTATAAGAATTTGCCTTTAGGAGTACGCCTATCGGGGAATTTATATAGTTGAATATCTTGCTCTTCAATCATCCCTTGGCATAGCATTGCCATCACAAGGGAATAAATAGAACATGCGCCATCTAAATCCCCTTGTTGCTTATGTACATTGACCCATCGCCCATCAGCATCTTTTGTTTGCAAACCAGTTCGATTTAATCTTATCCTATCTATTATTTGTATGGTTGTCATTATTATGCTGCTTTTCTTAAAACTACAAATGTATATAGAGACTGTAAAGCTTCGTTAGCTTTCTGCATATTGCCAAAGGCACGGATCATCTGTGCTGCCTGAGTTGCATCATCTTCACGAATCTCTTTGATTGTACAAGCTCCGTTGGAAGCAATATAATCTACAATACGACTGATAACTTCACGTTGTTTATCTGTTATTTCGCGCTGGTTTTGTCCTAACCATAGATTGAAATACTGTTTAGAAGTGGAAACAACACTATCTAACCGCTCAATCTGGCGTAAAGCAAAACGTACAAGCTGTATGATATTAGTCAAAGCATCGCTCTCCTCTTTTGTAGAAGAACGTCGAACGCTATTTGGATTCAAAATGGCATATGAGTTCCATAATTGCTTGGAAGTAAAATGATTGTTAGCCATCTTGAGTTTGTTTTCCAAATCTTTTAGCATTGAATAGGTAATTGGCTCACCTTCATTATTATAAATTATACGTAGAGCTTCTATTTCATCACTATGTTCTTTGCAAAAATCTTCAAAGGCTTCTGTGGTACTTTTAGCTTCTTCTATTGAAAAACCTTTAGATATAAGCGTGTCTTCACCAGGCATTAGTGTGTTGACAAACCCGGCAGCAAGAATAAGCAGATATCGACGCGCATCTGCATGATTTGCAAGCGGAGCTACTAAACCTTTCCGTTCGTTATTAGGCTCTTTAGTACTTATGAATGGCGGCAGAATATTGTTTTCAAATGCTTCGTAAATCCTTGAAGCAAGTTCTTTCATGTCGTCATTTGCTAAACGTATGAACTCAGTTCGCTGTGAATTGTCAGCTTTGTTGTATATTCTGGAAAGTGTTGCAGCAAGACGTTTCAGATGCTCGTCAGGAAGGTAACCATGGGTAATCTGTTCCAACAGCTCTTTAAGAGTAATAATCTTTGTAGTCAGCTCATCAGTTATCGTAGGTATTGTTTTCTCGTGTTCAGTAACACCTACGGCATCTATCAAATAGAAACAATCTTTACTAAACGCATTTGGGGTAACATTCCGTAACTGCTCATCTCCAATTGTGCGTACACCACGTCCTTTCATCTGTATATAGAGCGGTAAAGATTCTACATCACGCATGAAAATCAATACTTCAAGAGGCTTAACATCTGTACCAGTTGCTACCAATGTGCAAGTTACGGCAATTCTGAAATCCTTATCATTCCGGAACTGACGTATCAATTCATTACTATCGCCCGCGGAATAAGTTATTTTTTGCACGAAACGGTCATCTGTATGTCCAAATACCTCTTTAGCTATCTGTACGATATTGCTGGCATGAGTCTCATTTAGAGCAAAGATCAAAGTCTTTGGCAGATAGTCAAAATTTGCTTCTCGTTGTGGATCATTGAACAACTCGGTATAGACGACATCGCGATAAGTGGAGAGAATAAGTTTTATTTGCGCAGGGTTAATGACACTTCTGTTTAGTTCTTTATTGGTATATGTCTTCGTTTCTTTATTGGAAATGGTTTTTACATCTCCGGTATATCGCGTTTCTTCTTTGATTTTTTCTCCTTCTAATATAGCGCCGCCATTTTCTGTAACCTGAGTTTTGATTCGATATACACGGCAATCTACATTTACACCATCAACGATACTTTTCTCCAATGTGTAGTTGACTATGCGATTATTGTTAAAGAATGCCATTGTTTCAGGAATTGGTGTAGCTGTCAATCCAACAAGCCTGGCTGTATCAAAATATTCCAATACCTTACGCCAATTCCCATAAATGGAGCGGTGACACTCATCTATGATAATCAAATCAAAATAATCATGTGGTAAATTGGGATTAGGAGGTAATACAACTTCTTCTGTAGGCTCATTATCATCATCATTGTCATTATCCTCAATAGTATCTCCTCTCAGAAAAGAAAAAAGACGCTGTATTGTTGAAATAACGACATTACTATCAGATGGTATAGAAGAGGAACGAAGACGATTCACTGTAAATATTGTATTGAATGCATCTCCATTTTCTGTTAGCCGAAAAGTACCAAATTCTCCCTCTGCCTGTTTCCCGAGGTTATTTCTGTCCACAAGAAATAACACTCTTCTCATTGGAGTATATGAAAGAAGACGATATGCAGCAAGACATGCTGTATATGTTTTACCTGCACCTGTAGCCAAAACCATCAAGGCGCGATTCTGCCCACTCCTGAAACTTTTTTCCAGTTCAGTAACTGCCTCATACTGACAATCACGTAATCCTTTTTTCTGCAAAGAGGGAAGTCCTGCGAAATAATCACTTATTCCTAACTGCTTGACCAACTCATAAGGAGTAGGGATAGCCATTATCTGTTTAAAACTTTGCTTTTGTTCGCGAAAATCACAGAAAAACAGTTCTTTGCCATTTGAAGTAAAGATAAACGGCAATGGCTTCTGATATGCCTGATAGATATGGGGAACACTTTTAGCATATAATACAGCCTGTTCGCAAACATTGTTGGAAAAAGGATCTATTTCTTCTCTTTTAGCTTCAAGCACACCAATAGCCTTTCCGTTAATGAAAAGGAAATAATCTGCCTCAAGATTACCTTTTAGCAACCCTTCCCTTATTGCGACAGCCGTGCAAGTCGGTTCATAATCTTCTCTATTGATTACCTTCCAACCTGCTTCGGCAAACCACAGATCTATCTTTTGCCTAGCTTTTTCTTCCGGAGTCATAGTCGTTCCTATATTTCTGCATTATCAGAAGTTATACGCCAAAAAGATAACACATGCCCACAGAATATCATTCTCGTTCATCCTTATCTGTTATCAGATCTTTTAAGTCAACTTGAAGAATCTCTGCTATTTGTTGCAGTGTCTCCAAGTTAGGTTGGATTCTGTTGCAAGCATAGGCATTAACCATACTAAAACTCTTATCCAGTTTTTTTGCCAACCACGTCTGAGAAATGCCTTTGTCCGACAAAACTGCCTTTATCTTATTTAGTTTCATTCTTAGATGCAATTTTATAATGCAAATATAGTGAATTATATTCAATGGTCCGGATTATTTTTATACTTTTGTAGTATAAATAACTAAATGCCCCAAAGTGGATATGGTAAAATAATGCACTTATAGAACAGCGTTTAATAAATTATAACATTATCGTTAAATTGTAATTTCGTGAATTATAAAACCAAAAAAGAGATTAAAAGACGGCGTTATCAACTCAAACGAATGAGGCGCACAATGAAGCGTCAAAGCAAAAGTTACAAGTTGCGCCGTAGGCATCGTCTTGAAAATAGACGAAGAGGACTTGTGGAACAACTGAAATGGGAACGTAAAGCTTATGTAGAACTAGAGGTTCCTAAAAACTTTTCATTCATAGATAATACAAATGAAATTCTAGAATATTTCATAAAATGCAAATCGTTATTGCATAATAAGGAAAAGGTTCAATGTGATTTGTCACATATAACAGCTTTATCTTCAGATGCAATAGCATTACTTGCCGCATGTGCTAATGATGAGTCGTTTTTAGGAAAAAGAGGACGCATTAGGGGAAATGCACCTACAGATCCAGAACTTCTTAAATTATTTACAGAGTCTGGCTTTTATAATCATGTAAAAGCAACAAAGGTTTTAAAATCTGCACACAAAAGTGATACTAATTTGTTCCATCAAGAAAGCAATTATCAAGTGCAATCAGATATAGCAAAAAACGCATGTATACTAGGAACAAAACATGTGTTTGGAAGTAATAAACCTTTCCCAGATCTATATGAAATGCTAATAGAAGCAATGTCAAATACCAATAATCACGCAAGCAATAATTCAAATGCAAATCAATTCAAATGGTGGTTATATACTTATAACGCCCCTAATGGGCACACGATGTATACATTTATAGATTTAGGTGTTGGTATATTTGATAGTATCCCTGTACAGGTATTTAAAAAAATCAAGAGAGTTATAGGCTTGGAAAATAATACTGATTTAGTGCCCGATCTTCTTGACGGCAAAATTAAATCACGAGAAAAAGTAGACAATAAAATTAGAGGAAAGGGGATTCCACAAATAGCTGTCAATAGCAATTCTCAATATTTTGCACGAGCCTATATAATAAGCAATGATGTGAAAATAAACTTAAAAGATAAGACAGCAGAAGCTCTCGAACACAACTTTTCTGGTACTATGCTGTTTTGGGAATTAACAAACGGAGATACAACAAACAAAGACATATAGTATTTTTAATAAACATAATAACGGTTTAGACCATTAAATGTGGTATCTTTGTATTTAATTTGGTTTGATTGTTGAACATAGAAAAAGTAATATGGAAGATATTATCATAGACATAAAGGCTGATTTCTCTGACTCTCCAGGAGCTCGATATCGTAAAGACGGACCACATTCTGGCGAAGAGTTTTTTGAGGTATTGTTAAAACCCAAATTTGAAGAAGCAGTAAGAAATAAAGTAAAACTCATAATTAATTTGGATGGAGTGTGGGGATATCCATCTTCATTTGTATCAGGGGCTTTTGGTAAACTTTCTCTAGAAATGGGAAGTGAAGTTGTTCTTTCTACAATTGATTTTATTTCTAATGAAAGTGAAATTAGAAAAAAACGTATCATAACGGAAATAGAACATCCAACCAAAAGAGACAGGTAATGAAAGAACTACTTAAATATGCTAGTGGAGCTGCAATAGGAATAGTTGTAACTCTAGTAATTTTATCCTTTATTAGAGGATGTATAAACTATGAGATAAATATTATTGATGCGTTAATGCTCATTATTACAACTGCATTAACAATTGCTGTTGTATATTTAGGTAATTCGCTAAATAAAAGGAATGTGGCTCGCGATATAATATCCAAAGATTTAATGGAACTTTGCGATGTATATAGTAGGAATATGTCTATTTTAGAACAGCTTAGTAAAGGTGAAATATCCCTAGACGATGCAAAAACCGATATTAGAATGACATTTCACAGAGGAGATGTCATTTCTGATATGATACTAGAAGAAATCAAAGAATCTTTTCCTAAATTTCTAAACGATAAAAATTCAATACAAAATTTAGCAACGTCATATTGGAAATGGCTTACAGATGGTGACATGCAAGAAGCGAATTTTGTAATATCCCAACAATTTTTGAAAGAGCATGAAACAAAAGTTAGAAAAACAATATCTGACATTAGGTTAGTTATACATAGATTAACAAAATCAGCATAAACTTATTCTATGTATTACTATCCTCGAAATAGCAGTATTCTGTTACTATATAATTTTAGTAGTCCTTCTCAACAAATATACGTCTGGGAACTATTGGGTATCAAATATACAAGAAAATAATAGATTATAACTGTATATCAGATTGATAAAAAACATACTTCGGTTCAAGCGTGGCACCGAAGCCCATTTCAGAATCGCAGGTCGTAGGAGTACCTTTTGGCGTGAAATAAGCGACAGCCCCGCGCCTATACCCGCAGAATACGGATACGACGCGAGAAGATGTCTGCCTATTCTCCGCCAAAATGAATTTCCTACGCTCACGATTCGGGAACAGACTTACACTTTTCCGTGTGTATCAATATGTACAGTACATATAGCGGCTTTTCGAAATATACAATAGTGCGCGTCGCTTCGGGAACTGCGACCGCAGAACAAGCGTGAAGCACGACGTAAAAACGGAATCCGGCCAGGACACGATCTCCCCGCTGCGAATCCCCGAACCGGACGGCAGCGGTTCTACGCATCCGCTCTTTCGGACCGCATTCAGTCCGGCCGTTGCCGAAAACAAAAATTTTCAGTACATTTGAGCGACAAAAAATGCTTTCCATGTCCATTCCCCTCGCCGAACGACTGCGTCCCCGTACGCTCGATGAATATATCGGACAGGCCCACCTGGTCGGGCAGAACGGCGTATTCCGCAAGTTCCTCGAAACGGGCAATGTCCCCTCGTTCATCCTCTGGGGTCCGCCGGGCGTGGGAAAAACTACGCTGGCCAAGATCGTTGCCACGACTCTCAAACGCCCGTTCTACACCCTGTCGGCCGTCACGTCGGGCGTCAAGGAGGTGCGCGAGGTGTTGGAATCGGCCCGCAAGCAGAAATTCTTCGACTCCAAACCGCCGATCCTGTTCATCGACGAAATCCACCGCTTCAACAAGTCGCAGCAGGACTCGCTGCTGGGTGCTGTCGAGCAGGGCGTGGTGACGCTGATCGGAGCTACGACCGAAAATCCCTCGTTCGAGGTGATCTCACCGCTGTTGAGCCGCTGCCAGGTCTATATCCTCCAGCCGATGACCGACGGGGAACTGCAAACCCTTTTAGACCGGGCTCTGGCCACCGATCCGGAGCTCAAAACCCGGGAGATCGAGGTACAGGAAACCGAAGCGCTGTTCCGCTTTTCGGGCGGCGACGCCCGCAAGCTGCTCAACATTCTGGACATCATCACGGGCGCCGCAGACGGCAAAGTAACGATCACCAACCAATACGTCACCGACTGTTTGCAGCAGAACATCGCCCTCTACGACAAGAACGGCGAACAGCACTACGACGTGATCTCGGCCTTTATCAAATCGGTGCGGGGCAGCGATCCCAACGCAGCGATCTACTACCTGGCCCGCATGCTGGCCGGAGGCGAAGAGCCGCGCTTCATCGCCCGCCGGCTGGTGATCCTGGCCTCGGAAGACATCGGCCTGGCCAATCCCAACGCCCTGCTGCTGGCCAACGCCTGTTTCGACACGGTGCACAAGATCGGCATGCCCGAAGCCCGCATCACGCTGGCCGAAACCACGATCTACCTGGCCACCTCGCCCAAGAGCAACTCGGCCTACATGGCCATCAACCAGGCGCTCTCCTTCGTCGAACACGATACGACCAACCGGCCCGTACCCCTGCACCTGCGCAACGCCCCGACCAAGCTGATGGATCAGGCGGGGTACGGCAAAGGCTATAAATACGCCCACGACTACGGCGGATTCGCCGGGCTGGAGTTCATGCCCGAAACGCTCAAAGGCAAGAAATTCTACGAGCCGAACACCCGCAACGCCGCCGAAGCGAAGATCGCCGCATGCATCCGGGAGCTGTGGAAGGACAAATATAAATAACAGCCGGAGACACAACGCCTTCCGGCATTCCTGAAGCCGACTGCCGGACAGCCCCGAAAATACGATCGGACGACATCCCGTATTTCACCCCGGCGAACGGCAGCGACACAAGCGACCAAAATATACCGACAAACGGCAAAAGAGCACAGCGGGCAATCCCTGAATCATAAATCCCGAAACCGGGACGGAATCTATCCCCGGAAACATAAAGACTGCCGACATGTTGAAAACAGGCGCTATATTGAATTTCCTGGTCGCGGCGGGACACCTCGCCTGCCTACCTTGGCTCTATCCCGTACTGTCGATCTATCGCATCGACGGAATCATGGAAACGCTGGCCCTCCGCTACGGGGCCGCCATTCCTTATCTGCTGACCGTCGCCATTGCGTTCATCTTCGCCGTATTCGGCCTCTACGGACTTTCGGGCGCCGGGATCATCCGCCGGCTGCCGCTGCTCGAAACAGGTATTTACACCATTGCCACCCTCTTCCTGCTGCGGGCCGTCGCGGGCGTTGCGGAAATGGCCGTGACGGGCTGCGCTCTTCTTGCGGACAGTACGGCAGCCTTTGCTGCCGCCGTCGTCGGCACGCTCTACCTGCTGGGCGGGCGGCGTAAATTCGGCAGGCAGGAATCCGAATGAAACACAAACTTCGCCGGCAGTTTACCGAAGAATACAGAGAACAACAAAATAGCATGAAACGCATAGGACTCATATCCGACACCCACGGCACGTTCGACCAAACGCTCAAAACATTCCTCAAGGACGTGGACGAAATCTGGCACGCCGGGGACATCGGCTCTCCGGAGGTCGCCGACCAGATCGCGGCGTTCAAACCCCTGCGGGCCGTCTATGGCAATATCGACGGAGGTATCATGCGACGCACCTACCGCGAATTTCTCTCCTTCGAGTGCGAAGGGGTGAGCGTCCTGATGACCCACATCGGCGGCTATCCCCGCCACTACACCCCGCAGGCCGTAGCGCGGATCCAATCGCTGCGCCCGAAAATCTTCATCGCGGGGCACTCCCACATTCTCAAGGTCATCTACGACCCCGTTTACGACCTGCTTCACCTCAACCCCGGCGCTGCCGGCTGCTACGGTTTCCACAAGGTGCGCAGCGCCCTGCGCTTCACCATCGACGGCACCGACATCCGCGACATGGAAATCGGCGAATGGCCTCGTCCCGGCGCTTGATAAAGGGACGAAATCGTTCAATATGCAATATTTTTATTTAACATAATATTACCTGGGATTTCTTCGTTATAAGTCTGTAATTTCAACAGGACAAAACGTACATTTTCGACAAGCGAGGAGAGAGCGACCGCGTTCGCTTTTCCGAACACGGAAAACTAAAAAAGGAATCCAAGATGCAAGCTAAAATCTCAAAAACGCTCGAGGCCATCATCGCCCGTACGGCATTCGAAACCTCGAAACGCGCTATTACCCACTCACTCAAGGATTTTCTCACCCTTGAGATTCTGCGGGAAGAAGGGTCCTTAGCGCATCAGATACTCACCTCCCGCCTCAAGGACTGGGAGATTCACCAAATATGCCTTCGCATCGAAAGCGAGATTCGGTCGGTATCGGCACCCGATTCATCGAGGCAGAATCCCGAAGAATTTTTCCCTTTATACACCAGAGAATTACAACGATTGTTCGCCCCGATGCACCATGTTTCGACGGCACACGCACTGCTGCACATCGTGAGCGACCCGCACACGATCACTTCGCAGGTGCTGGCCATGTACCATTTCGATGCACAGGCGATAGCGACCGAACTGCAAAAGATGACCCTGGAGGCCGATCAAACGACGCCTCCGGATACCAATTTTCGGCCGACACCCGAACTACGGTTCATCGGCCTGCGCGAACCTGTCCGGGACACTCCTCCTGCGGAACCTGCCTTGTTGGACAAATTCGGCACCGACCTTACGTACGAAGCTCGCAGAGGCCGCATCGATCCCGTCGTAGGACGCGAGCGGGAGATGGAACGCATCGTGCAGATCCTCTCGCGCCGCAAGAAGAACAACCCGATCCTGATCGGCGAAGCCGGCGTGGGCAAGAGCGCCATCGTCGAAGGGCTGGCCCTGCGGATGGCAGCGGACGAAGTTCCCGCCACCATCCGCGGCAAACGGCTCTATTCGCTCGACGTATCGTCGCTCCTGGCCGGGACCAAATACAGAGGTGAGTTCGAAGAACGGATGCAGCGACTTCTCGAAGAATTGCGCAGGAAGCAGGACTCGATCCTCTTCATCGACGAAATACACACCATCGCGGGCGCAGGTTCGACCCAGGGAAGCCTCGACACGGCCAACATTCTCAAACCCGCCCTGGCGCGGGGCGAATTGCAGGTCATCGGAGCCACGACGCTGGACGAATATCGCGAAGATATCGAGAGCGATCCCGCGCTGGAACGCCGCTTTCAGAAAATCCTCGTCGAACCCGCTTCGGAAGAGGAAACCCTGCAAATCCTGCACAACATCGCACCCCATTACGAACGGCACCACGGAGTGCGCTACTCGGACGAAGCATTGCGGGCCTGCGTCGCCCTGACCGGGCGCTACATTACCGACCGCAACTTTCCGGACAAGGCGATCGACGTGCTGGACGAAGCCGGGGCACGTATTCACCTGCAGGACAAAGGCAAAACCGAAAAACCGTCCCGAAAAACCGCATCCCGCGAACCGGTCGGCGCCGCAGCAGGAGCCAAAACGCCCAAAAACCGCTCCCGCAAAACGGCGGCAGCGGACACGACGACTGTCGGTGGCGCCGTATGGACTCTTCCGTCCGATCCCGGCCCGCCCGAAATCCGGGCCGAGCATATCGAGCAGGTTATTACCTCCATGACGGGAATCCCAGCCGAACGGCTCTCGGGCAGCGAAAGCGAACGTCTGCGCGGCCTTGCGGACTATCTTTCGGCCCGCGTCATCGGCCAATGCGAAGCCGTCGAAAAGATTTCGCGGTCGATCCAACGCTCCCGGGCGGGACTCAAGGACGAAGGGCGTCCGATCGGCGTCTTCATGTTCGTCGGACCGACGGGCGTGGGCAAAACCCTGCTGGCGAAAGAGCTCTCCAAATGGCTCTTCGACGAGAACAAGGGACTCATCCGTATCGACATGAGCGAATACAGCGAAAAACACAACGTCGCACGGTTGATCGGCTCCCCGCCGGGATATGTCGGCTACGGCGAAGGCGGACAGCTCACCGAAGCGGTACGCCGCCATCCCTATTCGGTCGTCCTGTTCGACGAAATCGAGAAAGCCCACCCCGAAGTCTTCAACACCCTGTTGCAGATCTTCGACGAGGGACACCTCACCGACGGTTCGGGGCGCAAGGTCGATTTCCGAAATACGGTAATCATTCTCACCTCCAACGTCGGATCGCGGGCCGCGGCAATACGCTCCACGCAGGTCGGGTACAGCACCTGTTCGAAATCGGACACCCAGCAGAAAGCCCCGCAGTCGGAATACCGCCGGGCGCTGGAAGAAACCTTCGCACCGGAGTTCCTGAACCGCATCGACGACATCGTCATCTTCCGCACGCTCGACCTCTCGGACGTGGAGCGGATCATCGACCTGGAACTCAAGGGGCTGCTCTCCCGTACCGACCGACTCGGCTACAAGGTCGAAATCACCGACGAGGCGAAGCGGACCCTTGCCGCCATCGGCTACCAGCGCAAATACGGCGTCCGCGCCCTGCGCCGCACGCTGCTCGAACGCATCGAGGAACCTCTCTCGGGACTGATTATCGACGGCAAACTGCACAGCGGGGAGCGGGTGATCGTGGAACCCGACGGCGAAAAGGAGGTGATTCTCCGGGTCGCCTAACATAAATCAGAACCAGTGGCGGACGGTTTTCGAATCCCGGCCGAAGCAAGTATCGGCCGGGATTTTCACGCCTCACCCACTCCTTCGACTAAGCGGTTTTCCAGAACCGACAACAACCCCGGCCCGACATACGGAATAACCCCGAACAGTCCTCCCGGCAACGAGGCATTTGCATCGAAACCGGGAACAGCTCCATATATGTCCGTCCCGCATGCTTTCGACATCTGCCTGCAAAATCGGCCCCGACACCCGGTCGAAAGGTCCGGACATCAGACTCCGTTCCCCCTTCGAAACGGATGCGAAAGAGGGATAATCGATTATTTTCGTACCTTTGTCGTCTGATTCAAGAAATATATGTACCGTTTTTCAACCTACAAACGACAATACAAAGCCAATCTGAAACTGGCCCTGCCCGTCGTGATGACCCAGTTGGGGCAGATCCTCGTACAGGTCGCCGACAACGTCATGGTCGGCCGTTACGGAGGCGACGACCCCACGCCGCTGGCCGCCACTTCGTTCGGCGGCTCGGTCTTCTTCATCCTCTTCATCGCCGGCGTCGGCATCGCACTGGGCCTCACGCCCCTGATCGGCGAACTCTACGCCCAGGGCGACCGTTGCAAATCGTCGCAATACCTGCAAAACGGCCTGATGTTCTATACTCTGTTGGGATTTCTGGTCTGCGGGCTCCAACTGGCCGTCATCCCTTTGATGTACCACATGGGACAGCCCGTCGAAGTGGTCGATATGGCCATACCGTATTACAAGTTGCTGGCTTACAGCATGCCGTTCATCATGCTCTTCTTCACCTTCAAGCAATTCCTCGAAGGCGTCGGAAACACCCGGGTCGAAATGGTCGTGGTGATTCTCTGCAACCTGATGAACGTCGGCTTGAACTGGATTTTCATCTACGGCCACCTCGGATTCGAAGAACTGGGCGCCACAGGTGCGGGGCTCGGCACCCTCGGATCGCGCATCGCCATGCCGATCATGATTATCGGCTATTTCTACAAAAAACAGAAATACCGCGCCTATCTTCAGGGATTCTCGCCCCGCAACTATTCGGTCAAAACGATCCGCACATTGCTGCGTATGGGCCTTCCGATCTCCCTGCAGATGTTTCTCGAAGCCTCGGCCTTCGTCGGCACCAGTATCATGATGGGCTGGCTGAGCAAAACGGCCATCAGCGCCAACCAGATCGCCATGACCTTGGGCAACTGCGCCTTCATGATCGTGACTTCGATCGGTGCCGCCACGACCATCCGCATCTCCCACTGCTACGGCGCCCGCAGCTTGAAGGAGCTGACTCTGGCGGCAAAGGCCTCCTACCACCTGGTCATCGCCTGGAACCTCTTCGCCGCCATCACGTTCATCTCGCTCTGCAACGTCATCCCGACTTTCTTCACCACCAACGCCGAAGTGATCGACCTGGCCTCGAAGCTGATCCTGCTGATCGCCGTTTACCAGTTGGCGGACGGCATCCAGAACGTTTCGGTAGGCATTCTGCGGGGTATTCAGGACGTGAAGATCATCATGCCGATCGCTTTCCTCTCGTACATCGTCTTCAACCTGCCGGTGGGTTACCTGTTGGGCTTTACATTGGGAATGGGCGCACAGGGGCTGATTCTGGGCTTCACCGTCGGTCTTACGACGGCCGCCGTACTGCTGATCGTCCGCTACCGCCGCGATATCCGGCGCTGGAAGGCCGGCATCCGATAATCCGGGATCTCCGCTTCCCGGCAGCGACGCACATCCGCCCGGCGGGAATATGCCGGAGTCTCAGCCGAATAAATTTGGCATTGCTCCCGGATTTCACTATCTTTACCGAAATTTATGACTCCAATGGATAACACCAAACCATATACGAAAGCGCCCAAGCCCGAAATCGGTCGCGGCTGCACGTTCTACTACGCCCCCGAAGGGGTCGCAGCCAAGCCTTGCGAGGGTTGCTACAAACTGCACGAAACAGCCTGGCTGGAGCAATACCCGCAACACACGCCGACCGATATTTTCGAAGTGCGCTTCAAGAACACCCGGCGCTCCTACTACCAAAACGTCAATAATCTGCCGCTGGAACGGGGCGACATCGTCGCTGTGGAAGCTTCGCCGGGACACGACATCGGCATCGTCTCCCTGACGGGCGACATGGTAGCCCGCCAAATGCGCCGCGTGGGTTTCAACCCCTACAACGGCGAATTCAAGAAGATTTACCGCAAGGCCAAACCCTACGACATCGAACGCTGGCAGGAGGCCATCGCTCTGGAGCACGAAACGATGATCACCGCACGCCAGATCGCCGCCGAAATGGGACTCAATATGAAAATCGGCGACGTGGAGTACCAAGGCGACAAGATCAAGGCGATCTTCTACTACATCGCCGACGAGCGCGTGGATTTCCGCGAGCTAATCAAGGTCTTCGCCGAACGGTTTCACATCCGCATCGAAATGAAACAGATCGGCGCCCGCCAGGAAGCGGGACGCATCGGCGGCATCGGAGCCTGCGGCCGCGAACTGTGTTGCGCATCGTGGATCTCGAATTTCTCGAGTGTGACGACCAACTCGGCCCGTATGCAGGAGATCTCCCTCAACCCCCAAAAACTGGCCGGACAGTGCTCGAAACTCAAGTGCTGCCTCGCCTACGAATACGACACCTACGTGGACGCCCGCAAGGAGTTCCCCCGTCTGCGGGAACCGCTCCAGGCTCTCGACGGCGAATATTACCTGGTCAAAACCGACATCCTGGCCGGTACCATGTCCTTCAGCAGCAGCAAGGATACGATGACCAACGTGGTGACGCTTCCCGTCGCCCGCGTCAAGGAGATCATAGCGCTGAACCGCGCCGGCAAGAAGGTCGATCAGCTGTCGGCGGAGCAACCACAACGGGAGAAGTTCGAAGAACCGACCTATCGCTCGGAGGAGGACAGCATCACACGCTTCGACGGCAACGGCTCCAAACGCAAGGGCCGCAACCGACGCCGCAGCGACCGGGCAGAGGAACGCGAGAACCGGAACAACGGTGCCCGCAGCGGAAGCGCCGCAGAAGCGGCCGCCGTTTCGGAATCCCGCAAGGACGAAAAACAGGAACCCGCTGCCAACCGGAGTGAACGCCGCGAAAAACGCGACCGCCGTGAACGGAATAATCGAAACGGACAAGGCGAAAGCCGCGAATCGCGCGGAGAAAGGAATAACGGTCAGGGCGAACCGCGCAACCCACGCAACAGCGACCGGAACGGGTCGCGCAACGGACAGAGCACCCAGAAAAACGAACAGCGCACCGAACGCGGGAACACCTCCGGCGAACAGAACGGTGAACGCGGCAACGGTCAGGGCTCTCGCAGCGAACAGCGCGGGGAACGTCGTTCGGAGCGTTCTCGTTCCGAAAACCGTCCGGGACAAAACGGCTCCGAAACCGATCCGACTCCGACACACTCCCAATCTCCGGGCGAAGAGGGACAGAACGGTGCCCGCCGCCGTCCTCGGGGACGCGGAGGACGCAACCGTCGTGAAGGCAACCGTCGGGAAGGCGGAAACGGAGAGACAGCACAACCCGAACCGCCGAAAAAAGAGCAATAACGACTCGTAATGTACCTGCGGAGTATCATAGCGATCGCCGGAATGCTCGTTACGAGCTGCCTTTCGCCGCATCAGACGGTCGTAACCGATACCGGGGGCGGCACGTGGAGCGAAAGTGCCGAAATCGAAATTCCGAACGCGGATACCGTGACCCCGCGCGACCTATACATCGTCGTGCGTTACAACGACTCCTTTCGGGACGACACGCTGCGGCTGACGATACGGACCATTTCGCCCGACTCCCTGGTTTTCGAGGAATCCTACACGCTGGGCCTTCCTCCCCGCAGGCACCCGGCAGCCCTCGCGGAGGAAGCGTCGGTTCCCTATCGTCGGCACGTAATTTTTCCCGACAGCGGCATTTACAGGATGGCTTTCACCCCGGCGATGCCGGTCCGGGGCGTGGAAGCCATCGGCATCAACCAGCAAAAAAGCGAATAAAAACAGATGGGCAAAGACAAACTCAGACGCTTTGCGGAGAACCTCACGTTCGAATGTTTCGTACAACCCGCCTTCGAGGAGGCCTTCCGCCGCGACCATCCGCTCAAAGGACATTGGCACAGCGACTTTTTCCATAACGACCGTCCGATCGTACTCGAACTGGGCTGCGGCAAGGGCGAATACACCGTCGCACTCGCGGAGCGCGACCCCAACCGCAACTTCATCGGTATCGACATCAAGGGTGCCCGCATGTGGCGCGGAGCCAAAACCGCCACGGAACGGCAAATGCGCAACGTCGGTTTTCTGCGTACCCGCATCGAAATGATCGCCTCCTTCTTCGCCGAAGGAGAGGTCGATGAGATCTGGATCACCTTCCCCGATCCGCAGCTCAAATCGCGCCGGGCCAAGAAACGGCTCACCTCACCCCTCTTCCTGGGCCAGTACGCACAGATGCAGGTTCCCGGCGGACGAATCAACCTCAAGACCGACTCGCAACACCTCTACGCCTACACGCAAGCCGTGATCGAACGGTTCGGTCTGCCCTGCGACGTGGCCAACAACGACATCTACGGCTCGGGGTTCGCGGACGAAATACTCTCGGTCAAGACCGCCTACGAACAGATGTTCCTCGAACGGAAGCTGCCGATCACCTACACCCGCTTCTCGCTGGGTGAACGACGCGATTTCCCGCCGTTCGACTGGGAAGGCGACGACACGGACGAGAAGGACAACGAAGAAGCACGGAAAAACGATATATCCGACCGAACCTCCAGATCATCATACGCAAATCCATAAATCACGTATTCCGTACCCGGAGTACATGTCGTTGAAAATTCTTCATCACCGACATATACGGCAAGGAGTCCCCCTCCATCGGAAGAAATCAGATTCTCGACGAATTTATGCCAATCCGCATACCGATCGAAATCTGAAGCGCACCGTCAACAAAGCATTGGAAGCCGTGGATTTGATATTACGAACGTCGAATAATGGTGTATTTTTTTGAAAAAACACTTATAAATACAAGAATTACCATTTGTCCGGATCACAAAACCGACATATAATTAATATTTTTCCTGAAAAATGGCAATTATTTTCCGTAATTCTGGAAAACTTTCGTTAGTGCCTTATACAAAGGACTTTGGGAGAATTACCCATTTTTGAGGTAATGACTTGGCAACTGTGCAATCTGCTGCGTTCTACCTTGAATTGCTTACAAGGAACTCTTATTTTGTTGCAAAGATACGAATTTTACTTATATATAAAAAGCACTGTACTATTTATTATGTCCCTTAGATAGTACAGCACTTGAATATTTGTCTAATTTCTTTTGATATAGAAAAAATGTTTTAAAGGCTATTCTTTGTGATAAGAAACCATATCTCCCTTATCATTTCGATACATCTCTATATAATCCAAACAACTTGGCTTTAATGCGCCATTAAAGTGGAAAACAAATGTTCTTCTTCCATCATTTGATTCACAACGTAGAGTTGATTCATCTTGTTTTGTTACACGTCCTACAACAAGAGGATTGTATGGTGGTATCATAAATTCAAACGTGCCCTTGCTAAATTTGTAGTAGATGTCTCGTTGGGTTGGACTATCTATAGTTTTTTCTCCATTTCTCCATAAACAGTTTCTTGGTGAACTAAAGTGATTATAATCTTGCCCTGAACCGATTTTATGTGCTCTTATAAAATAGCTCTTCACATAACTACCATAATCAGAACACATTTGAATATTCATTTTATAACCATTAATACCATAATCCCGTTCTTCTACTCCATAGTGTCCTTCTCCATATTTTACCATGTATGAAAACACCTTATCAGCAACATTGAAGTTTCTTGATGGGATCTTATCAATAAGACCTTCCGAGAAGTAATCTAATTCAAAGTCAATCTGATAAGAACCTTTCAGATAAAGATATGCTGCAAGATAAATAGCTTCTGCTTCAAGGTCTTTTGTATTAAGAGGCATGTGTTTTTTCAGGTCTGTTACACTTTCCTTTACATATTGTTCTATAGGGTCCATAGATGGAGCTTCTGATTGCAGAACTGACTTTATCGTAGATTCAGACTTACAATTGTTTACACTTGAAGATGATTGTGAACTCACATTTTTATCTTCCTTTTTACCGAATAAAAATTCAAAAAAATCCATGTTATTTGTATGATTTAAAGTTTAACACTCTTTTTCTTGTTTCTTTGTAATTGTACCTACATTCATATTGTAATATCTTAAATAAAGATTCAATATTACGACTTGTTAATTTGCCATCCTCCGCACAGATTCCTGTATAAAACAACAAAGCTATTGATTTTGCCTGCTCGTGTTTTGCTGATACAATTTCATTATATGTTTTTTCTTCAATATCAACATATCCTCCCGTATCATTAGGTTTAATAGATGCGTGTTGATAATAGGTAAGTGATTTCATATTATACTTCCATCCCGAAGATATTGATATTTGGGTTGCTAATTCATTACAATAATGCGCATAGTACATATCAGAAATGTACAACAAGTCAGGATTGATATTTATTGGAATTATATACCTTGCCATAGAATCCATAGCAATAGATGCCCTATTTACATAAGCTTCCTGTTGAAAGATTTCATCATTTGTTGTACAGGCTAATTTTGTCAAATATAGATAATCATATGAATAAATCTTTCTATATAGTTCCATATGGTTTTTAGGGCACATCAATAGTAATAATCTAAAAGTATTTGCTGCCCCAGCTAATCCATAATCACTATTCCAATATCGATTCGGGAACATTGCAAGTTGATTTATACTTCGATAAAGATAATTTAGCCCTTCTTCGAACTTTTGCCCATACATATACATACCTGCTATATCAGCAAGTATATATGGATGCTCTGTATCTTTAAATTCAAATATGATAGAATTTAATACAAAAGTAGGAATTTCATATAATGCTAATGAAATTCCCCTTGTACGCCAAGGAGAATTTAAATCTTTGAATTTAGGCTTGTCATTTTGTGCATTTTGAACTTTGAGGACATAATTATCCACAAACGAATCATCTATGCACAAACTTCTATCAATCATAGTAATTTCAGACATTTCATAATTCTTACATTTATTGTGTAGATACAGTCCCAACTCTTTAAGTAAAGATATGATATACTCATTGTGTATTTTATTCACATAAAAATCAAACATCATAGGAAAGAGCCAATTGCCCTTTTTCTCTTGAAAACAAATGGGATGTTCATGTGCAAATTGACTGAACGATTTTGGGTCAGCAGACTCAATTTTCTCAAGGAGAGTTTTGATGTAATAATTATCTTCCATACAAAAAACTTAATTATCAATGTTATGATAGATTTTCTCCCTGTAATGTTATCAACCGCTTCTTAACAGTCCCGTTCTTACAGGATTTTACTATAGAAATTATGACTTCATCCATACGTGGCACTTCCAATTTTCTGTATTCATTTGTATCATCACAGAAAACCACAAGATACATCTTTTCGATAATTATGTCATAATTTCTTTCGAGAATATAGCGATATAGGTTCTGTTGAATACAATAATGCCAATATGGCGTATCCTCAATTTGATTGAGTTCACCTAACCCTTTCTCGCCATAGTTGTTTACCGCAATCGGTTTACCCCAAAAATCGACAATGCGATGACTACGTTTCCAATCATATATGTCAAAAACATCTCCACGTTTATGTATCATATCTATTGTACCAGCAATTTTTAGTTCGTCATCATATATAGCCCATTCTGTTCTAAACGGTTTAAATTTGTGGTTTTCGAGAAACTCTATGAATTGCATATATTCAAGTTCAAGAGAAATTTGTTCTTCTATGTGAACATATTTTCCGTCATATTTGAAAGAGAATTCTTGTTGATATGGAAGTCCCTTATAATAGTTTTCTATTTGTTGGTGCATAAAAGTTCCGACATCACGTGAACACGCACCTTTTGAATCCCATTCTTCAAGAATCTGTCCTTGTGATATATTTCGTTGATTAGCTTTATATTCTGACCAATAGTATGAATCAAATGGCTTAAAGAAACAAGATATCACACTGCTGACAGGAATAAATTGTTCCTGTCCATCATATAGATAAATATGTTCTTGTGGATAGAATTGAATATGAACGTCTTTTTCGCAAAAAACAGGTTCTCCTATTTTATAGTTTACTTTTCTATTTGAAGAAAACACCAATGGTTTCATTCTCTTGGCACAAACCCTTTCTTTTTCCGTTTGTGTTATGTCTGCAATTTCAAGTTTCTCATTGTCAACAATACCAAATTCATGGTTCAAGTATTTCTCGCGAGTATTTTCACTTGCCATAACTTTGGCTTCGATTTCTGTCCATCGTTCAATTTCCTTTGGAGTAGAACATGAGAGAAAATCGATTGGTAAAACCATAGAGGGTTGTATATAATGAAGAACTTGTGCTATAAAAGCCGCACATCCCTTAGGATTGGAAAAAACTTGATATTCAGTAAAACGAATAACAATCCATCCGATATTATTCAGAAGTGCATCACGAAAATCATCTCCACATCCTATATAATGTATAGGTTTTCGTGTAAATGCAGCATATGGTTCGTCTATTTCAATGTCTATTCTTATAGATGGGTGCTTTTTGCATATAATCGCTATATCTGGTTCAAAAGGCCTGTTATCTTCTACAGGAAGTATATTGCAATCACCGAGTATAAGTAAATCACATCCCCTGAAAGTATCTTGTAGATAATTTTGGAATTTAGCTTCACTGAACCCTCTTCTTGCTATAGCTTTTCTTCTGTATGGAAAAACAATACAGCCATCTTCAGGATATTTAGTTACTGGATATTTCCAGTTACTCTTATCTTGGACAACTGATGGCATCAAATAATCAACATATTGAACATCAAAATCATCAACCACTCCAACAGCATAATCACTTTCTATTTTTTTCTCTGTTTTGCAAATGACATCTATCAATTCTTTATCTACGCTTTTAGACAAAGCAAAATCTTTAACCTTCTTGACTTTTTCTTTTGCCGTCTCAATATCAGCAGACTTTAATGCATTAGAAATAGAATTGATTTCATCTTTTATTTGTTTTTGTTGCTGCACTTCTATGTTCTTTTTATCAATGAGTTTTTGCATCTCTTCCCGAGAAAACTCTTTCATTAAAGAAATATAAACAATACAGGGCTTTTGATGCTTAAATTTCTGTATTACAGATTCGCATCTTTTTACAAACAAGTCTTGTGTTGTTACTCCATCAATAATAACAACATAGTTTGAAGATAATTCATCTATATGATGGAGAGCACATGATTGAAATCCAAGTACAGCCAAATCAAGAGTTAAAAACTGAACTTGAAGATTTTCATCGAATTCAGCCCCATATGCGATTACTTGCACAGGGACACCCAATGATTTTATAAAGTTACTAATCTCTATGTTGATATAAGAAGGGGTATTTATTTTTCCCTCCTTATATTTATCTATATTAATGTTATTCTCTTGCGTCTGTTTAAAATGAGTGTAATCTAAATCGGTTGCAGTGCAAAAACTTGAAAAAAAGAATTGCCATATGCGATATTCTCCTTGTATGATATTTCCTTTATAGTCGGTTTTTTGAAAATTCATGTTATAAAAATAGCAACCAGAATGTGGCGTTGTAGATTTTTTGCTACGACATAACTTACTAAAAGCTATTTGTGCCTTTTCCCATTCTTCGGTACTTAAAAACTCTTTTTGCCGCCTATCGAAATCTATTATTTCCGTAATATTACTTATTATTATTGATTTGTTTGCAGAAGGATGTTCTTTTTGCCAACAAGTAAGTCCATCTGAATAGTTGGCTTTAATCATATTATATTCAGTTGATACCTGCTTTTCTCGTTGTATTCTTTCCAATTCGAGCTTTTCTCTCTTTTCCCATTCAACTTTAGGGAATGAGAGGAATTTATTTATATCTTGTTTTGTAAGATTGTTTTCAGACTGGAATATTCGTAATTCTTTTCGAAAGAAAGAGTATGCATTAGGATATATATCTTTTTGATGCTTAAATTTCTTTATTAAACGCTTGGTTGATAAATTTGATATAAATATAAAAGCTATAAGAATGGCTATTAAAATTCCTATAATTATGCATACGACTTTAAAACCTTGAGTAAGTCCCCAAGTTATAAGTGCTAGTAGGGCATATCCAATACAACCCCATTTTTTTTCTGAATCCATAATTCTTACTTATAAATATATAAAGCGTGAACTGCACAGCCACGTCTTTATTTGGAGGTCGTAGGAAACCTTGCATACAGATGTAGTAATAGCAGCCCACGCTATAGCGTGAGAACCACTATGCCATCTGAGTATGCAATTTGAAAATTTCCTACGTTTCCAAATACTTGATGCGCATAACGCTTCTTTCTTATCTAATATGTTTTGGAAAGAGTTACCTCAATCCGATACAAAGGTAAGAAAAATCCGTGATCTGCCATTCAAACATCACGGATTTTTTTGATTTACAGTTTCATACTCCTATTCTGTCTTGGTTTCGGTATTCCGATAGCTTCTCTAAACTCATTCATTTTCTTTCTGAACCAGTTCACGTGTGAAACCCCGTCTATCTTGAAATCGAATCTACCGTTTTCGTCCTGTCTGATGGAACAGACGGAGTGTCGGGTATCAAAACTTCGGTTAAATTCGGAAGAATAGAGTTCGCCTTTTATCCCGACCTCCTTGAACTCGCACAGTCTTCTGATTATTCCGTCATTGAACCCCAATCGGTCACGCAGGAAGTTTATTACAGGCATCAGCTTCTCCACATACGGGAAATAGCGTCTGACAAAATCCGTAAACTCCGACAGCTTGCGGTGCTGTTGCTCGTAAGCGTTTCTTATCTCCTGTATCTGTTCGGCTTGTTGCCGTTCCCGTTGTCGGGCTTCGTCTTCAAGTTCAAGGATGCGGTCTTGCAAGTCCTCGTTCCTGCGTTCCAACGATTTCATTCTTCCACTTCCGAAAAGAGAACCCACACTGCTTGCAAGGGCGGTTGCCGTATCGGTGGCTGCGCTTTTGAGCTTGTCGGTGCGGATTTCCGCTTTTACCTGTTTCAGTTCCTCCTGCGCCTCGGCTTTCTTCTCCTGTAACAGTCTGGTTTCGGTTTCAAGGGTTTCATTTTTCTTTTTCAAGTCCCGATAATACTGCATGGTGGTAGTGTGCCGTGCTTCCGAGCCCCGTACCCCACGTTGCAATCCGTATTTCGTCATCACCCTTGCGTAATTGTCGTGGTAGGCAATCAGGGTCTGGCGGTTGAACAGGTCATCGGCACACAAACGGACGGAATTTGTTTTCTTGCGGTACTTGCGCTTACCGTCCGTCTGTTCTTTCTTGGCTTTGCGCCTTTCACCCGTCACGATAGGAACAACGGCTGCGTGGATGTGCGGAGTCTTCTCGTCCATGTGCAGATGGGCGGCAACCACATTGTCTTTGCCGAATGTGGCTTGCAGCCATTGGATGCTGTCGTTGCACCATTCGTCGAGCTTTCCTTTTTCCTGTATGTTCATCATGTCCTCGTGCGTACCCGACAAAACCACCCGGACAACGCGGACTTGGTCGTGCGTGATTTTCCGTCTGATGCCTGCCGTGTTCAGCCTGTGGGCAATCGCTTCATCCCTGCCGTGAACGCCATCAGGGTATTCGACAAGCACCCTGTTCAGATGTGTTCTTGTCGGGTCTGCGTTTTTAGGTATTATCTTTCTCTCTATATGGTCGGACTGCGTGGTGTCCGATGTACCCTTTGCCTTCTTAATGTCCAATGAAAAATATCCCATATCATTACTGTTTTTGCGGTTATCGTTATGTTTCTTCTCTCTGCCTGTGGCATCGGCTCACAGGGTTTATTATGCAAATGAACCATTGCAGCACTCGGCATAATCCAAACGAGTTTGGCTTCTGCTCTCGTTTGCACAGGGTTTCCAAAGGGATTTCCCTTTGGCTCGATAGGGTGTTTTTAGCGTTACGGAGTAATGCGTGAAGAAAACGCCCTATTAAGCTATGGTATTTCTGTCTAAATACCTTGGGAGAGCGGACGTGCATATTACAGATGAAATCCCCCTTTCTTTTTCGGTGGCTGCATCATCCGCCTTGCGGATTGGACTTGCTTCTTCTCCTTTATCGGCTCTGCCGATTGGGACAAGGGCTTACCGCACAGGTAGTCGTTCAAGTCCTTATAATCACGATAGTACATTGACTTGTCAAGCATCCGTTCCCCGAACTTCTCTTTCAGCTTCTTGCAGGTGCTCCGTCCAGCCGTGTCGTTGTCAAGGAAACAGCCGATTTGGGTGTAGGTTTCCAATAAGCTTTCCGCTTTCGCAAGATTGGAAACGGAGTTCAGTATGACATAGTCCTGTGTGTCCAATCGCGGGTGTTGCGGATTGTTTCTTACTCGGATGGTAAGGAATGAGAGGTAATCCATGAACCCCTCGAACAGGTAACACATACATCGTTGTCCGTCCTGCTGTCGGATATGAGTGATGTCTTTCGGGGCGACACATCCCTTGAAGTATCTGTTGCGCACTTCATATCCTCCTGCCATGTTCGGAAAGCCGATGGCAAAATAGGGTTTGTCGGCATTCATAAACCGAAGCTCCCTGCATTCTCTTTTGGCAAGTCCGATGTTTATTCCCCTTTCTTGCAGATAGGCTATAAGAGCAGGAGAGGACAACTCACCAACCCTTAATCCCTGATAAGGCTGATTGTCGGAATGCTGTCTGCCAAAAGAGAACGATGCAGGGCGGATGTATGCTGTCTGCTCCTCTATGCGTTTCAGCAGATAGGCTACATCTTCCGAACGGTAGAGTTCCGCTGCCAATGCAATGATATTACCGCCTTTGCCGATGCCGAAGTCGTACCATTTTTCAAGCTCGGTGTTTACCTTGAACGATGCGTCCGTTTCTTCCCGTAACGGTGATTTGTACCACAGGTTCCTGCCTTGTTGCTTTACAGGCGTATAGCCCAGACTTTGCAGATAGTCTGCCAGTTTGATTTGCTTTACATCTTGGATTGTCATATTACATATGGTTTTGAAGTTGATGAAAATTTGTTGATTTGATGAATTGTCAATGTAATATATTTATATACAGCCTCGTAACCTCTCAACATCTTCTCAACAAACCACTCGCCAAAAGAAAAATCAACAAACGGGTGTCGGTGGTCTCTCAACTTCTCTTTTGGCTTGTTGAGATTTTGTTGAGAATGTATATCGTTTATTGTCAGTGTATTTATACCCATATTCAACAATTCAACAGAAAAATGATAATATTACAGGGATTCAAGTTGCTCCCTTGTGACGGTGTAGAAGCGTCCCACTCTCCTTATCGGCTCATACCGACACTCCCGATTGCAGTTGAACTGGTAGGTGGTATAAGTCAGTCCGTTTGGCGCAGGGGTCAGTTTCCAACATTCCTGCAACACTTTTCGGACTTGGTGTTTCTCCACCTTTACCTGTGAGTGTACCAGCAAAAGAAGAATGTCGCTGTAACAGAAAGAGAATGTATCCGTGCCGACACTGTCCATGATGTCAAGGACAAGTTCGTGCATCTCTATCTCCAATCGGTTGCGGTTGCTGCGGATAATCTTCTGCAAGGCTTCTGTATGCAGCAATGTGGGGTTGAACCACATCCGGCTTTCCTTATCGGTGGATAGCTGTCTGTATTGCAGGAAATGGAGAAAGGCGGGTATCTCCGCTTTCAGTTTTTGCAGGAAGTCGGTGTCATCGGACTGCAAGCGGTCTATCTTGCGCACCCAATAGCGTGTTTCCCCTGCATCTATGATTACGGGCAGATACTCGTTGTTGGAGCACAGCACGAATTTGGCGAAGAATGCAATCTCGTCACGGTCTTTGCCTTTGGCTTCCACCTTGTAGGATAAGGTAGTGCTGAGGTTTTTCAACCGTTCGCTGTCCTCCCTGCGGTTGAGCAACACCTCATCCACCACGATAAGGAGCTTACCCGCCCAATCGGAATTGAACTGGCTGCGGAAATCCTCGTTGGTGTTGAAAGTCACATTGTTCTGAAAAAGGGCTTTCAGAAAGTTCAGGAAGGTGCTTTTGCCCGTGTTGCGTTCTTCCGACACCAACAGCAGGATAGGCAACTTCTGAATCGGTTGCAGGTAGAGCAGTTGCAGATAGTCCATCCCCAACTCGTATTGTTCCCCGAAGATGTGATGCAGCAATGAACGGATAGAGGGGAAATCCCCTTGTCGGGGTACATGGTCTATCGGTTCGTAGAGGTTAAGGAATTTGCCGACCACGGAACGGTAGCCGATGTGTTCGGGTACTGTGCAGAAGCCGTCATACTTGGGAACGCTGCCGATGTAATCCTTGCCGTAATCCTGTCGCAGGGTCTCGTTGTTCCATGCGATGCGTTTCTTCACATACCCTCCGTTCAGTCTCGGTTGCTCCACAATCTTGTAGAGCATTGTCCCGACACGGATAAATTCTTCCTTTGCCATGCCGCCATCCGATGGCGGTCTGTGGCTGTCCTGTTGTTCGATAGCTGACATAATCAAATGGTTTTAAGTTTGAAAATTACCAGCTGTAAAAATATAATCAATTATCGGATAGGTTGTTATGCAAAACACAGCAGAATGGTGACAAATAGCCCCCGAAACAAAAACTTTCAATGGTTTGAGGCAGGAAACGGGTTGTGCAAACGGAAAAACTCCCGAAAAGCGAATGTCGGATTACGCTTTTCGGGAGAAAAAGTCAGAGCGTCTGTCGTTCTGTCGTACTGACTTAATGAATTACTGACTTACCGAGTGAATAATGTCAGGCATGCAGCTACGAGAAGTATTCGGATTTGGATATACCGTTGGTATTCAGCGAGAAGAAGATGCTTGTTTTCTCTTTTCGCAGGTACAGTCTTTCAAGAACGGCATTACGTACCTGTTCCGCTCTGAATGTGCCGATATGGAAAGCGAGGGCGACTATCGCTTCAAGGTTGTAAACCTCCATACTGCAATTATCGGATACCCGTATGCTTCGCCTTATCCCATATTCCCTTAAAACTCCGCTCTTGCAAAGAGCCTTCAGTCCTGCACGGAATGTCGGGGCGGTTACTCCGAACAGGTCGCAAAGTTCCCATTCGCTCATGGCGGTTGCGCCTATATCGGTCGGCAAGGTGATGTTGCCATTGCCGTCCGTTGTGATGATGCTTCGCTTCATGGCTATGCTTGGTTATGGGGTTACACTTCCGAACGATGCGTTCAGTTTGTTGCCGAACATCGACAGGTCATTGTCAAGTTTCTGTGTGGTTATTTTCGCATAGATTTGAGTCGTGACAATGTTCGTGTGTCCCAGAACACGGCTCACGCTTTCAATGGGCATCCCCTTGCTAAGAGCCAGTGTTCCAAATGTATGACGTCCGCAGTGGTAGGAGATTTGCTTCTCTATTCCGCATTCCGCCATTACCTTTTTCAGTTGTT
>OLPK01000245.1_pt1 | contig 66346 bp, 63 predicted proteins | sample 1672261 | NCBI WGS metagenome assembly OLPK01 (sample SAMEA3136665, study PRJEB25190) | human gut metagenome
TTAGCGCAAGCTAACGAGCCACTAAGCCCTAGACTTCAGTCTAGGGTAGTTGACAAATATAATCTTATACCGCAAATTTGGGATGTTGTGTTCCAAAGCTGGAATAATATTCTATTTTTATGGTATATACCAAAATCACTCCAAACTATTGTCTTATTTTTTGTTCCTCTTAAAATAAGGATTGCGAATGTGATAAAAGGAATAAGGAAAAACGTTAGATAGGATATAGAAGATGAAGAATAGATATAGTTTACAAAAATTATCAGTAGGTTTGTGTTCTGTAGTATTGGGGTGTATGTTGTTGCAAAATGCGACTACCCAAGAAGTAAAAGCAGATGCTGGGACTACTGAAGCTACACAAGCTTAATCAGCAGGTTCTACTTCTGATGGTACTGCTACTGGCAAATCAGGTTCGAACCCTGGTGGTGATGAAACACGCACTGCTAATGAAGGTCAACAAGTTCAAGGACTGGAAGCTTCTGATTATCAAGAAGAAACTGTAACTTCTAAGGATTTGAAAGACAAGTTTAATTTTCATAAATATGATAATGGAACAAAAATAGACCTATCTCTTAAGCAAAATGAAAAAGAAATGCAAAATGATGATGGTTCGATTACACTAACGCATGTAAACAAGGGACCGGTGATGAAGAAGGATGGCAGGGTAGCGCCGTTTGGGCTGATCGATATCAAATTGGTCAGATCAATCTAGAAGTAATCAATTATGTTGACCAAAATGGCAATGAATTGGCTCCATCTACAACGCAAAAGATTACTTTTTCTAGAGAATTGAAACATGATTTAGTTACTGATAAATATACTGAAGTAAGTCATAAGGGTACAACTACATTTAATGAGGTTCCCGTAAATGCAGTTATCACTAAGAATGGTGTTGACTACAGACTTGATTATGTTGATCCAGGTTATGCTGCTGGCAATAAGAGTGTCAAGGCTAACGAAAAAAGCCAAAAGGCACAATTACCACAAACTGGTGATAAGAAAGCAACTGGCTTAACTGTTTTCGGTATGCTTGTTAGTCTCTTGGGTATGGCTGGCTTATCTGTTTCAGATAGGTTTAAAAAGTTGTCCAAAGCTAAGAAATCAAAATAAATAGAATATAAAAAAGGCAGATGAAGAAAAATTCATCTGCTTTTTTGATTTACTAGATTAAACTAATTTTTACATTTCATCTTCACGGTTTTCTTCACGTTTACGTAACCATGGTAATAAGAAACCTAAACCGAAGAGTACGATAACAGTGATGATGTTCATCATTAATTGGTGGTTAAATGCGGCACTACCAAATGTTGCTTCCGCTTCTTGAGGGATGAAACCTAAAGTTGCACAGATAAAGGTGAAGATTAGGCACCACCAACCCATGATTAAGGCACCGGTTCTGTTTTTTATGAAGACATAATCTGAATGGTAGTTCTTTTCATGCATACGAAGCATTATGAAGGCGAAGAATACCCAGCAAGTCTTGTATGGTGAAATAATACCGTTGATGTTTAACAACCAGTTATAGATTGAGTTAATGTTTGGCAAAGTACCAGTAAGTAAAAGAAGGAATAATGCCAAACCACAAGTCAAAGTGTAAGAGTGAACTGGACGACCAGTCTTGTCCTTCTTACCAGTAAGCCACTTAGGCATGTATCTGTCGGCAACGTCACCAGCAAATACACGACTTGAAGCATCAAGTAAAACAGCTAATTGAGCCATCATAAAGATAGCTTGTACAACTGCGAAGATGTACATCAAGACTTTGCCCAAGCCTAAACTTTCACCTAAAAGTTGGAAAGCGTAGTAAGGACCGTTCATCTTAAAGTCATGTGGAATGTGGTGGGCATTGAAGAAGACTGCCAATGCCAAAGTACCAAAGATGGTTAAGAAACCAGTCATGATAGCTAACATCCACATAGCCTTAGGAAATTCGTGCTTTGGATCACGCATTTGAACAATGTAAGGTGCAGCAAGTTCGGCACCAGACATAGCGAAGATCAACAAACCAGTAGTTGAGAAGTATCTCAAACTAAATGATGGCTTAAATGAATCCCAGTTGAATGGTTGGGTGGCAATGTGGTGACCGTGCATCACTGACCAAGCTGCAAGTAAAACAAAGAGCATGGACATGATGAACATGGCACCACCACCGATTAAGGAAAGAAGCTCAAGTGAGTTCTTAATCGCATTTTCAATTAGGATAAATGCCAAGATAATTACAAAAGTCAAGATCCCGAACCAGAAAGTGGACATGTGCTTGTCCAAGGTGTTATTGCCCAAAATAATCCATGAGAATGAAACAATAACTGAGTTGGAAACGTCTACTAGGTAAGGAACGGTTTGTACCCAGTACATCCATGAGGTCCAGTAACCCAAAGTATCGTTAGATGAGTGACGAACCCATGAAGCAAGACCACCGGCTTGGTCTTTGAAAGTCAATCCCATTTGACTACACATTAATGCGTAAGGGATAACATAAGCGAATAACAGGAATATCCATGAAACAACTACAGATAAACCTTGGTTTTGAAATGGGTAAAAGATGTTTTCAAAACTGATAATAGTTACGAAGTCGATTAAGGCAATAACCGGCCATTTCATGTAATGTTTTTTGCCCGGCTCGAAATTAATGGTTTCGATTTCTTCTGACATAAAAAATATTTTCCTCCAAGAATGTATTTAATTGTGAAACAAAAAAATTTATCTATCCCTGCGGAGGAGAACACGGCAAGTGCACTTGTCTAAAACCTCCAATGTTTATATAATAATGTGTATTGTAAATTACGAATATAGGCCAGATTGCAACCCTACTGTAAAAAAGATTATAAAGATTTTCATAAGATTTGCAATAAGCAACTTAAAATTGTAATCAAATTGGAAAGGGGAAAGATGGATTTTTTAAAAATTGCTATTGGAAATGGAGTAAATATTAGTCAATTACGGGAATGGTCATCTGTTCCGCTTGATCAAATCGACAACAGTTCTGAATTAGCAGCTATCGTCATTAAAAATGGCGATCGAACTGCTAAGCAGGAAGCAACAGATTTGCGAGCACAATCTGATTTTCCTATTCCTGTGATTGAGGTGGATGGTCAAGCAAGCAAGGCTGATATTGCCAAAATCAACCAAGCTGCTAAAGACTATGAACAAAAGATGGTGCCAGGCTTTTTGACTGATTTAATCAACTTCGCTGAAGCAAAGCCAATTAGTTTTACTACGCCTGGCCACCACAATGGCCAATATTATGATTTGCATCCAGCTGGCGTTGTCTTTAACAAATTCTTCGGCAAAAACTTAATGTTTGCCGACACCAGTGACACCGTACCTCAATTAGGCGATACGATGACTCATGCTGGTACGCCTCTTGATGCAGAAAAATTGGCCGCCCAAACTTATCATGCCGATAAAGTTTACTTTTGTACCAACGGTACAACCAGTGCCAACTCGATTTGTGCCAGTGCACTTTTGTCAGAAGACGATCTAGTATTATTTGACCGCAACAATCACAAATCTTTATACAATAGTGCTTTAGTCATGAGTGGTGCAAAGCCAGTTTATATTCCAACTGACCGTAATGGTTTAGGCTTAATTGGAGAAATGGATCCCGACTTTTTAACTGAAGATAAAATCAGAGCTGAAATTGCTAAAGTCGATCCGGAAAAAGCTAAGGCAAAGCGTCCATTTAGATTAGCTATTGTGCAAGCTGAAACTTACGACGGTGTCTTCTATGATGCTAAGTGGATCGTTGATAAGATTGGCAAACTCTGTGACTACATCTTATTTGACTGTGCATGGGGCGGTTTTGAAGAATTTGTGCCAATTATGGAGCACCTGTCACCATTACTCCTTAACTTAGGACCAGATGATCCTGGTATCTTGGTAACCCAATCTTTGCATAAGCAACAAGTTGGTATGGCCCAAGCTTCACAAATTTTGAAGAAAGACTCACACATTAAGGGCCAAAAGCGCTACGTTGATCACAAGCACTTTAACCATGAATACTTGAAGTTTGTTACTTCTTCATATGCTTACCCACTTTATGCCTCACTCACTGTTAATTCATACGTCACTGCTGGAGAAGGCAATAAGATTTGGTGGGACAAGATCTTGCGCATGGGGATTGAATGGCGCAAGCAACTTTTGAAGAAGTCTAAGTTGTTTAAACCATTTGTTCCAGATAACTTTGCGGATATTCCAACTGATGAATTAGCAACTAACGCTAAGTACTGGAATATGAGCAAGGAAGATAACTGGCACGGCTTTACCAAGATGGGTCAAGGCGAAGCCATGATTGATCCGCTTAAGATTACAGTTAAAACACCAGGTATTGACGTCAAGAATGCTAAATACGAAGAAACTGGTATTCCTGGTGCAGTTGTAGCGGAATTTTTGATGGAAAATCATATTATTCGTGCCAAGAACGACCTGAATTCACTTTTATTCTTGTTAACTCCAGGCGATACCAAAGAAGAGCTTGATACCTTGCTTGATGCATTTTTGAAGTTTGAAAAGTACTACAATGACGATGCTTTAGTAAAAGACGTCTTGCCTGTTTTGTACAAGGAATATCCTGACCGCTACAAGGGCTACACTGTTAAGCAGCTTTGCCAAGAAATGCATGAATACTACAAGAAGAACAATACTTTTGTTTTGCAGCAAAAGTTGTTCGAAAAGCCAGGGATGCAAGACTACAAGATGACGCCTTCAGAAGCTGATCAAATGTTTAAGCGGAATGAAAATGAAGTCGTTGATTTTGAAGATGTAGTTGGCAGAACGGCAGCTGAAGGTGCGTTGCCATACCCACCAGGTGTTTTTATCGTAGCTCCTGGTGAAAAGTGGGACACAGTTGATCAAAAGTACTTTGAAGTTTTAGCCCATGCCATTGAAAAATTTCCAGGCTTTGTACCAGAAATTCAAGGTGTATACTTGGATCAAAATGAAGATGGTACCTTAAAAGTACAGGCAGAAGTCATTAAAAAATAAGAGAAAAGGGAGTAAAAAATGAGTTTTTCTTGGAAAGAAAATTTACCAGAAGAATTAAAAGAAAAGGTAACTAAGGTTGAAAAGATGATTCAGCCTCGAATCGAAGAAATCGATGAACAAGTTTTATACAACCAACAAAGAGTGCTTGATTTGTTTAGAAAGCACCATGTTGGTGAAGAAGACTTAGTTCCATCAACTGGTTACGGCTACGATGATATTGGTCGTGACAAGATTGAGGATATTTATGCCGACTACTTCAAGGTAGATGATGCTTTAGTAAGACCACAATTTGGTTCAGGTACTCATGCTATTACCGTTGGTCTTTTCAGCATGCTTCGTCCAGGCGACACCCTTTACTACTTGACTGGGACTCCATATGACACCATTCAAGAAGTTATCGGTTTAGCAGGTAACAAGCCAGGCAACATGAAGGAATGGGACATCAACTTCAAGACCACTGAATTAACTGATGATGGTCAAGTTGATTACGAAAAGGCTAGAGAAGATCTTCAAGATAAGTCAATCAAGGTTGTAGCTATTCAAAGATCTCTTGGCTATGCAACGCGCAAGACTTTTACCATGGACAAGATCAAGAAGATGCTTAAATTTGTTAAGGAAGTTCGTCCTGACGTTAACATCTTTATTGATAACTGTTATGGTGAATTCTCAGAATGTGAAGAACCAACATTTTATGGTGCTGATATGATGGCTGGTTCACTTTATAAGAACGCAGGTGCCGGTTTGGTTAAAGGCGGTGCCTTCTTGGTAGGTCGTCAAGACTTGATCGATGGTGCCGGTTCACGTTTGACTGTGCCAGGTGCTGGTAAAGGTGAAGGCGCAACTTGGGGCTACTTACGTGATATTTACCAAGGCTTCTTCATGGCACCTCATACAACTGGTGAAGCGCAAAAGGGTATGGTCTTTACAGCTGCACTTTTGGAAGAAATGGGCCTTGAAGTATCACCTAAATGGAGCGATCCTCGTAGTGACATTGTGCAAACTGTTACCTTTGGTAAACCAGATCCAATGGTTAAGTTCTGTGCCGCAATTCAACACTACTCACCAATGAACTCATTCGTTGATCCAATACCTTACCACCAAGATGGTTATGAAGATGAAGTTGTCATGGCTTCAGGTTCATTTGTTGAAGGCTCAACTATTGAATTATCATCTGATGGTCCGCTTCGTGATCCATACATGTTGTACATTCAAGGCGGTTTGTCTTATGCTCATGATAAGATTGCCATCACGCATGCGGTTGAAGAAACATTTTACAAGTAATAAAGAAAGGCAGATAATGCCTTTTTTGTTTGAGCTAAGGATAATCAGGATAAGAAAAATAAGTAAAATAAAACTGCCTTGAAATAATTCTCAAGGCAGTTTTTTATTACTTATCTTCTTGTAAGATATCGTCAATTTTTTGAACAGCTTCATTAGAGCCAATCAAAGTAATTTGATCATGTGGATTAATGACATCTGTGGCAAGAGGCACCTCATTCAAGTGTCCATCATGAACAATGCCAATTACGTTAACGTCGTAGTTCTTACGAAAATCTAATTCGCCGAGTGACTTATTAAAGAAACGTGGATTTTCAACGCTAACTTCAATCAAAGAAACATTTTTAGAAAGGTGGAAGAAGTTAACCACGTTAGGGTGAAGTTGACGGAAAATCAATTGACGGGCCATATCTTGTTCAGGTTCAATCACATGATCAGCTCCAATTTTTTCAAGAACCAAGCGGTGATTGTGGTTATTGGCCCGCGTTGTAACGTCAGGTGCGCCAAGTTTCTTAGCTAGCATAGTTGCGATAATGCTACCTTCGACGTTTTCACCCATGGTGACAAAAACATGATCGAAAGAACCAATATCCAAATCACGCAGTTCATCTTCATCGGTGGCATCCGCAATAACTGCGTGGGTAACCAGATGGGCTACATCGTTAATTACTTCTTCGTTTGAATCAATTACTAAAACATCTTGTTCGGCTTTTAAAAGGGCAACAGTAAGTGCCATGCCGAATTTTCCTAGTCCTAAAACAGCAAAACTTTGATCAGCCAATGATAATTTCCTCCTCTGGATAACGATAACTTTGTTTTGTAGGATGTGACTTGAAGATAGAATACATGAAAGTGTAAATTCCAACACGTCCAATAAACATCAAAGCCATAATAATGATTTTGCCAAATAAATTAAGGTGTGGTGTAAGTCCTAATGTTAGACCTACGGTACCGAATGCGGAGACTGCTTCAAAAACAGCCTTGGTAACACCATTATGACCTAAACTTGGTTGGGTCATAGTTAATAATAGAGTCGCTAAAATGATTAATAAAATCGCAGAAAAGAATAGGGTTAAGGCGCGATTGATGTTATCACGAGTGAAGCGGCGGTGCGAAAAGGCAGGTTCTTTTCCAGTAAACGTACCGATACTTTGCAAAAAGAGAATTCCGATAGTTGAGGTTTTAACACCACCAGCGGTGGAGCCAGGGGTACCACCGATGAACATCAAGATAATGGTAATGGCAATCCCGGCCGTACTTAGTTTAGAATAAGGAACCGAGAAAAATCCGGCCGTTCTTGGTGTTACTGCCAAAAATAGGGTGTTAAAGAAACGATCTACGCCATTAAGACTACCACTGAATTGCTTAAGGTTTTGCTCACTGAACAAGAAACCGATGATTGATAAAACTAAGATAATTAAACCAACCGTTAAAGCAAAACGGGTATGCAGGGTGATCTTGTGGCGAATATGGTAAGTTAATAAATCACGCCAAACTAAGAAACCAAATGAACCAGCCCCAATTAAGAGCATAATCACAGTTAAAACATAAGGATTATTATTCAATTGCTCAAGCGACGGACCAAACAAGTCAAAACCGGCATTACAATAAGCAGCTACCGAATGGAAAAGACTGTACCAGATACCTTTGCCAAGGCCAAGTTTGGGTTCTAGAGCAATGAAAAGCAACCCTGCTCCGATTAACTGAATCACCAATGAAAGGCGAATAATTAAACGAACAACCCGAAATTGAGAAAGGTGGTTCAGATTAAGGGCCTCCCCCGTTAACATTCTTGCACCTAAACTCATGCGCTGGTGAGCAAAGTTGCTGAGCATGACGGCAAAAGTCATAAAGCCCAAACCGCCAACTTCAACTAAGATCATGATCACAAGCTGACCAAAAAATGACCAGTGCGTAGCCGTGGTAACTGTACTTAATCCGGTAACGCAGACTGCCGAAGTTGCAGTAAAGAGCGCGTCAGAATAAGCAGTGGCTTGGCCTGCTTTATCCGCAAACGGCAGCGATAAAAGAATGCTGCCGATAAGGATCATGATTAAGAAACCAATGGTTAAAGCAAGTGAAAATGTGATACGTCGATGAAAAAGATGTATCAAGTTTTTTCCTTCTTTCTGAGATAGAATACTTTATTAATTATAAGGCAAAAGAATTTTCATTGATACTCTGCTAAAATAAAGAAAGTATTTCATGCAAGTTAGGAAAATTAGATGAATCCAGAAAAAGTATTAAAACAAACTTTTGGCTATGATAGTTTTCGTCCAGGACAAAAGAAAGTCATTGATTTAGTTTTAAGTAAACAGAATGTACTAGCGGTAATGCCGACTGGTGCCGGGAAGTCGCTGTGTTATCAAGTTCCAGCCTTGATGAATGCTGGCGTTACCCTGGTTATTTCACCTTTAATTTCATTAATGAAGGATCAGATTGATACCTTAAAGCAAAACGGAATTAATGCGGCTGCTTTAAACTCTGCGACGCCGCAAGAAGAAGTAAATCCGATTTTGCGTCAGGCCTATGAGGGCAAGATCAAATTGATCTATATTACGCCAGAACGTCTAGCAATCGACTATTTTAGATATCAACTTAATTTCTTAGATATCGATTTAGTTGCAGTTGATGAAGCACACTGTATTTCTCAGTGGGGGCATGATTTTAGACCGGCTTACCGACAACTGCTTGATGGAATAAATTCTTTGAAGAGCAGACCAAATATTTTGGCCTTAACTGCAACTGCCACGCCAGCGGTTCAAGATGATATTTGTGAGCAGTTGAATATTCCTAAGCAAAATATGATTATCACTTCATTTGCCCGTCCAAATTTGAGCTTTAAGGTGGTTAATTCACCGCAAAACACGCCACTTTATATTGCACAGTACATCAAAATGCATCCCGATGAAGCAGGGATCATCTACACCAATACGCGTAAGAAAGTAGAGAGCCTAACTGATTATTTAGCTAAAAAAGGTATCTCAGTTGGAGCCTATCATGGCGGGATGGAGACTAAAGAAAGAGACGAAGTACAAGAAGCGTTTCAATTTGATCAAGTTCAGGTAATTGTTGCCACTAATGCCTTCGGAATGGGAATTGATAAAAGCAATGTCCGCTTTGTCATTCATGCCTCAAGTGCTCGTAATATTGAAAGCTACTATCAAGAAGCAGGACGTGCTGGTCGAGATGGCGAAGAAAGTGAAGCAATTATGATCTACCATCCGGGAGATTTGCGCCAGTATCGCTTCTTTATCGATGAATCAACGGCTGATGAAAAATACCGCGAATTGCAGTATCAAAAATTGCAAGCAATCACCGATTATGCCAATACGGGTGAGTGTTTGCAGCAGTTTATCGTGCGCTATTTCGGGCAAGACTGTGAACCTTGCGGCAAGTGCTCTAATTGTTTAAACCAAGATGAATTAACTGATATTACGGCCGATGCGCAAAAAGTGATTTCGATGGTTTACGAACTTGATGGTCGTTTTGGTAAAAACGTTGTAGCGCAGTGTCTAGTTGGTTCAAATAATCAAAAAATGAAAGAGATGAATGCTTCACAGTACGATCATTTTGGTAGCTTAAAAATGAATCAAAAAGAGGCAATCAGCTTAATTGACTATCTAATTGCGTCTAGATATTTAGAAATTGAAGGCACGAAATATCCGTTAGTTCATGTGACTAATCGTGGTTGGGATGTGCTCGATGGCAAAATAACAGTAAAAAGACGAATTGCCAAGGTCCAAAAGAAAAAGCAAATTTTTGCTCAGGATGAAAATCCAGATTTATATGAAGCATTACGAAAGAAGAGAATGGAATTAGCCAGAAAGCAAAGAGTACCTGCATTTATGATCTTTTCTGATCGCAGCCTGCATGATATGGCTAAGATCAAACCACAAAATGAAGCAGAGTTCTTAGAAGTCAGTGGGGTAGGTCAAGCCAAAATGCAAAAGTATGGTGCAACCATGATTCAGGTAATTAAGAGCTTTTAGTTATTACTTATAGAAAAATTAGTTACCTTTATATTGGCTTACTTATTCTTTTTAATCTACAATAGGGGTAATAAACGAAAGGAAGACTAAAGATGGCTAAAAAAACTTTAATTTTGTATTACTCATGGTCAGGCAATACCAAGAAAATGGCTGAAAAGATTAATGGTGAAATTGCCGGTAATGACATTGAAGAAGTAACTGTAGCTGATGGTACTTTCGATTCAGATATGTATAAGACTAATGACATTGCATTAGATCAAATCCAAGGAAAAGAAGAATTTCCTGAAGCACAAGTTATAGATATCGACTTTAATAAATATGATTTGATTTTAGTAGGTAGTCCAGTTTGGTCAGGTTATCCTGCAACCCCAATCAAATCACTTCTTGAAAAGATGAAGAACTACAAAGGCGAAGTTGCTTCATTCTTTACTTCTGCAGGAACCAACCATAAGGCTTACGCAAGTCACTTTAAAGAATGGGGTAATGGTTTAAATATTATTGGCGTTGCTCGTGACGATAGTGAAGTTAGCGACTGGGTAAAATAGTTAAATAAAAATTATTATGTAAAGTAGCTGATGGGCTGCTTTTTTTGTTAAATGAAAATTAAAGGTTGATTTGCTCACTTTATTAATATAAAATTAAATTAATATTAATTATTAAATATATTAATGTGAATAAGGTGAGGATATGGATTTGATTAAACAAATTTCTAGTAAGGGTCTTGTTTTGGATGGTGCGATGTCAACAGCACTTGAGAAACAAGGAATTGATACAAATACAGATTTATGGACAGCTGTAGCTTTAGACAAAGACCTAGATAAAGTTTATAAAGTTCATATGAACTACTTCCAAGCCGGTGCTCAAATGGCAATTACCGATACATACCAAGCAAATGTGCAAGCTTTTGAAAAGCACGGTTATTCTGAAGACAAGGCTAAAGAAATGATTGCTGATGCGGTAAAAATAGCGAAAAAGGCGAGAGATGATTTTGAAAAGAAGACAGGTATCCATAACTATGTAGCCGCTTCTGTGGGTTCATATGGCGCTTATTTAGCCGAAGGCGACGAATTTCGTGGCGATTATGATCTAACTAAAAAACAATACTTGGATTTTCATTTGCCACGCTTGCAAGTATTGCTTCAAAATAAGCCAGATTGTTTAGCTATTGAAACGCAACCTAAGCTTGATGAGGTAGTTGTCCTTTTAGACTGGTTAAAAGAAAACGCACCTGAAATGCCAGTGTATGTGAGTTTTACTTTGCATGATACAACAAAGATTAGTGATGGCACTCCTTTGAAAAAGGTGATGGAAAAAATAAATGAGTATGATCAAGTCTTCGCGGTTGGTGCCAATTGCTTTAAGCCATTTTTAGCCACTACCGCAATCGATAAGATGCGCGAATTTACCAAGAAAAACATTATCGTTTACCCTAACTTGGGTGGCATATATAACGAATTCGAGAGAAATTGGATTCCGTTTAATGCTAAGTTTGATTTTGGTAAATTAAGCAAGGAATGGTATGAGCACGGTGCTTGCATTATTGGGGGATGCTGCTCAACTGGAGTTAAAGAAATTAGTCAAATCGCCGCCTTTTATAAAATTTTGAATAATCAGAAGAGCAAGCAAAAATTAGATCTTAAACCCAATATAAATTTAATGAAGTCAACTAGATCAAAAGTGTAATTTTTTAAAACAAATCTCTTCCAATTTTTTAGATAATTTGGTAATATAATAGCGGGGCGTGTGATGAGCGCTCCGAGGATGAAAAGGCTAAGCAAGATGTCTCTTAGGGCATCTGCTGATAGGAAGAAATTTGAAGGTGTAGAAAAGCCATTAAGGACATTTTCCTTAGTGACTTTTTTTGTAAAAAAAGACCACTAGCAAATGCTAGTGGTTATTTTTTTAGAAATCATTTTTTGCTGTTCTCGGAGTTACCTTGTCCCAAATTGCATCGACAATGCCAATCCACATTGCACCAAGTGCAACTGAACCACAGACATCTGATGGGAAGTGAGCATACAAGTAAACTCTTGAGATCATTACTAGAACAAGCCAGACGACCAAAAGTATGTTTAACCAAACTCTAGTAGTTCTGTTTTTGACTAATGCTGGAATTAAAATGAGCATTAACCAAAAGACGATGATTGACATGCCCAATGTGTGGCCACTTGGAAAACTGAAGCCGTCATCTACTGCCAGGTGAGCAACTGGACGAGCACGTTGGACAATGTGTTTAACGATCCAACCAAACGCATCAGCAGTAATTAATGAAACGACAATGCTGAGCGAGAGGGGACGCCGCTTTTCAATCCATAGAATAATTGCAATAAGTAGCATCCAAACCAGATCAACCTTGGTATCGGCCAAGAACGTAATATTGAGCATCAGACCCTTTAAGCCAGGGATTGTATGCACAAGTTGTTCAAAGAAGTTGTCGAATTCATTGATCCAGCTCGCATGCATCATGATTGAAATCGCCAAAATTAAGAAGATTGGCAAACCAACACAAATAGCTATGATATTTTTCTTTCGCATATTTTCCTCGAAGTAAATTAATTTTTAAACAACATGAAAAGTTTACCATATAAAATATAAATAAAGATAATTTTCTTGGTAAGAAAATTGAAAAATGAAAGTTTAGAGGAATTATCCTTATTAATAAGTAAAAATTTATATAATATGTAACTCCAATGAAAAAAATAAATGCTAAGATTATGCTATGAAGAAATTAACATTTCTGGAGGGTTTTGAAAACGAGACATTTTAATTTTAAAAGAATATTAATCAAAACGGCCATTTCGCTTACTGCTGTTTCTGCAGTGCCAATTGCTTCAATTGCGACAGCTAAGACTGCAAATGCGGCAGATGATCAAACTGAAATGCGCAGTTTTGTAAGAAAAACAATTGCAAACGACTATGCAAGAGGAACTACTGTTGTTGTTAAAAATGGTCAACCACAACAAATTAGTTACGGCTATGGCTATTATGGTAAGCGTCTTGGCGCAGGCAACAGCAAGGTGGTTTATCCAGTTTGTTCATTGCAAAAAGTAATTACTGCGGCAATTATTACGCAATTGATTTATGCAGGAAAGTTTACGCAAGATACTAAGATTTCCAATTGGTATCCTAACTTGAAGGGTGCATCAAATATCACTGTAGGTAACTTGATGACTCATACTTCAGGTCTTAAGGCAACAGATACTGAAGTTAACCGTGGTCGCATTTATTCAGAAAATGATGCGATCAACTGGGTGGTTAACAAGTTGAACTCAACTACCCAAAACCAACCAGGCAAGTTTTCTTACAACAACACTAACTACATCTTGCTTGCAGGTATTATTCGCCAAGTAACCGGTAAGTCTTACAAGCAAAATGTCCAAGAACGTGTGATTAATCCATTAGGCTTGAAGAGAACCTACTTCCTTGAAGACATTCCTTCAGGCATGACCGATGGGATTTCATATACTTGGAACTACAAGAACTATCAATGGGCTCAATACGTTAAAAAGCAACAAGCTTCACAACTTGTAGGTGCTGGTAACTTGTTCTCAACCCCAATGGATTACTACAAGATCCAAGTTGGTTTGACCAATGGCAAGATTTTGGACCAAGCTGAATTCAATTATATGACTAACCTTGATACTAAGCCTTCAAACGGTTATTCAGGTGGGATGTACGTTAAGGGCAACCTTAAGTCCGCTTATGGTAACTTGTACAATACTCACTTTGGTAACTGGGTACAATTGACCAAGGATAATCAAAATGGTTTAATCATGTTCTTGAATCAAACTCAAAACGATGAAACTAGAAACAAGAAAATTGGTTACCAAATTTTGAACCACATTCAACCTAATACTTTTAGTTCAAAATAGAATATTATTTTAGTCCTGCTACCAACCTATGATAAGCTAGTAGCAGGATTTTTATTTAGGAGTGAGGAAATGATTAATGGAGGAGTTTTAATCAGTCAGGACCTGTCGTGTGCAGGGCAAGTGTCATCTTCGGTAGCTCTGCCTATTCTTGGTGCATGTGGCACAAGGTCAACTCTTCTGCCTACGGCCATTTTGTCTACGCATACCGGTTTTCAAGGCAATACTTATCTAGATTTAAGTAGTGAAATGACTAAAATAGTTGCTCATTGGCAAAAAATCAATTTGAACTTTGATGCTTTATATTTAGGCTACTTAGGTCAAAATGCGTTAGATTTTTGGCTTGATAAGATCGAACAAATAAAACGTGCCGATCAGGTAGTTTTAATTGATCCTGCGATGGCCGATCATGGCAAGATGTACCGTGGCTTGGACGAGGGATATGTCAAAAAGATGCGCCAGCTGATCCCCAAAGCGACGATTTTAACGCCGAATATCACTGAAGCAGCATTTTTATTAGGCAAAGATTTAACAAAAGTATCATTAGAAAAAGCACAGGAATTTGCCAAAGAATTAGCTAAAAGGTTTTCTATTCCCAATGTGGTAATTACGGGAATTTCTATCACTAAGGAGAAAATCGGTGAAGTTGGTGTAACAGATGGTAAAAACTGGTCATTAATTCAAAAAAAATTGTCTGGCAGCTTCTTTGGCACCGGCGACATGTTTGCTAGTGCATTTTTAGCAGCAGTTTTACATGGCAACAACTTAGAAAAAAGCTGTTCAATTGCGGCCGATTTTATTAGATTAGCAATTATGAATACGAAACAAAATCCGCTGTTTGGGCCTAACTATGCGGCAGGCTTGCCATGGTTATTGGATGAAATAGAAAAGTAGGTGTGAGATATGAGAAAAGATATTAATTCGTTACAATCTTTAATTTTTACTGGTTTATTTGCGGCAATTATTTATATCGGGATCTGGGTACTGCGTATTCCCGTACCAGCAATGGTAGGTCGTCCGTTTATTCACTTCGGTAATACTTTAACTGCTGTAGCGATCCTTTATTTAGGCTATCGCAACGGTATGATTGCCGGGATTATCGGGTTAGGTGGCTTTGACCTACTTAACGGTTATGCGCAACTTCATGGTTGACGATGCTGGAAGTCGTAGTTGTAGCAACGGTTTTAACCGCTGTTTATCGCGGGATGAACTATCGCGACTCCAAGAAGAACATCATTATTTTAGGCATCATTGCTGGGGTGACGAAAATTTTTACTACTTATTGTGTTTCAATTGTCGAAGCACTGATGGTGGGAACTAGTTTACAAGTTGCTTATATTGGAGCTTTTGTCAGTCTGCCAGCAACCGTCATCAATTCAATTTCTACCGCAATCTGTACGCCAATTTTGTACTTTGCTCTAAAAGATGCGGTGAAGGCAATTATGAAAAAGGCCAATTAAAGAAACAATAGATTTTACACACGTATTGATGGGTGCTATATTAAATCTATTGAATGATAAAAAGGATAGAATTTTATGAACGAAGATCTGAGGAAAAGAAATAAACGGAATAATCTGATCATCTTAGTGGTCGGAATTGTCATTATCATCGGTATCATTGCCGGTTTTAGCATCCATAATCACCGTGTTGCTACACAAACTGCAGCTGAAAAGTTTGCACGAACTCACTTTAATCCTAATGTAAAAATCGATGGGGTTAAGGTAGGCAAGTTAACTGTCAAGAAGGCTACAGATAAGGTTAATAAGAATGCAAAGAATGTAGTTACATTGAAAGACAACAAGTTGGTGTACAGCTATAGCACTACTAGTCAAATAATTGATGAGCAAGAAACTAGTGAGCTATTTAAAAAGCAACAAACTAAGACACCATCAGACAAGAGCTATAGTTACACCACTAAGGATTTAGCTACTGCCAAGAATAAGTTGAATAGTCTTAAAAAGGCAATTATTAACTATAAGATTAATGGTAAAAGCTACAAGTTAAAGGCTAGCGAACTCTTAAATGATGTTTCTTACCAAAATGGCAAATACAAATTTGGCAACACAATTAAGTTGACTGACAAGTTGAACCAAATTGATAAAGAAGTTTCTACTTTGCATAAGAGCTACAAGTTTACTGTTCCAACTGGCAATAAAGTAAAGGGGAAGACCATTACTGTTAAGAACAAGACTTGGGGTTGGGGCGTATACGTACAAAAGACCCGTCGTCTCTTGCTTGATGCCTTTGCACAAGGTAAGACTACTTTTGATGGTGCAGATGCCATTTATGGTTTAGGTTACAGTACTTATGCTCACGGCTACGGCAGATCAAATCATGAAATCGGCAATACTTACGCCGTTGTTTCTTTGAAGAAGCAAGAAGTATGGCTTGTAAGAAACGGCAAGCTTAAAGTTCACTTAAGAGATGTCGTTACTGGTACTATGGAAGGTAGCAAGGGCGATCAAACTCCTCGTGGCGTTTGGTACATCCACTACAAACAAAGAAATGCCACTCTTCGTGGTAGTAACGATGATGGTTCAAGTTATGCTTCACCAGTTAGTTACTGGATGCCATTTACTTTGAGTGGTTGTGGCTTCCACGACGCAAGTTGGAGAACTGACTGGAGCAAGACAGCCTACTTAAAGGGTGGTTCACACGGCTGTGTCAACGTTAAGCCAAGTGAAATTAGAAGCGTTTGGAACAACATTTCTAAGAACGAACCTGTAATTATTTACGAATAATTATAATCTTTCATTTATAAATTAAATTTAACAAATAAAGAAAATAGGACTACCATAACAAGTGGCCGGATAAAAATCCTTCCTCCTGAAGTGATTATTACATAACCTATTTTCTTCATTATAAATCTCGCTAAGGTCGCAGTAATGTTATGTACATTGCTGCGGCTTTTTTATAATTTAATGTTTATAACCATAAAAAGAATGTTATAGTAAGCAATGTAGGAAAAGAGGATTTTGAAAGATGATCGATATTTATAATGAAAAACTTGCAAAATATGCAGATGGTGAACGCCGTATTTTTACTGCAACCTTTTTGCGTCCTGATGATCGTAAGGGAATTTTTCAAAATTTGACAGTTAATAATGAAGACAATGTTGTAGTTAAACAAATTGTTTTACGAATGAACAAAGCCTTTAAGGAATTAAACCTTGAAAAAGGCGACGTTGTTCAATTTGAAGCAATTGTTAAGCAAAACAGTCGTGGTGAATACACTGTTGAACGTCCTACTGGAATGGAAAGAATTAGTTCTGGTCAAGATGAGGAAGACAGCGGTGTTCACGTTGTTGGCGACGATTGGGATTGGTTTGAAAAGTAAAAGAGATAATTAAAGATAGAATTTGGTTAGCATGTCCAGACGGACATGCTTTTTTTATCAAAAAGATTAAAAAATATAAAGACCCGAATTTAAAATTGAAGTGCAACACTAAGTGTTAAACAAAAAGGCCATGAAGACCTAAGCTTGAAGTGACCAAAAATCAAGAAAGGTGATCTTCATGACTAATTCAACTCTAGACATTATCATCAATCATTGATGAATTTGTAGGTGAATTCAAGCAGACTATGCCAGGCTATCCATGTCCTAGCACGCCTACTGTTTATCGCTATATTGATCGTGGGTTGCTAGATATAAGCAATATTGATCTACCAATGAAGCTTAAAAGACGCAGAAACAAGCGGCATCACAGTCATGGCGGTCATGCTCTGCATAGAAAGAATCTTGGCAATTCAATTGAGCAACGGCCTAAAGAAGTTGAAGACAGAGCAACTCCTCTTCACTGGGAAGGAGATTTGGTTAAAGGCGTTAGACGTAAAAATCAACCTGCTTTGATGACTCTGACAGAAAGAACTACTCGTTTTGAGGTTGTCATCAAAATACCAGATTATCGAGCAAGTACTTGTCAAAGACTGCTTCAAAAAGAAATAGACCAGCATCCTGATTGGTTCAAGACTATTACTTTTGATAACGGCTCTGAGTTTGCAGATATGACTAAAATTAAGAACTGTCAGATCTGCTTTGCTCATCCATATTCACCTTGGGAAAGAGGCACAAATGAAAACTGCAGCGGTCTTCTGCGTCAATTCTTCCCTAAAGGCAAAAGCATGAAAGATAAGACAGTTGCATATGTTCAACAGGCAACTAATGCCATTAACCACAAACATCGCCGAATCCACCAATATCACACAGCAGAAGAACTCTTCAAGCAATATATCTCTTCATAACCTAACTGTTGCACTTAAATTGACAATTCAGGCCTTTATTTTTTATAGTAATACCCAAAAAAGTTTTACAAAAATTAAAAAAGTGGTATACTAAAGGTGTCAAATGAATAGGCGATGACGTTCGCCATTAAATGAGCAAAATCTAATGACGTCTACTATTTACCTACACAATTAAGTGTGTATTGATAGTAGGCGTTCTTAATTTTGCTCTTTTTGCTTTAGGAGGTAAAAATTATGACAGTTTATATTGAACAAGTTAGAGCGATGGAAATTTTTGATTCTCGTGGCAATCCAACTGTAGAAGTTCATGCATATTTATCTGATGGTACGGTTGCCAAGGCAGAAGTTCCATCAGGTGCTTCAACTGGTGAAAAAGAAGCAGTTGAATTACGTGATGGTGGCTCTCACTTAAGTGGGAAAGGTGTTACCAAGGCTGTCGCAAATGTTAATGGTGCAATTAACGATGCTTTAAAGGGTATGAGTCCTTATAATCAAGCTAAAATTGACCGTACGATGATCGAATTGGATGGTACACCTAACAAAGCTAAATTAGGTGCTAATGCCATCTTAGGTGTATCAATGGCTGTAGCTCGTGCCGCTGCCCATTCAAAACATGAACCACTATATCGTTACCTTGGTGGTTGCGACTTAGAATTACCACAAACCTTCCATAACGTTATTAACGGTGGTAAGCATGCTGACAATGGTATCGATATCCAAGAATTCATGATTACTCCGGTTAAAAAGACTAGCTTTAGAGATGGTTTTGAAAAGATTGTTAATACTTACCATACCTTGAAGAAAGTTATTGAAGAAGCAGGCTTTGAAACTGGCTTAGGTGATGAAGGTGGTTTTGCTCCTAACTTAAAGAGTTCAGAAGAAGCCCTTAAGATGCTTCATGAAGCTATTGAAAAAGCCGGGTACAAACCAGGTGAAGATATTGCTATTGCTTTTGACGCAGCTGCCTCATCCTTCTATAACAAAGAAGATGGCAAGTACCACTTTGAAGGTCATGTATGGGATGGCGATCAAATGCTTGATTACTACGACAAGCTTTTGAAGGAATTCCCAGAAATTATTTCCGCTGAAGATCCATTTGATGAAAATGACTGGAACAACTTTGAGAAGTTTACTGCAAGATTTGGTAAGAACATTCAAGTTGTTGCTGATGATAACGTATGTACTAATCCAAAGCTTGTACGTAAGGCAATTAAGGATAAGCTTTGCAACGCTGTTTTGATTAAGGTAAACCAAATTGGTACTATTACTGAAACTCTTGAAACTATCCGTTTAGCTAGAAAGAACAACTTCACTACAATGGTTTCTCACCGTTCAGGTGAAACTGGTGACACCTTCATTGCTGACTTCACTGTAGCTACTAATGCTGCCGAACTTAAGTCGGGTGCTCCAGCTCGTTCAGAACGTGTTGAAAAGTACAATCGTTTGCTTGAAATCGAAAATGAAATCGGCGTTGAAGATGAACGCTTAGCCCACTTTCCAAATAATATAGATATGGACTAATTAATAAAACATCAAAAAACTCGAACACAAAGAAAGGATTATCTCCGAGACTGAAGATAATCCTTTTTATATCCCTCAAACACACAAAAAATCAAGCCTAAAGCCTGCTCTTACGCCATTTTGACACTCTCTAAAATACTAAATTTACTCAATAAAAACTTATTGTGTGTTTCTATGTGTTTGTTTCACTTAATTTCATTTTATTTCTTTATATTTCAAACCATTTCATTCCAGTTTAAAACAAAGAAAAAACCGCTGATTGTAAAATTAAATTGAACACTTGATAAAAAATAAAAAGTCCATTCGGACCTGTTTGAACTGAGACCTAAAAATTAGACAGTTTAAAATACAGGATTAATAGAGGCTTGATTCCGATATTCTTTCGGAGTTAAGCCTTTTAATCTGCTCTTTATCCTTTCTTCGTTATAGTATTCGATATATTCTTCGATTGCTTGAGCTAATTCTTGAAGACTATGGTACTTGTATTCTTGATCATAGAACATCTCTGTTTTGAGCAAGCCAAAGAAGTTTTCCATTAGCCCATCATCCATGGAATTACCTTTTCTAGACATGCTTTGAGTAATACCATGAAGCTTTAAAGCACGCTGATATCTTGGACTTTGGTATTGACAGCCCTGATCAGTATGAAAGATGCAATTATTAAGAGCCGTTTCCTTGGCAAAAGCCCTATCAAGCATTGTCATTACTAACTCCATGTCTGGATGTTTGGAAATAGTGTAAGAGACTATATCGCCTCCACAACCATCCAAAATAGGCGATAGATAAAGCTTTTCACCATTGAGGTGAAATTCAGTAATGTCAGTGTACCATTTCATGTTGGGCATTGGTGCAAAGAAATCACGACGAATTAAATTAGGGGCTATCTTGCCAATAGTTCCCTTGTAGCTTGAATACTTACGCTTGTTGCGTCTGATACCCTTAAGACCCAATTTATGCATCCAGTAACGGACTGTTTTCTCAGTAATATTCCAGCCTTCTTTTATTAACTGGAGTGCCACTCGACGATAGCCATAGCGTCCTTTGTGACGATTAAATATTTCCTTGATCCTTGCAATAAGTTTGGAACGCTTGGGCTTCTTAGGCTTTCGTTTAATTATTTTATAGTAAGAACTTCTGGCAATCGTAGGCAGCTCTGGATGCTCTGCAATTGCATCTAAGACATAGTTCAAGCTAACCTTAAATTCATGCCTTAGATCAGTAATTGCCTTAGCTATTTCTTTCGATCTTTGTCTTGATCCAAGGCCTTCAGTTTTTTTACGTATTTGTTCACAATACGCAATCGCAAGTTTTCTTCTTTCAGCTTTTGGATCTCTTTCTCCAATTCCTTGCGTGATTTTTGAGTCTCTTTGATCACGGGCAGGGCGTCCTTTCTGTTTGATAATGACATTATACCCGTTTTCCTTATATTCTCTAAGCCAAATACTAAGTGTGCCAATACTCTTAAGCCCCAGTTCTAGTGATACTTGTACATATGACTTGGTACTGAAAACAGCTTGCTCAATTGCTTGTTCTTTAAATTCCTTAGAATAAACCTGATAAGGCCTATCTAAAACATTGATTCCATACATATCAATTAATCTAAGCATGTAATCCAAATTAGCTACATTCGTTTTATATGTTTTAGACAACTGACTTATTGAAATCTTTTCATCTTTCCATTTACGATAAATTTCTATTTTCTGTTCTTTATTAAATTTAGACATAGTAAAGACCTAAAAGTGTCTCACTTTTAGGTCTCACTTCATTTGAAGCTAACTGCTGATTTTTTCTATTGTTTTATTTTTGAAAAATCGTATTTACGATATTTAAGTGCAACCTTTTTATCCTTAAAAGCTACGCCATTAACAGCATTAGGATTAGTACCATAGCTCATGAATAAACATGATTGACCTTTAAACTGTCCCAATTTGTATACCATGTCAACGGCGTCTAAAAATCCACGTTCCTTTAAAACACCATTGTCCGTTGAAATCATTACTGCATTACCAGCATATTCTTTATTTTGTTTCTCTGAGTTATGATCAAGCTTCAAGTTAGGATCAGTCTTTTGATAAGTAACATAGCCATTGAATGTATGAGTCGTAATGACTAATTTGGTGGCCTTTTTACTGTATGGGTCAGCACGATACCATGTGCCGCGATATTGACTAGGTACAGTTGTTAATTTAAAGCCTTTATATTTTTTATGTAAATCAATCTTAGGCGTAGCAATCTTGTATTGTTTCTTGTGAGAACTAGAATGCTTTTCTGTCTTAGAACTTGTTTCATTATGGGTTATTTCATGCTTTACAGGTGCGCATCCCGCAATCATTAAACCAGTTAATAAAATGGCAGAAGTAAATAATAGTTTTTTCATAGTGAGATTATTATAATTGGAATTTGTATCGTTTTCAATAGGTTTATTTTTTTATATGCCTAGATAGACTATACTTATTAATGAGAATAGGGAGAAATTAATGAATGAAAAAATAGGGAAGCATTCAAATAATTCACCGCCATCTCTATGAAATGATGTTTTTTGTTTCATAGGGGAGGTAAATTTTTGGATTCTTTTGACACTACGCATAAGCGTAAACTAATTTCTTGGCCAGTATTGGCTTTGATGGATTTTGTTACCGTTATTGGTTTCGATGACATTATTTACAACTTTAAAAACCAAGGCTTGGCAACTATTTCAGAGTGGGTTATCATGCTTGCTTTGTACGTTGTCCCATACGAAATGATGGTCGGACAGTTAGGTTCCACTTTCTCTGATACAACTGGTGGCTTAACTTCCTGGATTCGTCATACTTCTGGCGATAAAATGGGTTACTTCATGGCCTGGGCTGGCTGGGTTTGTGCTCTGCCATATCTAGTCGATGTAGCGAACTCAACCGTTGTTTCATTTGGTTGGCTGTTCGCCGGCAACAATTCTTACGAAGATAAGATGAATAACTGGACTTTTGCCTTGCTTACTGCTGTTGTCTTCATTATCTTTATCTTCTTCCAGCACCGTTTTGCTAACTCATTGCAGATCCTATCAGTCATTGGTGGTGGGGCAATGTTCATCATCACGGTTTTGTACATCATCATGACTTTCGCATACTTAGGCAAGGGTGGTCATATTGAAACTCAACCATTTAACTGGCGTTCAATTTTCCCAACCTTTGATACTAAGTTCTTCACTTCATTAGGTTTGTTCATTTTTGCGATGGATGGTGCGGAATTCGTTGCACCATACGTTACTGAAATGAAAAATGGTGCGCGTGACTTCCCTAAGGCAATGATTATGTTGGCTGTTATGACTGGATTCTTGACGGTCTTTGGTTCATTTGCTTTGGGTGTCTTCTTCAACGCACACCACTTGCCAGATGACTTGAAGATGAACGGTTGAGGCAATGGGTAAGGACTTCGGTTTAGGTAAATTCTTCTTGTACTTGTTCATTGTGACGCAGGCGCTTTATATGATCGCTCAGCTGGCTATGCTGGTTGATGGTATGTCACGTGAGTTCTTGTCAGACACTGCCAAGAAGTACTTACCAAAGGGCTTAACTAAGAAGGATAAAAACGGTTTGCCAATTCATGGTTACTGGTTGACCACACTTCTTTGTTCTTTCATCATGTTCTCTTCAGCAACTTTGCCTAACATTAACTCAATCTTTAACCAGTTGCTGAACTTGAACGGTATTATCGACCCATTCACCACTTCATTCATTTTCTGGGCCTTCATTAAGATTCGTGAGGATGAAAAGAAGTACCATGCTGAATATGTTTATATCAAGAACAGACGCATGTCATTAATCATGGGTTGGTGGTGCTTCTTACTAACCTTGGTAGCTGCATTTGGTTCAATTTTCCAGGTCGATGCTCCAACTGGATCGACTGAGTATTATCAGACAATTTTCTTGAATGTCTTTGAATCCTTTGTCTTATTAGGTTTAGGTTTGATTTTGCCTTTAATCGCAAGATGGCAAAGAAATCACGAAAATGCTTAGTAGATTTTTATTGAATAGAAAAGAAAATGTGCTTTTATTTGTACTAAAGCACATTTTTTGTTTTGGAGGGATAGATATGAAAAAGAAATTTTTAATCAAAGCCGCTGCAGCTGTAATGTTGTTGACACCAGTGACTGACAGTTTTGTTATTGGAAATACTAATACTGTTTTAGCAAAAAAATAAGACTTTAAAGGTTAAGGATATCAAGAAGCCAGTTAGAACCGTCTATCTTAAGATGAAGCCTAAGAACTTTTTTATATCAAACAATGAAGTAGGCGATGAAAGCTTGGAACAATACTGGTGCATTTACTTTTAAGCAGGTTAAACGACAGAGGGATGCCAACATCATTGTGACTGATATTAAGAGAAAGGACATTCCAATGCCTGGGATCGCATTTGTTAAAGATGATGTCTTGCATATCGGTCGCAAAGCTAGCAAGTTGAATCCAGTGATTAACCTTAATCCAGCATTTTTGAATAAGTCATATGTGAGAAAACAATTGAAAGACAGTGGAATTCCGGCAGATCAAACCGATCTTGCTTTTAGTAGATGGACATTAGCAATCTGTGAACATGAATTAGGTCATGCCATTGGATTGAAGCACTATAAGGGAGCAAAGCCATCAGTGATGAAAGAAAATTCAGGTGTGCCAATTCAAGCAGTTGACGTGCAAAATGTACGCAAATTGTATCATCTTGGTCAATAGCCGACATTTTTGTATAATGGACTTATCTTGTAAAGAAAGCAGATTTGATAATGTTAAAAGACGAAAAGAAATTTGATGAGTTAGGTCAAAAGTTGTTCATGAAGGGTGTGTTGCAAAACTTCGAACAAAAGCATGGCCCAATCAAAGGCAGAATGATGGTTACTGAAGGCAAGATCCCACCTGAAATGCTTTCTAAGTTGCAACCAGAGTTGATGAAGAATCCTAAGTGGATCGTGGTTGAAGGCAGTTTTGACTTTTCTAACTATACAATTGGCATGGTTGTTGGCCTTAACCCAATTAGACCAATATCTGAAGGTTGGTTAACTCCACAATTGAATCATCCAGGTATTAAGCCAACGCAAAATTGGCAAGAATTCTTTATGGGAAAGGTTATGGAGAATATGGACGAAAATGGTAAGATCGACTTGCCATTGTACAGTTGGATCTCAGACAAGAGCGATTTAACCTTGACTGATAAGGAACGAGAAAAATAAGAGAGACAAAAAGCTTGGTTAGTGTGATGCTAATCAAGCTTTTTGATTTTATTTCAAAGTCAAACCTTCCAAATTACCCAAGGCAATCTTAGCTGATCTTTTAACGCTCAAAGTTTTGCCATAATCGCGGTATCTTTGCTGCATTTCTTTTAACTCTAGGGGATGCTCGAACCAGTAATCAATCTTTTCAGCTAAGGCTGTACTATCACCAGCAGGGAAACGATTGTTGTCAGTCAAAGCATAGCTAACAGTAGAAGACAAGGGACTGTCGGCAATTACAGGTACGCAGCCACTAGCAAAGGCCTCCATGCAAGCCATGCCTTCAATCTCGACATCAGCGCAGTGCACGACCAGGTCGGCTTGAGACATAATCTTTCTCAAATCAACTGGTGCAAAATAGTGCATGATTGGTTTCTTAGGGAGCTGATTTGCCAACTTTTCATATTCTTTTTCTAGAGGACCTTGACCAGCAAAAATAAGGCGAATTTCTGGGGCATGTTTAGCTAGTTGCATTGCTTTGAATAAAGTTTGTTGCTGTTTTTCATGCGAAAAGCGTCCAATACACAAAATGGTGAAGGGATGCCCGACTTCTTCTTTGTGTGGATTTTGAATAAACTTTTCACTAATTCCATTTGAGACCACAAAAAGCTTTTGCTTGAAGTGATGTTGTCTTAACCATTTTGCTACCTTAGGTGTAGGAACCTGCAAAGCATCACAATTTCTGAATGACTTGACCTTGAAGAAAGTCATAAAGCACCAGTTGCCAAATTTGTTGTCCAAAATCGGCACGGAAGCAGTGATGTTTTGCGGATAAATGTGAAAGGTTCCGGTCACTGGTTTAGCCTGTTTTTTAGCAAGCTTTGCTGCTCGCCAAGAAACAGGAAAAGGTGTTTCAACTTGAACAATATCTGTCCAGCTGATCGCTTTTTTTAATGTTTTGTTGATTGGCTTAGCAAAGTGGAACCCCTGCTTTTTAATCAAGCCGTAGATAATAGGAATGTAAATTTTTAGTTCAGGCACAGAGTAATCGGCATCTTTTCCAGTAGAAAGGATACGAACCTCTTGGCCCATTTTCTTGTATTCGTGAGCAAATCGTTGCGTCGAGATGCTCATACCATTACTTTGATTGAAATAATCGTCAATTACAATTAAGATTTTCATGATTTTCCCTAAGTGTGTTAATAGAAGAATTTCGCTATAATATAACCAATAGATATGGAGATAAAAAATGATCTTGGGTTTTCATAGGCGACAAGTTATAGCTAATATTAAAAGAAATGTAGCTAAAAAGCAATTTAATAGCAAGGCTGAGCTGCACGATCCGGTGCTTGATCAAGAGCAGACGAATAATATTGTAAATAAATATTGGAAGTATACTTCATCGATCGGCTATCGCATGATCAATCCGGTTATTCGAGGTATTTTTGCTGCGGCGTCGCAGATTCTGACTGGACGTTGCCAGATTGAAGGGTTAGAGAATTTGCCTGATATACCGACGGCTTTTGTTACGGGTAATCACTACAACCAGTTTGATGTCTTGCTGATGAAAAAGTTGGCGATGAAGAAAAACAAGAGAATGTTTATCGTGGTGGAGGCGAGTAATCTAGCGATGCCGCATCTGATTGGCTGGGCGGTGCGAAATTTTGATTCTTTGCCAATTGATAAAGATATGCATTATTTGAGTCGCGTTTTTCCGAAAAAGTTGAAAGAGACACTTAAGAAACCATGTTGGGTGTTGATCTATCCTGAAGAGGAGTTGTGGTTCAATTATCGTAAGCCGCGTCCATTAAAAAAGGGTGCATATTACTATGCGGCAAAGTTGAATCAGCCAATTATTTCGACTTTTACAGAAATTAGAGCGACTTCGAGACGTGAAGTGTTTCATCGTGATTTTTATAAGACGAGAAAGATCTTGCATGTGTTGCCGACAATCTACCCTAATTCTGATTTGAAGTTGTCAGAAAATGTGAATCGGATGTGGCGTAAGGATTATGAGCAAAAGAAGGCAGTTTATGAGAAGTGCTATGGTAAAAAGCTGACTGATGAATTTAGCTATGATGATATTGCTGGGTATGCACCGAAGAAGTAATGATACGTTAGGATATTTTGATCCTAGCGTATTTTTTAGTAAATTTTGAATAAAATAACAGCAATCAGAGCATAATATAGTTATCGGTGAAAGCGTATATGCGAATAGATAAGAAGGCAACATCATGTTTGAAAACAATAACAGAGTGGATCGCTTCGCGATTCGTAAATTAACCGTTGGTGTAGCTAGTGTTTTAATCGATGTATGTTTTTTTAGAGGTAATGTGAATGTTGTTAGCGCTGATCCGATTGGTGGGGATGCGCAGACGGAGCAGTCGGTTAAAACAGAGAAACAAACAAAGCCTGTAGTAGAGGCAGGGACTGATGGAGGAACTGAGGCTGGTCTGATAGGGATGTAGGTGCAGTTGAGACAGAACAAGGTCAGCAGAAGGATACTGATGCAAAACCGGTGGTTGATGAAGAACCCGCAGTTGAGTCTGATAATTCAGGTGATGCCGAAGATGGTGCATCTAAAGGAAAAGGTTCGGATCATTTTGGGGATGCAAAGAAAGATGAGAATACTGCATCATCCGATGACAAACATCTAATTACTGATGGCAATAAGGCCAAAGAAAATGATGATGAAGCTAACGAAGACAAGAAGGAAGAACATGAGTCATCAGATAAGGGAGACTCCGGAGCTAAACTAGCGGATAGTAAAATCATGGCTAGATTAGCTCGTGCCCCTAGGAGGGTGAAGGATCCTACTTTTAAAATTTCTGCTGGCGTTAAGACTGGACATGATGATAAGGGCGATTATTATATAGAGCATGCCGATGTTGAGCGAGAGTTTAATATGAATCTCCATTATAACGATGTAAGGGTTAAACTTGATGATAAAGGACTATTTGATATTGGTGGCTATGATATCGTTAAAAACGATTTTATACCATTTAAAAAAATTTACACTCTGACATTAAAATATAGCGGGGATAAATACTATTATGATAATGATGGTGTCAAAGAAAAAATAAAAGGTGATCCTTTAATTAACGACAAGCCAACGTTTGAGATATCCAAACCAGAAAAGCAGCCTGACGACAAACCAAAGACACCAGACAAGCCAAAGGTACCAGATAAGATAACTGTTCCTGATATCCCTGACGTTCCTGAACCAAATCCGGCTGTTGTAACTACAGATGAGCCTAAAGAACCAAAGGGCGAAAATGTAGATGAAACTTTAACCACTGGTGTGAAAGGCCAAGATGTAACCAAGACTAAGCAGAATAATCCAGTCAAACCAATGGCTCAAGACATAAAGCAGCCTAAGCAGCCAGTCGTTCAAAAAGTTTCCCTAAACAGTCCAAAAGCAACTTTGCCTCAAACAGGTGAACGTAGCTCAATTTTGTTGAGCGTGCTCGGCGGATTAGTTGCATTAACTGGTTTGCTTTATCTTGATAAGGACAGAAAGAATAAGAAAGCTTAATAAACAAAAAGACGAGAAATACTAAAAAGAAATCTCGTCTTTTTTGATGCTCTTAAAATTTTTATTACTTAACGTTCAAAATATCTTCCTTAGCATGAATCAAACGCGTGATGAAAGCACAGTATGGAGTGGCAACACTATGCTTCAAGCCCTTGCGCCAAACGGCACCGTCAATATAGTCGATCTCAGTTGGACGATTGTTTTGAACCAAATCCTGATGCATTGAAGGATAGTGTGGCGTATCAAACAAACTTTCAACGTGTTCAATAACTTCTTTGCGATCCAAGTTGACGCCCTCGTATTGAGCAACATCCGCAAATTCTTGTACGATATTTCTAGTCAACTCGTCAGCTTCCTTAGTGTGACCAAATTGCTTGCAGTCAGCATCAAGCAAAGCACAAAGAGCATTAACCACGCCGTTAACACAAGCTTTACGCCAGATAGAGTACATGACGTTTTCACTGTAACTAGCATTCAAACCAGCATCAGTCAAAATCTTAACGATCTTTTGCGTCTCGTCTTTACCTTTTGGATCAAGGCATTGGATTTCGACGTTACCATTGTCATTGGCGAAAGTAATGTGGCCAGGCGCCGTCATCATTGATGCCCACATCGTGACACCCATAATGATGTGATCGCGAGTGACAAATCTCTCTAGCACATCTTCGTGACCTAAGCCATTAAGCAAGCAGAGCACATAAGTATCTTTGCTAATGATTGGCTTCAGACTGTTTAACATATTTTCTAGCTGCATTGACTTGGTAAAGACGATTAACAGATCAACGCTTTCATGTTGTTCATCAATTTCTTCAGGACTGTAAATTGGCATCTTTTCCGCAATTTCTTCGTCCTTACCTCTAGCGACCACGCCATTTTCACGGATGGCGGCAATGTTTCTATCCCAAGTATCGATTAAAGTAACGTCATTGCCAGCTTTCTTTAAATGCCAGCCGAACTTTGAGCCCATAGCTCCAGCACCGGCAATTGCAATTCTCATATTTTAAGCCTCCTGTATAATTAGTAATCGTTTTCAGCATAAGCTAAAATAGATAAATTAGCAATTGAAAAGAATGCTATAAATAAGTTATTATTAAAGTGTGTAAGCGGTATCATATTTTTGGAGGCTTATTATGGCTATTATTAATAATGATTTTCATGATGTTTTAACTGGAAGACATTCTGTACGTAGATTTGATCCTTCAGTAAAAATTAGTCGTGAAGAAATGACCGAAATGCTTAAAGAAACCATCACGGCACCATCTGCATGCAACTTACAGGCTTGGAGATTTGTGGTTGTTGATACAGATAAAGGAAGAGAAAAACTGCATAAATATTTTATGAAGTTTAACTTCCCACAGATCGATAAAAGTTCGGCAATTGTTCTATTCTTTGGCAATACTTTGGCTTTTAAAAAGTATAGTAAATTATGGCATAGTATGTATGAAGCCAAAAAGGTAACTAAGGAAGCTATGGATGCGGCTTTAAATACTTTTATGCCTTTATATGAAAAAGCACCAAAGGAAATGTTAGTTGCTGATTCAATGGTTGATACTTCACTTGCTGCAATGCAGTTTATGTTGATAGCTCGTGAGCATGGCTATGATACTAATGCAATGGCCGGTTATGATTCAACTAAAGCTGCAGCCACAATGGGACTTGACCCTAAGCAGTATGTTCCGGTGATGGCAATTGCGGTTGGTAAGCATGATCCAAAGGCTGAGCCTGAGATTGCTACGACTAGATATCAAATTTCAGATTTAGTTGATTTTGAATAATTGCTTATATAGAAACTTTTATATGATGAAAAGACTAATAGTAGGAGGGATCTATTATGAGGAAGAGATATTTGTTCCTAATGTCATTAGTTGCATTCGTTGGTATTTTCTTTGTAGGGATGCAAAGTCAAAATGTTTATGCAGCTAGTCAATATGGCATTGCTCGTAAATATACAACACCTAAGGCAACTCGGGGAACTTGGTACTATCGTGAAACTGACAAGTTCAGCAGTGATAAAAAGACCATTTATACATTGAAGATTACTGCTCACACTGCTAACAAAGATAAGTTGTATGTACCTTCACAAAAATTCTTTAAGAAGAATGTATATAATGTTTCTTCAAAGAAGCGTAATGCTTTTATCAAGAAGGTTATGAAGAAGAATATTTATGCAGCTTATAACTTTAAGAAGGGCTTTAACGTTAACAATTGGGTTAACTTGGCTGGTGATGGTGTTTACTACATCCCTGTAACCAGAACTGTTAAAGGTAAAAAGGTGAAGGCTTTGAAGATTGCTACTGGTACTGATCAACATGCCAGCGCTTATGCATTTAAGACTAAGGCTTTAGCTAAGGCTGCTAAGTAATAGAAATCTTATTTTAATGAATATTTTAAAAAGACATAGTTAGAGTAAATCTGACTATGCCTTTTTGAATGCTTGATAAGTGGTAAAATGTCGTTGAATTGGAAAGTTGAGGATGAAATGAAAAAGATTGGGAAAATATCAGTAATTTTGTTAGCAAGTTTAGCTTTAGCTGGCTGCAGTCAAAAGCCTAAGCAAAAGACTTCATCTAAAGGTAGTGCAACTATCAAAGTAACTAAGAACAAGAAACGACCTACAAAGATGGGGCACTTATCAGATCAAGATCTAAGTCCGCAGAAAACGGTAGCAGTTGTGGTTGCATATGCTGGTGATCGTTATTCTGGTAGTTGGAACAAGGCTTTACTTGATGGTAAGCAAAACGGTATTGAAGTCGATTTAAAGAATCAGTCAAATTATTCATATATGAATGAGGGTAGCGGCGTAGCCTACATGGTATCGGCAGATGCTGGATATACTCTTAAGCAAGTGAATGGAGAGAATATTTATTATCTCTTTTCAAATGGTAAAAAATTAGGATCTGTGACCATGAAGCAAATGGTTGATTATTTGAATAAACGTGACTCAGATAGTTTGGTAAATAGTTTAGCTCAAAATGCCAAGGTGAACGATGAGCGTTCGGATTCAAGCGAAGATTCTGCTGGTAAAAAATCAAACTTACCAGGAGACGACGGATTGTTTAATGTGCCAACTGAATTTCAAGGTACTTGGTATACTTATAATGATGATAAAATGTCTATTATTAAAATAAGTCAAAACAAAATCAACGTTGATAATTACGTACAAGAATTGCATAAAGTAAAAGCTGGTTTTCTTGATAAATATACTTATGGTGATATGTCTGCATCATATCATAAAGCAACCAAAAATTGGGGAATGGCTGGTATGGGAAGTCAACGTGTTCATGGAATAAATTATATGAATGTCTGTGGTTGGATGCAGGAAGCAGGGGATGGAGACTTCTATGGTCTACATACTGAGAACGGTCAATCTGTTTTAGTACTTGCTCAAGGAGCCGGTCCATGGGTAAGTGGCGTTGCCTGGAAGACGCCACAACTTGCTCAACAATATAAGCATAAGAAATTTAAGGATTTGTATTACCAAGATGACCAATAATATGAAAAGGATACCGTTAATCTTAATGTTGGGGCCACAAGCTTCAGGTAAATCTAGTTTCATTAAGATGAACGATTTACAAAACTATACTATCTCAGCTGATGAGATAAGAATTCGTTTAAATGGAATTAATTCAAATAATGGGCATCCCCAAATAAACTTTGTGAATCAAACTGAGAAAATCGTGTGGCAAATTTTTAATCAAATACTGAAAACACGGTTACAAAATGGCCTACCAACTATTGTCGATAATACAAATTTAGGCGGGCATGGATTTAATCCAATTAATGATATCTTGAAAAGAGTACCGGATAATTATCAAGTGTATGTGATCGATTGTTTTAAACCACTACTGGATGCCAATGATCCACTAAGTGAGGAATCATTAACTCATGCGTTAAAAATTCTCGACCAACGCAATCGTGATCGAGAATATTCAGTGAATATGGATATTATTCAACGTTTTGTTGATTATTATGCTCACTTCGAAATACCAAATAAGGTAAAAGTGATTAGCTCTGCTGATCTGCAGAAAGCACAGGATTTGATTGATCTAATTCTAAATTTTAATAGGTAAAAAATCTAACTTAAATTAAAGAGTCAGCATACTATGGAATGCTATAGTGTGCTGGCTTTTTGTTATAATAAATATAAGAAATACGTTAACAAGGAAGATAAAATGAAAACATTAACTTTACAGTATACAATTAGTCAAAAAGGTTGGACGGATTTAAGACAGAACGGCAAGATCAGCATTGATGAGCAATCATATTTACTTAATGCGATTCGTACACAAGATCAATATTTCAAGAATATCTATCTTGAACAATATCTGTTGCAAAAGATTATTAAAGATACGTTGCCAGAAGCAAAGAAGCCAATTTTGGCTAAAAAGATACCGATCTCTTGTACACCATTTCCAGAGCATGTAACCGAAATGCCGGATGCCGGTGAAATTTTGTTGGAACTTGAAGTTCCAGAGAATGAGGTTGTAACAGTTGATTATCGTACTTGGCTTTATTTAGCTAGCGAAGTAAACAAGACAGTTGAAAAGTACAATAGCATGAAAGATATGAATACAATCTTGAAGTTGCCTGAAAAGAAATTAAAGATTGATAAGATGATGCGAGTTCAATTGCTTGATGTGTTAAATCCAGCTAAGACAATGAACTTTATCCCTGAACTCAAGTTAGATCAAGTCAAGAAGGCTTATCAGTCGGCTGATGGTCAACTTGAAGAACTTGAGGATTATTAAGCAGAAGAAGGTTAAAACTATGAAGAGGAGAGGCTATTTAATTGGTGCAGTAGCTGCTGGTGCATTGCTATTTAGTTTGAATACTAACGTTCAAGCTGCAACAGTACCAATTTCTGATAATGCAACCAGCTATGTGAGAAAAGGCAATCAATACCGTTTCTATTTCAAAGCACCAACCAGATTAACTGTTGCCACTAAGGCAAAATATAAGATCCTTAATACTTCAAATTGGGAATGCATCCCTTATAAGGGTAAAAACAAGAATACCAAAGTCTTCTATTTGCGTTCTGGTCATTACAATTTGACTACTAAATCTGGTAAAAATGTAAAGATTAAGACTAGCGCTACACGGATTACCAAGATCAGAAATAAGCTGGAGACTTTCTCTCATAAAACTTATCCGTTAGAAACGCGTTTTACCTCAGCTATCCCAATAAAAATAGGACAGACGGTTACTGGCATGACTGATATGTATCATACTGAAAAGCTGAATACGATGAATAGATATAAATTTACGCTGGATAAAGATCAAAAGGTAACGATGAATATGTCTGTTCAACCTGTGTATGAGAACAGTCGGTCTAATATTTTTAACAATAATGACATTCAAATTGTGCAGGACACAGATTATGGTTATGCGTTAAATCCATGGAAAACCAAAGGAACCTTAAAAAATGGAAAATATTCCTGGAATTTAGAGAAAGGGACTTATTATCTAGAAAAAGGTTCTGCTCGTGGTCGTTTCAGCTTTAAGTTGACTAGCGAAGATACGAATGCTCTTCCAAGTACGCCTAAGTTGACTAAGGTTAGCTCAACTGAAGATGGAATCAAGGTTGATTATACTAAAGCTGATAACGCGACTGGTTATGGAATTTATGGTTCTTCTCTAAGACGGTATAGATCAAATGATCCTTTGCTTGATGCCGCATCAATGATTGGACATAGTAATTTCACCCCTGACGGCAATTATCCTGATGTTTTAACTCAGACAATTTCAAAGAATAGACTAATTAACGGTGAAACTTACGATATTGCTGTTCGTGCGGTGAATGATGAAGAAGGTAGAAGCTTTAGCCCAGTTTCAGCAAATCAAAAGTTTACTTACTATATTCCTTTGAAGGGAAGTCATGAGAAACCAAAGACACCAACGCTTAAAGTTAGTTATTATGACGACCATGGTTCTGATGAACCATATATCAACATTGAATGGGACGTTAACCCAGAAGCTGATAGCTATGAGATTCAGTATAGATTGAAAGGTAGCAGTAAGTGGGCAACCTTCTTTAGCAAAGCTAGAAGCGGCGATATAGTAGATGATCCAACGAATGATTTTGGACAAGACTTTAAGAAGGACCAAGTTTACGAAGTTCGCGTTCGTGCACTTCACAGTAATTTGATCAGTGACTGGTCCGAGGTTAAAACAGCACGCGTTGATGTTACGCCGAATAGGTAGGAGATAGTTAAAAACGTCTTTTGATTAGGTTATTTTGACTTAGTCAAGAGACTTTTTTTATAGCATTCCAGAGAGGGATGCTTTTTATTTTTCAGTAATCGTAATTACAGTAATTATAATTATCGTAAGTATGATTACTGTAATTTAAATTACTGAAAAAGAAGATTCGAGACCGTAAAATAGTTTGTGTAAGGATGAATGATTCCTTAAATTAATTTCTTAAAACATTAGAAAAAGGAGTTCCTTTCTCGTATGATTGGTTTGAACAAAAAAACACATACAGAAAGAAGAACTCCTTCATGAATGATTTTACCAAAAATATGGCACAAGCTCTATTCAATCAAGACAAAATAAACGATTTATTGCGCAAAGAACTCCAGCAAGCAGTTAATGACCTATTAGAGGCTGAACTGACTGCGTTTTTAGGCTATGATTCTTATGCCAGAGCTGGCTGGAATACAGGCAATTCACGCAATGGTGTTTACTTTCGCAAGGTTGATACGCAGTTTGGCGAGATTGAAATTAAGGTGCCTAGGGATCGCAACGGCATGTTTCATCAGCACACGCTGCCTGACTATAAGCAGCACTCCGATGTTTTGGAAAGCATGATTATCAAGCTATATTCCAACGGCGTAACTACCAGAGAAATAGCCGACTTGATTGAGAAGATGTATGGTAGCCATTACAGCCCAGCTCAGGTATCTAACATCTCCAAGCAGATGATTCCAAAAGTTGAGGCCTATCATCAACGCAAGCTTAGCGATAAGTTCTTCTGTATTTATTTGGACGCTACCTACATTCCTTTGCGTCGTATAACCTTTGATCGTGAAGCAGTTTATATTGCCATTGGCATTAAGCCTAATGGCCACAAGGAAGTTATCGACTACTGCATTGCGCCCAATGAAAACATTGAAGTCTGGACGGAGCTGCTCCAAAGCATGAAATCTCGCGGCTTAGAGCAAGTAGAGCTTTTTCTTTCAGATGGCGTTGTGGGCATGAAGACAGCACTGGCAAAGACCTATCCTCAAGCTCATTTCCAGCATTGCTTGGTTCATGTCATGCGTAATATCTGCGCTAAAGTACGCGTGGAGGATCGCAAGGCAATTATGAACGAATTCAAGCAGATTCACCAACAGCCAAATAAAGAAGCTGCGATCAAAGTCTTGCACGCCTTCTATGCCAAATAGAACAAGAGTTATAATCATGTCATAAGAAACCTGAAAGACATCGAGCCGGACCCGCTGGTCTTCTATAATTATCCTAAGCAGATCAGAGCTTCAATTTACTCTACCAACATGATTGAATCTTTTAACAACGTCATTAAGCGCAAGGCTAAGCCTAAAGCAGAGTTTCCGACTGAACAGTCGCTTGATACTTTTATTGGCATCCAAGCAATGAGTTACAATGACCGCTACTTCAACCGAATTCACAAAGGCTTTGGTCAGGTTAAGGACACCTTAGAATCTTACTTTGACTAAATAAAGAATAAAAAATCAATCTATGAGAAAGATCTATTTACACAAAAGATTTGACAGTTTCGATCTGAAGGATAAGATTAAAGATAAAGAATAATTTGTTAGTTTTAAAGCACTTAGTTTTTAATATTAAGTGCTTTTTTCTTGATGGTCGTCAATTTCTGCTAACAACATTTCTCCTAAACTAAAACATGAAAAGCAAAGGAGGAATATAAATGGTAAAAATTCAACAATTTTTTGTTAAACATCAAAAAATAATTTTGTCACTTAATACTGTGCTGATTTTGCTTGCGGAAGCAGCTAAATGGTTATTCCATATCAATGCTGCTTATCAAGTTCTGATGCTAGTAGTAGGAGTTATTGGTTTAATTCCAATATTGTTAACAGCTATTTCATCATTGAAAGTAAAATTAGTTTCCATTGATGTTTTGGTATCATTGGCAGTAATTGGCGCTATTATTATTGGCGAATTTAATGAAGCAGCAATTGTTACCTGGCTTTTTGCATTGGGTGATGTTCTGGAAGAACTTACTCTTAAAAAGACGCGTAAAGCTGTATCTGATTTAACTAAAATGGCGCCACGAACCGCGTTAGTCTTGCAAGATGACGGGACAACGGAAGAAGAGGATGTAGATTTTATTGATCCTGGTGAAAAGATTTTGATTAAAACCGGAGATCAAGTCCCAGTTGATGGAAAAATTGTCTCGGGTTCAGGTTATCTAAATGAAGCTAATGTTAATGGTGAGTCGAAACCAGCCGATAAAAAACAAGGTGATCAAGTCTATGCCGGTACAATTCTAGAAGATGGCACCTTGACAGTAGAGACTACAGCAGCCGGAGATGATACTACCTTTGGCAAGATTATCGAAATGGTAGAGGAAGCTCAGGATTCCAAATCTCATACTGAGAAGTTGATCAATCGTTTTTCTAAATACTACACTCCTGCGGTATTAGTGATTGCGATTATTGTAGGCTTAATTACAAGAGACTTCAAATTGGCAATTACAGTAATGGTTCTAGGTTGTCCAGGTGCTTTGGTTATTGGAGTTCCCGTTTCAACTGTTGCCGGTATTGGTAACGGAGCTAAAAATGGCGTGATGTTTAAGGGCTCTCAAGTAATGGATGCAGCTCGTAAAATCGATGAAATCGCCTTTGATAAAACTGGTACTTTAACAGTTGGTCACCCAGAGGTAAATAAAATTGAAGTTCTGAGTGGTAATAAGGACGAAGTTGTTAACCTGGCTGCTAACATTGAGTCTCAAAGCAATCACCCGTTAGCTAAAGCAATGGCTAAGCTTAGTGGGCAAAAGATTGATCAAATCGAGACTAAGACAGTTAAGGGCAAAGGTATGATAGCTGACTTAGATCGAGAACGGTATTATTTAGGTAATTTAGCTTTAATTGAAGAAAATACTTTTGCTAATCCCAAATTAACTCAAGTAGTTAATAAACTAAGTAACTTAGGAAACTCTGTTGTAGTCTTGGCTAATAGTGATCAAAGTAAATTGGCTATTTTTGGCATTAAAGATCGTCTTCGCTCAGAAGCAGAAATCGCATTGATGCAATTAAAGCAACTAGGCATCAAGAAGTTAGTTATGCTTTCAGGTGATAATCAAGAAACAGCTCAACAAATTGCGGCTGATTTGCCAATTGATGAAGTTCATGGACAAATGCTTCCAGCTGATAAGGCACAATTTGTTAAGCAGGAACAAGAAAATGGTCATCACGTTGCCTTTATCGGTGATGGGGTTAATGACAGTCCTGCATTGGCTAATGCCGATGTGGCTATTGCAATCGGTAGCGGTACAGATGTTGCAGTCGATGTTTCAGATATTGTCTTAGTCAAAAATGACTTGCGTAAAATTGCCTATGCTTTATCAATTTCTAAGCGGACCGTTTTAAATATGAATGAAAATATTGTAATTGCATTGTTAACCGTGTTGTTACTATTCATTGGGTTATTTGCAGGTTATGTCGAAATGGCTAGCGGTATGTTTATTCATGAATTTAGCATCTTAGTCGTAATTTTAAATGGTATGCGCTTAATTAGAAATCGTCGAAAAGTTGATAACCATCAATTTCCTGATAAAGAAAAAGATTTAGCATTAAACATGTAAGGAATAAGAAAGGAAGATTTTTATGCAAAAAGTAATGATGAAGTTAGGTGGGATGACTTGCCCATCTTGTTTAACCAAGATTGAAAAAGCTGTTGAAGATGTCGATGGTACAGATCAAATTAAGGTATTATTTAATGCCGGTAAGTTAAAGTTCATGATGAATGCTGATAAGGCTGATGTTGATGATGTTAAAACAGCAATCGAAAAGATGGGCTATGAAGTTAAGGGTGTAAAGGCAAAGGAGTTAAACTAATGAAGGCTGAAGAAGCATATAAGGCAGAGTTAAAGCAAAGTGACATTGATCATCATAAGCCTACAGCTGGTGCAATGGTTGGTCACATTATTGCCAATTTACTGATTCACACTTTAAAAATTAATCAAGCTAAGTTCTTCGCTAAGGGTCAAGCTAGTTTGTTTTTAGAGCAGCATGCTGATGAGTGGATCAGATATGAACAGAATGAGTTTAACAGGCTAAATCAGATTTTAGTTAATAATGGCGAAAGCATACCTACTATTACTGATCAATTTAAAGAATATACTATGCTTGAGGAAGACGGAGCAAACAAGTACAAAGATGGCCAAGACCAACTTTTTGCTTTAGTAAAAGACTTGGATACACAAATCTTATTTATTACTAAGGCAATTGCTTTAGCTCAAAAAGAAGCTTGGCCAGAATTGAGTGCCAATTTAATTGAACTTCTAACATGGATTAAGGAACAAATTCGTCAATCACAAAACTTCTTGGGCCATGAATTACGTGAAGGATTATATACTGAAGAAGATGATGATGACGATGATTTTTAAGTAAAGGAAGTTTTTTGAATGGCAGAGTTGTGTGTACACTTAGTTCCATTATTTAATGCATTACCGACAAATGATCAAATGCAAATAGAAGAGCTAGTTCACCATCAGAATTATCAAAAAAGTGAATTAGTAATGGATCCTACATCAAGTAATAATTTAGTAATTGTTGCTCATGGTGGTGCTCGCCTTTATACTTTAGACGAAAATGGTCGCGAGAATGTTACCCAGATTTTAAAAACGGGTGATTATGCTGGTGAAAACTGGTTATTTGGTGAAGCAAATATCAATACTTATGTTGAAGCTACAGAAAATAGTGAGATTTGTTTGCTTAATCGAAATGAATTTTTAGCGCTAATGAAAAAGAAACCAGAATTAAGTATTCAACTCTTAGAGCAAAATATTATTAAAGTACGTGCTATGCATAGGCAAATTCAATTACTTAGTTTGCCTAAGGTGGAAGATAGACTATTGAGTTATTTGCAGACTTATGCAAAACAAGTGAATAAGAACTCATTTACTTTGCCACTAAAAATGAAAGATTTAGCCTTGTATTTAGGTACTACTCCCGAAACTTTATCGCGTAAATTCGTACTCTTAGAAAAGCAAGGAACCTTAAAACGAAAACTACGTCACATTGATTTATTCTAATTATTATTAAAGATCTACGAGCCAATGGTTCGTGGATTTTTTCATTAAGAATTATCGCATGGTAGTTTTTGAATTAGCGGAAAAACAACCCCTTTGATAAAATTTTATTTAAATGAGGGAGACACTATGTCACTAATTTATATTCGTCAAGCTACCAAAAATGACCTTGAACAAATTATGCCGATCATTGATGAGGCTAAGAAATTTCTAAAGGAAGAGGGAAACCCGCAATGGCAAAGTGGTTATCCCGATGTTGAAACAATTACTACAGATATTGATGACGGTGTAGCCTGGGTCTTAATCGTTGATCAAAAAATCGCTGGCTACACTGCAATTACTGATGGACCTGATCCAAATTACAAAAAGATTGATGGCAAATGGGAGAATGATCTAGATCCTTATGTAGCCATTCACCGTGTAGCGATTTCTGATGAGTATCGCGGGATGCATATTTATGACGATTCAGTGAATATCTTAACCAACTTTTCAGTTTTCCCAGCACAAATTGAAAAGTTGACTGATTTCGCGGCTGTCTCACCAGCACAACCTAAGAATACAATTGTTCCTAATGTTGATTTGAATATGTATAGTAGAGGTCTAGGGACACGTCATTTACTTGGCGGAATGGATTCTAGCTCACGCTTTGTTAAGGTAGCGTTTACTTTGGCACATGCACCTAAGAGTGATGACGAAACTGAAAGTGTAACGAATTTCTTCAATATCTTGCATTCAGTCGAACAAGCAAAGAGATTGGACGAAATTGAACCTGGTAAATTTGAATATACAATGTATTCAGACTGTATGAATTTAGATAAAGGAATTCTGTACTTTACTACTTATGATAACAATCAAATTGACGCGGTTGACATGAATAGCTAAGTGTATAATTTTTTGCGGTAAGTTGAATAAATAATTAAAAAAGCTCAAGTCCTTTGAATTTGGACTTGAGCTAAAACAAAAAGACCAGTAGTCTGATGTTAAGAACAAAAAACACATTAGAAGCTGGTCTTTATGGAATCTATTATAACTGATATCGTAAAAATTATTAAGTTTGAAAATAATGTTATTGCTCGTGAAAAGGAATTAATGTGCTACTTCTTTGATTTGATTAGAGAATTAATGAAATTAGCACTAGAAGAAGTTGATGCTGGCTTAGTTGAAAAAACTAAAAATTGGGGAAGAGCTAGCTTTCGGAAGGCACACGGCATTAAATATCTAAATGTCATGGGCTGGATGCAAGGTGCTGGTGACGGTACTTTCTATGGTCCTCATACTGAAAATGGTCAGCCTGTATTAGTGATTGCTGAAGGAGCAGGCCTTTGGACTAACTGTGTTGCTTGGAAGAGTCCACAACTTGCTCAGCAATATAAGCATAAGAAGTTTAAAGACTTGTATTATCAAGGTGATGAATAGATAGTTATTTATAAAATGAAGCATTCCAGAAAGGGCTGCTTTTTTATTTTTGCTAAAATTTGTAAGCGAGATTATAATAATTGTAATTACGATAATTATAATTACAGTAATTACGATTACTGTAATCTAAATTACTGAAAGGCATAAACAATGAATGAGTTTATCGGACGTGAAATTGAATTAAAAAATCTAAATAATATGTATAAAAGCGATAAATTTGAAATGGCAGTTATTTATGGGCGAAGACGTGTAGGAAAAACCTCGCTGATTAAACAATTCATATCAAATAAACCTGCAATTTACGTTCAGGGGGTAGAGGCTACAGCTGAAACTAATTTGCGTTTCTTGTCTAATGCAATTTTAGATTTTGAAGAACCGGGACGAGTTAATAAACATAAAACCTTTTATGATTTTGCGGAAGCATTTGAAGAAGTTCAAGATATTGCCAATAATCAAAACGAAAAAATGATTTTTGTAATGGATGAATATCCATACTTTGCAGAAGCATCGGCCGAAATTAGTTCAATTTTGCAATACACAATTGATCATATTTATAAAGAAAAAAATAATATTATGTTAATCTTGTGTGGATCATCAATGTCCTTTATGGAGCATCAGGTTCTTGGTTATAAGAGTCCTTTATATGGTAGAAAAACTGGTCAATTTAAGATTAGACCTTTTGATATCTTTAATACTAAGAAAATGTTGCCTAAAGTTAATAATGAGGATTTATTGGCTTACTACGGAATTACTGACGGAATTCCACAATACTTAAGTTTTATCGATCAAACAAAATCCGTAGAAGAAAATATTCAAGAGATGTTTTTAAATCAAAATGCCCCGTTACAAAATGAGCCTAACGTTCTTCTACAGGAAGAATTGAGAAAGCCAGCCACTTATTTTTCTATTTTAAATGCCTTGGCACATGGTAAGAATAAAAGTACACAGATTAGTCAAGCGATTGGCATGAGCAGTGGGAGCAGTATTAGTGCTTATCTCAACAATTTAATTGATCTTGAAATCATCGAACGTAAACAACCTATCTTTGAGAATAGCCCTAGAAAAGCTATTTATGCTTTTAAAGATAATATGTTTAAATTCTGGTTCAAATTTATTGCTGAAGCTCAAGATCAAATTGCTCTTGAAAGAACCAAAGGAATTCTAATAGGTATTATGGATGAATTGCCTCGCTTCTTGGGTCCTGTGTTTGAACAAGCTTCACGTGATTGGTTATGGCAACAAGATGATCTGCCATTTTATCCTAAGAAAATTTCTAGTTGGTGGGGGAATAATCCAATTAAACATCGTCAAGAAGAAATTGATGTTGTAGCAAGCAATCATGATGACTCTGGGGCTATAGTCGGTGAGTGTAAGTGGAGAAATGCAGACAAATTAAATCATGAGATGATTGATACATTGATTACTAGAGCCGCATTACTTCCTAAGGTAAGAAAAACGTATTTATACTTCTTCGTTAAAGAGTCTACGGATAATTTTGAAAAGTATGCTAGAGAGCATAATGTTTATGTGGTTAGATATGAGGATTTTTTGAGTAATAGGGTAAATTAAATGGATGAAAATAGGATAATTGATAAATTACAAGTTTTAACGGACTTACGAATTCAACAACTTTTGTTTGAATCTGTAACTAAAATTTATATTCCAAATTCTACTGTAAAATTTCCTTTAAAGCTTAACGTAGAAAAAATAGTACTCAATAATGATAATTTAGGCAAAATTTCAAATAAGGATCAATGTATTTCCGATTCTTTGATGGGGACTTTAATAGATTATTTAACAAGAATCATTATTTTTCACCGTACTGATGCATTTGACTTCCTAATTTTAGATAATCAATTAAATAGTGTGACTTTTAAGCCTGAATCTGCTCAGCTTTTGAAATCTTTAATATTAGAATGCAAAAATAATATGCAAGATGTGTCTATTGATAGCCTTTCCATAGAAGAGGTTGAGTTAATTGAGAAACTTTGCTTATTTGAGCGATGTTTTCGTAGTGGAAAATATGGTTCTATAAATGCTTTTAATTTTATTGATGAAGTTACGCTTAACAAAATTAAGCAAATGCTTTATCGTAGTAAACACTTTTTTGATCAATATGGGAAGCCTGCAATTATCGACTATCATTGCTTTATTAGTGAAAAACCTCCTGTAGATTCTCCAGCAGACTATTTTAATAAGAAGATTGAAGATCTACATGCCCAAATTATTGGTGATGGGGATTATTTACTAAAAGATGCTCTAGTCGATTTCAAAGTATCAAATAAATCAAGAGAATTATCTGAATGGAAAAAGCAGTTATGGGTATATTACCTTGGATTGATTCCTGAAGAATTAAGTGAATATGGAGTTAAAAAAGAAAATATTCAATGGATGATAAACTTTAATCCGCGTACTAATGAAGTTTTTAAGTTTAATATTTCTACGATCTCTGCAAAAGAAAAGACTGATTTATTAATCGGTATACATCATGACTTGGAAATAAATACCACCAAAGCCAAGATATTGGTTGATAATTATCTCGATAATTTGAACGAACGGGATTTTTCAACAGCTGAACAAGCAGCGTTTATACGTGATCCATTTAAAAAATATAAAGAAGGAATACATCATATCTCAAGAGACGAATATGAAAGATTTCAGCAAAATCTAGCTCATAGATTTGGAGTGCGCTGTAGATATAAGGGTGAACTGTACCTAGTAAAGAAAAATAGTTATTATATATTCTTCCTAAAAAGCAATAAAAGTTTATGTATACTTCATGGTGGTGCACGGCGTATTGTTCATCATAACTTGCAATATTTTTACGACAATCTTCAATTATATGTCAAAAATTTGAAAAGAGCATTTGGTCCTTATAATCAAACATTACAGGAGTTAGCACGAGAAGTGAAACAATTCCATGGTGAAGGCCGTCTTCATGGGAGTATAGTCGACATTGATTTTTATGATCATGTATACCTTGATCCGATTACTGCTGAGTTAAAGATTTATTCTGCTCCTTCGACTACGCAAAGAAAAGTTTATCCTACTATTCCACTTTTATTGAGTGATCACAAAAAAGATTTGGAAGGTGGAGCTATATCTATAGTTTGGGATGAGGAAAATAAACAAATTCAAAACTATAGTTATGAACAGATGCTGGAAGCATATCAAGAAAATGAAAAACTAGGGAATTTTACATTAGTTAATAATCAATATACATTGCAATTACCAACTAATGTTAATAATTATTTGCCCGAATTGAGTAAAACTGATAAATTAACGGAAATTAAAGAAGAACAGTTTTATGATAACGATATGTATGCTAAAAGTAGAATTATGAATATGATTCAACCCATTTTTAATTATCATACTGTTTGCATATGGAAGGATAGTATCTTGACTGCTAAGCCTCAAATGCAATTATATGATGCACGTAAAATTAAGCAACTAAGGTTAGAACAACAAGAGGCATGTAAAAAGAAGGAAAAGGTAAAAGAATTAGCTCAAATTATACAGAAGAAAAAAGATGCTGAATCTAATGTTTATGAATTAATACATGATTTTGATAAGACACAGTACAGGCGAACTTACAAAGGGAAGCATGTGAAAGATGTAAGAATGAAGTCTTTATTATCCCATGCCCCGAAACTAAAAACTGAAAAATGTAATTTATACATTATAAGGAAGCTATTAGAATCAGCAATTAAAAAATATACGCTACCTGGCCTGAAAAATTTAATCCTAAATAAGTGTTTTTGGATAAATCTAATGAACAGTTTACAATGCCAAGATACTTTGGATAACAAAGATGTAACAGTTCTAAATAAAAGTATTGCTAGAATAGATAAGCTAATTCAAAAATATGGTATTCCTGAAAGAATTGGAGTAATAGTTAAAAATAATCAAGAATATGCCGTAGGATTTATTGACTTGCAGTTTAATGATGCAATTGTAAACTTGGATTTTGTTAACCTTAAAGGTATCCAAGCAAAAATGCTTAAAAATATACATAGGTGTAATGAAGTAGTAAATGCTAAACAATTACTTATATATAATGTAGCAATGGATAATTTATACTTCGTTAAATAATAAATCATATAAACTGTAACTTTCCTTGCCCTTTTAATATTTATTGCTAAAATGTGTATGACAAGTAGGGGCTTAAGCCTTACCATTTGATGTGAATAGTTAAAGTCGAAAGAAGTAAACTAGTTTGAAGGTTACTTCTTTCGGCTTTTCCTTTTGACTATTTTACAGTAATCGTAATTACGATTACTGTAATTCAAGTTACTGAAAATATGAATAAGCTTATCTAAACACTTGTTAAATATTGATATAATTACTTCAGGTTCGCGTTTAAAGTATTGGAATACTTAAAATTTTGATTTATTTGTAATTACCAAGGAAAATCTAGAACGAACTCTATATAGCAAATTTGTTTTACAATAAAAATGCTTTAGTATTGATAATATTAATGTAGATTTGAACGTTAAAGGCTTCTCACCACTATACAAAATGATAATTAGTGGTGATCCAAATGTAATTGAACTTTTTTCTGAAAAACCACTTTGGACCAGTGGTGATTTATATCAAAATGAACAAAACTTAAAGATAATAGATTAGCTCAACGAACCGCAGGGACACAATTCAGTTCTTCAAGCTAATTTTATTGGTTTCATTAAAGCTGGTGGTGGAATGCTTAAAAGTGCTGGAAAGAAATTGCTGCATCATAAAATAATTCGCGCTAGTAAAGATATAGCAACGGCTGCTTTATGGTTAGATTATGCAGAAGAAGCTATTGTAAATGGAAAATTTCCTAGTCCTATTGATCAAGTAAATGTATCTGAAGCTTACGTATTAAGAAACAAAATAGGTGAAGATGGATTGAGTGAAGTAGAAATTTTACAGGAATTAAATTTATTAGAAGAAAAAGCGACAATCATAAAGGAAAAAGCCTACACAAAGAATGTTAATTATAATAAATTAAGTTGCGAGGTTAAAGCTATATTAAGTGCTAAGTCTGTTAAGGCTATGGGATAATTAAAAGTATTAGTAAAGAATATGAATAATGCTAAAGTTGTGTAATAAAAAAATTTGTTGATATTTAGAAATAGAAAATGATCGTAACAGATGAATCAAAACAACTAAGTCTGGAGAATTTTATTATGGATGAAAACAGAGTTATCAATAGTTTGAGAGCATTAAGGGATAAAAGAATTTATAATTTATTATTTCAGCCAGTAACTAGATATATAAAATATTCTACCGTTTAATTCCCTAAGAAATTAGATATTCAGCCAGTAGTATTGTCAAATGATAACTAATGAAACTATATGATACTAAGAAGATACATGAAGAAAAAATTCAGGCTCAAAAAAAGAAAGAATTAATTGAGTATAAGAAAGATCAGGAAATAATTCCAAAATTAAAAAAGCAATTTTCAAATCAGAATTATAAGAGAACTAGCTCTCGTAAAAAGATTTATAAATTGAACACTTATTAGATAATGCAAAGAAGCTTAGGGCTGACCATAATTTTGATTTATATGACCTTTGCTACTTGATTAATACTATTTTGAATAAGCATATGACTGAGCAAACTTTGCAAATTAAATTCGATAAAGAAAAATTAGAACAAATTATAAAAAGTACAGGAATTAGTGTTAAATTAGATAATAAACATTTGACAATCTTGCAAGAATTACTTAATAGACTTAATTTGATATTAACAAAATATAAAAAGCCACTCTCTATAGAAAAAATAATTAAAAATAGCAAGAATCATATAATTGGTTTGATAGATATTCAATTTGAAGATATGATAATTGACTTAGATTATATAAATCGAGGTGGAGTAAAAATGGTAAGTAATTTACGACAATGTGCTAAATACTTGGATTGTAAAAATATAGGAATTATAATGTAGCCACTGACAGTCTGTATTTTATTAAATAGGAGTGAAGATTATTGAAAACACCATTAAAAAGTCCAGTTATTTTCCCAGTTAAATACGATATGGCTACAGCTAGCGAACTTAATAATCAAATCCGTAAAAAATATGATAATGATGCCAAGAAGCAAGCACTCCTTATTGAATATCCAACAGTTTATATAATTAATAATACATCTGTTAAAAATAAGGATTATACAGTCTATGTTGGTGAAACTAATGATATTCAACGCCGGACTTTACAACATCTCGATTCAGATCCTAAAGAACGAGAAGATTTTTTTGATCTAAAAAACTCTAAGAATGTTCAAATGTATGTAATTGGACATGAGCATTTTAATAAATCAATGACATTAGATATTGAAAATAGATTAATGCAATATCTAAGTAGTGTGCCAGCGGTGAAACATTTAAATAATCGCCGACACAATGATCAAAATAAATATTACGATTCTGATGAATTTGATGATTTATTCAATAAGGTTTGGAAAAAGTTAGGAAAATATGATCATACGCTTTTCCCAGCACAAAGTATTTTAGAATCATCCGCTTTGTTTAAAGCGTCTCCTTTTAATAAATTGACAAATGAACAACTTGAAGCAAAAGCAGAGATAATTGAGAAAATAAATTTAGCTTTATATGAACAAAAAAATAAAGAACAAGAAGACGGTCAATTAATCCTGGTAGAAGGGGATGCAGGTTCTGGTAAAACTGTATTAATGAGTAATATTTTTTATGATGTAGTTCATGAAAATCAACTAACATCTAAAGAAGAGAATACAAAGTCTGATAGTCAACGATTAACAGTTTCAATGCTGGTTAATCAAAAAGAACAGCTTAAAGTTTACGAAGAAATTTCTAAGAAGTTATTTGGTAAAGATGATAACGTCAATGTTGAAAAGCCAGTAACTTTCATAAAGAAAACAGACCCTAAGCAGAAAGTAGATATTGTTTTAGTAGATGAAGCGCATTTATTACTAACTCAACGAAGTCAGTCTTATTCCAATGATAAGCGACATCCCGAAATTCAAGTTGGTACTAATATGCTGAAGGATATTTTGAAAAGAGCCAAAGTGGTAATGGCTGTTTTTGATCCTAAGCAATTTCTATCAACAAATACTATATGGACAAAGTCACAATTTGAACAATTAGAAGATAAAACTGGAAAAGAAAATATAATTCACTTGCATAACCAGATGAGAATAGATGCTTCTATGGCAACCATTACATGGATTCGCAATCTGATTGATAAAGGTATTGTTGGAAAAATTCCTAAGGATGAAAAATATCAAATAAAAATTTTTAGTGATCCCGCAAAAATGCAAAAGGCTATCGAAAGTAAGAATCAAGATCAAGAAAATGGGATTAGTCGTATGGTTGCAACTTTTGATTGGGAGTATTCTGGAGGTAAAAGAAAGCTTCCAATGGGGCAAGATTATTGGGAAGTTTCAGAAGATAATTGGAGAATGCCATGGAATTATGAAATAAATAGACGTGATTCATATGAAAAATCGCATCGAACTCAAGGTCATGTAAAATACAGCGATCAGTCATGGGCGGAAAAAGATTATACTATTAATGAAATTGGCTCAACATATACTGTCCAAGGTTTTGATCTAAATTACGTTGGAGTTGAACTGGGACCGTCTGTTAAGTATCGTAATGGTAAAATAGTTCATGATGCCTCTTTAAGCAAAAATACTAATGCCATTCAAAAAAGAGATTCAAATAAAAGTTATGCAGATGAATTATTAAAAAATGAGTTTAATGTATTACTAACTAGAGGAGTGCATGGTTTATATATACATGCAGTTGATCCAGTACTTCAAAAGGCTTTAGAAAATGCTGCAAAATAGAGAATAGATTTCCTTTCAAATATCCAACTTATTATATCTATACTAAAAATGATCCCAACTCAACGGCGAGGATCATTTTTCTTTATCTTAAATTATCATCTTTAAAATTGGCTACATTACCGATACTCTTTTTCTCAACAATATTAGTTTTGAAGCTTACCTTATCATTAGGTTTCATCAAGTTAGCAAAATCATAGTCTGATGTGTTGACAGTATAGATGGTCTTGCTATTTTTCAGCGTAAACATCATCTTGTTTTGATTAGAAACCATTGCTACTCGGTCGACGATTCCTTTAACATTTTTCAAAGTAGCTTTATCTGTATTACCAATCTTGGCATCACTGTTAACCAGAGCTTGTCTGAATGCATCAAGTGCACTGGTTGGAGTAGAGCCGGTGCCATAGACACTCTGATCCGCTGCGTCTAAGTAATAGTAACCACGAATTGCGCTAGTCGAATCAAGAATCGTCATTACCCAAGTTGGGCGGCTGTTGACATTATATAGAATTGGCATATTTGCCTTCCATTGCTGTGCCTTATAGTCTTGGTTGGAATTATTTTTAGCACCGTCACTATCCATGATATTGTTAGCGCGATAGAAGGTAAGTTTACCTGTTCGTGCATTAATCATGCTGTAGCCGAGGGCAGAATCCGAACCAGTTTTATCAGTGGTGAAATCAGTGAAGTAACTAATCGTACCGCTTTGATTGAATACCGAGGTCACACCGTCTTCAACGCCATTACCAGTCGGCTTCATCACGCTAGTTTTACTGAAATTCCCAAAGCCATACTTGTATTTACCAAAATCAGTATTCAGCTTATTGGCAATTGCAGTAGTAATGCCTTCATCAATGAACTTCGGCATATTTTTAATTGAATAAATCTTAACTGCACCAGATTGAGCATTCATCACTGCGACATGTAATTTCTTGTAGTTGACGCGATGACTTGGAAATTCTGACTTGTACAAAGTTTGCACCCAATATGGCTTGCCGGTTGAATTGAAGAATAGGGCACACTCTACTAAAGAAGCGTTCAATCAAATTCAAAAGTACATTGATGAGCAAATGTTTAATGGTATTTATTCAACTATTCAAATGTTTGTTGTTTCAAATGGTACTTACACTCAGTATATTGCGGCAGGGCAACAATTAAGAGAAAAGTTCTTAACTAACTGGGTGGATGAGAATAATAAGCCAGTTCAAAACTATCTTGACTTTGCTAGGGATGTATTATCAATTCCACAAGCTCACCACATGATTGCTGATTATATTGTTTTAGACAGTATTCAACACAACATTATTGTGCTTCGTCCTTATCAGATTCATGCAATCCAAGCAATTGAACGAGCTTCAGCAGGGTTGAAAAAGGATGGCGACTGGGATTCTGCATATTCTGGTTTCATCTGGCATACAACAGGTTCAGGTAAAACTCTGACTTCATATAAAGTTGCTCACAATTTGCTCAAGATTCCATCAATTGAAAAGACGGTCTTCTTAATCGATCGTAATGACTTGGACACTCAAACTTCACAGGCTTTTGAAACTTATGCACAGAATGATTCTATTGATGTTGAACCAACTGAGAATAGTTATGTTTTAGCAAGAAAGTTAACTAGTGCAGACAAAAAGGTAATTGTTACTACTCGTCAGAAGATGCAGGCTTTGTTCAAACGGATTCAAGAAGATAAAGAACAAAAGCTACTATACAGAAAGCTAAAGAATGTTAAATTAGCCTTTATCGTTGATGAATGTCACCGTGCAGTTTCACCTGATCAAAAGAATGAAATAGATGCATTCTTTGCTAAGCATCCCCTTTGGTACGGCTTCACAGGAACACCAATTTTTGCTGAAAATGCCAGAGAAGCTAAAGGTAGAAATGCTCGTACTACTGAACAACAATATGGTAAGTGCCTTCATAAATACACTATTAAAGATGCCATTAGAGATAAAGCTGTGTTGGGCTTCCAAGTAGAGGAAACTAAGAACTATTCAGAAGATACTGATGAATCAGATACTGCAGCTAGAAATAAGGAATATCTTTCAACTTCACATATGAGAGCTGTAGTAAAACGGGTTTTGTCTGATTCGTATCGTAAGCTTGGGATCTATAACAAAGAACGTCGTGGTTATAGTTATGACGCTATTTTTACTACCAGTTCAATTAAGCAAGCTCAGAAGTATTATCGAATTTTTAGGGATGTAATTAATGGCGACGACGATGAAATAAAGATTCCTGAACGAATCAAACGTATCATGCCCGATTTCCCTAAGATTGCCATTACTTATTCAATTGGCGAGAACAGCGATGGTGATGAAGCTAACCAAAATGAAATGAAGCAGTCACTTGATGACTACAACGAGATGTTTGGTACTAGTTACTCAATGTCTGAACTCGCTGCTTATAATACCAATGTTAATGATCGTTTAGCTCGTAAGAAGAAAGAGTTCCAACCACGTTCACAACAGTTAGATATCGTAATTGTTGTTGATCGACTCTTAACTGGCTTTGATGCTCCAACTTTGTCAACATTGTTTATTGATCGTCCACCTATGCCATATAAAGATTTGATTCAAGCATTTTCTAGAACTAACAGAATCTTCGATAAAGATAAGAGATATGGTCAAATTGTTACTTACCAGTATCCTGAAAAATACAAGGATAGTATCAATGCTGCCCTGATGTTATACACAGAAGGTGGGAATGATACAGTTCTTGCTCCGACTTGGCATGAATCAGTTGTTAAATTTCAAAATGCTGAAAAGAAGATCATCAAATACAAGGGCGATCAGGGTATGCCAATCACTGAAGCACCAATTGAGCAACAAAAACAATTCTTGAAGGAATATCAAGACTTTGATAAGACATTGGGTGCTGTAAAGACATATAACGAATTCAGCGACAGTGATCTTGAAGATAAGTATGGTCTTGATGATATGTTCATTGAGGATCTTCATGCTGCTTATGAAGTAGTCAAAGATAATGTGAAGACTGCTGAAGGTGGCAATGATGGTGAAGATGACAATGATAGTTATGATCCAGATTATGAGTTGGAAAATGCTGGTTCTCAAGAAATCAATTACGCTTATATCGTTCAATTAATTCAGGCATACATTCCTTCGGATGATGAGGATGAGTCTCAGAGAACTGAAGCTGAAAAGAAAGAGATTGATGATTACATTGAGAATCTAGCTAAGACGAATAATACTCTTGCTAAGATTATGAACGATCTTTGGTTCCAAATTAAGATGGATCCTGAGAAGTTTAGAAATAAGCAAGTTAATGAACTTCTGCAAGAAATGATTGATGATGCTCGTGAAGACATGCTTAAGAAGTTTGCCAAGGATAATGGCTTGAATCTTGATGATCTTAAATTTGTGATTCGTAATTATGATCCAGACGCAGACAAACGTCAGCAGGCTGGTATTAATACTTTGCTGTCATTTAAAGTATTTAGTGAATATAGAAAGACTCACCCTGATATCAACATGCTAACTTGGAAGAAAAATGTTCGTTCAGGACTTAAAGACTTCTATATGAATCAGATCTCGCCTTTGGATAATAGGGAATAGGTAAAAAGAAATAGCATCCTTACAAAAGGGATGCTATTTTAGTTTTTAATATTAATGTTTGTAATAAGGAATAACGCTCGCGCCTTCATACATTAGTAAACATTTTCGACCATTTTTCTTACAATCTGAAATTCATTGGCTTGTTAGACTCTAGGAGCTATCTCTAATTTTTTGCCATAATTCCAGATATAAATAATTTTATTAGAGGGTTTCATATAATCACTTTGCTTTAGAGTTATACGATATACCTTGCCTCGTGTAGTAATCATGCCCCAGCCACTTATTGAATTGGATGTAATTTTCATTCTATGACCATGCCAATACCAATTTCCGCGAAATTTTGCTGGAATAGTGGTACGAACTACTAATGTTTTCGCATGAACAGGCTGTGAGCTTTGTAAAAAGAACCAGGCATTAAACGAAAACAAGACTAGCAAAATACTTAATATTTTCTTTCTCATGTTATATCCTCACTTTTTTAAACAATTCAACCTCATTATATTCTTAATCATAAAGGTGGAAGTGGAGTATCTGATATTAGACCTCATTTAATAGCAAATGAGGTCTTTTTTACTACCAGTTCTATTGCTATAATTTTAATTAAGAATAGATGTAATAAGAAGGAATAGTTATGCCAAATAAAAGTTATAGTATAGAGCACAATAATATCAGTGATATTCTGCATTGGATTGACAAGGGAACTATCGGCATTCCAGAAATGCAGCGGCCATTTGTTTGGAGCACTACACAAGTTAGAGATCTAATAGATTCACTTTATCGCGGGTACCCAATTGGTTTTATTGTTACTTGGCAAAATCCTGATGCCAGCTTAAAAATGGGTGGCAAAGGACAAAATAAAGAAATTATTATTGATGGGCAGCAGCGGATTACAGCCTTAAGTGCTGCTCTGATGGGAAAAGAAATCGTAGACGACAAATACTTAAAGAAACGTATCTATATTTCTTTTAATCCTATTACGGAAGAATTTGCTACTAGAAGTGCTGCAATTGCTAAAGACCCTAAATGGATTCCTGATATCTCAATTTTTAGTCAACCTAATTTTGATGAGTTTGAATATGTTGTTAATAATAGTGAAAGATTAGGACTTCCTGGTAATGAATTGAATAAGATTATTCAAAAGGTGAAGTCAATTTCTGAAGCTGAAATTGGTGTCATTAAATTGGACAGCAATCTTCCAATTGATCAAGTCACAGATATCTTTAACCGTATTAACCAAAAGGGTACTAGACTATCATCTGCCGATTTTGCCATGTCCAGATTGTCATCTGACCTTAGCCACCATGGTAATGATCTCCGAAAAGAAATTGACTACTTTATTCAAATTTACCGTGATAAAAATTTAGCAGCTAACATTAAAAAGATGGATACTGAATTTGCTAATACTGAGTACTACCAACACATTGCTTGGGCTGAGAAAGAACACACTAGTATCTTCGATCCAGACTTTGGCGATTTATTGCATATTTCTTTAGGCCTCGGTTTCTTGCGTGGTAAATTATCACAACTGGTGAGCCTGATCTCGGGGCGTGATTTTGAAAAGCAAACTTATACTGAGGAAGCAATGACGAGGGCTTATCAAAAGTTTGATGAGGCCGTTCAATATGCTTTGAACGAGAGTAACTTTCACCGCTATGTGCTTTTGTTAAAAAGTCTCGGAATTCTAGATAAAAGTTTTGCCAAACTGCCAGATTCTTATGTTAACTTTGGCTACATTTTGTACTTATATTTGAAGAAGAATACTGATTTCAGTAACGATCAAATTGAGAAGTACACTAAACAGTGGATTTTGATGACTGCTTTGGTTAAGCGATATGGCTCAAGTCCTGAATCAGGCTTTGATAGAGACCTACGCTTAATTTCGGAAGCCAATGAAAATAATCAACTACCTGAGTTTTTCGAAAGAACTATCTCGCAGAATTTAACTGATGAGTTCTGGAACTTAACATTGCCAAATAATATGGAAGCACAAACTACCCAATTAACTAATTGGCGTATTTTTCAAATGTCACAGATTCATGCAAAGTCACATGCGTGGCTTGAAAAAGATAAATTCACTGCTGATACGATTAATGAGCAAGGCAATGTTCATCATATTTTCCCTAAGGCATATTTACGTAAGAATGGCTTTAAACAAAATGAGTATAATCAAGTGGCAAATTATGTTTGGATTACTCAACCTCGGAATTTGGAGATAGCAGATCGTGCACCTAAGGATTACATGACAGATGCTGAGACTATCAAGTACCATTCTGTTGAAAACGATAAAGAAAATGCCATTCCTGCCACGTTGAAAGATTACGATTATCATCAATACAAACAATTCTTAGATGAACGTAGAAAATTGATGGCACAAAGTATCCGTGAATTATTTGAGAGTTTGTAAAGTCTAATAGCATCCCTCCAATCAGGGATGCTATTTTTTATATAATCATAAAAATCCACCACCAAGCATTAGGATCGTCTTATAATTAAGCTAAAAATAAAACTAATTATAGAATCGAGGCACCTTTATGAATCCTAATTTTGAATCAAAGCTAATGACCCTTTTAGACGATCATCGAAGCGAAATCATCGAACTTCGCCGCTACTTACATGAGCATCCCGAAGTCTCTTTCCATGAAAAGAACACCGCTGCTTTTATCAAAGACTATTACAGCAACTTGGACTGTAAGATGAGAGACTGCGGCGACGGCTATGGTATAGTCGTGGACATCAATCCAGATAAACCTGGTAAAAAGTTGGCTTGGCGAGCTGACTTCGATGGCCTCGCTATTCAAGAAGATAATAACTTGCCATTCAAGTCGCAGAATCCAGGTGTCATGCATGCTTGCGGTCACGATGGTCACACCGCATACTTATTAGTTTTAGCCAAATGCTTAATTGAACTAAAAGATGAGATCAACGGCAGTATTCGCATCATTCATCAACCAGCAGAAGAGGTTGCACCTGGTGGCGCGTTATCGATGATCAAAGATGGTGCACTTGACGGTGTCGACGACATTTATGGTATTCATGTAATGAGCACGATGCCAACTGGAACAGTTCAACTTCACTCAGGTCCAACGCAAACCGGACGTGCAAACTTTGACCTAACTTTCACAGGTAAAGGTGGGCATGCTTCGATGCCACAGCTCAGTAATGACGCCATTGTCGCTGGATCATATTTTGTTACGGAATTGCAGACGATTGTGTCAAGACGCCTGAATCCGTTTGATGTCGGCAGTGTTACCATCGGTTCATTTGATGGAGCGGGCAGCTACAATGCGATCAAAGGACAGGTTAAGCTCAAGGGCGATGTGCGTGTGATGAATGAAGATACGCGTAAAAAGATTCGCCAGCAGATTGAGCAAATTGTTAATGGAGTTGATGCTACTTTTGGCGTTGAATCGAAGCTTGACTATGATGACAATTACCCTGTTTTAATTAATGATAAAAAATTGACTGAGAACGCAGAGAAGTGGATTAAGGAGAGCAACATTCCTGAAGTGACGACTGTGAAGGACAGCGGCGTGGTCAATGCATCAGAAGATTTTGCCTACTTTGCTCAGAAAAAGCCAGGCTGTTTCTTCTACGTTGGCTGTCAGCCAGCCGATGGTGGAGACTATCCGCATCACAGTCCTAGCTTTATGATGGATGAGGATTGCTTGATAATTTGTGCTAAATCTGCGGCTAGTGTGATTAGTCATTATTTTGCGTAATTTTCTCTAGACTGACAATTAGAACATCAAAAAACGGCTTACTTGAAAAAGCAAGTCGTCTTTTTTGATTCAAATTAATAACTCAATGCACGGTGACCATCCAATGCCCAATGACGTTGGAAAGTTGCCACACTCATCGAACGTTTAGTGCCAGTCCACGGATCGTTGTAGTACAAAGTGTTGCCGTGATAACCAGTTAAAGCAACTGCATGGTTTGAAAAGCCGTCGAACCAGCCAAACCAAGCCACAACTAGGTGGGAGCGGATCAACTTTTTCTTAATTGCGGCAATACTGCAGTTAGTCATGTTAGTGGCAGTACCAAGATAGTGCTTAACTACAGGTTTAACGCCATTTGGTGCAACCCAGAAGCCTAATGGAAACTTCTTATAAGGCGAACCAATGAAACCTTTGTTAGGATTGAGGCTACGTGGCATGATCTTTGCTGCTTGATCCTTGGTAATATTTTTACCGGCAAAGTTGATCATCATTGTCACGGCAGTGATCTCACAACCGGTAGGCATTTCGGGACGCTGACAAATCACTTTGGCGTAGTTCTTAATACCAGTAATATTGCCTGACTTGTTGATCCAGTAGTAGGCGCGGCTAGTTTTAGTATTCTTGAACTTGCGCTTACCGTTTTGACCAAAGTAGCCATAATTGTTTTGCTTGGGAATTTTGCGGACGTCCGTTAGCATGGCGCCAGTTTTATCAAACAAGTACCAATCCTTGTCGATCTTCTTCAAACCCTTGGTTGGCTTGTTGTTGACCACATAGTAGCGCTTGCCGTTTTGACTAACCCAACGAGCTTTGGTCTTAGGTTGAGTTTTAGCCTCAAGTTGCTTATTAGTAGTAGATTCGTTTTTTTCAGGTTCCTTGTTTTCAGTCTGATTCTGGTTTTCATTCTTGTTTTGACTAGAGTCAGTATAACTTGAACTATTTGGATCCTTCGTATTTAAATTATTGTTTGAGTTATTCGTATTTGAATTTGAACTATTATTAACACTAGTTTCGTTTGAACCTGCCACAGTATCAGCTGATACGTTTTGGCTAGTGGTGAGCATTAAACCTGCGCTGAATAAAGTTGCTAAAAGAATTAAATTTTTATGTTTCATTTTTCCTTATTAAATAAATGGTCGCTTGATACCGGCAATCACGTTGCGCTGGCTGTTAACGATCGGTTGGACCATTACGCGTGGTGGCCAACTCTCGATAACGCGATTGTGGCCAAGGTAGATTGCAATGTGCCAGATAGTGTGAGTACCTGGTTGATAGTAAAAGACAAGATCGCCACGTTGACGTTCAGAATATGGAATGCGCTTCAGGTGCTTGTCGGCCCAAAGGTTACGTGAATTCCATTCATTGCCGGGATGAGCGTGACCAATTGAGCTAGTTGGAGTTGGGCTAATCCCACCAGCGTAGAGACTTTGCATTACAAGACCAGAACAGTCAACGCCGTATGCTGGACTTGAAGAACAACCTGCAAGCCATGGCTTACCCATATATTGGTAGGCTTGGTGAATCATTGCCTCAATATGAGCAGAACGGCCTTGCCAAGCTTGCGCTCTAAGCGGTGCGATGTAGTTATCTATACCATACCATGAAGCCTTTGAAAAACCTAACTTTTGCCAAGTCTTAATTCCTTCATAGCCGCGGTACAAATTGTAGCCGACCGTACCATAAGGCTTAACTTGAGTGTAGTGAACTTGATGGTAGCCCTTTGGATTTTGGTAACCCTTGACTGCAGCAAGCAAACTTGTTTTTGCTGGTAAAAATACAAGCCAGTTGTGGTTCTGACTACTGGAGCCTTGCAATTTGGTGTAATTAGACTTTGAACTAAAAAGTGTTCACCACTTCTAGCGGTGCGAACTGAGTTGGTCAATGCTGCATCGGAATAGGCAGGAGTGGAATGCTTAACACGGATAATCTTTGGACTACGTGAAAAGTAATCAGCCTTGCTGTAGCTGGTAGTTGTTGCACTAGTTGATTGATTTGTTGAGACGTCGCTAGTTGTGTCTGCGGCTTGCACGCTAGTGGTGTAGGCACCGATTCCAATTAAGGCAGAGACAATGGCAATCGTCCACTTATTTTGTTTTTTCATATCATAACCCCCTTCAAATTTTAAATAATAAAATTTGAAATTTATTTTACTACTTTGAAAATTGAATAGGTTAGGTTTTTGAAAATGTAATAGAGTATACGCTTACATTTTCGAAATATGTATAGTCCAGAATAATTGAATTTAGTTTTTATAAGCCTAGACTAAGGATGTAATGAAAGTGAGTTAAATTCAGAAAGTGATTTATTAGTTGCAGCTAATATTAATAATGTTCACTATTCAGCTACTGTTTACGCTCCAGATGGAACAGCACAAACTATCACTTTAACCAAGAATGATCTTCAATTTGTAGATGCTGATGGCAATGCAATTACTCCAACTAATGCTGGTACTTACACAGTTGCATTATCACCATCTGCCGAAACTAGATTGAAGAACTTAACTGGCAACAACGATAACTACACGTGGACATTTAAGACTACTGTAACTTACAATATTGCTTCAACTACTGCTTCTGCAGGATTATCTGAATCTAACCGAAAGGTATTTGATGGATCTGGTGTAACAACTGCACAAATCAATCATGGCGGCAGCATTGAAGTTACATTCACATACCCAGGTAGCACCGATAGTAGTATGTACAAACTTCAAGATGGTGACTATACTTGGAATACATCAGATCATAATGCTCCTAAGAACGTTGGTATCTACACGATCACTTTGACTGATAGTGGATCAGCCACATTTGAAATCATTGCTAAGCCAATTAGCGGTGTAACTATTTCTGATAATGATCAAAGTAAGACTTACGATGGTCAAGCTACTGGATTGGATCTCGATGCTTTGAGCATTAGCGGTACTGATACTGTAAGTGGTACTGCATTGTCAGATACAGGAATTCAGGCTAGCGACTTTGATTGGTACTATGCAAGTGGTAATAAGCTTGATAAAGTTCCAAATAATGTGGGCACTTACGAAGCTCGTTTGACAGACAGAGCTTTGACAGTATTGCAAAATGCAAGTCCAAACTACAGCTTCAGTGAAGTCAACGGTACGATTAAGTACATGATTAATCCAAAAGTTGCTACAGATAAATTAGGAAACAGTGGTACGAAGACTTACAACGGTCAAGGTACCTCAGTCAGCGATATTATTAACTCAGTAACTTGGAATCCAGGTGGTCTAGTAACTGGTGATGACTATGAATGGATGACTAAGAATACTGACGGTACTTACAGTGTTATGACAGGTCTTCCAACTAACGTTGGCCCTTACTACTTGAAGCTTAAGGATAGCGGAATTACTAAGATCAAGAACGCTAATACTAATTACAGCTTTGCAGATGGTCCAATTAGTCCAACTTCTGACGAACAAGCTATTAGTCCTAAGAGCGCAATCTTCAACCATACAACTAATAGCAAGAATGAGAATGCCAAGAAGAATGAGTTGCCACAAACTGGTTCAGCGCATGAAGGTCCACTTGCATGGCTTGGTTCATTGTTCGCAGGCTTGAGTCTATTCGGCTTAGCCACTGACAGAAAGCGCAAGAAGAAGGACGATAAGTAATCAAAGAGAAGTCATGGATATATTCCATGGCTTTTTCTTTATGAAAAAATAAAAGCAAATATTAAAAATGTGTTGACAATATGAGAGCTAAATTATAATATAAGATCAAATCAAATAAGAGCGACAAAGAAAAGATAAGTAATTAGCGGTTACCGCCAAAGAGAGCTGCGGATGGTGAAATGCAGTGCGGGAGTACCTAACGAAAATGGTCTTGGAGTCCATTGAAGAGCAAGCGCAAGTAAGCTGTTCACGGGGGATGCCCGATATAGCGTCCGAGTATAACTTCTATTTTTAGAAGCGTACTTAGTGAGGGTATCAGTGTAAGCTGATACTGAATAAGGGTGGTAACACGCTAGTAGCGTCCCTAGACAAGCAATTGTCTAGAGGCGCTTTTTTTGTCCTGTTTTTTTAATAAAGGAGAAGAGAATTATGAGTAGAAATTTAGTACATTATGATATCGTTGGTAGTTTTTTAAGACCTGCAGAATTAAAGCAAGCAAGAGCAGATTTTGCCGCAAAGAAGATTTCTAAGGATGACTTAAAGAAAGTTGAAGACGAAGAAATTAAGAAATTAGTTGCCAAAGAAGAAAAGGCTGGTTTAAAGATCGTCACTGATGGTGAGTTTAGACGAAGCTACTGGCACCTTGATACCTTCTGGGGCTTCGGAGGAATCAAGCATACTAAGCAAGAACACGGTTACTTCTTCCACGATGAAGAAACCCGTAACGATTCGGCCCAAGTTGAAGGTAAGATTGAATTTACTGGTGATCATCCTGATCTCGAAGCCTTTAAGTATTTAAAGAGTATCACTGATAGCAGTGACGTCACTCCTCGTCAAAGCATCCCTTCACCCGCACAATTCTACGCCGAACTCGTTCGTGGCCCAGAAAACGTGACAGCCGTAAAGAAGTTTTACTCCAGTGAAGACGAATTACTCGACGATATTTCAAAAGCTTACCGCGATTTGATTCTTGCCCTTTACGATGCAGGTTGCCGCGACGTCAAACTTGATGACTGTACTTGGGGCATGGTTGTTGATGACGACTTCTGGGCAACAATGGTTAAGCAAGGTTTCAACCGTGATGACCTCGAAAAGAAATACCTTCGCGTTAACAATGGCGCCTTGGTAGATTTACCTGACGACTTACGTGTATCAACTCACATTTGCCGTGGTAACTACCACTCAACTTGGGCTGCTAAAGGTGGCTACGGTCCAGTTGCTAAATATGTTTTTGCTCAAGAAAACGTCGATGCCTTTTACCTAGAATTCGATAATAAAAGATCTGGTAGCTTCGATCCAATCAAGGAAGTACCAGCAGGAAAAGAAGTTGTTCTTGGCCTTGTAACCAGCAAGAAGCCAGAACTTGAAAAGCCTGACGACCTGATCGCTAGAGTTAAAGAAGCCACTCAATTCCACGACTTGCAAGACTTAGCTCTTAGCACCCAATGTGGTTTTGCCTCAACCGAGGAAGGCAACCAATTAACCGAAGAAGAACAATGGAAGAAGATTGCTTTAGTAATTGATACTGCTAAGCAAATCTGGGCATAATTAATGAAAGAGGGGACAAAGCAATGAAGAAAAAACTATGGATTATAGCACAGGTAGTATGGGGATTACTGATTTGCTTTGGCCTCTATTTCTTCGCAAATTTATAATTCTCAATCTGAGCATATTAAACAGGAATTTAGTTAAAAGCTAATATAATTATTTAAAAAGGAGAAAAATACTATGGCAAAAGTCGAGAGTTTCACCCTGGATCACACTAAAGTTAAGGCACCTTACGTTCGTTTAATTACTGTTGAAGAAGGACCAAAAGGCGACAAGATTTCTAACTACGATTTGCGTTTAGTCCAACCTAACAAGAACGCCATTCCAACGGGTGGTTTGCACACCATCGAACACCTGCTTGCAAGTTTACTCCGCGATCGTCTTGACGGCGTTATCGATTGTTCGCCATTCGGCTGTCGGACTGGTTTTCACTTGATCGTTTGGGGCGAGCATTCAACTACTGAAGTTGCAAAAGCTCTTAAGTCCTCCCTTGAAGAAATTCGCGATACCATCACTTGGGAAGACGTTCCAGGAACCACGATTAAGACCTGTGGTAACTATCGCGATCACTCACTCTTTACTGCAAAGGAATGGTGCCGTGACATCCTTGAAGAAGGCATCAGTGACGATCCATTTGAACGTCATGTCATTTAATTAAGTATAAATATTAAGAATAAGCTAGGTTTTTGTATCTAGCTTTTTTTAGTGTGCATATTTTGTTATACTGAAAACGTATTCAGTTTAGAAAGACGTGAGTTTTTTATGTATAAACTAATTGCCTGTGATCTTGATGAAACTCTGATTGATGATGATGCGCATGTCTGTCAGCGTAATATCGATGCGATTAAAGCAGCGACAAAGCTGGGCGTGAAGTTTGTCCCAGCAACTGGACGCGGCTATCGAGCAATTGAGAAGACGCTGGCAGAGATCGGTCTGAAGGATAAGGCAAATGAGTATGTGATTTCTTTTAACGGGGGATGCATTACCGAGAACAAGGATAATCGAATTATGAAGTTTCAAGGCTTGGACTTTGCTAAAGCCGACGAACTTTATCGTCTTGGTTTAAAATGCAATGTCTGCATCCACGTATATACTAAGGATATGGTTTATGTCTATAACGCAGATGAAGATGAAATCAAGTATCTGAAACTACGTCACGTTTACAAGATTATTGATGAACCAAATCTTGACTTCTTAAAGGGACAAGACATCGCCAAAGTTTTATACGGTAGTACTGATATGCCATATTTAGAAAAGATAGCTAGTGAAATTAGCAATACTACCAAGGATCTCGACGTGTCATATTCTTCCAACCGTTATCTTGAATTCAACCATCAAGGCGTCAACAAGGGTGAAGGCTTGCTCTGGCTTGCTGATAAGCTTGGCATCAAGCCTGAAGAGACGATGGCCTTAGGCGATAACTTTAACGATCTTTCTATGATTGAAGCAGCCGGATTGGGTGTTGGCGTGGCTAATGTTAACCCTAAGATGAAAGACGACTGCGACTATATTACCAAAGCCGATAACAATCAAGGCGGCGTTGGTGAGGCAATTGAAAAATTTGTTTTAGAAAAGTGATGAGGTAAAGATAGATGAAATTTAACAAGAAAATCCTAATGATTTCTGCTGCAACTTTGATGTTGGTTAGTCCTGTAGCAAGTTTGGCTAATGCAAATACTATTTCTGCAGCAAGCGTAAAGAAGGTTTCATACGCAAAGCAGACCACTGTGACGGTTAAGAAAAAGACGCCACAATTGTTCATGGCAACTGGCGGCCGTGCTTTAACCACTGGTAAGTACTACAAGAAAGGTCAAAAATTGACTGTTGATCAATTAGGCGGCATGAATATTTTAGCTAATAGTTCTCCAGATGCTTACCACATTAAGGGTACCGATTATTATGTTTGGGCTAAGGACGTTAAAGCAAAGCGTGCCTTACAAGATATCGATTATACAAGTCGTGGTTTGACTACAGTGCGGACCAATAAGTCTAAGGCACCACTTTACTCATTTTACGCTGAAAAGTCTACTCCAGCTGGCTATGCCTTTATGAAGGGGACTGATTTTAAAGTTAATGGTGCAATGTACTTGTACAATGCTAAAACTGACAAGAGCGAATTGTACTACCATTTGACTAATCATTATCACACCATGGCTAATTTGAAGACTTCACCGGATTTCCCTAACAGATTTAATACGGAGCTAGTTGATACTGGGGATGCCTTTGTGAAGGCTAGCGATGTTAATTTCTTTTCTGGCAAGAAGTTGAAGCCAATTAACACAGCTGCTTCCGCAAAAGATGGTAGCAAGATTGCTATTTTAGAAAATCAGGAAGCTGACTTGAAGGATTTACTTGGCAAAGTAGATAGTGTCAAGAATTCAGTTAAATACAAGTTGTCTAGTTCTCTCAAGCGTGACAATTACGATCTAGCTGTGAGGGATGCACAAACTCAGGTTAACTCAAGAAAGTTAATGTCAACTGCTGAAGCACGATACTTGATCTGGAGCCTTAAGACTTATGAAAGTGAGCTTGATGGTGCCAAGGTTAAGGTTGGCAACATGAATAAGTTGACTTCAAATGAGAAGCTCGCAATTGGTTTGTTGGTGATTTCTGTTTATGGTAAAAACACTGACAAGGAAAGCTTATATGGCTATGCCAAGTTTAATAAGGGCAATGACAAGACCTTTACTTTAACTATTGAAGATATGCATAATCAGAATAAGGTTGTTTCAACCAAGACAATGAAAACTAGTGATTTTGCCCAAAAGAGATAAGACGATAAAAAGAGGGATGTATCGATTTGATGCATCCCTTTTATTTTGTTTATTTTGTTTTTATTTAATCGTTATGGCTTAATTCTTTAAGGCCTGGCAAACTCATCATAACAATGAAACTAATGATGTAGAGGGCTGAAAGAAAGCCCATGACAACCGTTAAATTGTAGTGATCCATCAAGATACCGATGACAACTGATGAGAAACCACCGATTGCACGGCCAATGTTAACGATGATGTTGTTAGCTGAAGAACGAATCTCAGTTGGGTAGAGGCGACTGATTACTGCACCGTAACCACCAAACATCCCATTTGAGAAGAAGCCCATGACTGCACCGATGATGAGTAGAGTAGCCATGTTTTGTGCAAGTGATAAAACATAAACCATGACAGCTGAACCAATCAAGAAGATGGCGAAGGCTCTACGTGGACCGAAGTGGTCGAAGATGTTACCGAAGGTCATCATACCGATGCTCATGCCGACGATAGTTGAGATCATCCAAATACTTGAACTAGATACGTTTAAGTTCAATTGCTTTTGCACGATGGTTGGTAACCAGTTCATTAAGCCGAAGTAACCAGCGATTTGGACGGTCATCATGACCATCAAGCCTAAGCTTTGAAAAGCAAGACGTGGGGTTGAAAACATTTTTTTAATGACATCACGTAATAATGAACCTTTTTCATCTTTTTTAGCTTGGAGGAATTGATCGCTTTCATGCAAATGTCTTCTGATAAAGACTGTTAAAATTACTGGGACAATTCCGACCAAGAATAGTGCGTGCCAGCCAGCTGTTGGAATAATCCAAGCCGCAATTAATGCCGCAAAGATCGCACCGATTTGACCACCGACTGCCGCAATTGAGGTCATCTTACCAATTCTGCCGCTTTCAAAGTTTTCGGCGATTAAGGCAATGCCTACGCCATATTCACCGCCGGCACCAATACCAGTGAGAAAACGTAAGGCGTATATCTCATAGATGTTGTTGGCAAAAGCCATTAAACCGGTAGCTAGGGCGAAGATTAAAACCGTGTGTGAGAAAGTTTTAACCCGGCCAATCTTGTCACCTAGGATGCCGAAGCAGATACCGCCGACTAGCATCCCTAAGTTAGTGATTGAGGAGATCAACCCAGCGGCTCCACCAGAGAGGTGCAAATCCGCAATCATTGAACTCATTGCAAACGATAAAAAAAGCACATCCATGTTTTCAAGCGCAAAACCTGATGAAGTAGAGGCGATGACCCACTTCTGGTTTTTACTTAGTCCATGATTGTGCTGCGTAATATATTTCATATTTAATTCCTCCAAAACGAATGCTCTCTGTCATCCAATTATTTCTTCGTCTGTATTATGATACGCTTTTTGAATAAAGAAACAAGGGTTGCTATGAAAAAAAGATCATCCTGTCGTGCTGAAAGAATGATCTGAAAACTTTGTTTTAAACAACAAAAAACTCTCAAGTAATAATTCTTGAGAGCTTTTTTGCATTAATATCTATATATTTCACGGCTGTGATCGTTAAATTTGGTAATTAAAATTCCTGAAGGCAGCGGTGAAGAAGCAATAGCCTGTTTAAGTGATTTATTTCGATCTCTTTCAATAGAGAATATGTATTTATAATGATCGTAAAACTCAAAATCAATCGTATCTGCACTGCGATAAATTGATTTAACTAGTCGTTTAGACTGAAGAAAATCAGATAGGAAAGTATTACCATCTAGTGCTTCTTTTAAATAGTCTGCTGAGACAACAATGTTGAAGGAAATAGTAGGAGTATCGGTAGATGTACTGATCAGCAACTTATACCAGTCATCATCTAAATAATCAGATGCGTTTAACAAGTAAACTGATTGTAAGGTACCTTTACTTGGAGTCTGTGCTTTTACTTGAAGTCCAACTGTAAAGTTACTTCTTATGATGCTACCCCACGTAGCAGAGTCTTTTTTACTAAGTAAATCACCTGCAAGACTAAAGATGCAGATACCACCCTTAGACCAATGCTCATGTACGGTAAAGAAGCAAGCAACCGAAAACAATAGATAGACCGCC